>Ga0187822_10000054_pt1 | contig 17477 bp, 17 predicted proteins | sample NC_wetland_sal_i_18_FD_132967 | JGI IMG/M metagenome (GOLD analysis project Ga0187822, IMG submission 132967) | Wetland sediment microbial communities from Neuse River Estuary, North Carolina, USA - SourceSoil_2 | ecosystem: Environmental > Aquatic > Freshwater > Wetlands > Sediment | place...
ATCCGCTCGACGCCGGCCGCCTCCAGCTCCTTCCGCAGCTTGCGGTCGACCAGCACCAATGCCTCCCGAAGCGTCTCGAGCGGCGTGTTGCGGGAATCGTCCACCACCCGATCGAGGTCGTCGAGCACGTCGAGAAGCCGGATCACGAACGCCGCCTGAGCCCGGTCCGCCAGCTCGATCCGCTCCCGGGCCACCCGCTTCCGATAGTTGTCGAACTCGGCGGCCAGGCGGAGATGGCGGTCGCGCAGCTCCGCCACCTCGTTCTCCAGCCGACGGATCGCCTCCAGCTCCGGCTCGGCCGGCACGCCGGCTACCCCGGCGGCCGCTGCCGGCGCGGCGGCACCCGCCGCCGGCTCCTGGCGCTCCGGATCCGGGCCGCCGGTAAACCGCTCGTTTTCGGACACTTGAGTTACTTCCCCCAGCAAATGGTAGGGGTAAGATAACACCGGAATTTCGGCTGGAATCCGGGCCTCGCAGGACCGCGTGGCCTCGGTGTCCGCAGAGAGGTCAGCCCGGCTTACGCCCCCGCAGGAGGTCAGGCCGGTTGCAGCCGGCGGAAAAGCAGAAACAGCGCGGCCTGCGCGGAGCGCGCCCGGATGTTCGCCCGCGGGCCCGGGAGCAGGACCCGCGTCGCCTCGACCTGCCCGCCCAGCGCGGTCGCGAGCCAGACGGTTCCTACCGGCTTCTCCGCGGTCCCGCCGGAAGGCCCCGCGATCCCGGTTACCGCGGCCGCCAGGTCTACACCGAAGCGTCTCGCGGCGCCGAGGGCCATAGCCCCCACGACCTCTTCGCTCACCGCGCCGTGCCGCTCGATGAGCTCCGGAGGCACGTCGAGGAATGCCGCCTTCACCGTGTTGTCGTAGGCCACCACGCCCCCGGCCATGACGTCGGAGCTGCCCGGCGTGTCGGTCAGGCGCTTGGCGAGGAGCCCGCCGGTACACGACTCGCCCACCGCCAGGCGAATGCCCCGGGCCCGCGCGGCGTCGAGAACGATGGCCGCGAGATCGGTGTCGCCCTCGCCGTAGATGTGGTCGCCCGCCCGGGAGTGGAGGAGGTCGGCCGCGCCACGAAGGCGGTCGTCCGCTTCCGCCGGCTCCAGATCCCAGGCCGTCAACCGGAGGTCGACGCCCGCCTCGCCCGGCAGGTAGGCCAGAGTGAGGGGCGCGATGGCGGTCTCGACGTCCCCCAGCCGCTCGGCGAGGACCGACTCCGGAATGCCCGTCGTGCGCACCACGCGGGAGCGGACCACGCTTCCCTGCGCCCGGGCGGCGAGCCGCGGGACCACTTCATGCCGCAGCAGGTTCCGCATCTCGTACGGTACGCCGGGCAGCATCACGACGAGCCCCCGGGCCCCCTCGAGCCAGATGCCCGGCGCGGTCCCCCACCGGTTCGGCAGCACCGTCGCGCCGCGGGGGACCTCCGCCTGGACCCGGTTACTGGCGCCAGGCACCCGCCCTAGCTTCGCGAAGCGGGCCACGACCGTCTGCCACACGCCTTCGTCGAACACGAGCGGCGCCCCGAACAGCTCCGCGACCGCCCGCTTGGTGATGTCGTCCCGCGTGGGGCCGAGCCCGCCGGTCGTCACCACGGCGCCGGTGCGATCCAGCGCCTCGGCCACCGCCGCCGCGATGTCAGCCTCGCGGTCGGCCACCGATGTCCGCCGCACGACCCGCACCCCGTGCTCCCCCAGCGCCCGGGCGATCTCGCTCCCGTTCGAGTCGAGGGTGAAGCCGAGGAGGAGCTCGGTGCCGATGGTGACGAGCTCGAGGTTCAAGAGGGGGAGAGGGATGAGGTATGAGGTAAGAGGTAAGAGGTAAGAGGTGAGGGGCAAGGGATTCGTCCCTCTCACCTCTCACCTCTTACCTCTCACCTGGAGAACAGACTCCGGTGCCGGTAGATGTACACCGCGAAGCTGTACACCGTGAGCAGCGCGGCGACCGCCAGCGTGACCGCGACGAAGCCCCCGTGGAACTCGTTCCAGTACTCGGCGATGCGGTTGTGCTCCCAGCCGAGCGGCTTGCGCGCGTCCCGGAACGCGAACCACGCGATGGTGGCCCCGATGAACACGTTCTGGATGACCGTCTTGAGCTTGCCGGCCCCGCCCGCCGGGATCACGACGCCGCGCCCCTTGGCCCACCAGCGGAACCCCGTCATCGCGAGCTCGCGGCCGATGAGCAGCAGGCAGACCCACAGCGGAATACTGCCCCAGAGCGGGATGTCGTAGAGGTCGTGGCGCTGGCGCGAGATCCAGTAGATCGGGATCAGGGTGGCGAAGAGCAGCAGCTTGTCGGCGATGGGGTCGAGCAGGATACCGATGTCGGTGACCTGCTTGCGGCGCCGGGCCAGACGCCCGTCGAAGACGTCGCTCGCGGCCGCCACGACGAAGATCACGAAGGCGAACAGCTTGGGCCAGTACCCCTCGATGAAGGGGAGCAGCGCGATCACCGGCGTGAAGCAGATCCGGACGATCGTGATGATGTTGGGCAAGGTCCACATACCGACTCCCGCTCCCGCTACCCCAGCGACTTGACGACCGTCTTGCTGATGGCGCGGAGGGTGTCGAACACCCCCTCGCCGGTCAGGGCCACCGCCTCGAAGTACGGCGCCCGCTCGATCCACTGGCCGTCCTGCTGGTAGACGAGATACTCCCCCTCATGCTGCGGGTCGGGCAGGAGCCGCTGGCGGGCGGCGTCGCTCACCGGCCAGCCCGGGTTGAGCGCGGCCTGGAGCTCGGCGATCGGGGCGGCGTTGGGCAGGTCCCGCTTGTTGTACTGGATCGCGAAGGGGATCCGCGTCATATCGTACCCGTACTGGGCCATGTTCTCGTACAGGTTCTGCATGGCCTCGATGTTCGCGTCCATTCGGTCGATCTGGCTGTCGGCCACGAACACGACCCCGTCCACCCCCTTGAGGATGAGCTTCCGGGACGCATTGTAGTATACCTGGCCGGGCACCGTGTAGAGGTGGAACTTGACCTTGAACCCGCGCACCGAGCCGAGGTCCACCGGCAGGAAATCGAAGAAGAGGGTCCGCTCGGTCTCCGTCGCCAGCGAGATCATCTTGCCCCTCGAGGCGGGCGCCACCTTGTTGTACACGTGCTCGAGATTGGTGGTCTTCCCGCCCAGGCCCGGGCCGTAGTAGACCAGCTTGCAGTTGATCTCGCGCGAGGCGTAGTTGATCATCGACATGCGGCGGCGTCTCCCTCAGGCCCCGAAGAGCTTGTCGATCTCGTCCTCGGCCTCTCCCAGGAACTCCGACTCCATCGCCGGGCCGCGGCTCCCGGCGCCCTCGCGGTCGAACATGGCCGTGAACAGCTGGTTCAGCTCGCCGACGGCGTGCCGCATGCGGAGCTTGACCAGCCCGAGCGTCGTCCGGTTGTCGAACAGGACGACCAGGATCACCCGGCGGGCGATATCGGCCAGGTACATCGACTCCCGCTCGCCCTGATGGAACAGCGCGCCGAACTCGGGCTCACCCAGCATGCGGGCGAGCTGGTCGTTGGCGCTGAAGTCGGCGGCGGTGAGCGAGGCGAAGGCGGTGGGATCGAAGACCGGCGCTTCGCCGGCGGTGGCGACGAGCTGCCCCGTCCGGTCGACGATGAGCGCGGTCCGCGCGCTCGCGTCGCGCAGGAAGTGGCTGAGAATGCCGTGGAGGCGCTGCGCGTCCTCCTCGCGGAACGACCAGCTGGAAGCGCCGGACGTCACGGCCGGCGCCTCATCCGAGCGCGGTCTCCATCCGGCGCACGAGCGTCTGCGCCCGCCGGCGAAGCCGGGGCTGGGTCTCCCAAGCCAGGTAGTCCCGAAGCAGCCGCACCGTCTCGACCCCCTGCTGGCCTGCGAGAAAGCCCAGCGCGCCGAGGCGGCGGAGCGGCTGGTCGCTGAACAGGTCCTGGCGGTGGCGGGTGAAGCGGTACTGGGCGAGCAGCCACCCGGCCACGAGGCCGGCCAGCGTCCCGCCGGCGAACACCGCCGCGCGGCTCCGCATCAGGGCACCTCCTGGCGGGCGCTCAGCGCGTGCGCGAGCGTGACGCCGTCGACGTACTCGAGATCGCCGCCCATCGGCAGGCCGCGGGCGAGCCGGGTGACGCGGGGGCCCAGCCCGGCGAGGAGCTGCTGGATATAGGTCGCGGTGACCTCCCCCTCCATCGACGGGTTGGTGGCGAGAATCACCTCGCGCACGCCGCCGGCCCGCACCCGCTCCACCAGCCGGTCGAGCCTGAGCGCCTCCGGGCCCACGCCGTCGAGCGGCGACAGCCGGCCGCCCAGGACGTGGTAACGCCCGCGAAACTCCGTGGCCCGCTCGACCACGCTCACCGCGGAGGCCTCTTCGACCACGCAGAGCATGGCGGGGTCACGCCGGGGATCCAGGCAGATGGCGCAGGGCTGCTCCTCCGTCGGGTTACCGCATTGCTCGCACGGGCGCACCTGCTCGGCGACCAACGCAAGAGCGGCCGCGAGCCGCCCGGCCTGCTCGGGAGTGTGCTGCAGCAGATGATAGGTGAGGCGCTGCGCCGTCTTGCGGCCGATCCCGGGCAGCTTCGCGAACTCGGTGATCAGCTGGTCGATGGCGCCCACCGTCAAAGGGGCGGGAAGGGCAACGGCTGCACCTTCCGCATCTCGGCCTGCAACAGGTCGGCGGCGCGGCGCTGCGCCTCCGCGACCGCCGCGAGCACGAGGTCGCCCAGGAGCTCGGCATCCCGCTCGTCGAACGCGGCGGGCTCGATGGTGATCCCGCGGATCGTCCCGCGCCCGTCGGCCGTGACCCGGACGAGCCCTCCGCCGGAGGTCGCTTCGATGGTGCGGCCCGCCAGCTCCGACTGCAGTTGCTGCAGCCGGCCCTGGACCTGCTGGCTCAACTGAAAGAGCTGCTGAAGATCCGCCATACTCTCGGGTAAACCTGCCATTAGGCCAAGCTAGACGTGCAAGAAACCGGCCGCAAGGAAGCCGCGAGCCCTCACTCGACTATCTCCAAATCTAACGCCTCCGCGGCCGTATCGAGCGCGGGATCCTTGGCCCGGAGATGGCTCAGGCGTTCCGCCCGGATCGAGGCTTCCGACATCCGCCGGGGGGCCGCCGCGGTGCTGGTTCCGGCGTCCGGCAGAGAGCCGGAGGCGACTCGGAGCCGCACCGCCTGCCCCACGACCCGGCCGATGATCTCCTCGACCAGTCCTGCATGCTCCTGGAGCGCCTGCACGAAGAGGCCGCCCGACTCCGGAATCCGGACGGTGAGCCACGGCGGCGCGGCCTCCGCGGGCTCGGCCGTCGCCACGGCCTCGGCGAGGAACGACTTCCGCTCTCGCACGGCGGCCACGACGGCAGGCCAGGCCGACCGGAGGGCCGGGACCGAGAAGTCCGCGGTGGCCGGCGCCGAGGATGACGCCGGCGGCCCCGGATTGACGGGGGGCGCTGGCGCCGGGGCCGGTCCGGAGCGGGGAGGCGCGGCTCTCCGCTCCGTCCGCTGCGGGTCGGCCGACCCGCCCGCGAGCACCTGCTCGAGGTCCACGACGCGGTCGAGCATCGCCCAGCGGAGGAGCAAGGTCTCGACGGCCAAGCGGGGATTTCCGCTGCGGCGGACCGCCGTCTCGTTGTCGGTCAGCAGTTTGAGCATGCGCAGCACATCGCCGGGCGCGAGGCGGTCGCGGTAGCGGCCGAGCGTCTCCCGCATGGCTTCGGTCAGGTCCTCCGGCTCGGCGCCGAGCTGGACCATGAGCAGCGCCCGAAGCATCTCCCCCACCCCGCCCATGAACTCGGCGAGATCGGCGCCGCTGCTCATGAGCTGCTCCACCAGCCGGAAGACCGCCGCCGGCCGGCGCTCGGCCACGAGCGCCAGGACCTCGGCGTACCGCTCGTCTCCGGCCAGGCCCAGGATCTCGCGCACCCGGGCGGCGGTGACCCCCCCGTCGCCGAAGCTCAGGCACTGATCCAGCATCGACAGCGCGTCCCGCATGCCGCCGTCGGCGTGCCGGGCGATGAGCGTGAGCGCGTCGTCATCCGCCGCGATATGCTCCTGGGCGAGAACGTCCTTGAGCCGGTCCCTGATTGGCCCGGGGCCGATGCGGCGGAAGTCGAACCGCTGGAGGCGCGAGAGAACCGGGGCCGCGGTGCTTCCGATCTTCTGCGGGTCCGTCGTAGCGAAGACGAAGACCACCCGCGGCGGCGGCTCCTCCAGGATTTTGAGGAGCGCGTTCCACGCCTCGCGGGTGAGCATGTGCGCCTCGTCCACGATGTACACCTTGTAACGGCCCTCGCGGGACGCGGCGTACATCGCCCGCTCGCGCAGGTCGCGGGCGTCGTCCACGCCGCGGTTGCTGGCCGCGTCGATCTCCACGACGTCGAGGTTGGCGGAGCCGTTCCAGACCCGGAGGCAATCCTCGCACTCGCCGCACGGCTCGCCCGAGGGTTCGCGGCGGGGGCAGTTGAGCGCCATGGCGAGGATGCGGGCCGCCGTGGTCTTGCCGACGCCGCGCGGACCGGTGAGGAGGTACCCGTGACCGACCCGGCCCCCGGCCACCGCGCCGCGCAGCACCCCGGAGACGTGGTCCTGGACGAGGAGATCGGAGAAGCGCTTCGGACGGTAGCGGCGGGCGAGGGCGATCATACAGTCACGGAGGAGGACCGGAAAAGAAAAGTGCCCCAGGCTCCCCGAAGCGACACCGGGCATCGCTTAGCGCTGCTACCGGCGAGGTCCTGACGCGGTTCACGCGCCGGCGCCCTTCGGACCTGAGGCATGCGTAGTATAGCCGGTCGGACGCGGCGAGGGAACCCGGCCGGGTCAGGATCGGGAAGCGGCCGCCGGCCTCATTCCAGCCGCCCGCGCTGCTGGGTCTGCATCGTCCGGAGCTCCCAGGTTTCGGCCACCACCCCGCCCAGCAGAAACACGATCGCCGTGTAGTACACCCAGAGGACGAACAGCACCACGGCGCCGAGCTGGCCGCCGCCCGACATGCTCTCGAACGACGCCAGGTGGGCGAGATACAGCCCGTACAGGCGCTTCGCCACCTCAAAGCAGACGGCGCTGAAGGCCGCCGCGATCAGCGCGATGCGCCCGGGAATCCGGCGGAGCGACGCGTATCGGTAAACCACGTAGAAGAGCAGGAACTGGAAGGCGAAGGCCAGGGCCTCCCCGAGGAAGCGGCCCGCCCAGGTCACCCAGAACCGAAGCCCAGGCGCGACCTCGGCCCCGCGCGACTCGAGATACGCCAGCCCGGCCGTGAGGGCGGTATTGCCCAGGAAGAGAAGCAGCGTCCCCAGCACCATCCCGGCGTCCCGCAGCTTGCCCCGGAGATAGGCGATGACCGGATGGCGCAGCCGCGTGGGCCGCACGGAGACGTCGTAGATCTCGTTCAGGGCGGTGCGCACGCCGGCGAAGAGGCGGGTGCTGAACCACACGAAGGCCGGGATCGCCACCAGCGACACCTGGCCCCGGCGCTCGGTGATGCGGGTGAAGATCCGTTCGACCACGGCGAACGGATCCTCACCCATGCTGGTGTCGTGCGGGGGAAGGAAGCGATGGAACAGGACGCTCGGATCGACGGGCGCCGCCCCGAACGCGGCGCCCGCGGCCAGGGCCTGCGCGAGCGTCGTGAGCCCGATGACCAGCAGAACCAGGAACGGCACCGCGGCGAGCAGCGCGTCGAAGGTGAGCGCGCTCGCGAGGAACGGGACGTTGTTCTCGTCGGCGGCCTGGAGCGTGCGGAAGAGGAACCCGCCGGGGGAGAGGTACCAGCCCCGGCGCGGGGAACCGCTCAGGCGAGCGGCTCCTCGACGTCCACCTCCGCGGCGCCCGCCGCGCGGCGCCGGGCCCGGGCCTCCGCCAGGCGGTGCTCGAGCTCCTGGCGGGCGCCCCCGGACGGAGCGGCCCGCGCCGGCTGGGGCCGCGGGAGCGGCTCTTCGTCCGCCTCCTCCTCGTCCTCGTCGGCCAGGTCGTCGAGCGAGCCCTGGCCGCCGCCGAAGCGCTGGCTCAGCTCATCCAGCTTCTCCTCGGTCATCGCGCGGAGCTTCCAGAGCCGCCGCTGGAGCAGGCGCCGGGTCTCCTCCCCGCTCCGCGGCGCGTAGAGCAGGGCGAGGCCGGCGCCGAGCAGGGCGCCCCAGAAGAGCCACTTGGCGGACGAGTCACCGCTGCGCTCGACGTAGACCATCTCCGGGCTTTGCGTGCGACGCATGCTGCCTCCTATTCCCCGGCGTCGGGGTCGTCCTCGGCGGCCACGAGCGCCGGCTTGAGGGCCGAGTGATGCTGGATCGGCGCCTCGACCGTGCGGCGGACCAGCTCCGCGGTGCCGTTGACGTTCAGTTGGGCGAAGAGAAACGCGAATGTGCTCTCGAGATCGGCCGCGATGGCGGCCCGCACGTCGTCCGGAAGGCTCCAGAGCTCCCGCTTGAACGGCCCGATCGCCTTCTTCCGTGCCTTGTAGTAGAACTGCTCCTCGGAGTCGCCGGCCTTCCGCTCGCTCTGGGCATTCTCGGCCAGCCAGGCCTTGATCTGCGCGCGGAGGCCGTCCGGCAGCCGGGCGTGATCGAAGATGATGTTCTGGAAATTCGTGGCGAGGTGAATCTCGGCGGTCTCGATGCGGGGGAAGTTGCCGAACGCGTTGGACGGGAGCGTGCTGGCGCCGTGCTGCACCGCACCGGCCAGGTGGTAGGTGTCGCGGGCCACGCGCGACAGGGCGGCGAGCGCCTCGAGGTCGAGCTTCACGGCCGCGATGCTCCCGTCGGGCAGCACGACCCCGCCGTGGGACGTGCCGGTCTGCACCGAGATCTTGCTGATCCCCTCGTATCGCCCGAGCGCGGCGAGGGCGGCGTCGTAGCCCTGCATGAACGCGTGGAGCTCCTCGACCGTGCTGTTGTGGCCGCCGACCTCGCCGATCTCCGCGCCCACCGACACGGTCACGCCCCGGGGCTCGTGCTCCCGGATGAACTTCGTGATCTCCGCCGCGCGCTCGTAGTTGAGCCGCTGCTGCTCGGCCAGCGTCGCATGGGAGAGATCGACCAGCGTGGAGGTGTCGACGTCGATGTTGTAGAAGCCGGCCCCGACTTCCTCGGCGATCAGCTTCTTCACTTCGCCGACCTCACCCGCGGGGTCGGCCTGGTATTTCTTCTGGTTGACCTGGCAGTGGTCGCCCTGGATGAAGAGCGGGAGGGTATGGCCCTCGCGGAGCGCGGCGGCCAGCATCACGGCCACGTACTCGGCGGGCCGCTGGTCGGTGTAGGCGATCTCGGAGCGCGCGATCTCGAGGAGGATCGCGCCGGCCCCGCCCGACCGGGCGGCCCGAAAGACGGCGCGGGCCGTGTCGTAGGCCATGGCGCGGACGTTGATGGCGGGCACCGTGAACCCGCCGCACTCGCCCCGGCCCCGGGCGAGGTACAGCGCATTGATGGAAGCCGGCCGCACTCCGGTGGCCTGGCCGAGCTCCCACAGCAGCCACCGGGCCGCCTCCCGCTCCTCGGCCGACCCGAACACGGCGCGCCAGGCGAGCCGGTCCGTGGCCGGAGAGCGCAGCTTGGCGGGGTCCCGCACCGTCACGCCGCTCGCCGCCAGCGCGACCGCATCGCCGTACAGCCCCACCGCTTCCCGAATCGCATCCGTCATGCAGGCGTCCTCATTCCGGGCGCGACCTCGCCGCGCGTTGGTTCAAAAAATGTAGGGCGTGCGCGAAGCAAGGTCTAGATCTCGTCGCCCGCCTCCGCCGGCGCCGGCTCGGCCTCGTAGCCCGGGCGGCCCATGGCGGCGTACGTGAGCCGCTTGCCCAGCTCCACGCCGGGCTGATCGAAGGGATCGATGCCGTACCACACGCCCGCGTAGCCGGTGGCCACCTGGAAGAACATGAGCAGCTCGCCGACGGACGCCGCCGAAAGATCCGGCAGGCGGAGGGTGAGATTCATGCGCCCCATGCGGGCGAGCGCGGCGGCGGTCGCCGCGTACTCCGCGCGCAGCAGCTCGGCCAGCGAGTGGCCGGGGAGATAGGCCAGGTCGGCGGGAAGGCCGGCGCGTGCCGGGATGGGAACGTCGACGCCGAGGTCGTCTACGACGATGAACGTGAGCGCCTTGTCGAATGGGCCTTCCATGAAAAGCTGCACCTGGCTGTGCTGGTCGGTCGCGCCGACGGCGCCCACCGGCGTGGGGCCGGTGTGCACCGGCTGGCCCCGGCGGTCCAGCCGCTTGCCGAGGCTCTCGGCCCAGAGCTGCCGGTACCATTGCGCGAGCTGCCGGAGGCGGTCGGTGTACGGCATCAGCACGTGCAGCCGCGCCCCCAGCCAAGTGTCCGCCGCCCAGTGGAGGCCGGCGTAGAGCGCCGCGGGGTTCCGGAGCAGGTCGTCGCTCTGCGCCTGATCGAGCGCCGCCCGCGCCCCCACCAGCAAACCGGCGATGTCGATGCCGACGAGCGCCGCCGGGAGGAGTCCTACCGGCGACAGCACGCTGAACCGGCCGCCGACACCGGGCGGCACCGTCAGCGTCGCGATTCCCTCCTGGGTGGCGAGCTCCCGGAGCGCGCCGCGCGCGGGGTCGGTGGTGAAGACGAGGTGGCGATACGCCGCGGGCCCGAGCGCCTCGTCCAGCCACGCGCGGACCACGAGATACTGCGCCATCGTCTCAGCGGTGCCGCCGGACTTGCTCACCACGTTCACCAGGACCCGCCGCGGGTCGATCCGCTTCAGCGCGGCCGCCACCGACGTGGGATCGACGTTTTCCAGCACGGTGAGGCGGGGGAAGAAGTCCCGGCCCTCGTCGTCCAGCTCGTTCCAGGCCGGGGCCCGCAACGCGTCCAGCAGCGCCCTCGTGCCGAGGGCGGAGCCGCCGATGCCGAGCACGAGCACATGGTCGTGGGCCTGGCCGAGCCCTTCGGCGAAGCGCGCGATCTGGCGCACGCTGGCGCTCTGGTCGACCAGGTCGTAGAACCCGTATTCTCCCGCCCCGCGCCGCTCCCGCACCTCCGCCTGGACCGCCGGAAAGCGGCGGACCAGCTCCCCCAGGCGCCCGCGCGGCAGCCCGTGCTCGCCGTCGAGCCGGTCGGCCAGCATCCTCCCGTAGCTCATGCGCATCAGTCGATCTCCACCGTGAGCCCGTCGTAGGCGGGCGCGATTCCCGGGGGCAGCCTGGCCGCGAGCTCGGCGTGGCCGGTCTCGTGCGTGAGGTGGGTCAGGAAGGTGCGCTCCGCGCCAAGCTCCTGCGCGGTCCGCACCGCCTCCTCGATGCTGAGATGGGTCGGGTGCGGGCGCCACCAGAGCGCGTTGAGGGTAAGCACCTTGAGGCCGCGGAGGCAGGGGCGCACGGCGGCCGGTATGTCCTTCACGTCGGTGATGTAGGCCAGGTCGCCGATCCGGTACCCGAATACCCGCAGGTGGCCGTGCCGGAAGGCGAGCGGGAGCACGTCCACCCCGGCGATCGTCACCGGCCTGCCCGGCTCGACCGGGCAGAGACGGAGCGCCGGCTTCGAGGTGCCCTCGTACGGACGGACCTCGTCGTCGAAGATGTACGGGAACGAGCCCCGGACGCGCTCGAGCGTCTCGGGGGGCCCGTAGACCGGGAGCGGCCGCCGCTGGGTTACCGAGAACGCCCGCAGGTCGTCGATGCCGTTGATATGGTCCGCGTGCTCGTGGGTGTAGAGCACGGCGTCCACCCGCCCCTTCCCGGCGGCCACGAGCTGGAGCCGGAGCTCCGGCGGGGTGTCGATCAGAATGGCGGCGTCGCCCGCTTCGAGCAGCGCCCCGACGCGGGTGCGCTTGTCCCTCGGGTCGGCGGAGCGGCATACCTCACAGCCACATCCGATCTGGGGCACGCCGAACGACGTGCCGGTCCCGAGAAACGTCAGCCGCATGACCTAAACTGCTTCGATCTTGAGGAGGTTGGTAGTACCAGGCTGGTCGAAAGGGACGCCCGCGGTCACCACCACGCGCTCGCCCGGATCCGCCAGCTTGAGCTCGAGCAGCTTGTGCCGGGCCACCGCCAGCATCGAGTCGTAGTTGGGGAGGTGCTCCACCAGCGCGGGGATCACGCCCCAGACGAGCGCGAGCTGGCGGAACGTGTCCGGCTCCGGCGTCACGGCGAAGATGGGCACGGAAGGGCGATAGGAGGCGACGGTCCGCGCGGTGAATCCGCTGCTGGTGAAGCAGACGATCAGCGGCACGTTCATGAGGTCCGCCGCCGCGCAGACGGCCACGGCGATCGCGTCCTCGGTGCGGGTGGGTCGGAAGTCGCCCGGCTCACCCTTGTGGAGGCGCTCCAGCTCCTCCCGGCGCCGCCCCACCGCCATGTCGAACGCCGGGCCCCGCCCCTTGCGCTGCTTCTCGATCTCGCGCGCGATCCGCACCATCGCCTGCACGGCCTCGAGCGGATACTCCCCCACCGCCGTCTCGGCGGAGAGCATCACCGCGTCCGTGCCGTCGAGGATGGCGTTGGCCACGTCGGAGGTCTCGGCCCGCGTGGGGCGCGGCGCGTGGACCATGGACTCGAGCATCTGGGTGGCCGTGATCACCGGCTTGCCGTGCAGGTTCGCCTCCCGGATCACCCGCTTCTGCGCAAGCGGCACCTCCTCGAACGGAAGCTCCACGCCGAGATCCCCGCGCGCGACCATGATGGCGTCGGAGGCCTGCACGATGGCCTGGAGATGCTCGAGCGCGGTGTCTTTCTCGATCTTGGCCACGAGTTTCATGGGCGCGGGCACCAGCCGCCGGACCTCCTCCAGGTCCTCCGGCTTGCGGACGAACGAGACGCCCAGGTAATCCACGCCCCACTCGACGGCGCGCGCGATCTCCTCCCGGTCCCGGTCGGTCACGGCCGGCGCGCTCACCCGGACGCCCGGCAGGTTCATGCCCTTGTTGGCGCGGAGCTCGCCGCCGTAGCGCACCCGGCCGTGCACGCGGTCGCCCTTGACCGACGTCACCTCCACGTTGAGAAGGCCGTCATTGAGCAGGATGGTGCTGCCGGCCTTCACGTCCCGGGCGAGCGCGGCGTACGCCGTGGGGATCTCCCCGGGACGCGCCTCCGCCTCGGGCGCGAAGACCACTTTCTCCCCGGTCTCGAGCAGGAGCGGCTCGGCGAGATTGCCGACGCGGATCCGGGGACCGTGCAGGTCGAGCAGGACCGCCGCGCTCGCCGCGGTGCTGCGAGCGGCGATGGCGCCCTTGAGCTGGGCGATCCACCGCGCGCGCACCTCGGGCGTGCCGTGCGACGCGTTCACCCGCACGACGTCCACGCCGGCCTCGAGCAGCGCCGCCAGGCGGTCGGGCGAGTCCCAGGCGGGGCCGAGCGTGGCGACGATCTTGGTCCGGCGAACGGCGGCGTGCGGCACGGGTGCCTCTGGACGAAAGCGAGGAAGTCTAATCGCGCGCCCTCAGGCCCGCATCACGACCTCGCCTCCCACAACTGTGAGCCGGGCGCGGGCGTGCCGGAACGCGGCCGGCTCGGCCGCGAGCGCCGGGTCCACCTCCCAGGCCACGAGGTCCGCGTCCCGCCCCGGGGCGAGCGTGCCCCGGCGGTGGCCTGCGCCGGCCGCCAGGGCGGCTCCCTCGGTATACGCCCGCAACGCGGCCGCGAAGTCGAGGCGCTCCTCCGGCCGCCAGCCGACGGCCGGGGTCCCGTCCTGGCCCACCCGAGTGGTCGCCGCGTACACCCCCTCGCGCGGGTCGATGGAGGCGACCGGCACGTCGCTTCCAAAGGCGAGGGTCGTTCCAGCGGCCAGCACGCTTCGGAAGGCGTAGGCGCCCTGTCCCCGCGCACCCCAGAAGCGCTCGACGAGCGGGATATCGCTGAGCAGGTGGGCCGGCTGCATCGACACCACAATGCCGAGCCCGGCCGCGCGCCCCAGATCGGCCGGGTGGACGCACTGGAAATGCTCGATCCGGTGAGGAATCCCGACCCGCGGCGCCTCGGCCAGAAGGTCGAGCGCCCGGCGGACGGCGGCGTCGCCGATGGCGTGGACCGTCGCGGCGATTCCCGCGCCGGCAGCCACGCGAACCGCCTCGCGCGCATACTCGACCGTGGTGATGGGCATGCCCCGGTCCCGGCTCCCCTCGTACGGCGCCAGCATCCAGGCGGTCTGCTTTCCCAGGCTGCCGTCCAGGAAGAGCTTCACGCCGCCGATCACGAGCCAATCAGAGCCCTGCCCGCTCCGCACTCCCTCCGCCACGAGCCGCGTGAGGGCCGCCGCCGGCGGGTGGAACAGCACCCGGAGCCGGAGGGCATCCTCGGCCTCGAGCCGCCGGAAGGCCGCCAGGACCTGCTCCGTCTCGACGTCGTGGATCCCCGTGACACCGAGGCGGTGGGCCTCCGCCTGCCCCTCGACAAGGGCCGCGAGCAGGACATCGTCCGACGGCGCGGGAAGGGCCGGAAGGGCCAGCTCGACGGCCCGGTCGAGCAGGAGGCCGGTCGGCTCCCCCGCCGCGTCACGCACGATCCGCCCCCCGAAGGGCTCCGGAGTGTCCCGTCCGATCCGGGCCGCCGCCAGGGCGGCGCTGTTGAGCCAGGCGGCGTGCAGGTCCAACGAATCGAGGTAGACCGGTCCGGCATGCACGGCGTCCAGCGCGCCGCGGTCGGGCAGCACTTCCCAGGCATTCGAGTCCCACCCCTGCCCCAGGATCCACCCGCCCACCGGGACCGCCGCGGCGATCCGCGTCAGCGCTTCGGTGCGGGTCCGGGCACCGGCCAGCTGGACCCGCCGGCGCCCCAGTGCCCAGGTGGCAAAATGGGTGTGGGCATCCACGAAGCCGGGCGTGACCCAGGCGTCCGGCAGCTCGTAGACAGGCGTGCCGGGCGGTACCAGACGGGCCACATCGGCGGCGGCGCCGACGGCGCGGATCCGGCCGGCTTCCCACCACAGGGCATCGCCCGAAACGTCTGGGGCGACTGCCAGGACGCGTGCAGCCCGGACGAAGCCGTTCCGGCCTGGGCCAGTCGGCCCCAAATGGCCCCTATCCACATGTGGAAAAGCCGACAAAGTGAATATCCAAAAAGGCGGCTGGAGTTTGAGAACGGATGAGGACGAGCTCAGACGATGCGGGAACTCAGTTTGCTAAACTTCATAAGAACAGACGATTACGAGTTGTGAACTTAACCACATCCACGCATGGCGACAGTGTCGCCAGGGCTGCCGGATTTATGCATACAGGAGATTTTGCCACATTGTCTACACCGCGCTTTTCAGGTTTTGGGTCACGGCTGTGTACCGAGGCCCAGAACCCTACCGGCCCATGCCGGTCCCCTGCTCCGACGCGATCCAGGCCCTCACGTTCTCGTCGAGTATCGCCAGGGTGACCGCCCCGTCACCCAGGACGACGTCGTGAAAACGGCGGAGATCGAACCGCGGCCCGAGGGCCTTCTGCGCCTCCTCGCGCAGCCGGGTGATCTCCCGCTGGCCCAGCCGGTAGGCCAGTGCCTGCCCCGGGTCCACGATGTATCGGTCCACCTCGTTCTCGGCGTCGAGCCGGCTCAGCCCGGTGTTCGCCAGCAGGTAGTCGATCGCCTGCTGGCGGGTCCAGCCCAGCGCGTGAATGCCGGTGTCGACAACAAGCCGGCACGCCCGCCAGGACTGGAAGACGAGCATGCCGAGCCGGTCGAGGTCGCCGGAGTACATCCCGGCCTCGTCCGCCAGCCGCTCGGTGTACAGGGCCCACCCCTCCACCAGGGCGGTGTTGCCGTCGCCGAACCGCCGGAAGGCCGGCAGCGGTAACTCCTGGCTCAGGGCGAGCTGGACGTGGTGGCCCGGCACTCCCTCGTGAAAGGCCAGCACCTCGGCGGTGTAGCGGGGCCGCTGCCTCGGATCCGAGGTGTTGACCAGGTAGCGGCCCGGCCGGCTGCCGTCGGCGCTGCCCGCGTAGTAGTAGGCGGCCGGCGCGTCCTTCTCCTCGTATGAGGGCATCTCCTCGACCACGAGCCGCTCTTTCGGGAGCCGCCCGATCAGCTCGGGCAGCTTGGCTTCCATCCGGGCCACGGCTTGCTGCGCCGTGGCGAAAACCTCCGCCCGGGTGGCGAACGTCATGGTCGAGTCGGCCGGGAGGGCACGCAGGACCGAGTCCAGATTCTCGGTGTGGAACCGGCGCCGCACGACGTCGAGCATCTCCTTCCGGAGAGCCGCAACATCGTCCAGCCCGATTCGGTGGATCTCGTCGGCGGAAAGGTCGAGCGAGGTGTGGCGCCGAATGAGCGCGCGGTAGCAGGCGACTCCGTCCGGCAGCCACCGGATGCCGGCCTCCGGGCGGACCCGGCCGGCGTACGTCGTCGCCAGGAAATCGCGGTAGCGCCGGAACGCCGGCAGGACCGAGTCCCGGACCAGCGCGCGGAGCGTGCGCGCGAACGCCGGGGCCGTGTCCCCCGCCCGGCGCGCGGGGGCGAAGAAGGGCGAGGAATCCGCGGGCTGGGCGACGAGCCGGTCCAGCTGCCCGATGACCCGCTCGACGTTGATCCCGGCCGCGCCGTACCCCCGGTCCAGGCCCGCCTGAAGGTTGGCTGTGTGCTGCCCGAGATACGCGCCGATCCGGCGCCAGCGGGCGAGCAGAAGCGCCCGGTCCGCCGGCGTGGCGACCGGTTGCAGGCCGGCCAGGTCGGCGAGGGCGACCTGCGGACCGTCCAGCTGGTCCACGCTCCATAGCTCCCGGCGGCAGGTCCGGACCGCGAGCGCGTTCCCGATCTCGTCGGTGAGCATCTCGAGGTTGACCCGGCCGACCCGGTCCAGCCGCCCCGCGTCGATGGTCGCCGCTGCGCGCTGGAGGCCCCTGAGTCGCTCGTCCCACCGCTCGTAGCCCGCCGGCGAAAGGTCCTCCAGGCGCCCGTTCCGGGGACCGCCGAACCCGAGGACCGTGGCCAGCTCGGGAACGCGGTCGAGCCGGGCCTGCCAGTAGGCTTCGCTGAGGCTGTCGAGGGCCGCCTTCGGGTCCTGCGCGAGGCAGGCGGACCCGGTGAGAGCGAGAGCGGCGGCGAGAACGAGCCCCCGCCGGACGTCAGCCACGGCCCGCCGCGCGCACGGCCCGGCGGAGCGCTTCGTAGGCCTTGGAATCGGCGGCCTGGAAGCGGAGGTCGCGCCACCGGACCCGTCCGTCCGGCCCGATGACGTAGACCGTCCGCCGGTCGATCCCGCCGTTGTCCTTGCTGCCGTACTTGGCCGCGACGGCCTGGTCCGGATCGCTGAGCAGGCGGAAGGCGACGTTGAGATGGGCGGCGAAGCGGCGCCGGGTCTCCAGCGGGTCGGCGCTCACCGCGAGCACGACCGCGTCAGGGCCGAAGATATCGTCGTACCGGTCGCGGAACGTGACAAGCTCTAGGCTGTCGGTGCGGGTGAAATCGCGGGGGAGGAAGGCGAGCACGACCACCTTCCCGCGATTTCACCCGCACCGACAGCCTCCGCGTCGGTGCCGACGGTATCCTTGTTCGCCCACGGCAGGGTGAAGTCCGGGGCGTCCCGGCCCTCGTCCGGCCCGCCGGCGACAAAGACTCGCTGGTGGTCCTGCGCGGGGAGCGCGGCGGGCGCGAGGAGCAATCCGAAGAGGCCG
>Ga0187822_10000056_pt1 | contig 17327 bp, 10 predicted proteins | sample NC_wetland_sal_i_18_FD_132967 | JGI IMG/M metagenome (GOLD analysis project Ga0187822, IMG submission 132967) | Wetland sediment microbial communities from Neuse River Estuary, North Carolina, USA - SourceSoil_2 | ecosystem: Environmental > Aquatic > Freshwater > Wetlands > Sediment | place...
AAAACGGCGCAGCCGCCAGATAATCACCGAGCCCAGCACCCAGATCACCAGCATGGGCAACAGATAGTTTCCCCATTGAATGCTCAAGCCAGCCACCGTTTCAGGGACGAGAAAAAGCATGGCCGAGATGCCGAAGTTCGATGGGTTCCAGATATGGCGCCCCTTGATGCGCAGCACGTATTTCGACATGATCGAAATGGCCGCGCACAGCGCGTAGGGCCAGAACGCGGGCGAGCGCAACAGAATTCCGACGCTGATGCCGCTGATGTACGCGCTGGCCGGATGCACCCACTTGTGAAAGAAGATGCGGCCCAGCGCCAGTTCGGTCGCGATGCTTACGACGATCGCCAGCAGCGTCCGCTGATAACTTTCGAGAATACCGAACGACAGGTGTCCGACCAGCAGGATGCAGGTGATGAAGATGGGAGCGATGTAGCGGTTGTCAAGACTGATCAGCTGCTTCCACCGGACCGGCGCGGGCGATGGCGAGGTCAGGGGCGCGGTCATCTGCTGGCTCATGCGGGCTCCTTGATCTTATGCAGCTGGCCGGCCGCGGGCTTGTCGATGGTTTGCAGCTTGCCCGAGGGCCAGCGGATTACCGCCTTTTCCACTTGCGGATATTTTCCCAGTCCAAAATGCAGCCGGCGCTGATTTTGCGCGGCGAAGCCACTGCCCCCGGAAACTTCCTGCACCTGCTGCTGGCCGTTCCAGAACAGCGTAACCTGGGCGCCGATCGCGCTGCGATTGCTGGTGGTCCCTTCCAGTTCAAATTCGATCCACTCATTTTCCGGGGTGACCGTGTTCTTGTAAACCAGTAAGGGACCCTTCTGGTTGGCAACCACAACATCGAGCACGCCGCGATTCCACAAGTCGGCCAGCGCGACTGCGCGGCCGTCGTAAGTGTCGTTGACCCCAACCGCCTGCGCGACATCGACAAATTTTCCGGCGCCATCGTTCAGCCACAGCCGTTTTGACTGATATCCCGACAGACTGCGGCCTTCAAACGCCGGCCAGTTCCGGGCATCGCCAATGATCGTGCTGTTGCCCCCGGCGACCTTGGAAAAGTCGTACCAGTAACTGCGATTGCGGTCGAGCGAGATGTAGCCGTTCGTGAGGTAGAGGTCGAGAGTCCCGTCGTTATTCAAATCGCCAAACTGGGCCCCGAAGCTCCAGCCCCCCAGTTCGACTCCGAAATCGCGCGCCAGGTTTTCGTACTTGATGGAATCGCCTGTGGTCCCTGACTTCGGCACCCACAGGTTATTTCCCTGGATGAGGATGCCGTCCTCGGAAATGTTCGACACGTAGACCGCATACTTGCCCTGGTTCAGGATGTCGCCGAAAGCGGCATTCATTCCGCTCTTGGGCGCAAAGCCCACGCCGGTTCGCTCACCCACTTCGTGAAATCTTTTTCCATCGTTGAAATAGAGCTCAGAAACGCCGTAGTCGTTGGCGATGAATAAATCCGGATGCCCGGTGCCGCGCAAGTCCGCCGCCGCCGCGGCCAGGGCCCAGCGCCGGCTGTTGATGCCCACTTTCTCGGCGACCTCTTCAAACTTTCCGTGGCCCAGATTGTGAAACAGATATTTTCGCCCGCCATTCTTGGCGTACTCGAAACTATCCGGCATGATGCGCGTGTTGGCGATATGCCAGAGGTCAATATTTTCGTCATAGTAACCGCCGACGAACAGGTCGAGCAGGCCGTCCCCGTCGTAATCGAACCAGATGGCGGTGTCGGCATTGATCCAGCGCGGCAGCCCGGCTTGCTCGCTCACCCGGGTGAAGCCGTGGCCCTGGTCGTTGTGATAGAGCTCGGGGCGCCCCCACTTGATGAGGAACAGGTCTTCATAGCCGTCGTTGTCGTAATCTCCCCAGACCGCGCCGGTCGAAACTCCGGTGCCCGGCTGATTTACGTCCGCAATGCCGAGCTCGGGAGCAACATCTTTGAAAGTTCCGTCGCCCAGGTTGCGATACAGGGCATTCTTGCTGCCGATGGCGCTGTTGACCACGTAGATGTCCGACCAGCCGTCGCGATCGAAATCGACAATCGAAACCGACGCGCCCATCGATGCCACCTCCGGCATGATGGGACTGAGTTTGGGATCGAGTTCCGGCGCCTGATGAACAAAGCGAATGCCGGCAGCCTGGGAAACTTCCTCAAGATGGAAGCCATGCCGCGCCAGTGCCGTCTTCGCATCGCTTTGGGACCGTTCCGCCGTACGCCGCGCGGACAAATGCTTGAGCAGCAGCGGAGCCGCCAGCAGCGAGATGAAAACGATACCTAGAATGGCCCGTGCGATGCGGTTGCTGTTCATTGGGGCAGTCCGCTCCGCAATGCATTCTTGAAGACCTGCGGCGTCACATAGCGGGTGTGATAGTTCTGCCAGTCCTCGGGATGCCGGCGATAGACCCATTCATCCTCGAGCGCGCCGGGGCGAGTCGTGTATTCGTTCTTGGCGTGATACGGCAGTGGCAGCACAGTCTTGGAGAAAGTCGAATTAAAATCTCCGTCCTTGATCCAGCCGTCGCCCTTGATGACGAAGTCGCGCACCCAGCCCGCCGGCGGTGGCGGCTGCTCCGGAAATCGCAGGGTCATCTCGTCGCCCGAATTCACGATCACATAGCGATCATCAATCTTGTGGATGAGCTCGCGAATGTCTCCGTAGCGGGTGTAGTAACCGATCAGGTCGCGCCAGTGCTGCTTGGTTCCTTCGATCTGGTTGTAGTCGGGGACTTCCGGCGCGCCCGCTCCTACCGGCATGTGCATCACAGAGTAGCCGCGGTAATGCAGATCGGCCACCGCGGGATCCAGAGTTGTTTCTTTGAAGGGAGCATCGGGTGCGCCTTGCGCCCACTGGATGGCGTCCCAGTAAATTTCCAGATTCGTCCGCAGTCGCACCTTGCGCGGCGTTCCGGGACGAAAAACATTGGTCAGGTTAAACAGGATCGTCTTCTTGCGGCCCGCCGGGAAACCCAGGTTGTCCTGGGCCGTGACCCAGCCGCCTCGGCCGTCGGGCACTTCAACGCTCAAGCCATGAGCGCGCCAGCGATTGCCCTGCGTGATGGCGACATTTACCGAAGACTCGGTGTCATGGATCGAACCTTGCGCGACCAGGTAGAGCGGGCCGCTCCTGGGCGCATCGTCGCCCAGGTCGACTTCGAGATAGTGGTCGCGCGTCACGCCCTGGAACTGGCCGCGGCCGAAGCTGCTCACCGCTCTTCCGTCGAGCGCGCTGACCAGCTCCGTCACGTCCTGGCCGGTGTCATCGATCGCGCGCGCGATGGCGTGCGGCGTGGCGACGGTGGTAATGCCCAGTTTCGCCGGAGGAATCACAAAGCGCTCGTCGACGAAAATCTCCGTGCCCGCGGGATGGTCAACCGTCATGAGCGCCAGGTAGTCGTAGTAATAGACTTCCCACAGTTCCGCCGTGATCCGGATATCGTAGAAGCCGTCGTGAGGCACGAGCTGCTCGCGCCCGATTTTGTACCACTCTCCCGTGGCCGCGATCTGCGCCGAGCCCAGGGTATTGATGCGCAGCCCGATGGCCGATCCCCAGGGAACCGCGTCTTTCACAAACTCCATCTGCTTTCCGTTGTAGGCGAACAGGAACGGACAGGACGCCTTCAGCCTCTGCTCGGTCACAACTTCCTGGTCCGCCTTCACTCCAAACTCGGCGCGCACCGTGCCGTTGGGCCAGATGACCCGCACCACTTCCGTCTCTGCCTGCTCCCCTAAACCGAAATGAAGTTGAGGCCCGGTGATCGGCTGTTTCTGTACCAGCAGTCCGGAGCGGATCTCGATTTCCCCACCCACCCCGAACGGATTGATGCGCTGATCGCCAACCGCCTGCACCGCATGTGGCCGCACCACCTGCCAGTGATAATTCTTCGGACTCTGATTTACGCCCTGCGCCGCTTGTCCATCGGCTGACAGGCCGAGAAGATCGAGATGGCCGTCGTTGCCCAGGTCGGCAGCGTCGAAAACCAATGCCGGTCCCGCCGGGTGAGGCTGCAAAGTGTAGCTTCCGTTGACATCGCCGAGCCAGACCAGCGCACCCGTCGCGTTGCTGTCCTTAGTTTGCTCAGTGGAAGAGAGAAACAGATCGAGCGCTCCGTTGTTGTCCAGATCGGCGACGTGCAGACGTGCTTCGCCGGCCAGTGTGCTGCCGGGGTCCGAAACCCGGGCAATTTCGGCGGTCTCCCAGCTTTGTCCTTCGTTCTTGTCCGAGATTCGAACGACGGCGCCGTCCGCTTGCACCGCGAGAAGATCGAGGACTCCGTCGTTATTGGCGTCTGCCACGGCCACCGCTTTCACCGAAGACAATCCAGGCGGCAGCGAACGTTCCTGGAACTGTCCCTGGCGAAGATTCATGAATATGTGAAGCCTACCCGCGCCATCAATGATCGCGGCATCGGGATTCCCGTCACCGTCGAGGTCCGCCCAGGCGAAGCCGCTGAGGCCGGAGATTCCGGCAAAAGGATGAATGGGCAGGAACGTGCCGTCACCATTATTTCTCAGGACTGTCGGCGTGCCGTCTTTTACGCCGAGCACGATATCGAGATCTCCATCGGCTTCAATGTCGACTGCCCACGCACCAATGTAGCGGCCATTGGCGACGGCTTTGGGCAGTTTGGCCTGCGCGGTCACGTCCGTGAAGGCAGTAGGGCTGTCCTGTCGCAGCAGGCGCACGCCGCCGGCGCCGGCCAGAACCAGGTCCGTCTTGAAGTCATAGTTGAAATCAACCGGCACGATGCCCTCGGGCAGCGGCGGCACGCCTGCCGCTCCGCCAGGAAAGGGAATCGTGGCGCCGGTCGACAAACGCACCTCGCGGGCGTTGGCCACCGCCACCACGGGCGCGCCCGCACTGCCCAGCGGAATCGCTCCAATCCAACTCCAACGATCGTTGCCGGGCTTGCCGGCGACAACACTCGAGATCGGTTGCAGGTTGAAACTGAGCGCCGTGTCTGCCGGAGCCGGCCGGAACACAGGCGACTCGAGCAGCAAAAAGTGAGTGAAGGGTTCAGCTTCATCGCCGGGAGGCGCCTTGATGGCCGTCAGGCTCTGACGATACTCGGGCACTCGCATCATTACATTGCGCAGAAATGTGGTTTGCGTGGCGGCGGCGTGAAGGTCTGTGCCGGCGGCGGCCTGGACCCCGGCCAGCTGATGTTGCACCTCCGGCGGCCAGGCTGCTGAACGGGCACTGATCTGGGCGACGGCCGAGTGCAGCGTGGCGGCGTCTCCCCGCTTGGCCGCGACCCGGCTCAATTCCAGCAGGGCGGCAAGGTTGTCCGGTTGAGCGGCCAGAATCTTTTGCAGAAGCTGGTGCACTTCCGCGGCCCCGTTTTCGTCGCCCTGCCGTTCCGTTTCTTCCGCCAGCCGGTAGAGGGCCCGCAAGTTTTTCGGATTCAGCTCCGCCGCCTTACGCAAGTCGGCAATCGCCTGGGCGGATTGGCCGCGCTGGCTCTCAAGGATTCCCAGCAGGTCGTAGATGCGATCATTTCGCGGCGCCAGGTCGCGCGCCCGTCCCAGTCGCTGCGCCGCCAGATCGTAATTCCTTTGCCGCAGGGCAAGGATGCCCCAGTTGGCCCACCCGGCGGGCTCGGCGGGGACAAGCTGCGTTACCTCCGAAAGCCGGCTGTCCGCGTGCACATCATCGCCAACCTGCAACGCCGCCAGGCCGACGTAAAAGGCGGACACTACATCGGCGTATTTCTTCGACGACCGGTCGGGAAATTTGGCCCCGGGATGACATCCCGGAGCAGTGGAGAGCACGGTCGCCAAAAGAACGAGCAGAAAAACATTCCGGCAGCGCGCGCTTTTCCCGTCACTGTGGGTGCGGCACGACCCTGCAGAACTGAAAAACTCCAGCGACAGTCGACGATCCTTCATCATCATTTCTCTCGTTTACAAACTACCGTCTCTTCGACGCTGCTGGATTTCGAAACCTCAACCAGGACTTGCGCCGTGGACTCCAACTTTGCCTCGCCCCGCGGCTACGCTGCCTGCAGCCGCTTCATACGACTCCGCCGGCGGGCAATGCCCCGAAACCAGAGGAACCCCACCGCCAGGAAAGGCAACAGATAAAACAGGAGGTCCCATTTTCCGAAACCCACCGGCGTCGCTTCCACGCGTGAAAATTCTTCTCCCCGGCCCTGCGAACTATCGAGCACCAGGCGCACTCGCCAGAACTCGTCGCGATCGAACTGAACCGCGGCATCGTATGCCAGCTGGCCACCGCTGGTGTCCCGCGCGGCCGGATAGACGACCTCGGGCAGTCGACCGCTTTCCGGTTGCACGCCGATCTGGACCTTCAGGTCCGCAGGAACAGTTTTTCCCGGGATCGGCTCCACAAACACGAAAAAGGTGCCGGTGCCCACATCCGGATGCGTCCACAGAGAAATGACGCAAGGCCCGACTGTATGATTTTCGATAATAGGGAAGGGCGGGCCGTTGTGGGCCTGGGCTGGCGCAACCAGGATCAACCAGATCAGCCCGCACGCAAGTTTGCCCACGCTCGTCTTGCATTTCATCATCAGCTCGACCCAGCACCAAAAACCAACTTAAGAGTGTCCGACCCACACACTAGCCTGCCATGATCGTCGCGCGCATTTCCATGGGCTGGAACAGCAGCCACAGGGACGCAACAAAGAGAATCAGGCCCACTGTCGCCCAGGGAATGAACGCGCGCATGGGCTGACGGGGCGAATCGTCTTCCGCCAGGCCATACGTTACGGTCAGCGAGCCCGCCAAGCCCAACAGCAAGAACCCGATTTCGATCATCAGAACGACATTCGCCGGCAGACCGGTAAGGGTCCAGCGGGGCTCGCCTAAGACGGGCCATCCCAGACTGGCAAGCGCGCTCTGGGTTACGGGAATGAAGGTGTAGAGTCCGGTCAAAAAGTGAAAGCCATAGTGGGCCAGCCACATGCCGAAACCCATGGGCACAAGGCCGTAAGTGTATCTCACCGCCAGCGGCAGCCAGCCCCGACGGCTACCCGCAAGAGCGCGCGTCATCCCGGCAGCCAATCCCAGCAACAGGGCCGGCTCCAGAACCAGAAAGAACGCAAAGATAATGCCGAGCACGGGCGCCTCATGGCTCACGTGCATCATTTTTCCCAGCCACCTCTCCACCACGTAAACCGGGCTGACCATACCGAAAGCATTCAGCAGGGCGCCAAAAGTGAACACAATAGCCAACGCGGCCAGGTCCTTGCGGCGCGAGAAGTATCCGATACCGGAGCGCAAGGGATCAGTGAGCAGTTCCTCGCCGGGCATGCGGCTCAGGATTCCGATGTTGTCATGCGGACAGGCGTGGACGCAGTCCAGGCAGAAAGTGCAATCCATGTTGCCGGCTTTGCGGGGCTGAAACAACGCCAGTTCACAGCCGCGAATCGTCACCAGGTCGGAGGCTGGTTCGCGCCGGCCGCGAATGCAATCCAGAGTATGGCAACTGGTGCAGACATCCGGCTCCCGCACCTTCACCTCGAAGGGAGAAAGGGTGGACGCCACGAAGTTGAATTGTCCGATGGGGCAAACGAATTTGCAGAACGAAGCGTGCTTGAAAAAGCCGTCCACCACCAATACGGTCAGGAAATACGCAATGATCAGCCATGCGGTCCACCACGGCGACGACCACAAATCGAAAAGCTCGTAGGTGAAGAGGATCAGCACGAAGAGGGCCACCGAAATCCACTTGTTACGCAGGGCTCGCGGCCAGTCGAACCGCGGCTTGAAAAGGCGGCGCGCCGCCTGCCGCACCAGCATGAAAGGACAGGCCAGGCAAAAGAAGTTTCCCGCCGCCAGCAGGACCAGCACCAGCACGCCGCGAAAGTGCAGCCAACTGAGGGTCGTGGCAAGGTTTTTGGGGGCCAGGCTGGGTCCGAATAATCCGTGCAGGATCATTACCAAGCTGACAATCAGCAACGGCAACTGAAGCAGCGGACGGGCATAACGCCAGCCAAACAAGCGTCCCAGGCCGGGGACTCTCATCAAATCAAAGGGCGATCCAACAGACGAATCCGGGGCCGGGATGGAAAGTGGATTCAATCGCTTACCTGGTTGGGGCGAACGCCGCCTACGTTGAACTGGCGCTCCAGCGTTTGCCCGCTGGCCAGCCGGACGTGCAGCAGGATGACCCAGTCACCCGCCATGGCAAATTTGAGTTGAGCCTGGTACTGGCCGGGCTCGGTTTCTTTCGCTTCGGCAAACACAGGAGCCATGCCCGCGTGCGACATGTCGGCCTCCAGCGCAATCTGCGCACCAGATATCGGCCTGGCCGTCGCGTCGGCCAATTTCAGGAGGACGGTCGCGGGTCCGACCTGCGGTGGTTCGGGAGAGATTGCGTGCTCAACCGTGACTGCCGGCGAGGAAGCAATGGGCCTGGAGCACCCGAGCCCAACGGCAACGCAGGCGAACAGGAGGAGACTTAAACGACTTAAACGGAAGTTAGGGGATCTCCGCACGCTGGCGCTGCTACCAACCCGGAAGAATCACAGGCCCACCTTAACGAGTCAATAATTGATTCATACTAGAAAGGTGAACGCTTTGCCTCACCCGGTTATGAAGAGATGGCGTGTAACTATAACAAAATTAAATAGTTGCAAGATTGATATCTGGCCTCAGCCGGCCATAGGGCGACGTTTGGTCCGCACGCTGCCGCGCGGGCGGGTCGCCCGCGACCCCATGGCCTGTGGTTCGCCCGCATGAGTGATTTCTTTCATCGTTCAACAATTACATCGGTAACTTGTGCAAGCGTGACTAATTTCCTAATCTCGCAGAATCGCGGTTCAAGTTCAGGGGCGGAATTAGGGTCTTGGTGGACCGGTCCAAAACATCACGGGCGATGCGCTGCGCGCGCCAAACCGGCGTGGCCCTCTGCCTGATCGCGCTGGTATTTATTTCCGCCGTGGTGCTGGAAGCTCAAAACCCTCCAAACCTGCGTAAGCTGGTTTACAAAGTTGCTCCCAAATATCCTCGTGAGTTGAAACAGAACGCGATCGGCGGGGTCGTTCGCCTGTCGATTTCGATCAATGCCAGCGGCTCGGTGGGAAAAATTTCGCCCATCGGGGGCAATCCGATTCTCGTGGACGCAGCGACGCTGGCGGTCCGGCAATGGAAATACGTGCCCGCAGATCATCCGACCACCACCGAAGTTCAATTGGACTTCATTCCCGGCCAGCAGTAGCCGTTCCCTCGCGGGTTCGCCGGCCGCGGATTGTAACTCTCGAACTCTCTGCGGAATGCTAGGCTGGAGATGGAGCCTCCCAAATTGTTGTCCTCGGTCCTCAACCGCTGCTGCCTGCTGTTGGCTTGTGTCGCGTTGGCCGCGCCGCCCGCTATCGGCAAGACGGCCGGCTCATCCACGACGCTCAAGGCCACGCGAAGCTGGGCCGTTCGCCGGCAACCGGCGCAGTTAGTTAATGGATCTCCTGTGCTGATCGAGGTTGTGCCGCCGGTGCGGCTGACTGCGCTCTCCGCGACGTGGCTCGGACATGATGTGTTCTTCAGCTACGATCCGGCCACCAAAACCTGGTACGGGATGGCGGGAGTCAGTCTCGAGACTCGTCCCGGCATCTACGCGCTGGAGCTGAAAGGGAGAACTGCCAAATCAGCGGAAGTCGCGTTTTCCCAGCGGATCAAGGTCCAAGCGGCGAAATATCCCAGCATTGCGGTGACCGTGGCCAAGAAATTTACTGAACCCAGCAAGGAACAGCTGCAACGTATTCAGCAGGACAAGGCAGTCAAGCACGATGTGTTTGAGCACACCGATACGGAGCGGGAGTGGTCGGGGAATTTTCTTCGGCCGGTTAGCGTTCCGGTTTCGGATGTCTTCGGTACCCGCCGGACGTTCAACGGCAAAGTGCAAAGCATGCATCAGGGGCTGGACTTCGCAGCCCCGACCGGTACACCCGTCCTGGCCGCGAATTCCGGAACGATCCTGCTGGCTGGCCCTCTATATTTCGAAGGCAACTGCGTAGTCATCGATCACGGGCAGGGACTGCTGACCCTCTATCTCCACCTTTCGGACGTCCAGGTAAAACCGGGAGAGCGGATTGCGCGCGGACAGCAGATCGGCCTGAGCGGAGGCACGGGCCGGGCTACCGGGCCTCATCTCCACCTGGCGGTGCGGTGGCAGGGCGTTTACCTCAATCCGGCCACGCTTTTGAATCTCAAGCTGCCTTGATGGCTAGTGCTTTCCGCCCGCTTCAGGCCGATCATCCCCGATTTCCCCAGCCACGCCATTCCCGCGGAACTCGGAGGAAGGCCGAACCAGGCCTCGCAAGTTCAGGTTTCTGACCAGCCGATGCAAGTAGTTGGCATGGACCCCCAGGATGTGAGCGGCCTCGGTGTAACTTCCGTTGGCTTCCTCCAGGGCCTTAAGAATAAGATGCTTTTTCAATTGCGTCACCGACAGGTGATAGTTGGCCTGGTGCACGCCGGCCAATGGAGGCTGCTTCACCACCGACTCGGGCAAATCTTCGGGAAGAATGGAATCGGAAACGCCCAGCACCAGCGCGCGCTCGATCGCATTTTCGAGTTCGCGCACGTTGCCCGGCCATTCATAATTCATCAGTGCTGACATGGCCTCGGGAGAAATTTTCCGCGCCCTCGCGTTGCATCTGGCGGCAAATTTGGCGACGAAATGCTCCGCCAGGAGGGGAATGTCGTCAAGCCGCTCGCGCAGCCTGGGAAGGACCAGCGAAACCACGTTCAACCGATAGTAAAGGTCCTCGCGAAAGGTCCGGGCCTTTACCGCGGCCGCTAGGTCTTTGTTGGTGGCCGCGATGAGACGCATGTCGACCGGGATGACGCGGGAACCGCCCAGGCGTTCGAACTCCCGCTCCTGCAGCACGCGCAGCAGCTTGACCTGAAGCGCCGGCGCCAATTCGCCGATTTCGTCCAGAAAAACTACGCCGCCGTCAGCCATTTCGAGACGGCCCTTCTTCCGGCCCGCCGCGCCCGTGAACGCGCCCCTCTCATAGCCGAAGAGCTCGCTTTCCAGCAGGCCTTCCGGAATCGCCGCACAGTGGATGGCGACAAAAGGCCGGCTGGCCCGCGGACTGTTGCGGTGAATGGCGCGGGCCACCAATTCTTTTCCGGTCCCGCTCTCGCCGCCCACCAGCACGGTTGACTCGGTCGGCGCCACGCGACAAAGGAAGCGGTATACCTGTTTCATGGCAGCGCTGTCACCGACCAGGTTGTGCTGCGCGCTGCCGGCTATCTCTGCCGCCGGGGAATCCGCGGCTGCATGGTTTCTGGGCTTCACTGGATGGCGCGCCTCCTTCGCGATTCAAGGATTAGCACATTCCCGGAGGGCGCCGAACGCGGGCAACGATTTTGTTCCACTATCCGAACAGATATGCCCTATCCCTTTGGATAGAAGTGCCGGCCTCGAATCAAGTTTAGGCACATCGAGTCAAAGGCAACAAGATCAACGGCTTGCAGGTTATTTATCAGGCTTTGGCGCAACGGCTGGATACGTGCTCATAGGCGGGCAGCGCGGCTTCGGCAAAAAGCGATGGGGGAAGCGCTTTCAGAGATTCTGCCGGGATGCGCGGGTCGGGAATCCGGGGGACCCCCTCATCGGGTTCCCGATCTTCTTTCCAACCACTCAGAACAAAAAACTGACAACCGAGAACTGATTTCAAATAGCGTCAGTCCCGAACCTCGTCCGGAATCTCTCTAGTCGCCCATGGCGGTCAATCGCGGTGAGTCCGCCGCGTCGGTTTGGTTCACCGCAACTCCATCGCGGAAGGCAACGGTCTTGCCCGAAATGGCCGGAACCCGCTCACCCGGCAGCAGGATTCCCACCAGGTTCAGGGGGTCGGCCGCCGATAAAACGATGGTCTCACCAGTGAGCGCCAGCTTGCGAGTGGCACGTAACGACTCCACCGCCACTGGCAAGGCGAACTGTTCGCCGAGGAAGCCATCCACAAAGCGGCCGCCCCGGATTTCGCCGCGATCTTCCAGCCGCCGGAAAGCCATCTGCAGTTCGCGCCATTTAGGAAGGTTGGTCTCGCGCGCCAGCAAATCCCGGAAGACGATACCGTAGCGCTTCAGCAGCATCCAGCACGTGGCTTCGACGGCGCGATTGCGGTCGGCTGCCTGGTCCGTGTACAAGAGCGCCCAGCGTCCGGTACTGTGCCGCGGACGCGCAGCCCGCCCATTGCCCTGCCCGGCGCGGCGTTTGGGATCGATCAGCGAGCGCAGGTTGTCGAATCCATCGGCCGTAATGAGTCCGCCGGCAACCAGCTCCCACAGGGAAGTCTCGACCTCGGCCTTGAGCCGCCCGGTGCCGCGCACAATGTCGGCAAAGAACGACGCTCCCCGCTGCCGCAGGAAATCCAGAACTTGCCGCGCGGCTTCGCTCAGACCGCGCGCCTCGGGCTGCTCCAGATCGGAACCATGGTCGGCGCGATGGGGAATCATCCAATCGGCTTCTTCGCGCACGAAAAATGTGATGGGCGCCACGCTGGTCGGAATCACACGCCGCTTGCCGGCTGCGGTATCGTCGAGAGTGGCGGGATGCGGAGACAGGCGTCCCCAGCCGACCGCACCAGTAAGACAAAGCTGGTCGAGCCACTTGGGATCATAGTTGGCGATGCGCCGCCCTAAAACCTGGCGCTCCCAGGCATTGGCCGGAATCTCAAATCCCTGCAACTGGCGCAGCACATCCAGGGTGGCGCGTTCCCCCTGAACCTGCGCTTCCGTCGCGACGTGCTGCCAGCGCAGAAGCCAGCGCATGAATTGCGCCGCGGTGACCGGCTCAATCTGCTTGCGCAAGGTGGCGACAGTCAGCCGGTGAATGCGCGCCAGCAGACGCCGCTCGCACCATTCAAGTTCGGGCTCGTGCTGGTGTGGTCGCGGGCGGCTCGCCCGCGATGCAGTGTCGGTGAACTGTCCTCGGAGCAAAGCCCCGGAAGCTTCCATCCGAAGCAGCGCTTTGTCGATCTCAGGAGCGGGAAGGCCGAGTAAAGCGCCCAATTGCGAAGCGGTTGCCGGCCCCAGGTGCGACATCCAACCGGTAACCAGCGCCAGCAGCGCATCGTCCGCGGATGGCGGAGTCGCCCTGATTTCCGCGACCGGGCGATCAAACCGGGCGCCCGGGAACAGCAGTAAAAATGTTGTCGCGCGCTCTGCCGCCACCCAGTAACTCACGCCAGCGTGCGCGGCCCGGGCAGCGCGCCCGTGCTCCAGGAGTCTGTCGAAATATCCCCGCCATTCGCCCGCGCTACGATCCACGTGGGGACAGCCGCCCCCGGCTGTCCGGTCGAGCGCAGTTCGACGGTCCTCGCCGGCTTCACGCATGCCGCTCAAGCTCCAGGCGGCGGCTTCGGTTCGGGCGGGCGAGTCGCCCGCCTCCACACCTGCATTGGCAGCTTCAGGAAACGCTATAAGCGTGTGCAGCACATCATGTAATTCGTCCGCGTCGCGCACATCGGGCCAGGCCTCTTGCCGCACCTGCGCGATGGCCGCGGGATCGAGCTTGCCCACTTCCTCCAGCACCGATTCCGGCAGGATGCGGCGCATCTCAACCGCGCGGGCCCGCCGCTCTTCGAGCGGGGCATCATCGAGATAGGCATAGGGATTCGCATTCAAGATCTCGTGCGAGAATTGCGACGGCACCGGCGTATCCACCGCCAGGCAACGGATCCGCCCTTCCTGAATGCCGCTGAGCAGCGCCTTGAGCCCATCGATATCCATCGCCTCAGTGAGCACGTCTTTCATGACCTCTTTCACCAGGGGATGATCGGGAATCTGAATATCGCCCACGATGTTTTCCTGGCAGGCGGCTACATCGGGGAACACCGATGCCAGCAGATCGTCCGATCGCATGCGCTGGATCTGGGGAGGAACTTTCTTTCCACCCTGGAAGCGCAGCAAGGCCAGGGCGCGATTGGCGTCCCAGCGCCAGCGCGTGCCAAAAATCGGCGATGCCAGTGCGGCCTGCTCCAGGACGGGTTGCACGGTTTCGGCGTTGAGGAAATGAAAAACATCGGCCAGCGGAAAGCTGTGCTGTTCCGCCAGCGCAATGTTGAGGCCGTTATCGGTGGCCGCCGCCTGCAACTCAAAATTGAAGCTGCGGCAGAAACGCTTGCGCAGCGCCAGTCCCCAGGCTTTGTTGATGCGACCGCCATAGGGCGCGTGGATGATCAGTTGCATCCCGCCGCCTTCGTCGAAGAAGCGCTCGGCGACAATCGTGTCTTGCGTGGGAACGTCGCCCAGCACGGCGCGTCCTTGCAAGACATACTCGATGGCCTGTTCGGCGCCGGAATCGTCCAGCCCGCACTCTTGTTTCAACCAGGCGACCGTCTCAGCCACGGCGGGCTGGCTCTGTGAAACCCCAATCGGAGAAGTGCTGTGCAGACGGTCACTGATTTCTTTTCGCAGACCAGCCACGTGCGCCGAAAGCTCCTGGGTCCGGGCCGGGGCCTCGCCGCGCCAGAAGGGAACGCTGGGTGGGGCGCCATGCGCATCTTCGACCAATACGCGTCCCGACTTGCCTTCCACGCGGCGGATACGCCACGAGCTGTTGCCCAGCAACATGATGTCGCCTGCATTGCTTTCGACAGCGAAGTCTTCGTCGAGCGTGCCGACCACCACGCCATCCGGTTCGGCGACCACGGTGAACAGAGCGGTCTCGGGAATAGCGCCGCCACTGGTGATCGCCGCCAGCCGGCTGCCCCGGCGCGGCCGCAGTTTCCGGTTCACCCGATCGTGGTGGATGTAGGCGCCGTAGCGCCCGCGCCGCGAGGCGATCCCTTCGGAAAGCATTTCCAGTATCGAGTTGTAAGTCGGGCGCGAAAGATTGCGGTAGGGATAGGCCCGCGTCACCAGGGCAAAGAGTGCGTCTTCATCCCAGCCGCCATCATCGTCAGGGCTGGTGTGGCGCGGGCGCCCCGCCCCCGTCTGGAGAGCGGCAGAAGTCATGCGGTCTGCATCGACCGGCGCCGTATGGTCCATCCAAGATTCTGCTTTCGAATCGCCCACTCCTGATACGACTTGCGGCATTCGCGGGCGAGGCGCCCGCGCCACCCGGCCGCTGCTGCTCTCTGCAGCGCAGGCGGCCACGATCTGCTGCGCCAGAATGTCCAGCGGCGCGTTCGGGATGATCAGACGGTCGAGATCTCCCTGCCGGATGGCTCGCGCCAGCGCTGCGCATTCCAGAAGATCGTCGCGCGTCCCGGCGAAAAATCGTCCCTTGGGCACGGCACCGCGCCAGTGGCCGGAACGTCCCACGCGCTGCAGCGCTACCGCGATGGCCCGCGGCGAACTGATCTGCACCACCAGGTCCACGGTGCCGATATCAATGCCGAGTTCGAGCGATGCGGTCGCCACCAGCACTTTGATCTTGCCTTCTTTCAGTTTCTGTTCCGCCGCGAGGCGCAGCTTGCGGGAAAGGCTGCCATGATGGGCGGCCACATTGTCCTCGCCCAGCCGTTCGCCCAGGTGGTGCGCGATGCGTTCCGCCAGCCGCCGGGTATTGACGAACACCAGCGTGGATCGATGCTGCTCAATCAGTTCCACCAGCCGGTTGTAAACCTCGTCCCACATTTCGTTGGTGGTGATCGGTCCCAGGGCAGAGCCCGGCACTTCCACCGCGAGGTCGAGCTTGCGCCGGTGCCCGATATCCACGATGACCGGCGCCGGCCGGCCGTTGCCGGTCAGGAACTGAGCGACTTCCTCAATCGGCTTCTGGGTCGCCGAAAGCCCGATGCGCACGGGCGGGCGATAGGTCAGCGCCTCCAGCCGCTCCAGCGACAGCGCCAGATGGGCGCCGCGCTTGTCGTCGGCCACGGCATGGATTTCGTCAACGATGACCGTTTCCACATCGCGCAGGATGGCGCGACTCTTTTCCGCGGTCAGCAGGATGTACAGCGACTCGGGCGTAGTGACCAGAATGTGCGGCGGCCGCTTCAGCATGGCTCGCCGCTCGTGCATCAGCGTGTCGCCGGTGCGCACGGCGGTGCGAATCTCCGGCATCAGCCATCCGCGATCGCCCGCCATCTGAAGAATCTGGCTGAGCGGCACTTCAAGATTCTTCTGTATGTCGTTGCCCAGCGCCTTCAGCGGCGACACATACAGAACCTCGGTGCGGTCGGCGAGATCGCCCTCCAGCGCTTTGCGCACCAGGCGATCAATGCAGGCCAGAAACGCAGCCAGCGTCTTGCCTGAGCCGGTGGGAGCAGAGATGAGAGTCGTTCGCCCGGCGAGGATGTGCGGCCATCCCTGTTCCTGGGGTTCGGTCGGCGTGCCGAATTTCTGGACAAACCACTCCGCGACCAAAGGATGCGCCCAGGAGAGTGAGGAGGGAACAGGAAACATGGTGGGATATTCTAACACGAGACTTTCGCAAAATATTCGCCCACGGCCGCGAATAGCGGCCGGTAAATGCGCCTTGGAAATGAGTCTGCGAGGAGGACAATGGCCTGCCTTGTGCGCTTTCCCATCGAACTGATTCCTGTAGATATTCCCCAAACTCTCAAAGCAGGCGAGCTCAAGGCCGTCCACAACATTTACGTGGATTGTATCGCGGCAGCCTTCTCGGACTTGCACCAAGCGACGCTGGTGACTTCGGACCGGGATTTCGAAAAGCTGGGAAGGCAGTTTCCTATCCTGTGGCTCACTCGCGCGCAAGGAGGCAGGTGGGCGAATGCTAAAATCGCCGCGATGCCGAAAACACTATCTGCCAAAGCCCGCGCCAAAAGAATAAAACTGCTCCTCTTCGATGTAGATGGCGTCCTCACGGACGGCAAGCTCTTTCTGTTTCCCGTACAAACGACCGGCGGTCAGATCGTGGTTGAAGCCAAGGGCTTCCATGCTCAGGACGGCGCCGGCATCTCGATCGCCCGCATTGCCGGCATCAAGACCGGGCTTATTACCCGGCGTAACTCCGAGACCGTGGCATTGCGCGCGCGCGATCTCAAGCTCGAACACGTTCACCAGGGCAGCCAGGATAAGTTGAAAGTTTTCCGACAAATCCTGGTCGACGAAGGGCTGAACGCCGGCGAAGTTGCCTTTGTCGGGGACGACGTGATCGATCTTCCTGTAATGCGCAACTGTGGATTTTCGGTGGCCGTGGCCAATGCCCGCCGCGAAGTCAAGCAAGAGTCACATTATGTGACGCCTCATGCCGGTGGCGACGGCGCTCTGCGAGACGTAATCGAGTTCATCCTGAAGGCGCAAGGGAAGTGGAAACAGGCGGTCGAAACATACATCGGGAAGGAAAGCACCGGCAGCAACTGAACAGCAGCTACCAGCGTTTAGCCTTTGGCTCTTCGCCAAATCAAAATCCCGTCGGGAGTCTGCTGAGGTAGTAGCGCTG
>Ga0187822_10000061_pt1 | contig 17035 bp, 11 predicted proteins | sample NC_wetland_sal_i_18_FD_132967 | JGI IMG/M metagenome (GOLD analysis project Ga0187822, IMG submission 132967) | Wetland sediment microbial communities from Neuse River Estuary, North Carolina, USA - SourceSoil_2 | ecosystem: Environmental > Aquatic > Freshwater > Wetlands > Sediment | place...
AAATCCCTGCGCCGAAAGATAGTCGCGAATAGCCAGCGCGACTTTGTGCCGCAGTTCGATGTTGTACTGCATGGCATCGCGCCGCAGGTCGATGTAACGATACTTGAGCCGCATCTCCTCATTCGGCAGCACGGTTTCGCTGGGCAGGAACGGCGGCTGCTTTGATTCGTTGAGGATGCGCAACTCTTCCGCGATCAGTTCAACCTCGCCGGTGGCGATGTTCTTGTTGACCGTGTCGGGGACCCGCTGCTTGGCCGTTCCCATCACGGCAATAACGTACTCGTTGCGCAGGGCCTCAGCTTTCTGGTGAATGGCCGGATCGCGCTCCTTGTTGAACACCACCTGGGTAACACCCGTGCGGTCACGAATATCGATAAAGATCAGGTTGCCCAGATCGCGCCGCCGGTTTACCCAGCCCATCAGGACGGCCTTCTTGCCGGAATCGGCTGCACGCAGAGCGCCGCACATATGGGTACGTCGTAAGTCGCCAAGAAAATCGAGCAAAGTGTGCCCTTCAGTAGAGGATGGAGTTGCAAGCCGAATCAAGGATTATAAATGTAGGCGCGAGCGTCCCGCTCGTGCGGCGCAACCGGCAACCCGGTTTCGAGTCGAAGGTCCAGGATTCGAGTCGAATGTTCAGTCAATCGGCCGCGCCGCCGTGGCCTGCTGAAACTTCAACCGCCACCGGTCGCCCTGCTTCACCCACAGATCGGAAATATGCTGATAGCGCGGCGCCAGGCCGGGCGCGTCCCCTTCCGGCATGTGAACGATGCAATCGTAAGTGACAACAGCGGCTTCATCGTCAACCGGCAACACTCGCAGATTGTAGGTGTAATAATCCTTGAGCTCGCCGTCCCGCGCGCTCTCGACGATCTCTCCCTTGTCGTGGAGCCTGCCTTCGCTGCCCACGGAAACGAAATCATCGGTCAGCGTACGCTTCAGAAAATCGACGTTCTTGGACTTCTGGGCTTCCGGAACCGCGTTGGTGTTGGCAATCAGCGTCTGCTCCAGGGCGCTGAGCGGCTTGGACGCATTCCCCGAGCCCTGCGCGAAGATCACGACGGAAAAACTTAACAGGCAGCCAACGAAAGCCAGGTTTTTATACCTTACTTTTCTCATAATCCTCCCCACCTCCGGCGTCATCCTGAGGGACTTCAGTCCCGAAGGATCTGGCGCGCAGCTTCATAACTCTGGCCAAAGTGCACATCCGCCCCGCGCGAGATGCTTCGCAAGCTCAGCATGACGACCGACTCAAAGCAAAAGGTACCATTGAGTGACCGTCGCTACTTCGCCTGAATCTTTACTGCCAGTTCAGCGCGCGGGACTGAAACCTGTTCGCCAGTTTCCAGGTTCTTCAACGCGAAGGAACCTGATTTCACTTCATTTTCGCCTACGATCAGCACAGATCGAACCCCCAGCTTGCTGGCAGTCTCAAAAGACTTCTTCAGGCGGAAATTCTCGTCCCCTAATTCGACCACCAGGTCGTGACGACGCAACTCGCGGGCCAGGCGCGCCGCCTCGCGGTCCATGCCTGCGCCCAGAGGAGCGATGTAGACGTCCGGCTTGCGCTGCACCGCCTCGGCCGATTCCTGCAGCGCCAGCACCAGGCGGTCCTCGCCAATCGCAAAGCCGATTCCAGGCGCGCTGGGGCCGCCCAGCGACTCCGAAAGCCCGTCGTAGCGGCCGCCTCCAAGGATTGCGTTCTGCGCTCCCAATGCGCCGTGGGTGAATTCAAACGCCGTCCGGGTGTAGTAGTCGAGCCCGCGCACCAGCCGATCGTTTTCCTGAAACTCGACCCCGACCGCCGTCAGAATACTCTTGACCTGCTCGAAATGCTTGCGGCAACCTTCATCCAGAAACGCGCTGATGCGCGGTAGTTTGTCGATGATGGGCTGGTCTGCGGGAACTTTGCAATCGAATACGCGCAACGGATTGGTGACAGCTCGGCGCTTGCAATCCTCGCACATATTCGCAACCACCGGCTCCAGCGCCTTACGCAACGCGTCGTTGTACGCCGCCCGATCGCTGGCACAGCCGACCGAATTCAGTTGCAGGGTCCAGTCGCGAATCCCCAGCCGGTCGAGCAGTGTCGCCAGCAGTTCCAGCACTTCCGCATCCCGCGCCGGAGACTCGCTGCCCGCGCTGGCCGGCCCGATGACCTCCGCCCCGATCTGGTAAAACTGCCGATAGCGGCCCTTTTGCGGACGCTCCCGCCGAAACTGCGGCCCGATGTAGTAGAGCTTGTTCAGCCCGCGGTCCCAGAGTTTGTGCTCGATGTAGGCGCGCACCACGCTGGCGGTATTCTCAGGACGCAAAGTCAGCGACTGGCCTTTGTCACTCTGCGCCCGCCCGCGGTCTTCCCACGTATACATCTCCTTCGCGACCACATCGGTTTCCTCGCCCACCCCGCGGGCAAAGAGTTCGGTCGACTCGAAGATAGGGGTGCGAATCTCGTGAAAGTTATAAGCCCGGAAAACATCGCGCACCGCGGCTTCGACAAAGTTCCACAACGCCGTCTCCGGCGGTAGAAGGTCGCGGGTTCCTCGGACCGCTTTAATCATGAAGACGGACCATCGGCTCTCAGTTTCAAGTTCCCGGTTCTCAGTCTGAAAAGAATACCTTAGTTTTATGCGGCGAAGTCTTCGTCACTCGGCACCGGCATGGGCGGCGGCACCCGGTCGGTCACTTCGGCCAGGACCGCGAGCTTCTCCGCCAAGGCGCCAGTCAACGACCCCGGCTGATAGCGCCAGCGGAAATTCCCTTCGGTGACGCTGGGGGTGTTGAGCCGGCCTTCGCTGCCCAGTCCCAACACATCCTGCAACGGAACCACCGCCAGGCTGGCGACTGACTCCTGCGCCAGGCGAATAAAAGCCCAGTGGATACCGTCTTCGCACGCCCCGACATAGGCCTGGATGGCTCGCCGCTCATCCTCGGTTACGCCCGACTTCCACCAGCCCAGCGTGGTGTCATTATCGTGAGTGCCGGTGTAGACCACGCGGTCGGCGGTGAGACGATGCGGCAGGTAAACATGCGCCCCGGCGTCGGCGAAGCCAAATTGCAGCACCGCCAATCCCGGAATCTTGTGGCGCTCGCGCAGGGCATGCACTTCAGGCGTAATGTGGCCCAGATCCTCCGCGAAGAAAGGCAGTCCGCCCAGCACATCGCGAAGCTTGTTGAACAACTCGTCCTTGGGACCGTCCACCCAGCGGCCTTTCACCGCCGTTGTCTCATGGGCGGGAATCTCCCAGAACTGGTCAAAGCCGCGAAAGTGATCGAGGCGGATGTAGTCGCAACTCTGAGCGCCCCAGCGCAAGCGGTCAATCCACCAGTCGTAGCCGCGGGCCCGGATCGCGTCCCAGTCATAGAGCGGAGTGCCCCAGCGCTGGCCGGTGGCGCTGAAGGCGTCAGGCGGGACCCCGGAGACGGCCACTGGCTCGAGATCGTCTTTCCGCAAGCGGAACAGGTCGCTGTGCGCCCACACATCGGCGCTGTCGTAGGCGACGAAAATGGCGATATCACCCACCACGCGAATGGACCGCTGGGCGCAGTAGCGCCGCAGAGCATGCCACTGCTCGTAAAAGAAGAACTGAATCACGCGCCGCAAATCCATCTCGACCGCCAACTCCTTGCGGGCCGCTGCTAAAGCGGTCGCTTCGCGGCGAGCCAGGGCGCGCGGCCATTCCTTCCAGCATTTGCGGTCATAGCGTTCGCGCAGCGCATCGAACAGGACAAAGTCTTCCAGCCACCACGTGTTCTCCCCGCAGAATTTCTCCAGGCGATGGCGGGCGCTGCCTTCGGCTTTCTTAAGAAAATTCCGGGCGGCGGCGAAAATCAGCGGCATCTTGCGCTGAAAAACTTCTTCATAGTCGATGGCGCCCGCCTGGCGCGGCAAGCCGCCCAGCTGGGACGCATCCATCCAGCCATGCTCCGCCAGGCGCTCCAGGCTGATGAGCAGCGGATTGCCGGCGAAAGCCGAAGTGGAGGAGTAGGGAGAATTCCCCGTGGCCGGCGGGCCCAGCGGCAGCACCTGCCATAAGCCCTGCCGCGCCGACGCCAGAAAATCGGCAAACTCATAAGCAGCCGGGCCGAAATCACCAATGCCACCGCGCGCGGGAAAGGATGTCGGGTGGAGCAAGATACCGGTGGCGCGGGGGAATGGCATCATCGGAACTACCCCGATGCTACCAGCAATCGCGGACGCGGTGGGCAGCCGTGGTTTTACTCTCCCTGTTCCGGGGCGGCCTGCGCCCGGGTCAGGCTCTTCATCTCGTCGGCATTGATCTGGATTTTTCCCGACTTCTCCATCTGCGCCCGCAGGTTGGTGACAAACAGGCCAAACATTTCCTGCTCCTGGTTCTGGATGAGCGCATCGCGGACCTGGTCCTTTTTGGCTTCAAAATCCTGCGGCGTCGGCTCCTGCTTCTGCTGCACCGACAAAACCACTCCCGTGGTGCCGTTGGTGATCGGTCCACTGATTTCGCCGATTTTCAGGCTGAAGGCCACCGAGGCGCCGCCCGACATGGCACCGATGTCCGGAACCTGCCCGTCTGGCAGGACAAAGTCGCTGGTCTTGAGGGTCGCGCCGGCCTCCTTGGCTGCCTTTTTCAGATCGTGCTCGGCCTTGGCGCGATCCGCCATCTCCTGGGTTTTCTGGTTGAGCAAGGCGGCGACTCGCTCGTTCCTGAATTCTTGTTCCACCCGGCTTCGAATCTCTTCGTACGTAGGAGTCGACGCCGGCTTGATGGCCAATACGTCGAACACGGCGTAGCCCTGCGCAACCTGGACCTGGTCAGGTGGGGCCTTTTCGACCTGGCCAAACACCGCGTCCATGAATTGCGGCGCGTTGCCGATGCCCGGCAGGGCGTCGGTGCGGCTGACGAAGTCGGTGGTGATCACGTTAAGGCCTTTGGCTGTGGCCGCCTTGTCCAGTCCTTCGCTACGGGCCTGCGCGAGCAAACTATTCACCTGGTTGGCTGCAGCCTGCGCGGCTTTCTGTTGCCGGATGGCGCCTTCGATCTGGTCTTTGACCTCGTCCAGACTCTTCACATGCGCCGCCTGCTTGTCGTCGACGCGGATGATATGAAAGCCGTAGCTGCTCTGCACCAGGCCGCTGGTGGCGCCCTTGGCCAGGGAGAAGGCGGCTTGTTCGAATTCCGGGACGGTGCGGCCTTTGCCGATCCAGCCGAGCGAACCGCCGTTCTTGCCGCTGCCCGGGTCTTCGGAATACTTTTTGGCTAGCTCCGCGAAGTTCCCGCCCGCCTTCAGCTGCTTGAGGACATCTTCGGCCTTCTTGCGCGCTTCTTCGACGCCTTTGGGATCAACCTTGCCATCCGCGCCGGGGAGCGGAGTCTTGATCAGGATGTGGCTTACATTCACCTGCTCGGGCACGCGGTAATCGTCGCGATGCTGGTCGTAGTAGGCCTGCAGATCTTCGCGAGACACGTTAACCGCCGCCTCGATCTTCGCCGTATCCAGCACGACATACTGAACCTTGCGCTTCTCCGGAATGGAGTTGTTGTAAGACGCCTTGTTGGCCTCGTAAAAGGCCTTCAACTCCGCCTCGCTCGGGTTGATCTGCTTCAGCAGATCATCTTTCCGCAGGACGGCGTAATCGAACTTGACCTTGGTATTTTGTTTCTCAAATTCCCGGTGGACGTCATCGTCTGAGACCAGCGCGCTGCCGGTCACCAGGTTGCGCAGTTTGTCCAGCAGGATCTGGTCCTTCAGGCCCTGCTCGAAGGCGGGCACGCTCAGGTCCGCGTTTTGCAGGATGTTCTCGTATTGCTGCTGGCCGACAAACTTGCCGCCGGGAAAGAAGGTGGCGGAGTAGCGGCCGTGCACCAATTCATCCCGCACTTCTTCGTCCGTGACCCGCAAGCCCAGCCTTTCAGCTTCCGCGACCAGGGCCTTTCGGCTGATCAGGTTTTGCGCGGCGCGTTCGGCAAAGTAGGGGAGCAGCATTTCAGCCTGTTCGCCGCCGCGGGGGAACTGCTGGCGCAGCAACTGCCGGGCCTCGCGCTGCACCTCCTGCGTGGTCACCGGCTCGCCCGCTACTTTGGCCACGACGCCCTGCCCCGGCCCGCCCAGCCCGATGCTGTCGCCAATACCGCCCGGAACCAGCGTGATCACCATGGCCGCGCAAATGACCAGCAGCATGCCGCCGAGAATGATTTTCTTGGTCGGGCCAGGGGTCTGCAGAAATCGAATCATTTTCGTGTCACTCCAGAATTTGAAGCGGAAACTTTGATTATAGACTAGACCGATGCGGACGCGAGCGCCCCGCTGGTGTGGGGGATTAACTGAAGATCCAGGATGAGAATACAGGGAAGAGGGATGCACGAGCGGCGCGCTCCCGCCCACACTTGCAAAAATCAGCCATTGAAACGTATTAATACTCCGTGCTATTAAGCTAGAGTCAGACCGGTGCTCGCCCTGAAAACCCATCTCCCGCAAAGGATCGCTTGATGACGATGAACAAGAGCAGCCTGCTGTGTCTCCTGGTGCTGTCTTTCTCCAGCCTGATTTCTGCGCAGCAGGCGAGCTCTCTCCACTCCGAAGCGACTCTCTCCCTTCGCGACGGCTGGAACCTGCAGTCTTCGTGCAAAGTGGAAGCGAAGGGCGAGACCGTTTCCACGCCCTCGTTCCAGCCCAAGGATTGGTATTCCGTATCGGTGCCCACCACCGTGGTCGCGGCCCTGGTCAAGCACAAGGTGTATCCCGACCCGTTTTTCGGGACAAACCTGCGGACTTTCCCCGGGGTCACCTACCCCATCGGCGCGAATTTTTCCAACATCCCGATGCAAGCCGACAGCCCCTTCATTGTGCCCTGGTGGTACCGCAAGGAATTCGTCTTGCCCGCCAGCTTCAAGGGAAAGACGATCTGGTTGAATTTCGGCGGCATCAACTACCGCGCCAACATCTGGCTAAACGGCAAGCAGCTGGCCAAATCAGAAGACGTGGCCGGAGCGTGGCGAACCTACGAGTTCAATATCACCGATTACGCTGTCCTGGGAAAACCGAACGTTCTGGCCCTTGAAGTCTTCTCCCCCACCGACACCGATCTGGCGATCACGTTCGTGGACTGGAACCCCGCGCCTCCCGACAAGAATATGGGCCTGTTTCGCGACGTGGATATCACCACCAGCGGGCCGGTCGCGGTGCGCTATCCCACGGTGGTTTCGAAAGTGGACTTGCCGGCCAACGACCAGGCCCATCTCACGGTGACGGCGCTGCTGAAGAACGCCGCCAGTCATCCCGTCAAAGGAACGCTCAAGGGCGCGATCGAGAAGACAGAATTTTCCCAGGAAGTCGAACTTGGGCCTGGCGAGTCGAAGGACGTCACTTTTGCTCCGGACCAGTTTCCCCAGCTTAATTTCGACCATCCCAGCTTGTGGTGGCCGGCGCAGATGGGCAAGCCCGAGCTCCACACCCTCAGACTGGAATTCAATCTCGAAGGCAAGATTTCCGACCGCTCGGAAACCAGGTTTGGCATTCGCGAGGTCAAGTCCGAAGTGCTTTCGGCCAACCGGCGCTTGTTTTCGATCAATGGCAAAAACATTCTGATCCGCGGCGGCGGATGGTCTCCCGACATGATGCTGCGTGAAGACCCGCAGCGCCTGCGCGACCAGTTCCGTTATGTGCAGGACATGGGCCTGAACACCATCCGCCTCGAGGGCAAACTGGAAACGAAAGAGTTCTTCGACCTGGCCGACGAGCGCGGAATTCTGCTCATCGCCGGCTGGTGCTGTTGCGATCACTGGGAGCACTGGCCGAACTGGAAGCCGCAGGATTTCACCATCGCGGAACAATCGTTGCGCGACCAGATTTACCGCCTGCGCGGCCATCCCAGCCTGATTGCGTGGCTGAATGGCAGCGACAACCCGCCCCCGCCCGACGTCGAACAAACCTATCTGAAGGTGGAGAAGGACCTGCTCTGGACGAACCCGGTAGTGTCTTCCGCAACCGCAAAGCTCGCGGGCTTCTCCGGTGAAAGCGGCGTGAAGATGACCGGACCGTATGAATACGTGGCGCCTTCCTACTGGCAAACCGACAAAGCTACCTCGGCCGTCCAGTGCAACCAGGGCGGCTGCGGCGGAGCCTATGGCTTCAACACCGAAACCAGCATGGGACCGGCGGTTCCGCCGATCGAGAGCATCCGCGAAATGGTCGGCAAGGACCACCTCTGGCCCATTGACGACACCTGGAACTACCACGCTGGCGGCGGCGCGTTCAAAGACCTCCACGTTTTTACCGACGCCTTGAACGCGCGTTTCGGCCCCGCCACCAGCGCCGAGGATTATGCCGTCAAAGCGCAGTTGCAGACCTACGAAGGCGTGCGCGCCATGTACGAGGCCTACAGCCGGAATAAATACACCTCGACCGGCGTAATTCAGTGGATGCTCAACAATGCCTGGCCCTCGATGATCTGGCATCTCTACGATTACTACCTGCGCCCGGGCGGCGGCTACTTCGGTACCAAAAAGGCGACCGAACCGCTGCATCCCGTCTATGGCTACGACGACCATTCCGTCTGGCTGGTCAGCAGCCAGTACCAGGACGCCAACGGATTGAAGCTCACCGCCCAGGTTCTCAACCTGGACATGAGCGAAAAGTTTTCCAAAGAAGTCTCGCTCGATGCCGCCGCCGACAGTACCAACAAAATCCTGACTCTGCCCGACATCGACGGCCTCAGCCCGACCTATTTCCTGGTGCTCCGCCTGAGGGACTCTTCCGGAAAACTGGTGGGCTCGAATTTCTACTGGCTATCCAGCAAGCCCGAGACGCTCGACTGGGAGAAGTCGAACTGGTACACGACGCCTACATCGTCATATGCCGATTACACTGCCCTGTCTCAACTGCCCAAGGTAAAACTGAAAGTGGCAGACCGCACCGAGCGCAAAGGCGAAGATGCAATCACACACATCACGCTGGAAAATCCCAGCAAGAGCCTGGCCTTCTTTGTGCGTCTCAAGGTAAACAAGGGTAAAGGCGGTGACGAGATACTTCCCGTGGTCTGGCAGGACAACTATATTTCGCTCCTGCCCGGCGAGAAACGGGAAGTCACGGCAACCTATCGAGCGCAGGAACTGGGAACAGCCCAGCCGGCGGTAGAGGTCAGCGGCTGGAACCTGGAGTAACTTTCGGATTGCCGGACTCTCGGATTGACGAATTGGCGATTTGATTTCAGATTTCAGATTTCAGATTATTGATTTCAGATTGGAATTCCCGTGACGCGGGGATTCTGGGATTCAAATCTGAAATCAATAATCTGAAATCTAAGATCTGCAATCACTTCAAATTCGACAATTCTAAAATCCGGCAATTCGACAATCTCTCTCAGTCTTCCTCCGGGGGCACATCGAAATTCACCAGGTTGCTCTGGAACCCCTTGGTCTTCCATGCTCCGTAGGCAATCCCCGTGATCATCCAGATGGATCCCGTGATCAGCGCCAGGTTCGACAGATGGATCCAGATGAACAGGCAGATGATAAATCCCAGCACGGGAGGAATCAGTTGTCCCAGGGTGCGGTCTTCGCCGCGAATGTAGTAGTGGGTCAGCGCCGCCAGATTGACGCCCATGAAAGCGATCAACGCGCCGAAGTTGAGCAGTTGCGCGCCATTGTCGTAGGTGATGAGAAACGCCCCCAGCAGCGCAATCGCGCCGACGAAAATCACGTTGTTGGCGGGAATCCGGGTCTTGGGATGGATGGCGCCAAAGAATTTCCTGGGAATCGCATCGCTTCGTCCCATGCCATAAAGCAGACGCGCAGCCCCGAGTTGCGAGCCCATGCCGGAACCAACTGTAGCAATCAGCAGCGTAATGCTGATGGCCTTGGTCAGCAGCGGGCCGCCCGCGATCGCGGCCACGTGGCTGAAGGCGTTTTCCACTTCGGCCGCCGAGAACATGTACTGCGAGCTGAGCAATTGCGCGCCATAGACTTCAGCCGCGGCCAGAAATCCCGTAATCACGCAGACCAGAACGGTAGCCAGAAAAATATTCCGCTTGGGATTGTCCACTTCCTCCGACAAGGTCGAAATGCCGTCGAAACCGATATAGGTCAGCACCGCCACCGAGGTGCCGTGGAACACCCCGTTGATCGAAAAAGTCTGGGGGTTGTAAAAGGGGCGCAGGAAGTAGGCCTCGGGATATTGCGGCAAGTGGAAAATGTAGCGGACCGTGTACCAGAAAAACGCCAGAATCACCGCTCCCATGATTGCGCACAAGGTTGAATTGATCCGCGCCGAGGTTTTCACCCCGCGCAGATTCAGGGTGGTAAACAACACAGCAAATATGATCGGCCACAACAGGCCGGGGTACGGAATCTGATAGCGGGTTCCACTCAACAGGTCGGCCATCGCCTTGGAACACCAGATGGTGCAGATCAAAGGATTCAGGATGTAATCCATGGTCATGCTCCAGCCGGTGACATAGCCGAGGGAGGGATGCAGTTCGCGGCCCACGTAGGTGTAGGCTGAACCCGCGCTGGGATATACCCGCGCCATGCGGCCATAGCTCATGGCGGTGAACACCATGGCGACCATGGCAATCAGGATTGAAGTGACCACGTGGCCCTGGCCCGCGTTGCTGAACACGCCGTACGCAGGCATGGGCGCGGTCGGCTGGATGACGATGATGCCGTAGAGAATCAGGTCCCAAAGGGTGAGCGATCGGCGAAGCCGCAAACCTGGGGAGGAGGAAGAAGTGCCGGTCGGAGTGGTTGCCATTCCCGCGTATTGGATTATGCCGCGTGCGGCGCTGTCAACGATTAAAACGATTTTGTGGGGCGGACACTCCTGTCCGCCGCTTTTGACTTTGACTTAAGCCAGGGATCATGGAAAGCCCGTAAAGCCGGGCAAGGATCAACCCCAAAGGCGGCGGACAGGAGTGTCCGCCCCACACCAACTTACTTTTTCGGAGCCACGGTCAGGCCAAACACGGAGGTCTGTCCCTGTCCGGCCACATTCAGACCGCGAACGCCCTCCTGGTTCGGCAGGTAGAGCGTCTTGCAATGCTCGCAACGGTAGACTTCAGCGTCCGGTCCCCAGGCTTCTGCCGCGTCGCCGCAGGCCTGCTCGACCACATCGGTGGTATAGAACCAGCGCTTCAAATGTCCGCCGCAGAATTTGCCCTTGGCGTCTTTTTCGTTGCAGGAACGCTGTCCCGGCTTCTTGATTTTTACTTTGTGATGGGGAAGCTGGGGAGGAGCAGTCACGCTTTCGGTGGTGGGCAAGGGCTATCCTCGTCGCTGCGGCCCGGGGGCCGCGGGATTTTACGGATTCATTTTACTCGAAGGCGTTTGAGCGGAGCTACCGCGTCCTCAATCGAATTCCTGCCGGGGCGCGGCCTGCTGCGCTCCCACGCGACCGATGACGATATCCGCTGTGATGTAGCCTTCGCCCTTTATCGGACTGCCCGCCATCCGCCGCAGCATCGCGATCTGTCCCACGTGGGTCAGGGCATCGGCGATCGGCGCCTGCAAGAGCTTCTCCGGCGTTTCATGCAAAGGCTCGGCCGACGCCAGGTAGTCGTCAAAGCGCTGGAGCGCGGCAAAGAAGCGATCGGACTCTTTGTCCCACGGCAAGGGCTTCGAATTGCTCCAGCGCTGCGCGCCCTGCGCGATGGAGAGTCCCCAATCGAGCAGGTCGCCCACATGCGCCAGGATTCGCCCCGCGGTACGCCCCGATTCGCAGCCGCGGAATTCGGCAAAGCCCGAAGGCGCATTGCGGACCGCTTTGCCACCGCGGTACGCCAGCGTCGCCACGGCGTGGCGCAAGAGTTCACGTTTCGGATCAGAACTGGAAGCCATGGTGTTTTCTCCCTCTATCATTTATCGCTTATTGTCATCCCGAGCGCAGACAGTTCATTCGCTCGCGAATGAACCGGCGGAGTCGAGGGACCCCTACCCATACCCCCGGCCCATTCAAACCGCCGCTAATCGTCACCGCCTCGAAAAATCCAACAAACTCGCAGCGCCTATGGTCAAGTAGGGGTCCTTCGACTGCGTGACTGCGTCGCGAAGCGAAGCAGTCCCTCCGCTCAGGATGACAAACATGTGATGCAAGGCGCTATCCGCGTTTCTTGCCTCGCAACGCTCCCGCGGCTCGCAGCGCACCCCGCAGCCGCCGGCCCAGGCCTCGGGCAAATTGCCCATCGAGCAATCCCTCCATCTGGCGCGCGAAAGCCTTGCCATATCCGTACCACCAGATTTTTTCGATGCCCGGCAGACGGTCGGAATCGAGATATTTTATCCGCACCATTTCTTCCAGGCCAAAGCGTCCGTGAGAACGGCCGATGCCGCTGGCCTTCATGCCTCCGTGAGGAGCTTCACTGATGCCGAAGCAGGAGACCACATCGTTCACCATGACCGTTCCCGCCTGAATGCGCCGCGCCAGCGCGTCTCCGCGGGCGCCATTGCGGGTCCACACACTGGCGGCCAGGCCGTAATCGGAATCGTTGGCCAGAACGACCGCTTCATCGTCGCTGTCGAAGGGCATCACCGGCAAGACCGGCCCAAATGTTTCTTCGCGCATGATGCGCATCCGGTGGGTAACATCTGCCAGAATGGTGGGCGCGTAGTAGTTGGCCCCGATTTCCGGAAGGCGTTTTCCGCCCGCCAGCACGCGCGCTCCCTGCGCCCGGGCGTCTTCCACCTGCGATTCCACGTTGCGCAACTGACGCTGATGGATCAGCGGGCCAATCTCGATTTCGGGTTCCATGCCGTTACCCACTCGCAAGCGTGCGGTCCGGCGCATGCAGGCGTCGAGAAACGGCTGGTACAGGCTGCGACGCACGTAGCAACGCTCGACCGAAAGACAGGCCTGTCCAGCGTTCACGAAAGCGCCCCACACCGCGCCCGCAGCGGCAACTTCGATATCGGCATCGTCGAGCACCAGCATGGGGTCTTTCCCGCCCAGTTCCAGCACCACCGGCAGCAGGCGCGCGGCCGCGGCCTGCGCGATCTGCTTCCCGGTTGAAACGCTTCCGGTGAAGACCAGTTTGTCGATGGCGGCGTTGATCAGGGCCGCTCCTGTCGCACCAGCGCCCACCACCACCTGAAAAATTTCGCCGGGCACGCCGGCCTGGTGCAGCAGCGACGCCAGTTGAATCGCCGTAAGCGAGGTGAACTCCGAGGGCTTCACCACCACCGCGTTTCCCGCCACCAATGCAGCCAGGCTCTCCGTGGCCGGAATTGAAAAGGGATAATTCCAGGGCGCGATGATGCCAATCACACCGTAGGGCTCGCGGACCACCCGGCCGGACTTGGTCTTCATCGCCAGGTTGCCGTGAGGGACAGGTTCGTCCCGCAGCAAGTGAAAGGCGTTGTCGATCAGGAAGCGCGCGGCGTCGAGCACGACCAGCACTTCCGTCAGCAGGGCCTCGACATAGGGCTTGCCGGCTTCGCGAGTCACGAACTGCGCCACTTCGGATTTGTTCCGGTGCAGCAGCAGCTGAAACTCGCGCAGGATCGCGATTCTCTTGCGCACTCCCATCTCGGCCCAGGCAGGCTGGGCCGCTTGGGCGCGGGCGACCGCGGCATGGACCTGAGCTTCTGATGCCGATTCGAATTCGCGCAGGGTCTCGCCGGTCGCGGGATTGGTCGAGACTATCTTTCGGGCAGCGATTTGGAGATCGGTTGCCATGGGGAAAATCAAAATCCGCGGGCGAGTCGCCCGCGACCACACATACCTCCTGATACACCGGCTCCTAATACTCGACGCTGACCAGGCACAAGCCGCTGGCCGGGGCGGTGGCTCCGGCGGCGGACCGCGAACGTGCTTCCAGAATTCGCGCCAGGTCGGAGGGCTTCAGAGTTCCCTTCCCTACCAGCAGGAATGTTCCGACCAGGTTTCGCACCATGTGATGCAAGAACCCCGCGCCTCGCACGGTATAGACAAATTCATCGCCCTGCCGTTCCCAACTCGAACTGAAAATCTGCCGGACATTAGACACTTCCTCCCGTCCCCGCTCCGGATCCACTGCGGCAAACGAGGTGAAATCATGCTCGCCCACGACCAGGCCCGCTACCGCTTGCACCTCATCTTCGTCCAAGGGATAGGGATAGTGCCACACGTAGCGGGCGAGAAAAGGCGGACAGACGGGGCCGCGAAACATCCGGTAGCGATAAGTCTTGGCGCGGGCTGACTTGCGGGCATGAAATTCCGCGGGCGCCTCGGCGGCGTCGAGCACCCGGATGGCGGAAGGCAAAATATCATTCAGCGCGACCACCAGGTTCTCGGGCGGGATGGGCGATTGCGTGGCGAAGCTGGCGACCTGGCCGAGAGCGTGCACTCCCGCGTCGGTGCGCCCCGAGCCCTGGGGCAGCAGATCTTCGCCTGTGACCCGTCCAATGGCCGAGGCCAATGCGCCCTGGATGGTGGCTGCACCGGGCTGGACCTGCCAGCCCGAGAACTCCGTGCCATCGTAAGCCAGGACCAATTTGAGATTGCGCATGACGATTGTTTGGAGTCTCACCGGCAGTGATCATCATCCAATGTGCTTGCCAGACTTTACAAAGTTTTACCTGGCCCGACGGGCTGCGGCTGCAAAATGCGTAACCGGGCGTCAGCTATACTATGGCATTCAAATCGCACCCCGGGACCGAAATCAGGAAGGGCGCCGGTAGAGCTAGAAAAATGAAACCTGGCGGCCATGCTTTGCGTACCATCGCTTGATTTCCAGAAGCCTTTGACGTCTTCATTATCAGATTGAGCAGGGAGAGAATCGAATGTTTTTGTCTGCTTTGCAATGCGCCTTCCGGCGGACCCTTGCGGTCGTCCTCGCCGGCGCTTTAACCGCCATGGGTTGGGCTCAAACCGCCGCCCAACCGGCTGCGGCCTTGCCCGACAACCCGCGACCCCAGCGCCAGGCGGTCATGGACTATTCCCGGCCCACTTCGCATTTCCCCGACCCCATAGGGCCTTACCTGGTCCACCACCTCCCGCCGGCCGACCTGGCCAACACGCCGCGCATCGAGCAACTGTTGCGCGATGGCAAGCTCTATCTGTCGATGAATGACGCGGTGGCGCTGGCGCTCGAAAACAATCTGGATATCGCCATTTCCCGCTACAACCTTAACATCGCGGATACCGACGTGCTGCGCGCCAACGCGGGTGCGAACACCCTGGGCGTGAGCCTGGGCCTGCTGCAAGGCACGCCCGGAGGCAACGCAGGCGGACTGGGCGGAACCGTCGGATCAGGCACAGGCGGCACCAGCGTGAGCGGAACCGCGGGCGCCGGCGGAGGCACGTCGGGCCTGGTCAGCAGCACTTTAGGCAGCGGGCCGCAGATCACCAGTTTCGATCCGATCGTTACCGGCAACTTGCAGTTTGACCACAACAACGTCTTGTCCGCCAGCACTTTTGCCCTTCCCATCACGGTGCAGAACGCCACCACCGCCAATTTTTCGTACTTGCAGGGTTTCAAGTGGGGCTCGAACCTGCAGGTAGGATTCAATAACACGCGCAGCACCACCGACTCCCTGTTTGCCACCCTGAGCCCGACGTTGGGCTCTAATTTTCAGGCAAGGTTTACCCAGCACCTGCTGCAGGGCTTCGGCTTTGCGCCCAACACGCGCTTTATCCGTATCGCGAAGAACAATCGGGAAATTTCCGACGTGGCCTTCCGCCTGCAAATTATTACCACCGTGGACCAGATCGAAAACATGTACTGGGACCTGGTGTTCGCCTACGAAAACGTCAGGGTGCAGAATGAGTCCCTGACCTTCGCCCAGAAGACGCTTTCCGACACCCAAAAACAGGTCGAAATCGGCACCCTGGCTCCTATTGAAACCGTGCGGGCGCAGAGCACCGTGGCCAGCGACCAACAACAGCTCACGCTGGCCCTGACCAACCTGCAATTGCAGCAATTATTGATGAAGAACGCGCTCAGCCGCACTCTGGTGGACCCGCGCCTGGCCGATGCCGAGGTGATCCCCACTTCCACCATGCAATTGCCGCAGCAGGAAGCGGTGGTTCCGACCCAGGACCTGGTGAACGATGCCTTGAGCCATCGCGGGGAGCTGGCGGAAGCCCGCATCAACCTGAAGAACGAAGAAGTCAGCATGAAGGCGGTCCGCAGCTCCCTGCTGCCTTCTTTGGATCTGTATGGCTACTATGGCGGGTCGGGACTGGGAGGGGCGCAGAACCCAAACAACCTGTGTCCGCCTCCTCCAGCGCCCCCCACTTTCGGGTGCTCCACAAATCCGGTGACGCCTGTGAGCTACGGCAGCACGCTCAACCAGCTGATCAATTCCACTGCTCCCGACAAAGGAATCGGATTGCAGCTGACCATCCCCATTCGCAACCGGGTCGCGCAGGCTACCCAGATCCGGTCAGAACTGGAATACCGCCAGGCGCAGATGCGACTGCAACAGCTGGAGAACCAGGTTCGTATTGAAATACGCAACGCCCAGTTTGCGGTTCAGCAGAACCGCGCCAGCGTCTCCTCCGCCCAGGCAGCGGTTGATCTGGGCCGCCAGTCGCTCGATGCGGAACAGAAGAAATATGCGCTGGGAGCTTCCACCACCACGCTGGTGCTGCAGAACCGAAGCGCCCTGGCGCAGGCCGAATCTACATTGGTGTCGGCCATGGCCGCATATGAAAAAGCCCAGGTGGAGCTGGACCGCGCCACCGGACTGCTGTTGGACCACGCAGGGATCCTGCTGGCCGATGCTGAACGCGGCGAAGTGACACATATGCCCTCTGTTCCGTACATAGCTCCGCGGCCGGAAGTGCCGGCTTCGGTGATGCCGGCGCAAACCCCACCGCAGTAGCGGTGTGGGGCGGACACTCTTGTCCGCCGCCGTGGAAGTTGTTTTTGTTTGTGGCTTTTCCCGTGGTTATGACGGGCCGCATCAGGCTCAAAACCTAAGTCAAAGGCGGCGGGCGAGGGCGCCCGCCCCACACCAGGCATCCCTGCGAGCATTTCGCGGCGGCCGCTTTCCGGTTTATTCTCTCCCCGTGCATCTCTCTGTCGTTCTGATCACGCACAACGAGGAAGCTAATCTCGGGCGCACGCTTGCCAGCGTGATGCCCC
>Ga0187822_10000065_pt1 | contig 16670 bp, 13 predicted proteins | sample NC_wetland_sal_i_18_FD_132967 | JGI IMG/M metagenome (GOLD analysis project Ga0187822, IMG submission 132967) | Wetland sediment microbial communities from Neuse River Estuary, North Carolina, USA - SourceSoil_2 | ecosystem: Environmental > Aquatic > Freshwater > Wetlands > Sediment | place...
CGTGGCGCTCGCCTTCGGCTTCAGCGCCGCGGTCGGGATCATCTTCGGCATGTGGCCCGCGCGGCGGGCCGCCCGGCTCGACCCGATCGAGGCCCTGCGCTACGAGTAGCCGGCTGTCCCGCCCGCAGCGCCCCTCCCGTCAGCCCACCCGGAACAACTCGACCGCGCGCGGGTAGCGCGCCACCGCCCGCTCGCGCAGCGCCCGGTGCTCCGCCCGCTGGAGCGCGGGGTCGCGCCCCAGCAGCTCGGCCGCGAGCTCCCGGGCCCGGGTGAGCAGGTCGGCGTCGTCGGGCAGGCGCGCATGACGGACCTCGAACCCGCCGGACTGGCGCGCGCCGATCAGGTCGCCCATGCCCCGCTCGGCCAGGTCCAGCTCCGCGATCCGGAACCCGTCCTCCGTGCCCGCGAACGCCTTCAGCCGCTCCGGCACCGCACCGTCGGCCATCAGGATGCAGTAGCTCTCTCCGCTCCCCCGCCCCACCCGGCCCCGGAGCTGGTGCAGCTGCGCCAGCCCGAAGCGCTCCGGATGCTCGATCACCATGAGCGTGGCGTTGGGGACGTCGATGCCGACCTCGATCACGGTCGTCGCCACCAGCACCTGGACCTCGCCCGCGCGGAACCGGCGCATCACCCCGTCCCGCTCGTCCGGCTTGAGCCGCCCGTGCACCAGCCCCACGGCCAGCGCAGGCCAGCGGGCCGCGAGCGCTTCCGCCATCGTGGTCGCGGCCCGGAGGTCCGCCCGCTCCGACTCCTCGATGACCGGGAGCACCACGTACGCCTGGCGTCCGGCCCGGCACTCCTGCTCGATGAACGCGAGCACCTTGTCCCGCTGGCCGGCCGTGCGCACCGCGGTGCGCACGGAGCCCCGGCCCGGCGGCTTCTCCCGGAGGGTCGAGACGTCCAGGTCGCCGTAAAGGGTGAGCGCCAGCGAGCGTGGAATGGGCGTCGCCGTGAGGAGCAGCACGTCGGGCGCCGGTCCCTTGCCGATCAGCGCCGCCCGCTGCTCCACCCCGAACCGGTGCTGCTCGTCGATCACCACGAGACCCAGCCGGTGGAACGCCGTGCTCTCCTCGAGCAGGGCGTGCGTGCCGATGGCGAGGCGCGCCTGGCCCGTGGCCAGCCGCTTTCGAACCGCGGTCTTTTCCGCCGCGGTGAGCCGGCCCAGCAGGAGCTCGGGGCGGAGCCCCAGCGGCTCGACCAGCTGGGTCAGCGTCGCCGCGTGCTGCTCGGCCAGGAGCTCGGTCGGCGCCATGAGCGCGGCCTGGTAGTCGTTCTCGACGGCGAGCAGCATGGCGAACAGGGCCACGACCGTCTTGCCGGTTCCCACGTCGCCCATGAGCAGCCGGTGCATTCGCTCGGGCGCGGTCATGTCCGCCGTGATCTCCCGCAGCGCCTGCTGCTGGTCCCGGGTGAGCGGCCACGGGAGGCTCTCCCGGAGGCGGGTGGTGAGCTCGCGCCTCACGGCGAACGCGACTCCGGTGCGGGCGCGCTTGGCGATCGCCCGCGCGCGCACCAGCATGAGCTGGAGATCCAGCAGCTCGTCGAACGCCAGCCGGCGCCGGCCCTGCTCCGCCTCGGCCACGGTCTCGGGGCGGTGCACCATGCGGAACGCATCGGCCAGCGCAGGCAGCCCGGCCGCGAGCCGCACGGGCTCGGGAATGATGTCGGGCGAGGCGGCGATGAGCGCCTCCAGATGCCGGTCCACCAGCCCGCGGATCACCTTGTGACTCAGGCCCTCTGTCGCCGGATAGACCGGCAGGACCTTGCCGGCGGCCAGCGCATCGCCGTCGCCCTCCGCGTCCCCCAGGATCAGGTACTCGCGAGGGGCCATCTGCCGGCCGTGGTAGAACCGCACCGGCCCGGACACGAGCAGGGTCTGCCCGACCTCGATCGTGCGGTCGAGAAACGGCTGGCCGGGCCAGACGCACTCGAGCACGCCGCTCGGGTCGCGGAGGACGGCGTGGAAGATCCGGAGACCTTTGCGGGTGGGGACGACGCTCTTGGCCGTCACCCGCCCTACGGCGGCGACCTCCATCCCCACCCGCGCCTTGGCGAGCGGGGTGACGGACGAGGCGTCCACGTAGCGATGGGGGAGATGCCAGAGCAGGTCCTGCGCGGTGCGGATGCCGAGCCGGGCGAGCACCTCGGCTCGCCGCTCGCCGATGCCCTTGAGGAACTGGACCGGCGTGTCGAGGCGGAGCGGCCGCGCGGATGCCGGGAGCATGGAGCCGGTTCTAGGCCGCCTCGCCCAGAAGGCCGGTGGCGAACCGCTCCGGATCGAAGGGCACGAGATCGTCGAGCGATTCGCCCAGGCCCACGAACCGAATCGGCAGCGCGAGCTCCCGGCGGAGCGCCACGACCGCGCCGCCGCGCGCGCTGCCGTCCAGCTTGGTGACGACGATCCCGGTGGGCGACACGGCCTCGCCGAAGAGCCTGCCCTGCTGGATCGCATTCTGGCCCACGGTGCCATCGAGCACGAGCAGCGTCTCGTGGGGCGCGCCGGGCACCCGCCGGGCGACGACGCGGGCCACCTTGCGCAGCTCCTCCATCAGCCCCTCCTGCGTGTGGAGCCGCCCCGCGGTATCCACGATGACCGTGTCGAACCCGCGGGACCGGGCCGCGTCGATGGCGTCGAAGGCGACGGCGGCGGGATCGCCACCCGCGGCCCCGGAGACACAGGGAACGCCGAGGCGGCCGGCCCACACCTCCAGCTGGGCGATGGCGCCGGCGCGGTAGGTATCGGCGGCGGCGAGCAGGACTTTCCGCCCCTCCCCCGCAAGGCGCCGGGCGAGCTTGGCCGTCGTGGTGGTCTTGCCGGTCCCGTTCACCCCGACCATGAGCACGACCGTGGGCCCCTCGCCGGCCGCCCGGGCGATCGTGCCGGGATCCGCCGGCCCCGCCAGCATGGCCGCGATTCTGGTCCGGAGCGCGCGCTTGAGATCGGCCTCGGTCTTGAGCGTGCCCTTGCGCACCTCCTCTTCCAGCCCGGTCGTGAGCTCGACGGTGGCCGGGACGCCGAAATCGGCTTCGATGAGGAGCCGCTCGAGCCCCTCGAGATCCGCCGCGTTGAGGCCGCGGATGATCGCGTTCACATCCGTGAACGCGAGCCGCTTCAGCCGCGACCAGAGGGATTGCTTGCTTTCGCCGAGCCTGGTGGCCATGAAAATCCGGGTGGACGGTGGACAGTAAACAGTAAACGGGGGGGCACCCTGCCCGCAGTCTATCTGAGCCCCAGCCGCCGCCGCGCAACCCATTCCCCCGCGAGCCCCATCACGGCGAGCGCAAAGAGCCACGGCCACTCCCGCGCCGAGCGGGTGGTGGTGGCGAAGGCGGCGCGGGCCTCGTGCGGTGTCACGGTCACCGGCCGCGGCACCAGCTCGTCGGAGTACGCCTCCACCGCCACCGTTCCCGCGCCACCGGGACCGAGCCGGTAGCGGTATTCGCCGGGCGCGAGCCACATGGTGGCCCTGCCCGCTCCGTCGAACCGGAGCGTGTCGCGCCCGGTGCGCGCGCCCGCCCACTGAACGGGCACGGACCGGGCGGCGCCTGGGGCCACCCACTCGAACACGAGCGGCCGGCCGCTCTGAACCACGCCCCGCACGGGGCGCGCGACGCCCTGTGCCGTGTCGGCGCCGGCGAGCAGCCAGCTGAGCGTCGCGGCCACCCAGGCGCGGTAGCTCTGCTCGCTCGATCCCCCGCGAAAGGCCCAGCGCCAGAGCCCGTCGGCGAGCACGGTCACCTCGCGCACCCGCCCGAGATCGCGCCCCACGACCGCGGGCCACTTCGGGCCCCGGCGGCCCTCCTGGGCCGTGAGAGCGATCCAGTCCGCCGCCGGGGCCCGAAGCTCGACGACCTGGATCGCCGGCGGGAAGGAGTCCACGGAAAACCCGGTGAACGCCCCCTCCAGCGGCGAGCCGCCGGCCGGCGCGAGATACCAGTCGCCGGGCGTGGGCGCGCCCTCCGGCGTCTCCCCGCTGGGCCAGCGCCACACGCCCCGCGCCTGCCCGCCTTCGGCGACCGCGCCGACGTTTCCCTTGGGCACCACGACGTCGGCCCGGCGAGCGGCCCGGCGAACCTCCTCCCCCCCGGCGCCCGAGAGGTCCTGCATGGACCGCCAGCGCTCGGCCTCGAGCCGCTCATAGCCGCGGACGGGCAGCTGCGCCACGTCCTTGAGCGCGCGATAGAGAAATCGCGTGTCCCAGTCGGCGGGACCGGCGAGCAGGACGATGCCGGGGGTGGGGACGATGCTGACGAGGTGGAGCCGGCGGTCGGTTCTCGGCTCCGCGTCGTGCTCATCGAGAAGCAGCACCTGCAGCACGTGCTCGCCGGGGGAGAGCCCCGCAGACGAAACCGCGAGCCGTACCCGGCCGGCGCGAGCCGAGCCGAGCCGCACGGTCCGCCGCGTGAGGCGGCGGGTGCCGTCGTCCAGCGCGACCACGGCGCTGTCGGGCGCGGGCGCGCCGATCGCTTCGACGTCGGCCTCCAGGACCAGCGAATCACCGCTGGTGACGCGGGCGGGGCCCTTCACGGAGGTGATGGCGACGTCGGCGGCGGGCGCGCGGGGAAACACGCGCACCGTGGTGCGCGCGAGCAGGTCGGGCGGCACGTCGCGCGCGTCCTCGAGCTCGCCGTCGGTCACGACGATCACGGGACGGTCCGACGCCGACGCCGCGAGCAGCGCCGGCGCCAGGAGGGAGCGCCCGCGGTCCGGCAGCGTGTCGTTCCCGCCCCGCTCGTCTCCGAAGAGACGCACATCGCCCCACTTGGCAGCCGAGTCGCGGGCTTCGCGCCAGCGCCCGCCGGGCCCGCTCAGGCTGAGCGACCCGTCCAGCAGGACCAGCGCCCGGCGCGCCGGCGCGGCGACCGGACAGCTCAGATTGAGAAGGAGGAGGCCCAGCGCGCTCCAGGTGACGGCGCGGCAGGCCAGCGGCACCAGCCCGCGCCGTCCCAGCCGCTCCAGGTAGAGGTAGGTGAAGCCGGCAAGACCCAGCCCGAGCAGCAGGACCAGCAGGATCCTCACGCGCTCACCGCCGCCACCGCGGCCCCGACCGTGAACCGCCCCTCGTAGATCGCCCGGCCGACGATCGCCCCGGCCAGCCCGGCGTCGCGCGCCCGCCGCAGGTCCTCCAGCGAGGCGACGCCGCCGCTCGCAATGACGTCCGCGCCGAGCGCCTGGAGGGCCGCGGCGCCGGCCAGGTCCGGGCCCTCGAGCATCCCGTCCCGCGTCACGTCGGTGTACACCAGGGTCCGGATTCCCTGCGCGATCACCCGGGCGGCGACGTCGGCCGCACGCTCTCCCGTTTCCTCCCGCCACCCGCGGATCGCGACCATCCCCGCGCGGGCGTCGATCCCGACCGCCAGCCGGCCGCTGCCGGCGCGCGCGACCGCCGCCGGGACGAGCTCGGGGCTCCGCACCGCGGCCGTGCCGATGACCACGCGCGCCGCGCCGAGGTCGAGCATCGGCTCGATCGCCTCGAGGGTGCGGAACCCGCCCCCGACCTGCACCCGGAGCCGGCCGCCCAGGCCCGCGATCACCCGCCCCAGCAGGGCGGCGTTGTCCCCATCCCCGAAAGCGCGGTCCAGGTCCACCAGGTGCAGCCAGCCGGCCCCCTCGTCGGCGAACCGCTCGGCGACGGCCAGCGGGTCGTCGCCATAGACGGTTTCGCGATGGGCTTCGCCTTGGCTCAGGCGGACGACGCGGCCGTGGCGGACGTCGATGGCGGGGAGGAGGATCATGGGGCTGCTGCAAAGTAAAGCGGCCCTCCTCGTTCCGAGAGGAGAGCCGCGCATCGTCGAGCCGGCCGCCGACCGACGGCTAGTAGCTCGCCAGCACCTGTCCGGGCCGCAGCAACTCCAGCAGGCTGTCCCGCTGCCGATCGAACGCGACCAGCAGCGCGGAAGGCACGGGGGCACCGTGTCCCAGGTTCACCCGCCGCGAGTCTTCGGCCACGCCGTTCACCCGGAACTCGTAATGGAGGTGGGGCCCGGTGGCGAGACCGGTCGAGCCCACGTAGCCGATCACCTCTCCCTGCGACACCCGCGCGCCGGCGTGAATCCCGCGCGCGAAGCCCCGCAGGTGTCCGTATCGGGTGGTGATCCCGTTCCGGTGCCGGATCTCGATCAGGTTCCCGTAGCCGCCGGCGGGGCCGGCGCGGAGCACGACCCCGTCGCCGGCGGCCATCACCGGGGTGCCCGGCGCGGCGGCATAGTCGGTTCCCTCATGCCGCCGCCACCGACCGAGAATCGGATGGAACCGCTCCCGGGCGAAGTTCGACGAGATCCGGCGGAACTCCACCGGCGCCCGCAGGAACGCGCGGCGGAGCGAGTTGCCGTCGGCGTCGAAGTAGCCGGAGCCGCCCGCGGAATCGAAGCGGACCGCGGTGAGCCGCTTGCCGCTGATGGTGAGGTCGCTCGCGAGGATCCGGCCGAGCCGGACCTCGCCGTCGGGCGCGACGAGCCGCTCGTAGACGACGGCGAACCGGTCGCCCGGCTGGATGTCGCGGGTGAAGTCCACTTCCCAGGCGAACACGTCCGCGAGGTCCCAGGCCAGGCGCACCCGGTCGCCCGCATCGAGCGCGGTGTCGCTCACCTGCGCGTCCAGCGCCTCGTAGAGCGAGTTGTCGATTCCTCCCTCGATCCGCACCGGCTCCGGCCGCCAGGGGATCGTCTCGGCCCCGACAGTCCACCCCTTGTCCGCGCGGGTAAACGTGACGAGGCGCTCGGGGCTCGTCCGCACCGCCACGGCCGTCGGCGCGGAATCCCGGGCCGGGTGGCGGAAGCTGAAGACGAGGCCGGCGGGGAGGCGGCGCGGATCGAGCGAGCGGGCCCGATCGAACCGGGAAAGATCGAGATCGAGGATGCCGTGCCGCTGGAACAGCGCGCCCACGGTCTCACCCCGGTGGAGCGTGTCGAGGATCTCGATCAGAGCCGGCTTGGAGGACAGGGGGGTGACAGCAGGGGCGAGGATGGCGGCTCGGGTCTCGAACCGATGCCAGGGCCAGCGATCGCTCCGGGCCGCGACCACGGCACCCGCGAGAACCAGGACGGCGAGCGCGATCCGGAGCCCACGCATCAATCCATCTGCCGGCGAATGAAGGTGGGGATCTCCATGTCCGGCACGTCGGCGGCCGGCGGCTGGGCCGGCTTGGGCGCCGCCTTGGGCTGCGCCGCCGGGGGCTGCGCCTGCGGCCGCTTGGGGAAGTCGAGCACGCCGGCCCGGGTCCCGCGAACGCCGGGCGCCGGCGTCTCGCCGGTGACGGCCCGATCGAAACCGGTGGCGATCACGGTCACCCGCACCTCGCCCTGCATGGCGGGGTCGGTGCCGGCGCCGAAGATGATCTCGGCCTCGTCGCCCACGGCATCGTGGATGATGTCGTTGATCTGCGTGGTCTCGCCCAGGGTCAGATCCTCGCCGCCGATGATGTTGATCAGCACGCCCAGCGCGCCGGTAATCGACACGTTGTCCAGGAGCGGGCTCGAGATCGCCTGCTGCGCGGCTTCCAGCGCGCGGTTCTCGCCCCGGCCGATGCCGGTCCCCATCAAGGCGGCCCCGCCGTTCTGCATGACCGTGCGGACGTCGGCGAAGTCCACGTTGATGATGCCGGTCGAGGTGATCAGGCTCGCGATGCCCTGCGTGGCGTGGAGCAGAACCTCGTCGGCCTTCTTGAGCGCGTCCTGGAAGGGGATGCCCTTGCCCACCACCGCGAGGAGCCGCTCGTTCGGCACGACGATCATCGTATCCACGTTCTTCCGCATCTCGGCGATGCCGGTCTCCGCCTGCCGCATCCGCCGCCGCCCCTCGAACAGGAACGGCTTGGTCACGATGCCGACGGTCAGGGCCCCCGCCTCGCGAGCCAGCTGGGCCACGATCGGCGCCGCGCCAGTGCCCGTTCCGCCGCCCATGCCGCAGGTCACGAAGACCATGTCGGCCCCCTGCACGGCCTGGGCCACCTCGTCCTTGTTCTCCTCGATCGCCTGCCGGCCGATCTCCGGCCGAGCGCCCGCCCCGAGCCCCCGGGTCAGCTTGCGCCCGATCTGGATCTTGATGTCGGACTTGGACATCCGCAGGGCCTGGGCGTCGGTGTTGACCGAGATGAACTCCACGCCCAGGAGGCGTTCGTCGATCATGCGGTTGACGGCGTTGCCGCCGCCGCCGCCGACGCCGGCCACCTTCATCTTGGCGTTCTGCGGGACGCCGCTCTCTTCCAGCTCAAAGATCATGGCGTGTTCCCTCGGTTCTACTCAGAAGAAGTCCTGCAGCCAACGCTTCACCGGGCCCAGCACCTTCTCGACCGCCGGCGACCGGCGGCCCCCGGAGCCAAACCCGCTCCCCAGGGCCACCTGCCGGGCGCCGTACAGGCTCAAGCCTGCCGCGACCGCCATTCTCGGAGATTCCACGCTGTCGGCGAGGCCGCGGAGCCGCTGTCCCGGAATGCCTACCCGGGCCGGCATCGCGAACACGTCACGCGCGAGCTCGACGATGCCGGGCGTCAACGCGCCGCCACCGGTCAAGATAACTCCGGCCGGAAGCCGCTGGTGATACCCCGCCCGGCTGATCTCGTCGAGCGCGAACTCGAGGATCTCCTGAAAGCGCATGCGCATGATGTGCGCGAGCATGGAGCGCTGCGCCGTCCGGCCCCCCTGGGCCGGCGTCGAGGGCAGCTCCACCAGGTCGCTCTCCGGCACCAGCGGCTCGAAAGCCGCCCCGTGCCGCTCCCGGAGGCGCTCGGCCTCCTGCTGGGTGACCTGGAAGCCGTGCATGATGTCGGCCGTGACGTGCCCGCCGGCACAGAGGAGCGACCCGGTGTGCCGGATCTTGCCGCTGTGGAAGACGGCGACGTTGGTCGAGGCGCCGCCCAGCTCGACCAGGGCGCAGCCCAGCTCCACTTCGTCCGGCGTGAGCACGGCGAGCGACGCGGCCAGCGGCTCGAGCACGAACTCCCCGACGTGGTACCCGGCCCGCTCGACGCACTTGCGCAGGTTCTGGAGCACGCTCGACAGCACGGTGACCAGGTAGACCTCGGCCTCCAGCCGGGAGCCGGTCATGCCGATCGGCTCGTTGATCCCGCCCTGCTGGTCGATGATGTAGTCGAGCGGGATGGCGTGGAGCAGCTCGTGGTCCCGGCCGAAGGACACGTTGCTCGCCATGTCGTTCACCCGGGCCACGTCGCCGGTGCGGATCTCGTCGCCGGTGACCGACACCATGCCGTGGGAGCTGCGCCCGGAGACGTGCTCGCCGGCGATGCCGCAGTAGAGCGTCCCCACCTCGACGCCGGCCATGCGCTGCGCGTCCCGCATCGCCTTGTCGATGGCCCGGGTGGTCTCCTCCATGTCCCGGACCACGCCGCGGCGGATGCCGTTGCTCCGCTCCACCCCGAGCCCGAGGATCTTGGCCCCGGCCTCGCGGCCCTCCCCGGACACTTCGGCGATGATCGCGACGACCTTGGTCGAGCCCAGATCGAGCCCCGCGACCAGGCGCTGGGGCTGTGCGCTCACGCGCCCGCCCACCGCACGATCACCTGACCCGAGAACCGCCCGTCCAACTCCCGATAGGAGCGCCGCTGCCGGGCGAGATCCTGCGCGACCGCCATCACTGCTCGTATGTCCTCCGTCGTGGCATTGGCCGTAAACCAGACGCGCTGTCCCTCGAGGTCCAGCACGACATCATCCTTCACCCGTGCCGCGCTCACGATCCGCGCAAAGAGCGCCGGGTCCGCGTCGCGCACGGTTTCGAGCACCCGGGTGAGACCGGAATCCGCGCTCGTGGCGATGGGCAGGTCCGGTACCACCTGCGCGGGGTCGTACGGCAGCACCCGGCCCCGGTCGTCCACCGGCGTGAGCGCGCCCTTTCTCTCGATGAGCGCGACCGGCGCCATCTCCCGCACGGTCACCGTCAGCGTGCCCGGCAACCGGCGTCCGACCTCCGCGTCCACCACCCCGCCGAGGCGGCGGAGCCGCCGCTCGAGCGGCCCGGCGGGATCGAACACGCTGGCGTTTCGCCGGAGCACGAGCGCGTCGGTCACCGTCTTCGGCGCGAGGTAGCGCGCGCCCGAGATCTCGACCCGCCGCACCCGGAAGAAGTCCATCCGGCGGAGCAGCGCGGGTCCTCCGAACCAGACGGCGGCCGCGAGGACCAGGCCCGCGAGAACCTTCCACCGGGCCTTCAGGCGGCCTGGAGCCACTGCACCAGCTCGGGACCCACGCGGGTGATGTCGCCCGCGCCCAGCGTCAGGACTACGTCTCCCGGTCGGAGCAGCGCAAACACCCGACGCCCCACGGAGGCCCGGTCGGCCTCGAAGATCGCCGACCCGCCCGCGCGCTCCGCCGCCTGCGCCACCTGGCGGCCGCTCACGCCCGGGATCGGCTCCTCCCGCGCCGCGTACACCTCCGTCACCACGACGACGTCCGCCCGGGCCAGCGCCTCGCCCATGGCGGCGCCGTGCGCCGCGGTGCGGGAGAAGAGGTGCGGCTGGAAGACCGCCACGAGCCGCCGCCCCGGGAACGCCTGCCGCGCCGCGGCCAGCGTGGCCGCGAGCTCCGACGGGTGGTGCGCATAGTCGTCCACGATCTCCACCCCGCCGAACTCGCCCAGCCGCTCGAACCGCCGGCCCACGCCCCGGAACGCGTGCAACGCGGCCAGCGCCGGCTCCAGGCCCGCGGGCGCGAGATGGAGCGTCGCGGCCAAGGCGCCGACCGCGTTGCGGAGGTTGTGGAGGCCCGGCACCTGCAGCCGGACCGTCGCGCCTCCCCCGCCCGGGAACGTCACCCGGGCCCGCGTCTCCCCCGGCGACTGCATCACGTCGGTGATGCGAATATCCGCCGTCTCGGCGAAGCCGAAGCTCCGGGCCTTCCGGCCGAGCCGCGCGGCGACGCGCTGCGCGCCGGGGTCGTCCGCGCCCACCAGCACCCGCTCGGCCCTCGAGGCGAACTCGGCGAACGCGTCCTCGAGCGCGGCCACCGAGCCGTAGCACTCGAGATGATCCGGCTCGACGTTGTTCACCACGGCCACCGTGGGCTGGAGCGTGAGGAAGGCCTGGTCGTACTCATCGGCCTCCACCACGAACAGCGCATCGCCCGCGATCCGCGCGTTGCCTTCCCAGGAGCTCACCCGGCCACCCGCGATGCCGGTAGGATCGCATCCCGCCGCCGCGAGCGCTTCGGTCGCCATCACAGTGGTCGTGGTCTTCCCGTGGGTGCCGCTCACCCCCACCACGGCCCGGCCGGCCACGAGCTCGGCCAGCGCGACCTTCCGGGGCACCACCGGGATGCCGAGGGACCGGGCCCGGGCCAGCTCGGGATGGTCGGGCTTCACGGCCGCGGTGTGGACCACCGCCCGGGCCCCCTCGACGTGGGCCGCGGCGTGTCCGGCGGCGACCGGCACTCCGAGCGCGGCCAGATCCTGGGCGCCCGCCGGGTCCGCGTCACAGCCGGTGACCGTCACCCCGCGGCGGCAAGCGATCAGCGCCAGCCCGCTCATGCCGGCGCCGCCGATCCCCATGAAGTGGACCGGGCGTCGATCCGCGGAATCGAACAGTGCCATCGTGAATGAGCTAATGTAAAATCTCGCCGTAGTTTGCAACAGCCTTGGCGTCAGCCGACCAGCGTCAAAAGTTTCGACGCTATGTCCCGCGAGGCGTGCGGCCGGCCGCGGCGACGCGCGGCGTCGGCCATGCCACGGCGCCGGTCCTGGTCGCCGAGGAGCCGGCCCACCTCGACGGCCAGCCGCTCCGCCGAGAGCTCCGCTTCAGGCAGGAGCAGGGCCGCCCCGGCTGCGCTCAGCACGCGGGCGTTCCGCGTCTGGTGATCCGCCGCCGCCGTGGGCAGCGGCACGAGGATGCTCGGCAGGCCCCAGGCGCAAAGCTCGGCCACGGTGATCATGCCCGCCCGGGAGACGACCAGGTCCGCGACCGCGTAGCCGTCGGCCATGGGGTCGAGGAAGTCGATCACCTGGACTTCCGGAGGCCGGTGGTATCCGGCGAACCGCGCGTAGGTGCCGCGGCCGGTAACCCAGAGCACCACGCCGGGCCGCGACCCGGAGTCGAGCCATGCCGCCACGGCCCGGTTGAGCGCGAGCGCGCCCTGGCTCCCGCCGGTCACCAGGACCACGGGAGCCCCGCCGGCGAGCCCGAATCTGGCCCGCGCCGCCTCCCGCCGCTCCGGCGTGGGCGGCGGGATGGGGTTGCCGGTGTCGAACACCTCGGTGCGGGGCCCCACCTGGAGCAGCGCGCGCGCCTCGGGCAGGCCCAGATAGACATGGCGCGCCCGGCGCGCGAGCAGGCGGGTCGCAACTCCCGGATAGGCGTTCTGCTCCTGCACCGCGGTGGGGAGGCCGGCGCGGGCGCCCCAGTAGACCACGGGCCCGGCCGCGTAGCCGCCGGTCCCCAGCACCGCGACCGGCCGCTCCTCCGCGTAGACCCGCCTTACCTCGCGGAGCAGCCCGACCGCCAGCCACGGCCACCGGAAGTTCTTCCACCATTGGCGGCGATACAGCGGCTCGGCGGGAAGCAGATGGTAGCGGAAGTCGCGGGTGGGAAGCACCTGGGCTTCGACGCCGCGCCGGGCCCCGACCAGCACCGGCTCGATGCCCGGGTCCAGCTCGCGGACCGCCTGCGCGATGGCGAGCGCCGGCATCAAGTGGCCGCCGGTGCCGCCGCCGGCGATGAGGAGGCGCTTCACCCCCGCCCCCCACCGCCCCGCCCCACGGGCAAGAGGTGAGAGGTAAGAGGTAAGAGGGCGGGGACGCCGCTCCCCCTCTTACCTCTCACCTCTTACCTCGACCGCCGCCGCCGGCCGCCATCGGAGCCGCCCGATGCTGATCAGGATGCCGGTGCCGGCCAGCGAGATGACCAGGCTCGAGCGGCCATACGATACGAAGGGGAGCGTGAGCCCGGTCGTGGGCATGAGGCCGAGGGAGACCGCCATGTGCATGAACGCGGTGAGCCCGACGGTCGCGGTGAGCCCCACCGCGAGATACTGGCCGAACGGATCGGGAGTGGTCCGGGCGATCCGGAAGCCGAGCCAGCAGAAGAGGGCGAAGAGCGCCACGATGAGGCAGACGCCCAGGAAGCCCCATTCCTCGCCGATGGTGCTGAACAGGAAGTCCGAGTAGGCGTACGGCAGGTAGCCGAGCTTCTGCTGCCCCTGCCCGAACCCCACCCCCAGCAGCCGCCCCGATCCGATTCCGACCAGCGACTGGTGGATCTGGAACCCGCCCTCGAGGTTGCTCTGCCCCGGGTTCAGGAAGGTGTGCACCCGGGCGAGGCGGTACTGGGCGTCCGCGATCCGGTGGAACACCAGGATCACGCCGACGCCGGCCAGGATGAGGAAGTGGCCGATCCGGGCGCCGGAGGCGAACAGCACGATCCCGCCGAGCAGTGCGACCAGCGTCGCCATGGAGAGGTTCGGCTCGAGCCCGATGAGGGCGGCCACCAGCCCCAGAATCACCATGAACGGCAGGACGCCCTTCTTGAACTCGCGCACCTGCTCGCCCTTCTTCGACGCCAGCATGGCGCACCAGATCACCACGGCCAGGCGGGCGAGCTCCGAGGGCTGGAAGTTGATCGGCCCCATGTCCACCCAGCGGCGCGCGCCGTTGATGGTCGGCGAGATCGCGTGAGTGAACGGCAGCAGCGGGACCAGGAGCAGCGCCACGGTGACCCCGAGCAGCGGCCAGGCCAACCGGCGCCAGAGGCTGTAGTCGATCCGGGCGAGCACGAGCAGCAGGAGGCCGCCCAGGATCGCCCCGCTGAGCTGGCGCCACGCGAAGGCCAGGCCCGCCGCCTTGCCGTGGACCGTGACCATGCTCGACGCCCCGTAGGTGGCGGCGACCCCGAAGACCAGCAGCACCAGCGTCACCACGCCGAGCAGCCGGGTTTCCCAGCGCACGTCGCCCGGATGGCGAATCGGCCGTTCCTCGGTCGTCACAGGGCCTCCACCGCGGCGCGGAAGCGGTCGCCGCGCTCTTCGTAGTTGGTGAACATGTCGTAGCTCGAGCACGCCGGGGACAGGAGCACGGCATCGCCGGGCCGCGCCAGGCGCCGGGCGGTGGCCAGCACCGCGTCGAAGTCGCGGCCGGCCCGCTCCACGGGCACGGCGCCAGCGAGGTCCGCCGCCACGATCGGCTCGGCCTCCCCGTAGGCAACCACGCCGCGACAGCGGCTCCGGAGCAACGGGATGAGCGGCGTGTAGGGGGCGCCCTTGTGCCGGCCGCCCAGGAGCAGCACGAACGGCCGCTCGAGCGCCGCGACCGCCACCTCCGTGGACGTGACGTTGGTGGACTTGGAGTCGTTCACCCAGAGCACGCCGCCGACCTCGCGCAGCGGCTCCACCCGGTGGGGAATCGCGCGGAAGGTGCGGAGGCCGTCCGCCAGGCGCGAAGGGTCGGCGCCCGCCTCCCGCGCGGCCAGCGCCGCGGCGAGCGCGTTGGCGACATTGTGGTCGCCAAGCAGGAGCAGCTCGTCCCGCGGGAGCAGCGCTCGCTCGCCCAGCATCAGGCGCCGGCCGGTTCGGTCGTACCAGCCGTCGGCCCGGTCCCGGATGGAGAAGCGGAGGTGACGCCCGGCGACGCCCGAAACCATCGCCCGGACCGCCGGGTCGTCCGCGTTGGTCACCCAGACCGACTCCGCGTCCGCGTGGCGGAAGAGCAGCGCCTTGTCGCCGTAGTAATCCGCCAGCGTGCGATACCGGTCCAGGTGGTTGGGCGCGAGATTCGTGAGCAGGCCGATCGCGGGATCGAGATGGGGCGCGTCGTGCAGCTGGAACGACGACAGCTCGAGGGCGATCCAGTCCGGCTCCCGCCCATCGCGCGCCACATCGCAGAGCGGCCGCCCGATGTTCCCCGCCGCCTCCGCCCGGATGCCGGCCGACACCAGCACGTGCGCGGCGAGGGCCGTCGTGGTGGTCTTGCCGTTGGTGCCGGTGATCCCGATGCAGCGGGCGCGCGCGAGCTGGGTGAAGCCGAGGTCCACCTCGGCCACGACCACGAGGCCGGCGGCTGCCGCCGCCGCGAGTGGCGGCGCGTCCGGGGGCACGCCGGGCGAGACTACGACGGCGGCCGCGCGGCCGATCCGCTCGAGATCGTGCCGGCCCACGTCCACCTCCGCCCCGGCCCGGCGGAGCTCGGCGGCCTGCGCCTCAAGGCCGCGCCCGCTGCCCGCATCGGAGGCGTAGACCCTGACCCCGCGGGCGCGCAGCAGCAGCGTGGCCGCCACCCCGCTCTTGCCCAGTCCTACCACCGCCACCTCGCCCCCGCCCGCCCGCCACTCCGCGATCATCACCGCACCTTGAGCGTCGAGAGCGCCATCAGCGCGCAGAGGATGCCCAGGATGTAGAACCGGGTCACCACGGTCGTCTCCGCCCAGCCCAGCTTCTCGAAGTGATGATGGAGCGGCGCCATCCGGAAGACGCGGTGGGCGTCGGCGTACTCCCGCCCGCGGGTGCGCTTGTACCACTTGTAGGTCCCGGTCTGGATCAGCACCGACACCGCCTCCGCCACGAACACGCCGCCGATCAGGAGCAGCAGGAACTCCGCCTTGAGCAGGATGGCGACGGTGCCCAGCGCACCCCCGATCGCGAGGCTGCCGGTGTCGCCCATGAAGACCTGTGCGGGATGCGCGTTGAACCACAGGAAGCCGACAGTGGCGCCCACGAGGGCGGCGCAGAAGACGGTGAGCTCTCCCGCGCCCGGAAGGTAGAACAGATTGAGGTAGGTGGTCGTGTCCACCCGTCCGTACAGATAGGCGAAGAGCGCGAACCCGAACGCGGCGATTCCGGCCAGTCCGGCCGCGAGGCCGTCGAGCCCGTCCGTGAGATTCACGGCGTTGCTGGTGCCGGTGATCACCACGGTCACGAAGACCAGGAACAGCCACGGGGCGAAGTTCACGACCAGATACTTGAAGAACGGGAGCGTGGTCGCCGTGGCGGGAATCGTGTCCGCCGGCACCAGCGGGGCGAAGTAGAGGTAGAGGCCGAGCAAGAGCCCGAAGGAGCACTGGCCAACCAGCTTGTACTTGGCCACGAGGCCCCGCGACTTTCCCTGCACGATCTTCAGGTAGTCATCCACGAACCCGATGCAGCCCATCCAGAGCGTCGAGATCATCGCGACCACGACGAACCGGTTGGTGAGCGGGGCCCAGAGCAGCGTCGGGACGATGGTGGCAAGCAGGATGATCAGGCCGCCCATGGTGGGCGTCCCCCGCTTGCTCTGGTGGCTCGCCGGGCCTTCCCCCCGGATCACCTGCCCGATCTTCCGGGCCCGGAGCCGGCTGATGATGGGCGGCCCGACCAGGAAGGCGAGCAGCAGCGCCGTGACCGTCGCGCCTGCGGCCCGGAACGAGATGTAGTTGAACAGATTGAAAATGATGAAGTGCTTGCCGAGGGGCGCGAGCAGGTGATAGAACATCGAGCCTCGTCGGGATCAGTGCGCGCGGGCGAGAAGTTCCGGAAGTATACGTTCGAGGGCCACGCCGCGGGATGCCTTGAGCACGACGACTTCGTCCCCGTGGAGCCGCTCTGCCACGAGCGGCCCGGCCGCAGGAGCGTCGGGAGCCGTGACCAGCCGGTCGCCCAGCCGGCCGGCGTACGGCGCCAGCGCCGGCACGAACTCCCCCACCGCCGCGAGCAGGTCCGGCTCCAGCTCCACCAGCGCGCGGGCGACGTCCGCGTGGAGCCGC
>Ga0187822_10000066_pt1 | contig 16637 bp, 15 predicted proteins | sample NC_wetland_sal_i_18_FD_132967 | JGI IMG/M metagenome (GOLD analysis project Ga0187822, IMG submission 132967) | Wetland sediment microbial communities from Neuse River Estuary, North Carolina, USA - SourceSoil_2 | ecosystem: Environmental > Aquatic > Freshwater > Wetlands > Sediment | place...
TGCTCCCGGCCTATCCCATGGATGGCGGGCGGGTGTTGCGCGCGCTCTTCAGCCGCCACATGGATCCGGTGCAGGCCACGCGCCGCGCCGTGTCGATCGGCCAGGCTTTCGCCACCATGTTTATCCTGGGCGGCATGCTCCTGCCCAACTACTGGCTGACGCTGGTGGGATTGTTCCTGTTCATCGCCTCCCAGATGGAAGAGCGCTCAGCGGTCTTTCAGTCGGTGCTCGAGAAAGTGCACCTGGAAGACATCATGCTCACCGACTTTGCCACCCTCTCCCCGGCCGACACGCTCGAAGACGCGCTCGAAAAAGCGGTGCACTGCCTGCAGGATGATTTCCCCGTGATCCGCGGCAGCGACATGGTGGGAGTGATCTCGAAACAGAAAATCCTGGAAGCGCTTCGCGCCGAAGGCAATGGCTACGTTCAGGCGGTGATGAACCGGATTTTTGACGTGGCCCAGAAGGGCGAGTCCCTGGCGTCTGCCTTCCGCAAACTTACCACGAAGAACCTGAGCATCATTCCGGTGGTCGAAGATCAGCGGCTGGTAGGCATCGTCACCCTGCAAAATCTGATGCACTCCATGGCGCTGCTGGCGGAAAGCCGCAAGCTCCGCAAACAGGCACTGAATTCCTAGGAATCAACCACACCTTTTCAGCGGCCTGCACGCATTCACTCCTTTAGCTCTCGGCAATCATTCCTTCGTGCCCTTAGATTTGCCCTTGAGGGCATCAAGGACATCGTCCAGCACGCCCAGCCGAAACGCAGGGGCAGTGTAGCCCTTGGGCAGATGGTCCTCAGGAATCGCAATCTGGTTCCCGTCTCGAACCGAGGAATAGTGCGGCGACATGATTTCCACTCCGGCAGCGTTGAACTTGTCCTGAATATTGGCGTGCAGGTCGGAGTAAATCTTCGCCATCCGGCTGGGTTGGTCGGTGTAGGCGTTGAGTTCGTAGTGAACGTAAAAATCGTCGAGCGCGGTCTGCAGGATAAAAGGTGCCGGCTGCTTGAGGATGCCCTCGGTCGAAAGGGCCGCATCCAGCAGGAGTTGGTGCACAGTCCGCCAGGGAGCATCGTAACCGATCGTGACCGTGGTATGCAGAACCAGGCCCTCCTGCTGTCCGCTGGCGCTGAAATTGATGATGTGGCTTCCCAGGACCATGGCGTTCGCAATGGTAATTTCCACGTTCTTAATCGTGCGGACGCGAGTGATCAAGAGCGTCTTTTCAATTACGTCTCCCATGGTGTCGGCGATCTTGACCCGGTCGCCAATTTTGAAGGCGCGCATGTAGGTCAGAATCACGCCGGCAACAATATTTGCAATCGCTGAAGTAGAGCCCAGGGAGAACAGAACTCCCAGGAAGATTGAAATTCCCTGGAAAGCCGGCGATTTGGCTCCGGGCAGGTAGGGAAAGACAATGATCAGGGTAAGCGCCATGATCATAAAGCGAACAATCTTGTATGTCGGCTCCGCCCACTCGGGATAGAAATTCTGGAAGGTGATCGTCCCGCGGCCCAGTTCCTTGAAAATAATTTTGATGAACTTGACCAGGTAAAACGACACCAGGACGATGACCAGGATGAAAAACAGGTTGGGCAGGTAGGCGATTGCCGTGTCGACGATCAGCCGCAGGGGAGACAGCACGTAGCCCACCAGGACCTGGGCGTAACCCCGGGTCCAGGGGAAGAAGCCAAGCACCAGTGACGCATAAAAATACGACGCTATCACCACCAGGATGAAGCGCAGCAGCTTGGCCAGCCCGACTGCGAAATCGGTGATGCGATGAGCGGGAAGTATTTCGAAGCGCTGGATTCGCACGGAACGGATACGCGTGCCACGCCAGGTGTTCAGGGTCCGGTACACCTTGGGAAACAGACGACTGAAGATAGAGAAAATCAGGAGCAGGATTGACGTAGCGATCAAGGCGTACAGGACGCCCAGGAGAATACTCTTGAGGCTGTATTCCCGGCGGAGGCCCAACAGGGCCGCGCGGATGCGCTGGGCGTAGTCATTGGCGAGACTCTGGCGAGACTGTTTTGCCAGACCGGCATCCTGGTCGGTGACGCTCATCACGATCACGTCGCCCGCCATAATGTCGGTACTATCTTCCGAGTCGGCAACGGTCACGGAATCCGGCTTGAACAGGATGTCTTTTGAGAGCTCATGGATGCGCCGGCTGATGGCGTCAGCACGCGCGGCCGCGGTGAACGAGAGCACTCCCCGAACCGTGAACAGGGTTTTGCCATTCACCGTAACGGGGGCCTGCGGTGGAGGAGCCGATTTCTCTTCCTGCGGTTTGGGCTGGCCGATCAGGCTCCCGGCCAACAGACAAAGCAAGATACCGACCGTGAGGACGCGAGCACCCGTGTGGCGTATGCGGAAAGTCATGACGTCGAGCCTCCCGTGACCAGCGAACTGGGCAATTCTAGTGCAAGTTCGCCTGCCAGGAAGCGCCCGCAGTAGACGACGGCCAGAATGCGCAGACCAGGGACTGTCCGCAAAGGACCATCACCAGCGCGGCGCGGGAGTCCGGCATGGGACCGGCCAGACTAGAACTTCACAACGACCCCGACGGAAGGCTCCGCCATGTGCCCTCTGGCCCCGGTAAACAGGTTCTGCACATTGAAATCCGGCGCCTTATAGACCAGCCCCCGATATTGCAACCGCAAAGCCAGGTGATTGACCAGGGAGGCCCGGCGAACCAGCGGCACGCTCGAAAAGATCCGCCAGTCAAACCCTCCGCCATAGAGGAACGCTGGCCTGGTCTGACGGCTCGACGGAAGAGTGGCTTGTACACCGTTGATGGTGCTGGACCCGTAGCCGGGATAGAAGACGAGACCGCCCGCGCCCGCAAAAACGAACGGCTCGATCTTTGCGCTCTGGTGGAAGCTGAAAACGTAAGCCCCGGAGTATTCGGCGACCGTGCCCTTGATGCGATAGGTCAAGGGGGCGGCAAAGTAAATCTGCGAGTTTGCCGTGTGCGAATAGTTGATTTCGACCGAACTGTGCTCCGAAAACCGGTACCGTCCGGTGACCAGGACCGCTCCGGAGTTGGTCGGCGTGAGCACCGTGCCGTTGCCCGTCGACTGCTTGTTCGACACCAGTGCGCCGCCCAGGCTGATGTCGTAAGTGTTGTCCTGCGCCCATCCGATGGATGTGAGCAGAAAGAATGCCGCCACTGCGATGCCGGATCTTCGTAACATCAATTGTCCTCGCGCCCTTCGTGACCACAGGTCAGTTGTTGGAACCAGTCGCAGCTCTTGGGGATGTACCGCTCGAGCCTAAATTTCCCCCACAGAGCTGCCATCCTGAGCGGAGTAGCAGTCGAAGGACCCCTATCAGCTTAACCGCGCTGCCGCCCATGGCGGCTGCACACCTTTCACGAATCGCCACTCAATCCGCGGAACGGTTCCGCGGTAGCCAAGATGCCAGCGGTCCTTCGACTCCAGCAATTCATTCGCGAGCGAATGGATTGGCTAGGCTCAGGATGACACTACTAATTGGTTCTAGAACAACCGAATAGCCTTCGCCTGTTCCACCGCCGGCACTTTCCTCAGTTCGGCCAGGACTTCCTGCGGCACTTTTCCATCCACGTGCACGACCGCAATCGCCTGCCGGGGAACGCCCGGCTTGGTGTTTCCCGACCGGCGTCCCAGCGAAAAGTTCGCGATGTTGATCTTGTGCTTGCCCAGAATCGTCCCCACCTTGCCGATCACCCCGGGAACGTCGCGGTTGCGCATGTAAATGAGATCTCGTTCGAGCGGCGCTTCCACGTCAATGTCATCCACATGCAGCAATCGCGGCGTGTCTTTGTGCAGCACCGCGCCCTTGACCAGATGCTCGCCCGTCGATGTCTTGAGCAGCACCGAGAGCACGCTGCCGGAGCCGCCCGAGCTGTGCGGCTTGCGCGACTCGTGGATGCGCAGCCCCCGCGAGGACGCGATCGCTTCCGCGTTCACCAGGTTGGCCTTCTCCTCGAGCGCTTCATTGAGGATGCCTTTGACCGCGGCATTCCGGATCAGGTCGGTCTTCGATTCCGCGATGTGTCCGGTGTAGCGCAGCGAAATTTCTTCCAGCGTCCCCTCGCTGACCTGCGCCAGGAACGAGCCCAGCCGTTCCGCCAGCACGACATAAGGCTGCAGTTCCAGATATTCGTCGTGCGAGACGGAAGGCACATTCACCGCATTCTGAATCACCCCGTGTTTCAGATACTCCTTCACCTGCATCGCGATCTGGTAGCCGACCGCCTCCTGCGCCTCGTTGGTCGAACCCGCGATGTGCGGCGTGAGGATGACGTTTTCGAGCGCGGTCAAAGGCGAGTTTCGCAAGGGTTCATCGGTGAAAACATCGAGCGCGGCCCCGGCCACCAGACCCTGCCTGACCGCCTGCGCCAGAGCGGCTTCATCCACCAGCTCTCCGCGGGCGCAGTTGACCAGCCTCACTCCACGCTTCATTCTCTTCACCGAATCCGCGTTGATCATGCCCGCGGTCTGCGGGGTCAGGCCCACATGCAGAGTCAGGTAGTCGGCGGCCGCGTAAACTTCTTCCAGCTTGGCCAGCCGGATGCGCTGCTCTTTCGCCACGGCAGCCGATACAAAAGGATCGTGCGCGATAATTTCCATCCCGAAAGCTCGCGCCCGCCGCGCCACTTCCATGCCGATTCTGCCCAGGCCCACGATGCCCAGGGTCTTGCCGCGCAGTTCCGTGCCTTGCAGCGATTTCTTCTCCCACTTTCCCGCATGCATCAATTCGTTGGCCCGGCCGATGTGGCGGGCCATGGCCAGCATCAGCGCCAAGGCATGCTCCGCCACGGCGATGGCATTGGCGCCCGGAGTGTTCATCACCGCAATGCCCTTGCGGGTCGCGGCATCCAGGTCGATGTTGTCGACGCCCACGCCGGCGCGCCCGATCACCCGGAGCTTGCGGGCATGTTCCAGCAGGTCGGCGTCCACCTGCACCGCGGAGCGAACGATCAGCGCGTCGGCGGTCTGCAGATGCGCCGCCAGTTTGCCCTCCACCTGGTCGGGCGTGACGATGGTCCAGCGCGGCTCGCGCAACTGGTCGATGGCCGAGGCTGAAATCTTTTCTGCCACTACAACTTTCATAGTCAGGGTCTGCTCTCCGAGAGATTGAAATGCTTCTGCGACGCGGGGAGGTGGAGGACGGGCGTCCCGCCCGTCAAGCACTGGCCTGTGCCCGACGGGCGGGACGCCCGTCCTTCATTTGCCATGCGGTTCTGGCGGATCATCAGGCGCCGACGGGCTGGCGTTTTTCCGCGACGCTGCGCGCGTACACTTCTTGCGCCGCCCGCACCGCCGCTCCGTACTCCACCGGCTTCCCGGTCACACTGGCGAGCACATGCTCGAGCGCAGCCAGAATTCCAATGGTGTCGAGATAGTCGTAGTATCCGATGTGGGCGATGCGGAAGAGTTTCCCTTTCATCTCGCCCTGGCCGTTGGCCACCACCGCGGCAAACGATTCACGGAACTCCTTGACGATCGCGCTCGAATCCGTTCCCGGCGGCGACGAAATGGCGGTAAGCGCCGCTGCCGGCGCGGCCGCCGCAAACAGCTTCAGGCCCAGCGCCTGCGCCCCGGCGCGGGTCATTTCCGCCGCCAGTTCGGCATTGTTGACCAGGGCTTCGCGCCCCGCCACCAGGTCGCCGTTGCCCATCTGCCGGATGAAATCGAGCGCCGCGCCCAACGCCGCGAAAAGCGAGGTTGCCGGCGTATACGCCGACTCTCCCTTGGCGGCAGCCTTCCGCTCTTTCCGGAAGTCGAAGTAGTAGCGCGGAGACTTGGCCGTCTCCATCCGCTTCCATGCCCGCTCGCTCACCGAGCAATAGGCCAGCCCGGGCGGGATCATCAAGGCTTTTTGCGAACCCCCAATGATGATGTCGACGCCCCACCCGTCCACATCGAAATGAGTCGTGCCCAGCCCGGTGATGGCGTCCACCACCAGCAAGGTATCGTCACCTTGAGCCCGGACCAGTTTCGCGATCCCCTTCACGTCGTGCCGGGCACCGGTGGAACTTTCCGTCGCCTGCACATAAACCACGCGCACGTCAGGCGTCAGTTTTTGCCGGATGTCATCCAGCGCAAGCGTTTCGCCGTAGGGCGCCGTGAGCACTTCGACGGCGCACCCGAAAGCTTTGGCCAGGTCGCGCCAGCGTTCGCCAAATTTGCCCGCGGTCAGCACCAGCACCTTGTCCCCGGGAGAAGTCAGGTTCGAAACCGAGCCTTCCATTACGCCCGTCCCGGAGGAAGCCACGATCAGCACGTCGTTGCGCGTGCCGATAAAGTCTTTCATGTCCGCCAGCACGCGCGTGTACAAAGCGCGAAAGTCAGCGGTGCGGTGGTGCATGGCAAACGACGCCATGGCAGTCTGGGCCGCGGGAAGGATGGGAGTTGGACCAGGAGTAAAAAGACGGTTCTTGCGCAGCATTGATACGGGAGTCCTTTGGTTAGAAATGTCGTTATAGTTTACCGGAATCAGGGAGTCTTCACCACGGCGGGAGCCGCTGTCCAAGGCTTTCCTCTGTGTCCTCCGTGTCCTCCGTGGTTAATCCCGGTTTCACGACCAGACGCTATAATCCCCCCATGAGCCTCAGCGAGCAGATCCAGAAAGACATCACCGCCGCCATGAAGGCGCGCGACGAGCACCGCCTGTCCACTTTGCGCATGGTCAAGACTGCGCTCAAGAATCGCGAGATCGAAAAGATGGCCCCGCTCGACGAAAAAGAATCGCAGCAGGTCCTCGGCACCCTGATCAAGCAGCGCAAAGACTCAGTCGAGCAGTTCACCAAAGGCGGACGCCAGGAAATGGCCGACAAGGAAGCCGCTGAAATCGTCCTGATCGAGTCCTACATGCCCAAGGCCGCCGGCGAAGACCAGATCGTCGCCGGGGTGAGGGCGGTGATCGCCGAAATGGGCGCTCCCACCATGAAGGAAATGGGGACGGTAATGAAAAATGTCATGGCGCGCTTCTCCGGCGCGGGCATCCGCGCGGATGGAAAACTGGTCAGCGATGCGGTAAAGCGGGAGTTAGCCGGAAAGTAGAACAATCTGTTTACTTGCTCCGCTGTAACTCGCGGTAGGCTTCGCTTTTCGACACTCCCATCTCTTTGGCAATTCTCTTGAGCGCCGCTTTTTCGTCCAACTTCTCATCCGCCATGATCTGCTCCAGCCGCTGGCGTACGCTCAAACCGGACGCGGCTTGCTGCTGGCCTTCTTCCGCCTTGCCGATCAGCAGCGTGATCTCCCCCTTGATGTCGCCGCGTTCGTTTAATATCGCCAGAATCTCGCCGGCCCGGCCGCGCAGAAATTCTTCGTGGATCTTGGTCACTTCCCGGGCGATCACCAGTTGCCGGTCTTTCCCCAGGACCGCGACAACATCTTCGACGGTTTCTTTCACGCGATGTGGCGCTTCGTAAAAAACCTGGGTCCGCGGCGACGCTTTAATGCTCTCGAGCATTTGCCGCCGTTGCCCGCTTTTGGGAGGAAGGAAGCCGCTGAAGCGAAACGAGTCCGTGGGCAGGCCGCTGGCCACCAGCGCCGCCAGAAACGCCGACGCCCCCGGAATTGGCACCACGGGAATATGGTGCCGAATGGCCAGCGAGATCAGGCGGAAGCCCGGGTCAGAGATCCCCGGCATCCCGGCGTCCGTCACCAGGGCCACGCGCGCCCCGCCTTCGAGATCAAGCACCAGTTCGGGGGCGCGGGTCAGTTCATTGTGTTCGTGATAGCTGACCGTCCGGGTCGAGATGCCGTAATGGTTCAGCAGCTTCTGCGTCTGCCGGGTATCCTCGCAGGCAATCTGGTCAGCTTCCTTGAGCACGCGCACCGCCCGCAGCGTAATGTCTTCCAGGTTGCCGATGGGTGTGCCCACCAGGTAAAGTCCCGGCGCCAGAGGGCCTTTCGGGTTCGCATCCAGGTCGTTACCCGCCTTCATGAAGGCGAGTCTAACATCGGGGACACAGCATAGGTCCGGCGAGAGGGGCGCGGGCATACGGCCGCCGGTTCATTGACGAGGCCGGGCGCAAACCCTAGAATCAGGTAGACAGCTCTCAGTTGTTAGATCTCAGTTCTCAGTTCGAATCGGAAGCTGACAGCTGACGCTTGCAGGAGCGCCTCAGGAAGTCCATGCCACTTTACGAATACGAGTGCAAGAAGTGCCATCACCGCTTTGAGCGCATCCAGAAATTCTCCGATCCTCACGTTAAGAAATGCCCCAAGTGTGGCGGCCCGATCGAACAGGTGATTTCCGCCCCGGCCGTCCAGTTCAAGGGCTCGGGATGGTACGTCACCGACTACGCCAAGAAGTCCTCGACCGGCTCGGCATCATCTTCGTCGAACGGCGACTCAGCTTCCAGCAAGGACTCCAAGTCCAAGCCGGAAGACTCGTCGAAGGCCGAGAGCTCGGCCAGTTCGAAGTCCGAAAGCTCGAAGAAGCCCGAGTCTTCGTCCAAAAAGAAGTAAATGTGTGTGGGCGCGAGCCCGCGCTCGCGCTCCCCTGCAACTCCTTCTCCCCCTGAGCTTTACCCACCAAAGGCCGGCCGTGAATCGTTCCCGGAAGTCCCGCATCTAAGTAGTCGTTATAACGAGGATTATCTTATGATCACACTCAGGCGTAGTGCAGAGCGCGGCGGAGGCGACTTCGGCTGGCTCAATACTCATCACACCTTTTCTTTCGATCAGTACCACGATCCCCGCTTCATGGGATTCCGTTCCCTGCGCGTAATCAATGAAGACTGGGTCCAGGGCGGCCATGGTTTTCCCATGCATCCGCACCGCGACATGGAGATCATTACCTACGTCCTGGATGGCGCGCTCGAGCACCAGGACAGCATGGGCAACGGTTCCATCATCCGCCCCGGCGACGGACAGCGCATGAGCGCGGGCACGGGAGTGCGGCATAGCGAAGCCAATGCTTCGAAAACCGATCCGGCTCATCTCCTTCAAATCTGGATTCTGCCCGACCGCCGCGGCCATCAACCGGGCTACGAACAGAAGGCCTTCCCTGAGGCCGAAAAGCGCGGCAAGCTGCGTCTGATCGCCAGCCCCGACGGACAGGACGGCTCGGTGACCATCCACCAGGACGCAAAGCTGTATGCTTCACTGCTTAAGCCCGGAGAGGAAGTGAAACACCATCTGGGCAAAGGGCGGCACGCCTGGCTGCAGGTCGCCAAAGGCGCCGTGGAACTGAACGGCCAGAGCCTGAGCCAGGGTGACGGCGCGGCCGTAACCGAAGAGGAGAAGATCGTGGTGAAAGGCACCGCCGAGGCCGAAGTGCTGCTCTTTGACCTGGCGTAAGGCGATGTGGGGCGGACACTCTTGTCCGCCGCTTTTGAATTTGCTCTTGACCCCTTGGATCAAGCAAACTTCTGATCAATATTCTCGGAAATCAAGTTCAAAAACGGCGGGCGAGGGCGCCCGCCCCACACCACCCTGGTGGTTGTTGCCCCTGGCGTGCTTCTGTGCTAACTTCGCCGATCAATTATCCCGATGCGCTTCCTTTTTAACCACGGAAAGTCAACGGCCCCGCAAGAGCCGGTCCAAGCCGAGGTCCCGGAACTGCACTCCGCCCAGTTGGCTGCCGCCTATTATGGCGAACGCCAGGGGGGCGACCTCCATGATTTCGTGCGGGTTACGCCCAACCGGGTGCTCTTCGGCTTGCTCGACATGGCGGGACGCCTGGAAGAAAACAGTGCGGTGGTTTCTGCCGCCCAGCAGACCTTCCGCACCCGCTCCCCGGAACTATTCTCGGCCGAGGATGTCAACGAGGCCGACGCCATGGCCGAACTCTGTCTAGAACTGAACCGCGCCATCATGGCAGCCGAAGGCGGTATCCGCTCTTGCCCGGCCTTCGCCGGCTGCTACAACGAGGATCTGGGCACCATTTGTTACTTCAACGCCGGCCACACTCCCGGGCTGCTCCGCGACATGACCGGTATCACTGAACTCCAGGCCACCGGCCTGCCCCTGGGACTTTTCTCCCACGCCACCTGCGAGGCTCCGCTGGTCGCGTTGCCTCCGGGAGCCGCCCTTCTCCTGGTTTCTCGCGGCCTGCTCGAAGGCCGGCGCAAGCGCGAAGAATTCGGACTGGAACGCGTAAAGACCGGCCTGCAGCAGGCCAAGAACGAAACCGCCAAAGAACTCTGCGCCACCATGATCGATGACGTTCAGCAGTTCATGCGCAAGCCCCCCGTCCACAATGATGTGACGGCGTTAGCTCTGGTCCGCGCCGCCAAAAAGTAAATGTAGGCGCGAGCGCCCCGCTCGTGCAGGGCCAGGCAAGGACCAGGCTCCAACCTACTTCTTCTTCCGCACCGTCGGAGTCTCAGGCGCCAGCTCATCCGCGGTCACAAAATCTGGCACAATGTCGGTCGGAATTCCTGCCAGGCGGTCGAGTGACTTCTGCACCGCCGGGCGCACCACGCCCATCTCGTCCTGCAACTTCTTCGCGCCGGCATAGTCGCCCTGGGCCTCGAGGGTCAGCAGATCATGGTCCAGGTCACGTACTCCCTGTTTGAATTTTTCCAGGTCCAGGGCAAAACTCTGGTCGGAGCGCTGGCTGAATGCCCCCCTGTCCATCAGGTAGTTGAACTGGATGGCCATGCCTTTGCCGTGAGCGTCGTTCAACCCGAAGCGCAGGGTGCGGAACATCGAAGCCAGGTAGGTGGTGTACAGCTGTCGTTGCGCGGCGTCGTCGGAAGGCAACACGTTCGACAACTTCATCTCCTGGGCATGGTCCATCATGTACTGCAGCGCGAAAAGGCCGGTGACATCGGCCTTGGCTTCCTCGATCGCGCTGTAAAGCTCTTTCAGTTCGGCGCGCGGAGTAGTGTCCCGTCCATCCACCTTGATCTGGTGAGGCCCCAGGCCATGCATCAATTCATGGGCCACAATGTGGGTAAAAAACGATTCGAAGTTGACGTCGCGGGCCGTGCCCGGCAACATGCGGCGCGCAATCGGAATCAGCACGCTGCGAAACTTTGCCTCCTGGACATTTTTCAGCATCACCCGCTTGCTGCCCTTTTGACTGACCACCCGCTCGTCGTTGGGCAGATTGTAGGCCGCGGTTGCAATTCCCTTGCTGGCATCTCCCGAACAGAGAATCTCGTCGACCACGCGGATGGGCGCCGCCGCCCCCAACTTCGGGTTGCGGTATTGGGGATCAATGGGCAGATTGTCCTCGATCTCCTGCAGATGTGCGCTGAGCGCGGAAAACTTTGCGCTGGCCTCATCGTCGCGCAAGTTCAGAAAAGTTTCGAAGGCCGCCTTGTAACCGAAGATCTCGTCATCGTAAGTCTCGTAGGGACCAATGGTGATATCGATGGGAGCATCCAGGTCCATCCAGGCCAGGTCGCTGGCATAGTAGTCGTTGGAGAGAAACGCATCCGCCCGCAGGTTGAGAAACTTTTTCAGTGAATCGTTGTCGGTAAGATCGGCCGCCTCTCTCAGCAGGGCCGCGGCCCGGGTCAGTTCAGCCTTGTACTCCTCGCTGTAGGGGATGGCTACCAGCGTTTTCGCGCCGCCATCGGTCTTGCGGCGAATCACGGTGAAAAAACCCTTGGCCTGCTCCTGCTGCTCTTGGGGTAACGTCGCAACCCAGCTTTCAAACTCTTCCCTGGTCATGTCCTCGGGATAGTAGTTCGAACCCTTAAGCTTTTCCGGGGGAACGCCCGCAAGAAAGGCCTTGAAGTTATCCAGGATTGACCAGGGTCCCTTGTTGATCCAGAAATATTGCAGCCGGGCCTTGCCCAGGGGCGTCGAGTCTCGCTGCAGGCGGGAATACAGAGCAAGATCGCCGCTCCAGTATTGGGCCATGAAAATGTCGTCCATGATGCGCCCGGCCTCGATCAACTTGACCAGCGCCTGGCGGTCTCCGCTGGAAAGCCTTGAGGTATCCACCCGGAGAATCGTAGGCGCGAAGCGGGCCGTCATCTGCTGCAACCGGGCAAGCCCGGGGGTTGCGGGGCTGGTCCTCCGCCCCTTGGTCTTCTGGGCTTTGGCGGGAATCGCGGCAACGCCGAACAGGATAATGAGCGCGGAATATGCGAGAAGTTTCATCCTCGTCTCCTTACGGTTATAAACAGCGACAATCCAGGAAGGCACAAAACTGGTTATCATAACAGGAGGCAATGGCGGCTCTGAACCGCAATGTCGCAGCGGCGTCCTGAGATACTTGGTCAACTGGCGTCATCCTGAGCCATTCCCTGTAAATAGGCGTCATCCTGAGGGACTTCAGATCCCGAAGGATCTTGCGCGCAGCGGCCCCAGCGCCGCCTATCCCATAAGCCCCGTGCTTCGTCGGCTCAACCTGCTCCTCGGGAAGGAGCACAAGTGGCCGCAGACCCGCCTCCGGAGGTACAATTTATGCAGGCTGTCAGGCCGATTCCTATGCGAAAACTACTCCCCTGGTTCCTGCTGATTTGTGTTGCCGCCCTGCCTCCGCTTTTGCCCGCCGACACGGTGGTCGAAGAAATTATAGCCCGCATTAATAATCAGATTGTTACCCGCGCCGAATACCTCCGCAGCAAGGAACAGCTGCGACAAGAGGCCCAGCAGCAGGACCCCGCCAACGCCGAAAAAATCATCGAGGAGAGGGACAAAGATGTCCTGCGCGACCTGATCGACCAGCAACTGCTCCTCGAAAAGGGCAAGGACCTGGGCATCACCGCGGATACCGAGGTGATCAAGCGGCTCGACGAAATGCGCAAGGACATGCACATGGCCTCGATGGAAGACCTGGAGAAGGCTGCCACCAGCCAGGGCATCTCGTACGAGGACTTCAAGCAGAACCTCAAGAACCAGATCATCACCCAGCAAGTCATTTCCCGGGAAGTCGGCTCCCGCATGAACGTCAGCAAGGAGGAATTGCAGCAGTTCTACGACGAGCACAAGAGCCAGATGGAGCAGCCGGAGCAGATCCGGCTCAGCGAGCTGCTGGTTTCCACCAGCAAGAACGACAAGAACCCTCCCGCCGATGACGCGCAAGCGCTCGCCGCGGCGCAGGCCAAAGCCGACGACCTGCTGGCCCAGATTCGCAAGGGCGCCGCCTTCGACGAAATCGCGAAAAAGAACTCCGACGGACCGACCGCGGCCCAGGGCGGCGATCTGGGATACTTCAAACGCGGCACCCTGGCCAAGGAACTTGAGGACAAGACCTTCGCCATGAAATCCGGCGACGTTTCCGACGTCATCCGCACCAAACAGGGGTTCGTCATCCTCAAAGTCACCGAACATCAGCAGGCGGGCGTGCCCCCGCTCAGTCAAATCGAGCCCAAGGTGCAGGACGCGATCTACATGCAGAAACTCCAGCCCGCGCTGCGCGCATATCTGCTCAAGCTGCGCGAGGACGCTTACATCGATATCAAGCCCGGCTACGTGGATACCGGCGCCAGCCCCAACCAGACCAAGCCGGTTGAAACCACCGCCAAGGACGCCGGCGCCAAGGAACTGAAGAAAAAGAAGAAAAAGCTGGGCATCATCTAGTTTGAGTTGCTTTTGATTTCAACCTGGGTCAGGTTGAACCCTTGGAAGCGAAAGACAGGCAATCCGTTATGAAGGAATTTTTCGTTTCCGACTGCGTCCAGTACGAGAACAAGATCGTCACCTCCAGCTTCGTGGTGGTTTCCCGCCAGGTCAAACCCAAGAAAAGCGGCGAACCTTACCTGGCTTTGACCCTGGGTGACCGCAGCGGCCACATCGAGGCCAAGATGTGGGACAACGTCGAGGACGCCATCGACGCCTGCGAGCAGGACGACTTCATCAAGGTCAAGGGCCTCATCAACAAGTACAAAAACCGCTTCCAGTTCACCATTCACAAACTGCGTCGCCTGGGAGAATCGGAAGTCGATTTTGCCGATTACCTCCCCAAGACCAGCCGGGACATCGGCGAGCTATGGCAAACCCTGGCGGGCTACGTCGCCAGTTTCAAGGACCCCCACCTCAAGGCCCTGGTCGAGGCCTTCATGGCTGATCCGGAAATCGCCGAAGCCTATCGCAACGCTCCCGCCGCCAAGACGTTGCATCACGCTTTCATCGGCGGACTGCTCGAGCACGTGGTCTCGCTGTTCAATTCCTGCGACCTCATGTGCCGCAACTATCCCCAGATCAATCGCGACCTTCTCCTCACTGGCGCGTTCTTTCACGATATCGGCAAAATCCACGAACTCACTTACAACCGCTCATTTTCCTACACCACGCGCGGCCAGTTGCTGGGACACATGATCATCGAACTGGAGATGCTCCAGGCCAAGCTCCGGCAGATACCCGATTTCCCGGACTCGCTGAAGACGCTGGTGGAGCACCTCATTATCAGCCACCACGGCCAGTACGATTTCGGCTCGCCCAAGCTGCCCATGTTCCCGGAAGCCCTCATGCTCCATTATCTCGACGATCTCGATTCGAAGATGGAAGCCATGCGGGCGCAGTTTGAGCGCGGAGGCGAATCGGAAGGCGCCTGGACCGGCTACAATCCGTCCCTGGGCCGGCCGGTACTGAACACCGCGAAGTTTCTGGCCACGAAGACTGTCGACCCGGTGGAGCAGATCGCTTCCGACCTGCCGGCCAACAGCTCTGAATTGGACGGCACGGCCGGCCAGGCCGGATTGGAGCCGTCGGAACTCGATCCGGCGAAAGAAAACAGCGCTGCCGCCATGACATCCGCTGCGCATAAGGATAAAATCTAGGCCAATTTGTTCGGGAGCCCGCGACCGCTCCCCGTTTTAGTTCATTTGCGCAAAATCTGCTTTGTGATCAACCATCCCGAATTGGAGGGAATCATGCGAACCCGTTTGACAGCACTCACCCTTGGTCTCTATTTGTCGTTCGCCCTGCTCGCCTGCAACAAGCCGGCCGCTCCGCCGGACTCGAATCCTTCATCGGCCGCGCCGGCCTCAAGTGACAACAGCAATCCTTCGTCCGCGCCCGCTGGAAACATGGCGAACCCGGCGTCCGGCAGCGGCTCCGGCTCGGCTATGTCCAATACCGCGATGTCGAACATGAAACCCGAGCCTCCCAGGCCCTTGGTGGTCCCGGCGGGGACCGTGTTGACGGTTCGCCTGGGGCAAGCGGTTGGCTCCAAGATCAGCTCTCCGGGGCAGACTTTCACCGCCACCCTGGCCAGCCCGATTTCGGTCGAAGGCAAAACGGCAATTCCGGCGGGCGCGGCAGCCACCGGAACCGTGGTTGATGCCAAGCCGCTGGGCCGTTTCAAGGGCGGGGCCTCGTTGCAGTTGCGCCTGACCTCGATCTCCATCGGCGGTTCCGACCAGGCCATTTCCACTTCTTCCGTAGCGCGCACCGCAACCGGTAAGGGCAAACGCACTGCGGTCCTGGCCGGCGGTGGCGCCGCCCTGGGAGCCTTGATTGGGGGCCTGGCCGGCGGCGGCAAGGGCGCCGGAATCGGCGCGCTGGCCGGCGGTGGCGCCGGCGCGGGCGGCGCTGCTTTCACCGGCAACAAGGACATTGTCCTGCCCGCCGAGTCCGCTCTCAGCTTCAAGCTCGAACAGCCCATAGAAGTAAGGTAATCTTCAGGCGCTCGTCGTAAGGACTGCAGCCCAGGGCACAAGCCCTGGGCTCGCTTTTTAGAATGTTGAACTTCGCTCAATTCCGCCTCCTCTCCTTCGACTGCTACGGCACGCTCATCGACTGGGAGACAGGAATCTTCTCCGCGCTCCGGCCCGTTCTCGCCGCCCACGGCAAGACCATTGCCGATCCCGAACTCTTGCGTCTCTACTCCGAACTGGAATCCGACGCCGAGCAGGGAACATTCCATCCCTATCGCGAAGTTCTACAGTCCGTGGTGCGCGGCCTCGGCCGGCGCCTTGCCTTCAGCCCGACCGATGCCGAGATCAATTCCCTCCCCGACTCGCTCCCCAACTGGTCACCCTTCCCCGACACCGTGGCCGCCCTCCGCCGGCTCAAGGCGCGCTACCAGCTGGCCGTCATCTCCAACGTGGATGACAATCTCTTCGCCCACACCGCCCGCCGTCTCGAAGTTCCCATCGATTACCTGATCACCGCCCAGCAGGCCCGCGCCTACAAACCGTCCCTGGAGATATTCAGGCTGGCGCAGCAACGGACCGGCGTGCCCCCGGGCCAGTGGCTTCACGTCGCCCAAAGCATCTACCACGACGTGATTCCCGCCAGGTCTTTGGGGATCGCCACCGTGTGGGTGAACCGCCCCTCGCCCCGCCCCGGATCCGGCGCCGCCAAAGCCGCATCCGCCCCACCCGACCTAGAAGTTCCAGACCTCAAAACCCTCGCCCAACTCACTGAGAACCGGGAACCATAAACTGAAAACTGGTTTCGAAGTATTAACCTGGTAGCGGCAACCCGAGAGCACAAGAGATGGCAACCACCGCCGCACGTTCCAACCCCGGTCTCATATCTGGCCGCCCAGCTCAACGACAACCATTTCCGCCTGCTTCCGGCGCCGCCAAAGCCGCATCCGCCCCACCCGACCTCCCGGTCCCAGACCTCAAAACCCCCGCCCAACTCACTGAGAACCGGGAACCATGAACTGAAAACTGGTTTTGAAGTATTAAACTGGTAGCGACACCCGGAGACCACAAGAGATGGCAACCACTACCGCCCGCTCCAACCCGCTCTCATATCTGACCGACCA
>Ga0187822_10000069_pt1 | contig 16371 bp, 15 predicted proteins | sample NC_wetland_sal_i_18_FD_132967 | JGI IMG/M metagenome (GOLD analysis project Ga0187822, IMG submission 132967) | Wetland sediment microbial communities from Neuse River Estuary, North Carolina, USA - SourceSoil_2 | ecosystem: Environmental > Aquatic > Freshwater > Wetlands > Sediment | place...
ACACCGCGGTGAGGAACGCCGCCACTGCGCCCATGGCGTAGAACAGGTAGTACACCGGCTGCTCCGCGCCCCGGGCGAACGCCGCCGCGAGGATCTCGTCCTTGGAGAAGAAGCCGGCGAAGGGCGGCACCCCCGCGATGGCGAGCGTGGCGATCCACATGAGCCCGCAGGTGACCGGGAGCCAGCGCCGGAGCCCGCCCATGTTGCGCATGTCCTGGGCGTCGTCGTGCCCGTGCGTGGCGTGGTAGGCGTGATGCAGCGCGTGGATCACGCTGCCCGCACCCAGGAAGAGGAGCGCCTTGAAGAACGCGTGGGTAACGAGGTGGAAGATGCCGGAGGTATACGCCCCCACGCCCACGCCGAGGAACATGTAGCCCAGCTGGGAGATGGTGGAGTAGGCCAGCACCTTCTTGATGTCGTACTGGCGGAGCCCGATCGTCGCCGCGAAGAGCGCGGTGAGCGCCCCGATCCCCGCCGTCACGAGCCCGGTCGCCGGCGCGAGAGCGAAGAGCACGCCGGTCCGCGCCACGAGGTAGACGCCCGCGGTCACCATCGTGGCCGCGTGGATCAGGGCGGACACCGGCGTCGGCCCCGCCATGGCATCCGGCAGCCACACGTAGAGCGGGATCTGGGCCGACTTGCCGGTGCAGCCGAGCAGCAGGAAGAGCGTGATCCAGGTGGCGGCCGCCGCATTCAGCATGGCCGGCGCGCGGGAGAGCACGGTGACGAAGTCCAGCGCCCCCACCGTGTGCCAGATGATGAACATCGCGACGAGGAACCCGAAGTCGCCGACCCGGTTGGCCAGGAAAGCCTTCTTGCCCGCGTCGGCGTTGGCCTTGTCGTTGAACCAGAACCCGATCAGCAGGTAGGAGCAGAGCCCCACGCCCTCCCACCCGATGAACAGCACCGGCAGGTTCGCCCCCAGCACCAGGATCAGCATGAAGGCGACGAACAGGTTCAGGTAGGCGAAGTACCGGGCATAGCCCGGGTCCTCCCCCATGTACCCGACGCTGTAGATGTGGATCAGGCTGCCTACCCCGGTCACCACCAGGAGCATGACGGCGGAGAGCTGGTCCACCTGGAAGGCGATGTCGATGCGCAGGTCCCCGGCGTGGAGCCACGGCCAGAGGGTCACGATCAGCGGCGCCTCGGGCGGGGCGGCCCGGAGCTCGAGGAAGACTGCCAGCGATACCGCGAAGGCGCCCAGCAGCACGCCCGGCCCCACGAGCGACACCAGGGCCCGGGCGCGGGGGCGGACAAAAGCGAGGGCGCCGTTCACCACGACGCCCAGGAGCGGGAGCGCGATCGTGAGCCAGACGAGGCGCACGGCCCCGCCCGGCCCGCCGGCGGATGCCTCGTTCACGACCTGGACCGCGAGCGGAGACAGGGTCATCAGCCGTGCAGGAGATTGATGTTCTGGAGGTCGATCGACTGGTGGTGCCGGAACACCGCGAGGATGATCGCGAGTCCGACGGCCGCCTCCGCGGCGGCGACGGTCATGACGAAGAAGACCATCAGGTAGCCCCCGACGCCGTAGACCTGGGCCAGGGCGACGAAGGCTAGGTTGACGGCGTTGAGCATCAGCTCGACGCACATGAACAGCACGATGGCGTTCCGCCGCAGCACCACGCCGGCGACGCCGAGGCTGAAGAGGACGGCCGAGAGACCCAGGGCCGGGCCGAGGAGCATCAGGCCCTCCGTTTCGCGAGGACGACGGCGCCGACGATGGCGGCGAGGAGCAGGAGCGAGGTGATCTCGAACGGAACCAGGTAGAGCTGGAACAGCGGCGCCGCGATGCCGCCGACGACGCCGTGCGCCGCCGCGTCCTGCTGCGCGGCGCGGCCGCCCTCGAAGGCCTGCATCGCCAGGAGGTTGCCGGCCGAGGCCCGGACCTCGCGGCCGATGCGCGGCGTGGTGTAGAACCACAGGCCGCCCAGCTCCGCGATGATCAGCCCGCCGACCACCAGGGCGGCCGCCATGCCCGCCGGCCCCCGGATGTCCGTGGCCTCGACCCGGCCCAGGTTGAGCAGCATGATGATGAAGAGGAACAGCACCATGATGGCGCCGGCGTAGACCAGGATCTGGATGACCCCGATGAACTGGGCCTCGAGCAGGATGAAGATGGCGCCCAGCGCCAGCATGGCCTGCACCAGCCAGATCAGCGCGCTCACGGGGCTTCGCGACACCACGCACAGGGCGGCCGAGACCACCGCCGCCAGCGCGAAGAAATAGAAGACGGCCTCGGTCAGGGTCATCTATTCGCCTCGCGGGTCGCTGGGATCCCAGAGCGACGAGACCGGGTGGGTCTGGGCCGACAACCGCTCGAGATCGTACACGAACCGGCCGCGGTCGTACTCCGCATTCTCGTAGTGCACGCCCACGTGGATCGCCTCCTCGGGGCAGACCTCCTGGCAGTACCCGCAGAACACGCAGCGGAACTCGTCGATCTCGTAGATCAGCGGATAGCGGTTGCCCTCCTCGTCCTCGCCCGGCACCAGCTTGATGCAGTTGGCCGGGCAGATCTGGGGGCAGAGGCCGCAGGCGACGCACTTGGAGCGCCCCTGCTCGTCCGTGAGCATCCGGTGGGTGCCCCGCCAGCGGGGCGTCAGGCTCCACGCCCCCATTCCGTGCGCCCCGTCGGTGCTCTTCTCCTCCGGGTACTGCATGGTCACCCGCTTCTCGAACATGTGCTTGAAGGTGAGCGCCATGCCCTTGAGCGCGGCGCGCACATAGCTCACCTGGCTCTCGGGACGGTGGAGGACCTTGACGCCGATCGCCATCAGGAGCTCGCGGTGAGGGGTGGGGGCCGCCGCGGCACGCGCCGCGCCCGCCGCGCGACGGAGCCGCTCACGATCAGGCCCCGGTCCACGACGAAGAACAGGGCCACCGCGCAGGCCAGGCTCACGCCGGTGAGCGCCAGGTGGAGCAGCAGCGCCTGCCGCACGCCGGCCAGCTCGGCCAGGTACAGCGCCACGCACACCACCATGATGTAGCCGAGCGTCACGGGCATCATGAACTTCCAGCCGAGGGCCATCAGCTGGTCGTAGCGGAACCGCGGCAGCGTCCAGCGGATCCACATCACGAAGAAGATCCAGAACATGAGCTTCGCGAAAAACACGATCCCGCTCAGAAGCGTGGCCACCGGGCCGGGCGCCAGAGTGACCAGCGCCCACGGTTTGGCGGCGCCGATGGCCACGAACGGAATGTCCCAGCCGCCGAAGAAGATCGTGGTCACCATCGCCGAGACGGTGACGATGTTGGCGTACTCGGCGATGAAGAACATCGAAAACTTCATCGCGCTGTACTCGCTGTGGTAGCCGGCGACCAGCTCCGACTCCGCCTCCGGCAGGTCGAACGGCAGCCGGTTGGTCTCGGCGAAGCCGGACACCAGGAACACGAAGAAGGCGACGGTGAGCGGGAACGCGAGCCAGAGTCCCTCCTGCTGCGCGGCGATGATCTTGGAGAAGCTCACGTCGCCGGTGAGCAGGAGCACCGGGATGAGGCTCAGCCCCAGCGCCACCTCGTAGGAAATGAGCTGGGCGCTCGCGCGGAGGCCGCCGAGCAGGCTGTACTTGCTGTTGGAGGACCAGCCGGCGAGCGCGATGCCGTACACGCCGAGCGAGCTGATCGCGATCACGAAGAGAAATCCCACGGGCACGTCGGCCACGACCATCGGCATCGGGCCGTGGTGCACGAACCGCCCGAGGGCGGGCAGCGTGAAATCGAAGTCCACCGGCAGCGGCGCCGCGAACGGGATCACCCCGGAAAGCAGCAGGGCCGGGATGAACGCCAGCGCCGGCGCCAGGATGAAGAGAACCGGGTTGGCGGCCGAGGGGAACGTCTCCTCTTTCAGGATGTTCTTGAGGCCGTCGGCGGCGGGCTGGAGCAGCCCGCCCGGCCCCACGCGGTTGGGGCCGATGCGGTTCTGCATCCAGGCGGAGACCTTGCGCTCCATCAGCGTGAGCAGCGCGACGCCGACCATCACCACGGTGAAAACGAACAGCATCTTGAGGATGCTGAGAAGGAGGAAGCCCTTCATCTCCGGGGTCATCGCGCCGCCCCCGCCGGCTCGGCCGGCGCCAGGACCCGGCCGGTGAAGCCCAGGTCGGAGTAGCTGAGGCCGGCGAACGCGGGCCACGTCCGCCCCAGCAGCGCGAACGCCTGCGCCGCGGTGGCGGGCGCATCGGCATCCGGCCCCGGACCGGCGAGCACCTCGCCCGCGACCCACCAGGCCGGCCGGGCCATTCCGGGCTGGACCTTGGCCTGCTCGAAGCGCTGCGCCCGGCCGTCCCGGTTCACCCAGGTCCCGTTCTCCTCGGCCATCGTCGTGACCGGCAGCACCAGCTCGGCGTTCCGGAGCCGCTCGGAGGGCACCGTCCCCAGGATCACCAGCGCGCCCGGCGCGGCGGCCAGGGCCGCCTCATCGTCCGCCGCGAGCTCGGGATCCAGCAGGATCACCACGGCCGCGGCCGCCGCCGCGCGGACCGCGCCGGCCCAGTCCCGCCCGTAGCCCAGGAGCTCGGCGCCGGCCAGGTTCGGGGCCCGCTCCCGGCGCAGCGCCAGATTCGGAATCCCTGGAAGCGGGGCCTCCTCGCCCAGCGGCACCTGCACCGCGGCGGTGACGGCGCGGCCCTCCACGAGGCGCCGCACCAAGCCCAGCGACTCGGTGGACGCGCGGCCGGAGGCCAGGATGACGGCCGGGCCGTTGGTGCCGCGGAGCAGCATGCCCAGCCGGTCGAGCGCCGTATCCCAGTCGGTCGCCACGTGCCGCGCGCCGTCCTTGACCAGCGGGGCCTCGATCCGGTCGCCCCGGTTCATCCAGCGGTAGCTCATCCGGCCGGTGTCGCACATGAAGTGCCGGTTCACGTCCAGGTTCGGCCGCGGCCGGAGCCGGACCACGACGTCTTCCCGGGTGTCGATCGTGGTGTTGCAGCCCTGGGTGCATCCGGGGCAGATGCTCGCGGTCTTGTCGAGGTCCCAGGCGCGCGCCTTGTGCAGGAAGTCCTTGGAGAGCAGCGAGCCCACCGGGCAGAGGTCCACCACGTTGCCGGCCCAGGGGTGATCGAGCAGCTGCTCCTCCGCGATTCCGATGTAGGCGCGGTCGCCCCGCTCAGAGACGTTGAGCACGGGCGCCTGGGCGACGCTCTCCATGAACCGGACGCAGCGGGTGCACAGGATGCAGCGGTTCGGCACGTAGAGGACGTCGGGCCCGAAGTCCTCCACCGGGTTGTACCGCTTGGCATATTCCGAGTAGCGCGTGGACGCCCGCCCTTCCTGGAAGGTGTAGTCCTGGAGCTCGCACTCGCCGGCCTGATCGCAGATGGGGCAGTCGAGCGGGTGATTGATGAGCAGGAACTCGAGGACGCCCTTCCGCGCCTCCTTGGCCGCGGGGCTGTTCACGTGGACCACCTGCCCGTCGGCCACGGCGGTGACGCAGGCCGGGGCGAGCTTGGGCTGCTTCTCGACCTCCACCAGACACATGCGGCAGACGGCGGGCGAAGGCAGCGACGGGTGGTAGCAATAGTGGGGCACGAGGACGCCGGCCTGCTTGGCGGCCTCGATGATCGTGGTGCCCTTGGGCACCGCGACGCGGGTTCCCTCGATCGTGACGCTGACCAGCTCCGTCATTCGGTCACCAAGAGGCACTGAGTTGAAAAGCGAGGCACAGGTTCACCACAGAGGCACGGAGGCACCAAGGGTTCCCGGCGACTCAGGGGCTCCGAGCTCTCTGGTCATTGGATTTGAAGTGGTCTTCCCACCGTCCGCCGTGCCCGCGCCGCCACCACCAAGTTTCACCTCTGTGCCTCCGTGCCTCTGTGGTTGGCAGTTGCAGCGGCCCGCCTGGCACACGGCGCTGTTCAGACGCCCGCGAGCGCGGGCTTCCGCGCCTTCGAGATGTAAGCCTCGAACTCGGAGCGGAACTTCTGGATCCCGCTCACGATCGGCGCGGCGCAGGAATCGCTCAGCACGCAGATCGTCTTGCCGGTCATGTTCTCCGAGAGGTCGAGGAGCAGCTGGAGGTCCTCCTCCTTCCCCTTCCCGGCCAGGATCCGCTCCAGCACCTTCGTCGTCCACGCGGTCCCTTCCCGGCACTGGGTGCACTGGGCGCAGGACTCGTGAGCGTAGAAGCGGGCCAGCCGCCAGATCTGGTAGACCATGTCGGCCGAGTCGTCCATGACGATCATGCCGCCCGAGCCGAGCATGGAGCCCTTGGCCGCGATGCCCTCGTAGTCGGTCGGGCAGTCCTCGATCTCCGCCGCGGTCATGATCGGGACCGACGAGCCGCCCGGGATCACCGCCTTGAGGGTCCGGCCCGGCCGCATGCCGCCGGCCAGGTCGAAGACCAGGTCTTTCATAGGGAAGCCCAGCGTGATCTCGTAGTTGCCCGGCCGCGCGATGTGCCCGCAGACCGAGATCAGCTTGGTGCCGGTGCTCTTGGGGTTGCCGAGCGAGAGCGCCTTGTACCAGGCGGCGCCGCGGGTGAGGATGTGCGGCACCGCCGCCAGGGTCTCGACGTTGTTGATGGTGGTCGGCATGCCGAACACGCCGGCCTGGGCCGGGAACGGGGGCTTGATCCGCGGGTTGCCGCGCTTCCCCTCGAGCGAGTTCATCAGGGCGGTCTCTTCGCCGCAGATGTACGCGCCCGCGCCCCGGTGGATCACGACGTCGATCCGCTTGCCGCTCCCCAGCACGTTCGCCCCCAGCGCCCCCTCGGCGTACGCCTCGGCCACGGCCGCGGTCATGATCCGGAGCGGCTCGGTGAACTCGCCCCGGATGTAGATGTAGCAGGTCTCCGCGCCGATGGCGTACGCGGCGATGGCGCAGCCCTCGATCAGCTGGTGGGGCGTCCACCGCATGATCTCGCGGTCCTTGAACGTCCCCGGCTCCGACTCGTCCGCGTTGCAGATGAGATAGTGCGGCTTGCCGTCGTTCTTGGGCATGAACGACCACTTGAGGCCGGTCGGGAAGCCGGCGCCGCCCCGGCCCCGGAGGCCCGACTCCTTCACGACCGCGGTGACCTCGTCGGGCGCCATGCCGAGCGCCTGGCGCAGCGCGGCGTAGCCGCCGCGCTCGACCCAGCCGCGGTAGGAGCGGGCGCCGGCGTCGCCGAAGTAGCGGGAGAGCACCACCGTCTCCCGGGGATGGCTGGCGTGGGGAAAGCCCATCAGGCGTACCTCTTGAGGATCGCCGCGACGCCGTCCGGCGTCACGCTCTCGATGAAGTCGTCGTCCACGAGGATGGGCGTCGGGAACCCGCAGGCGCCCAGGCACTCGACCTCCATGACGGTGAAGCGGCCGTCGGGGCTGGTGGCGCCGAGCTCGCCGCATCCGGTCTGCGCCAGCAGCGCCTTGAGCGTGTCCTCCGCGCCGCAGAGCCCGCACGGGGAGGTGGTGCAGACCTGGATGAAGTGCCGGCCGACGGGGTGCGTGTGGTACATCGTGTAGAAGGTGACCACGCCCTTCACGTACGCCGGCGTGAGCCCGACCACGTCCGCCACCTCGGCCATGGCCTGCTCCGAGATCCAGCCCCGGGCCTCCTGCACCAGCCAGAGCGCCGGCAGGAGGCAGGCGGCCTTGGTGGGGTACCGGGCGAAGAGCTGGTCGAGCTTCGCCCGGGTCTCGCCCACGAAGACGGGCTCGTGCGGCGCCGCGTGCCCGCCATGCCCGGCGGCGGCGTGCGGCTGCGCGAGGTGCTGGCTCATCGGTCGATCTCTCCCATGACGATGTCCACGCTCGCGTTGATCGCGATCACGTCGGACAGGAGCGCGCCCACGCACATGCGGGGAAGCGCGGACAGGTTGAGGAACGAGGGCGGGCGGATCCGCCAGCGGACCGGCTTGGCCGTGCCGTCCGAGACGAAATAGTAGCCCAGCTCGCCCTTGGGGTTCTCGATCCCCATGTACGCCTCGCCCACCGGCGGCTTCACTCCCTCCATGACCTGCTTGAAGTGGTAGATCATGGCTTCCATGTCGCTCATCGCGCGCGACTTGGGCGGGAGGATCACACGGGGGTCGCTCACGTTGACCGGGGCGCCCTCGAGCCGATCCAGCCGGTCGAGCGCCTGCTCCAGAATCCGGGTGGACTGGAACATCTCCTCCAGGCGCACGCGGTAGCGGTCGTAGATGTCGCCGTGCTCGCCGATGGGCACGTCGAAGTCGTAGGTCTCGTAGTCGAGGTACGGCCGGTCCTTCCGCACGTCGAAGTCCACCCCGCTGGCGCGGAGCATCGGGCCCGAGAGCGAGCCGTTGATCGCCTCCTCCCGGGTGAGCACGCCCACGCCCTGGGTCCGCCCGATCCAGATGGCGTTCCGGGTGAACATCGTGTCCACCTCGACCAGGGTGGCCGGGAAGGTGCGGCAGAACTCTCGGAGCCCCGCGCTCCAGCCCTCGGGCACGTCGGCCATCATGCCGCCCACCCGGGTGACGCTGGTGGTGAGCCGCGCGCCGGTCCACGCCTCCTGGAGATTGTAGATCCGCTCCCGCTCCTGGAACGACCAGAGGAACGGCGTGAACGCGCCGAGGTCGATGCCGGTCGTGCCGAGCCACACGAGGTGGGAGATGATCCGGCTCATCTCGCAGGCGATCACGCGGAGCACCCGGCAGCGCTCGGTGATCTCCAGGCCCATCAGCTTCTCGACCGCCAGCGCCAGGCACACGTTGTTCGCCATGGGCGAGAGGTAGTCGGTGCGGTCGGTGAGCGGGATGATCTGGTTGTACTGGCGGTACTCCCCCAGCTTCTCGAACCCGGAGTGGAGATAGCCGATGTGGGGGATGACCCGGATGACCGTCTCGCCGTCCAGCTCGATCACGAGGCGGAGCACGCCGTGGGTGGCCGGGTGCTGCGGCCCGATATTCACCAGCATGTGCTCGGCGCCGAAGCTCTCGTCGAACTGACCCGCCGCCCGGTACTCGTGCGTGTCCTTGAACCCCAGGCCCAGGGGGACGTCCACGACCCGGCCGCGGGCGTCGAGCCCCGGCGTCGCGAGAGTGTATTCGACCGTGCGCTCGCTCATTTCAGGAATCCCCGCTCGCCCCGGCGCAGGCGCTCCCGCATGTCCTTGGGCAGCTCGTGGAACGCCTCGGCGATCGACAGCTCGTCGAGCGAGTAGTGGGCCTCGGGCGCGGCGGCCAGCGCCTGCCGCGTCTGCTCGGCCCGGCTGAAATGCCCCCGGAGCGGGAAGCCTTTCCGCAGCGGATGCCCTTCCGCGTAGGTCTCCCACATCAGGATGCGGCGGAGGTCCGGGTGGCCGGTGAAGACGACGCCGAACATGTCGTACACCTCGCGCTCCAGCCAGTCGGCGCCGTTCCACAGGTCGCAGACCGACGGCACCTCCAGCGGCGCGGACGGGTCGAGTGCCGCCTTGACCCGGAGGTCCGCCTTCCGCGGGAGCGAGCGCAGCTGCCAGACGACCTCGAGCGGCCGCTCCGGATCGCGGTACTCGACCGCGGTCACGTCGGTCAGGTAGTCGAACTGCTGCTCCGGGTCGGTCTTGAGCCATGCGAGCGCATCGTGCACCCGGTCCGGCCGCAGGTAGACGATGGTATCGCCGCAGGAAACGGTCGCCCGCTCGACCGCGTCGCCGAAGGCACGGCGCAGGGCGGGCACGCTGGGAGACGGCTGGGTCATCCGGACCGGGTCTGCGATACGGAGTTGCCGAAGGGCTCGGACAGCTCGTTCACCCGCTCGGCGGGAAGAAAGAGCCCCGAGGGACCCACGAGGTGCTCCTCGCGGAGCGAGTCGTCGCTGATGCTCTCGCCCTGGATCTTCTTCTGGAGGAGCCGGATCCCGTAGATCAGCCCCTCCGGCCGCGGCGGGCAGCCGGGCACGTAGACATCCACCGGAATGATGGTGTCGATCCCCTGCACCATCGCGTAGTTGTCGAAGATGCCGCCGGACGAGGCGCAGGCGCCCATCGAGATCGACCACTTCGGCTGGGGCATCTGGTCCCAGATCAGCCGGATCACCGGCGCCAGCTTGAACGGCAGCCGGCCGGCGCAGATGAGCACGTCCGCCTGCCGGGGCGAGAAGCTCATGCGCTCCATGCCGAACCGGGCCAGGTCGAACCGGCTCGCCGCGGTGGCCATGAACTCGATGGCGCAGCAGGCGGTGCCGAACGGCATGGGCCAGAGCGAGTTGGCCCGGGCCCAGTTGGTCAGGAAATCGAGCCGGGTCGTGACCCAGTTGGGCGAGACGGAGGAGACCTGCACGCCCCCGCCCGAGTCCGGCCGGCCCGGGTCGCTCAATCCCATTGCAGCGCTCCCCGTTTCCAGGCGTAGACGTACCCTACCGCGAGGATGAGCATGAACACCACCATGTCGGCCAGCACGAGTCCCATGCTCAGCGGGATCACCTTCTCTCGCGCCTGGAAGAACGCGACGGCCCACGGGACCATGAAGACGACTTCGATGTCGAAGATGATGAACAGCATCGCGACGAGATAGAACTTGACCGAGAAGCGCTCCCGGGCGTCTCCCAGAATGGGCATGCCGGATTCGTAGGGAGCGATCTTCGCGGGGGTGCGGCGGTAGGTGGAGAGGACGTGCGAGAGCCCGAGCATCAAGATCGCGTTCAGGACGACGAAGACGATCAGGACCAGGATCGGAATGTAGGGCTGGAGCACGCCGTCCCTCCCTCGTGAAAAATTTCACGTTCTCCCGACGAAAAAGGTAATCGCGCCCGGAAGGCACTTCAACCCGGCCGCTTTCGCTTATATTGAGCGCCGTTCCCGATGGGCCGGCCGCTCGCGCCCATCCACCGTCCGGCCCTCGCCCCTGCACCCCCGATGTCCATCAAATCCGACCGCTGGATCCGGCGCATGGCGCGCGAGCACCGGATGATCGACCCCTTCGTGGACGGGCAGGTGCGGGAGCTGGACCGGCAGGGCCGCAAGGTCATCTCCTACGGCGTCTCGTCCTACGGGTACGACATGCGGGTGGCGCCGGAGTTCAAGATCTTCACCAACGTGCTGTCCGCGGTGGTGGACCCGAAGCAGTTCGACTCGAAGAGCTTCGTCGAGTTCGAGGGCGACGTGTGCATCGTGCCGCCCAACAGCTTCGCGCTGGCGCGCTCGGTGGAGTACTTCCGCATCCCCCGCAACTGCCTCACCATCTGCGTGGGCAAGTCCACCTATGCGCGCTGCGGCATCATCACCAACGTGACGCCGTTCGAGCCTGAGTGGGAGGGCTACGTCACGCTCGAGATCAGCAACACGACGCCGCTCCCGGCCAAGATCTACGCCAACGAGGGGATCTGCCAGGTCCTCTTTTTCGAGGCGGACGACGACGACATCTGCGAGACCAGCTATGCCGACAAGGCCGGGAAGTACCAGGCCCAGACCGGCGTGACCCTGCCGAAGCTCTGACCATGCGCACAGCGATCCTCTTGATCGCCCTCGCCGCGGCCGCGGCCCCGGTCCGGGCCCAGGGCCCCGTCCCCGCCCCCCGGCGGGACGACTCGCCCTTCCGCCGGCTCGACCTCCCCACGCCGAACACGATCCGCACCGGCAGCGGCGCCCCGGGACGGGACTACTGGCAGCAGCGGGCGGACTACGCCATCAAGGCGACGCTCGACACCGGCGCGAGTGCCGTGATCGGCGACGAGCGGATCACCTACACCAACAACTCGCCCGACACGCTCCGCTACCTTTGGCTCCAGCTGGACCAGAACGTGTTCGAGGCCGGAAGCCGGGGCGCGCTGATCGATCCCAAGGACACGGGCACGGACGGCGGGATGCGGCTCGTCTGGGTGGGCGAGCCGGCCGTGACCGCCGCCAAGGGACGGGCGGCCCGCGGGGCCGCGCCGCTCTCCTACTTCGTGAACGGCACGATGATGCGGGTGGACCTCGCGCGGCCGCTCCCGCCCAGGGGCCGGCAGCTGCTCTCGATCTCGTGGACCTTCCCGTTCGGCCCCAAACGCAACCGGATGGGCATCGAGACGATCGACGGCTCGACGATCTACGAAGTGGCGCAGTGGTACCCCCGCATGGCCGTGTACGACGACGTCCGCGGCTGGAATACCGAGCAGTACCTGGGCTGGGGCGAGTTCTACCTCGAGTACGGCAGCTTCGACGTGAGCCTCACGGTCCCCGCGAGCATGCTGGTGGCGGCGACCGGCACGCTCCGGAACCCGGAGCAGGTGCTCACGGCCACCCAGCGCGCCCGGCTGGCGGCCGCGCGCCGGAGCGAGCAGACGGTGGTGATCCGGGGGAAGAGCGAGATCGACGATCCGGCGTCGCGCCCCGCCCCGCCCGGGGGCACGCTCACCTGGCACTTCACGGCCGACAGCGTACGCGACTTCGCCTGGGCGGCCGCGCGCCAGTTCATCTGGGACGCGGTCGGGGCCAACCAGGGCAAGCTGCTGGTGCAGAGCTTCTACCCGCCCTCGGCGGACTCGATCTGGAACCGGGCCACGGAGTACGGCAAGCTCGCCATCGAGCGCTACTCGAAGCAGTGGTGGCCGTTTCCCTATCCCATGGCGACGAACGTGAACGGGATCGAAGGCGGCATGGAGTATCCCATGATCGTCTTCTGCCACAACCGCACGGAGCCGGAGGCGCTCTACAGCGTCACCGACCACGAGTTCGGCCACACCTGGTTCCCGATGCTGGTGGGGAGCAACGAGCGGCTCTATGCCTGGCAGGACGAGGGGTTCAACACGTTCATCAACTACTACAACTGGGAGCAGCAGTACCCCGGCAAGCACAACCGCCGGGGCGGGATCGAGGAGTACCTCAAGTACGTGGAGTCGGCCAAGCCGCAGGAGACGATCATGACGCCGCCCGACCGGCTCCACGACCTGGGCCAGCTCGGCTACAACAAGCCCGGGCTCGGGCTCCGGCTGCTTCGCGACGTGGTGCTCGGCCCGGAGCGCTTCGATCCGGCGTTCCGAGAGTACATCCGGCGCTGGGCCTACAAGCACCCCACGCCCGCCGATTTCTTCCGAACCATGGAGGACGGCGTGGGCGAGGACCTGAGCTGGTTCTGGCGGGGATGGTTCTACACGACCGGCACGATCGACCAGGCGGTGGACTCGGTGACGGTGTCGGACAGCGCGGGGGTGGCGTCGCGGATCTACCTGCGGAGCGGCGCGATCCCGATGCCGGTGGATCTGGCCCTCACGCTCGGCGGCGGCGGGCGCGCCCGGCTCAAGCTGCCGGTCGAGATCTGGTTCCGGGGCGACAGCTACATAGCCACGGTGCCGGGCGACGTCACCGGCGTCCGCGTCGACCCGGACAGCGCCCTGCCGGACGTGGATCGGGCCAACAACGCCTGGCCCCGCGAGGGAGCAACCGGCCGCTAGCGCGTCCCGCCGCTCACTCTCCGCCGTCGCTCGCGGCGGCGGGCCGGAGCGCCACCAGCGCCCGGAGGTAGTCGCGGTTCATCCGCGCAATCGTCTCGATCCCGATCTGCTTCGGGCACGCCTCCTGGCACTCGCCGAAGAGCGTACACCCGCCGAAGCCCTCCACGTCCATCTGCACCACCATGCCCAGGGCCCGGCGGGCCCGCTCGGGCTGGCCCTGCGGCAGGAGCCCGAGGTGGGTGATCTTGGCCGCCGTGAAAAGCGAGGCCGAGCCGTTGGGGCACGCCGCCACGCACGCGCCGCAGCCGATGCACTGGGCCGCGTCCATCGCCCGCTCGGCGTCGTCCTTGGGGACGGGGAGGTTGTTGCCGTCCTGGGCGCTGCCGGTGTTCACCGAGACGAACCCGCCGGCCTGGATGATCCGGTCGAACGCGCTCCGGTCCACCACGAGGTCCTTGATCACGGGGAAGGCACGGGCGCGCCAGGGCTCGATCGTGATCACGTCGCCGTCCCGGAACTTGCGCATGTGGAGCTGGCAAGTGGCCGTGCCCTTCTCCGGACCGTGGGCGACGCCGTTGATCATGAGCCCGCAGGAGCCGCAGATGCCCTCGCGGCAGTCGTGATCGAAGGCGATGGGCGCCTCGCCCCGCTGGACGAGGCGATCGTTGACGACGTCGAGCATTTCGAGGAACGAGGCATCGGGGCTGATGTCGCCGGCGTCGTATTCGACGAAGCGGCCGGGGGCATTGGGCCCGGGCTGGCGCCAGACGCGAAGCTTGAGGTTCAGAAAGGGCATGAGCCGTTAGCCGTAAGCCGTTAGCTACTTGTAGCTTCGGGTCGCCAACTTCACGTTCTCGAACGCCAGGGGCTCCTGGTGCAGGCAGGGGTCCTGCCCCTCGCCGCGCCATTCCCAGGCGGCCACGTAGGCAAAGCGCTCGTCGTCCCGCCGGGCCTCGCCGTCCTCGGTCTGGTATTCCTCGCGGAAGTGCCCGCCGCAGGACTCCTCGCGGTGCAGCGCGTCGCGGCAGACCAGCTCGCCCAGCTCCAGGAAGTCGGCCACCCGTCCCGCTTTCTCGAGCGCCTGGTTCAGCTCGGCGTCACTGCCGGGGACATTGACGTTGCGCCAGAACTCCTCCCGCAGCGCCGGGATGCGCTGAATCGCCTCGCGCAGGCCCGCGGCCCGGCGCGCCATCCCGCACTTGTCCCACAGGAGCTTGCCCAGCTCCCGGTGGAACGAGTCGACGGTGCGCTTGCCCTTGATGGCGAGGAGCTTCCGGACCCGGTCGTTGACCGCCGCCTCCGCGCCGGCGACGTCCGGGTGGCTGGCGCCGACGCTGTCGGCCTTGGCGCCGGCCAGATAATCGCCGATGGTATTGGGGAGGATGAAGTAGCCGTCCGCCAGGCCCTGCATCAGCGCGCTCGCGCCCAGGCGGTTGGCCCCGTGGTCGGAGAAGTTGGCCTCGCCGATCACGAACAGCCCGGGCACCGTGCTCTGGAGGTTGTAGTCCACCCACAGCCCGCCCATCGTGTAGTGGACGGCCGGGTAGATCCGCATCGGCAGCTTGTAGGGGTTCTCGTCCGTGATCCGCTGGTACATCTCGAAGAGGTTGCCGTAGCGCTCGCGGATCTTGTCCTCGCCCAGGCGCCGGATGGCGTCGGCGAAGTCGAGATACACGCCCAGCCCGCCGGGCCCCACTCCCCGCCCCTCGTCACACACCTCCTTGGCCGCGCGCGACGCGATGTCGCGCGGCGCGAGGTTGCCGAAGCTGGGGTACTTCCGCTCGAGGTAGTAGTCCCGCTCGCTCTCCGGGACCTCACCCGGCGGCCGGGTGTCACCCTTCCGCTTGGGGACCCAGACCCGGCCGTCGTTGCGCAGGGACTCGCTCATCAGGGTGAGCTTGGACTGGTAGTCGCCGCTCACCGGGATGCACGTCGGGTGGATCTGGGTGTAGCACGGGTTGGCGAAGAGGGCCCCGCGCTTGTGCGCCCGCCAGATGGCGGTGGCGTTGGACCCCTTGGCGTTGGTCGACAGATAGAAGACGTTGCCGTAACCGCCGGTGCCGAGCACTACCGCGTCGCCCAGGTGGGAGGAGATCTTGCCGGTCACCATGTCGCGCACCACGATCCCGCGCGCCCGGCCGCCGATCACGATCAGGTCGAGCATCTCGGTGCGGGGAAACATGGTGACCCCGCCCTTGGCGACTTCCTTCTCCAGGGCCTGATAGGCGCCGAGCAGGAGCTGCTGGCCGGTCTGGCCGCGGGCGTAGAAGGTGCGCGACACCTGCGCCCCGCCGAACGACCGGTTGGCCAGGAGGCCGCCGTACTCGCGGGCGAACGGCACCCCCTGCGCCACGCACTGGTCGATGATGTGGACGCTGATCTGGGCGAGCCGGTAGACGTTGGCCTCCCGCGCGCGGAAGTCCCCGCCCTTCACCGTGTCGTAGAACAGGCGCCAGATGCTGTCGCCGTCGTTGGGGTAGTTCTTGGCCGCGTTGATGCCGCCCTGCGCGGCGATCGAGTGCGCCCGGCGCGGGGAGTCCTGGAAGCAGAAGCACTTCACGTTGTAGCCCAGCTCGCTCAGGGACGCGGCGGCGCTCCCGCCGGCGAGCCCGCTCCCGACCACCAGCACCGTGTACCTCCGCTTGTTGGCGGGGTTCACGAGCTTGAGCTCGAAACGGTGCCGGTCCCATTTCTCCTGGATCGGACCCGAGGGAATCCGAGCGTTCAGGGTCATCAGTGGCTCCCAGTCGGTTAGAGGTGAGAGGTAAGAGGTAAGAGGGTCAGTCCCTCTCACCTCTCACCTCTCACCTCTCACTTGATCCACCCCGCCAGCACCGCCACCGGCACCGCCGCGAACCCCGCCGCCACCACCACCGCCACGACGACGGCCACCGGCCGGGACCGGAGGTCCTTCGCCGGGCGCTCGGCACCGAGGGTGCGGACCGAGCTCCAGGCGCCGTGATAGACGTGCAGGCCCAGGGCCGCCATCGCCACGACATAGAACAGCGTAACCCACCAGATCCGGAAGCTGCCGGTCACGTTGGCATAGACGTCGCCCGGGGTGAACGCGCCG
>Ga0187822_10000070_pt1 | contig 16203 bp, 14 predicted proteins | sample NC_wetland_sal_i_18_FD_132967 | JGI IMG/M metagenome (GOLD analysis project Ga0187822, IMG submission 132967) | Wetland sediment microbial communities from Neuse River Estuary, North Carolina, USA - SourceSoil_2 | ecosystem: Environmental > Aquatic > Freshwater > Wetlands > Sediment | place...
GCTGGCCTTCTCGCACTCCGGCCTGGCCATGGTCGTAGCCGCATCGCACAGTTGCACGGAGAATTGAAATCCTACCGGCGGAGGGGAACCCGGCGCGTTCTCCATCAAATAGTCGCGGCCGACTTCTGGATGCAGCAGAAAATAGTTGGCCACCTTGCGATGGATTCCCGCTTCGTCCTTCAAGCTTTCGGGGGCCGGGCCGTTTCCAAAATCGTAGTAGCGGGCCAGGCCAGTGGTCCCGGCCAAATGGGGCTCACGGTTCCAGGTTTCATAGTCCTTGCTGGCGTAGCCGTACGCTTTTTCCAGCCAGGCGCGGTTTTCATGTCCAGCCGCCTTCTCGGCCTCATACACCGCCATGATCATGGAAGTAAGAAACGGAGGCTGGGAACGAGTGAGGTAGTAGGCGCGATTGGCATTCAGGATGGTGCCGTAATGCTCGATTTCGAAGAAGAAATTTTCCACCATGCCCCGGGCCAGATCGACGCGTCCTTCACGCAGCAGTCCGAGAATGATGAAGTAGCTGTCCCAGCCGTACATTTCGTTGAATCGCCCGCCCGGGACTACGTACTTGTTCTCCAGGTAGAGCAGGCCGGGAGCGATTTTCCCGGGATCGACCTGACCCGGTGCGGTGACGACCTCGGGCAGCGGCCGCACCTGAATCTTGCAGCGCTTCTGCAGTTCCTGCACCGCAGCGGGAGCGGGAAGATCAGCCGGCAAATACAGGACGGAAGCCTCGGTCAGCTTGGAATCACTCACCGTCTGGCAGTCCATCATCGAGCGTGTCAGGGTGTCCCAACCGGACGATATGTAGGTGAGTATTGGGGCCAGGCCTTTGTCAGGCGTGGGATTATTGGCTTCAGCCCCATAGCCCCTGGCGCTCGCCAGGGCGAGCCACACACTGCCCAGAACAAAAACAACAATCCGGTTGCACCGCTTAGTGGACGATCGTGCAGCTGAGTTGGTCATGAAGTCTTTGACTGGGTACGATGGATTGACTTATTCCATAACTTGAACTGCAAACCATTGGCAGCGGATTACAGGACTGTTCACCACCAAATCCTTCTCTGCCGCTCACGCCACACCCTTGGGAATTCTTCGCTGGATCAGCTGACAAGCTCGAAAGCCTTACGATTCAGGTCACTTTTGGGGTTGGTCCGGTGTTATCAAGTTGACTACTTTACCATGTATAAGGTCCGGTACAGCCACATGTTTGAAGCACAAATTGAGCGATCTTCAGGATGGTTCAGCCCTCTGATCACGAGCAGCAGCCGGAATCTTCTCCGCCTGTCGCAGCCTGAAGGTCGCGCCAGATGGTTGCTGCCTGGTCAAGCTGGGAAATCGGTGTAGAAAGCCTCGGCGCGATCGATGTCGGGAGACTCCAAACTCCACGCTCCGAATTGCCACCACGGGGAAATCAGGCATTGAAGGGCTCCAACCACGACGGCTTAACGAACCGGCGATTTCGCACTGGCCGTAATCTACCGGGCAGGATCCGCTTCCTCGACAATCCCGTTGCGCAGAATTCCTATCCCGTCGATTTCCACCTCGACCACATCTCCGGGTTTCATCCAGAGCGGCGGAGTTCTTTTCACGCCGACACCGCCCGGCGTTCCGGTCACAATCACATCACCCGGGGTGAGCGGATTGAAGGACGAACAGTATTCAATCAGCGTCGGAAGGTCGAAGATCATCTCGCCGAGCAGGGCCTGCTGTACGCTCTGGCCATTCAGGCGGGTCATAATCCGGCGGGAGCCGAAGTCTTTAAACTCCTCGGGCGTGACCATCCAGGGTCCGAAGCTTCCGGTCCGCGGAAAGTTCTTGCCCGGCGTGAACTGGTGGGTGTGGCGCTGCCAATCCCGCACACTGGCGTCGTTGTAGCAGGCAAATCCTGCGATATGCTCAAGTGCTTTCTCCCGCGAGATATAGCGGCCAGGCTTTCCGATGATGATCGCCAATTCACCCTCGAAGTCCAGGTCAGTAGACACACGCGGCCGGACAATATCGGTGAGATGGCCGGTTTGCGTGTTGGCGAAGCGCACAAAAATCGTCGGATGCTCTACCACGGCCCGGCCCGTTTCCTTGCGATGCAATTCGTAGTTCAGCCCGACGCAGAAAATCTTTTCCGGGTTGGGGATGACGGGCAGCCAGGCTATATCCGCCAGGCGGTGGCGCGGCGCGGAGCGGCTTGCTTCTGAAAGAGTTTTGACATCCTGATGCACGATCCACGATTTCAGATCGGGATAGGAGATAGCCAGCACCGCGCCCACATCAAGCGCCTCTTGATCTTCGATAATGCCCCAGGTAGCGCGGTTTTCAAATTTGAATGAAGCCAGTTTCATGCGCGGTCCTTGCACGGCTCTCAGGCGCCGGACAACATGTCCGTGGGCCCCATCATATTGTCAAAGGCTTCTCGCTGTGGAGTTTATTCTTTACAACGATCTTTGCTTTGTCGCCAAATCGACCGTGATCGGCAAGCATGGGTACGGCCTGCCGATCCACTCGTTGACCGCTTGTTGACGGCGCTTAACGGCATATTGAGCGAAGCGATCCATAACCAAGCGTCTCGCACGATCAGAAAAACATTTTCCCACAAGTCTCCGAAACGAGGTCGACTCGATGCACCATAACCAACGGCCTGCCACGCTCATCGCGCGGCCCGATGAACTGGTCCACCCTGCCACCGGCGCCGCCGATGGTATGCAGCTTCTTTTGCGCCCGCCTCTCTGGGAGATGACTGGAAGACATGCGAATTGCTTTATGGAAATTGCATGGGGCGGCTGGCCGCGCTAGAAGAATTTTCGGATTTGTTCCGCGGATCGTGTGACCAGCAGCGGCACTAACGGTAGAAGATCATCCGCCGCGAGGTAAGCCAATTCCTCCACTCCCCGGAACGAGGTCCACCACTGTTTCATGGACAAGTTGCCATCGCGCAGATAACGGATGCACGACCCGAAGTCAGAATCCTCCACCAGCCATTTGCGTCCGTCCTTCGCCGCTTCTGAACGAACCCTGTCCCCCGTCAGATCGAGATACATGGCGCGTGCGACGTCCATGCCACAGGGGCTGACGAACAGACGAAACGTCGAGCCGATCCGCGGGTTAATGTCCAAAATCTTGTATCTGCCATCGCGAGCGTCATAGCGATAACCCATGTCGAGAATGCCTCGGTATCCGACCGCCGCCATGAAGGTGCGCGAGATTTTGTCGACTTCCTGGTTGCGCCGGCAGATGCCCAGGCTGGTGCTGCCGGTGTAGACGGGGGACTGCCGGATTTTCTGGCCGGTAAAACCCAGCAGACATTCCGACTCCCGGTTGAAATATCCGTTGAACATCCAGACCGAATCCTCGCCCCCGGGGATATATTCCTGAATCATGAGGTTGGGGGATTGTTGATCCTCCGCCATGTCGTACTTTTCCAGAAGCTCGCTTTTCGATGACACGATGAACATCTTCTTGCCCGTGCGGCTCGATAGAGCCGTACCGTCGATTTCTTTCAGCATGAGCGGAAAGACAGCCCGATCGAGAAATCCCACAACCTCGTCTCGCGAACTGGGAAAAGCGGTCTCCGGAGTGGGGATGTTGTGGCGGCGCGCCAGATAATACATCTCCTTCTTACTGCAGAACGAACGCACCAGCTCCGGTAAAGGACGAGGAAAGATGAAGTGCTCCTGCAGCGGCTCGGCGTGGTCCGCAACAAACCGGGTGGCTTGGTCGCTGGTGGGGATGAGAATGGTTTGCTGTCCTATCGTTCGCCCGATGTTCAGCAACCTCTGCAGCAACTGCTCCGGCTCTTCGCACCCCGGGCTGAGCCTGAACTTTCCGCGGGAATATTTCGAATAGAAGGAAAAGGCGTGGGGCTGGAAATGGGCGTTATAAACCGCAACGCCCAGCCTTCCCAGGCTGCGTGTAATTGCCAGCGGTCCGTGGTTGGCCGCGGGAAACACCAGTACCGGCGTGGAAGGATCTGCAATCATTCGTGATCAAGTGCTTCCGGGAAACGTGCCGGCAGGCCCGAGTGTGGGGAAAGAGATTGCCGGCGATGCACCGGGAACCGGGCGTCCGCGTTCAAGTCACTCAGACCCAGAGAGGAGTATCCCAGAGCCTGAGGCGCTGACCCAGACCGAGGTCGCAAGCTCTCGAGTACACGTCCCACGCCAATGCCACATCCTCCACGCCCATGCCCATGTGCGCGAAATGGATTCGCTCACTTTCACTCTCGCGCCCGGGTTTTCGACCCAGGATCAATTCTCCCAGACTCGCGTAAATGTCTTCATCTCGCAGTAATCCCTGAGCGTGCATGAGCGCGGGAGTGATAATGCCGCGGTGCTTCAGGCCTTCCCAATTGTCCGTAACAATTCTGCGGCACTGATGGATGACCTCAAAATCACATTCGTGTCCTGAGAGCTGGATGGTCAGAGCACCCGGCTTAACGTCTCGCGTGTGGATCACCGGCTGGTTCGAGGTGGTAACCGGCAGGACCACATCGGCGTCCGCCAGTGCGGCAGACACGCTATCCGCAATCACAACCGGCGCTGCCCAGCGCGTCCGGCAATCCTCTCGCAACGCTTCCGCCTGATGACGCTGGCGAGAGAAAACCGCTATTTCTTCCAGGTCAGGAAGAGCGGTGAGCAGACCTAAGATTTGGGTATGGGTCTGCACTCCGCCACCAATCAACGCCGCTTTACGAGCGGAGCGCGGTGCCAGAAAGCGGGCCCCCAGCCCGGTCACCGCCCCCGTGCGCATGGCGCTGATGAGCGTGCCGTCCATGATGGCGACGGGCAGGCCGGTGTCCGGTGAGTTCAAAATAATCACGGCGCTTCCACGGGGCAATCCTAGCGCCCGATTGGCGGGGTAGCTCCCCATCCACTTCATGCCGACCGCCGGCCTGGGTCCCTTGATCGAGGCAAACAGTCCGTTGAAGCGGCCCAACTCTTCGCATCGCGGGTCCTCGCCGTTGCGCAAGACCACTTTGGGCGGCTGCACACACTCACCCAACTCAAACAGGCGCAGGACGTCCGCGATGACCTCAAAGGCGCGCGACATGTCCAGCACATCGGCGTTCAAGACTTCCGTCTGGTCGAGATACAGGAATTCAGCTCGGGCAGACATAGTTTGGTCTTCGACAGGCTGAGTTTGGAGGCTAGTGAGCATAGGGATAAGCGAGCACAGCGCCCTTCACATGTTTGCAATCAGGTGGCCATGGTGGCAATTCGCTGCAGCACAGGCACTTAAGCCCCCGCCCAGGGCTGGAGCGGCAAAAGCCTGCATATCCTGCCCAACTTGTTGCGTTGATACGGTGGAAATAGGGAAGTTAAGGCCGAGATGAGCGCTGCATCCCAAAGGTCAGCCCAAGTCCCTGGTGCCGCGCCCGGTTCCAGCGGACCATCAAGGCATACGTATTTTGACTCCCTGGCTTTCAGGGCTTTGCGTCAATGGGCAAAACGGTTGTACAGCCACCCGAAGACCAAGCCTCCGGCAGCGCCGTCAACCAGGCCGTAGCCGGTTCCCACCAACGCATCAGTTAAACTGCGAACTCCATGGAAACCTGGATATATGGAGCTGACGCCATTGAGGAAGCTTGAGGCGTAAGAAGGGCTGGCGAGATGGGCCAATCCGACGCACAACAGAGCGCCACCCCACAGTAGACTGGTTGCGATAGCCAAACCCCGGATTGAAAGTTTCATTTCCTTTCCTCCTTAATTTTCATGACTGCGATTTGATTCCGTTGTACCTGTGGGCCGGCGCATGCGGATCGCAAATGAGTCTCTGATAGAGACTACCTCAGCCCGGGCCCGGTTCCCGGAGCGAGCAGGGCAGCGGATAATGGCGGGTAACGTCACGACTTCGAGACCGATGCCACGCTGCAGTTTGGAAAGCTTTACAATATTCCCGCCGTCCCTCGGGAGGGCCGGTCGCTTCGTCTGGCGTCCGCGACTTCCTGACCACGTTAAGAACCTCCACTAGGAAGGAAGAGACCTTGTGATTGTCGGCGTTCCAAAAGAGAGCTATCCCGGCGAGCGGCGCGTGGGCCTGGTTCCCATGGTAATACCGAGTCTGGTGAAGGCGGGCTTCGAAGTAATTGTGGAAGCGGACGCCGGGGTGGAAGCGGGTTATCCCGATCAGCAGTACATCGAAAAGGGCGCAAAGATTCTCCGCGACCGGGCCGCCGTGTTCGGCGCGGCAGATATTGTGGTACAGGTCTTGTGCTACGGGTCGAATGATGTCACGGGCGCGGCCGACCTTCCTCTTTTGCGCCGGGAGCAGGTCCTAATCGGGTTCCTGCGGCCGCTGGGCTCGCTGGAGGTGATCGGGCAAATCGCCGGCACTGGGGTTACATCTTTTGCCATCGAGCTGATCCCCCGGACGACGCGCGCGCAGAGCATGGATGCGCTTTCCTCCATGGGAACGATTTGCGGTTACAAGGCAGTATTGATTGCGGCCGATACGCTCCCCAGGTTTTTCCCCATGCTTACGACGGCGGCGGGAACCATCACGCCGGCGCGGGTGTTTGTGATTGGCGCCGGGGTCGCCGGACTGCAGGCTATCTCCACCGCGCGCAGGCTGGGCGCCGTGGCCCTGGCTTACGATCTGCGCCCCGCGGCCAAGGAACAGGTGCAGAGCCTCGGAGGCCGCTTTGTCGAGCTTCCTCTCGAGGCCAAGGATGCGCAGGATGCGCGCGGCTATGGCACGCAGCAGGACGAGTCCTTCTATCAGCGGCAGCGCGAGCTTCTGGGCCGCGTGGTGGCCGAGAGTAATGTGGTCATCACGGCGGCCGTGATTCCCGGAAAGAAGCCGCCCGCCCTGGTGACCGAAGAAATGGTCAAAGGGATGGCGCCCGGCTCGGTGATTCTCGATCTGGCGGCGGAGCGCGGAGGGAACTGTGAACTGACCCGCCCCGGCGAAACCGTTGTGGCCCACGGCGTGACCATTATCGGCCGGATCAACGTCTCCACCGGCGTGCCCTACCATGCCAGCCAGATGTACGCGCGCAACATCACCGCATTCCTGTTGCATTTGGTGAAGGAGGGCAAGCTGCGGCTTGACCCGGAAGACGAAATCATTCGCGAAACCATGTTGACCCGGGGTGGGGAGCTGGTCAACCAGCGCGTGCGGGAGTTTTTTTCGCAACCCGCGCCCGTTTCTCCAGGCGGACGTTAGGTTTTATTGGCGCTACGCGCGCCGAACAAGCGGGAATTTCCTGAAAGTGGAGGAAGAATGAGTTCCACGCTAATCAACGGCCTCTTCGTTTTCATGCTGGCGGCTTTCATTGGATTTGAAGTGATCCGCCGGGTCTCGCCCTTGCTCCATACTCCGCTGATGTCGTTGACCAATGCACTGGACGCCATCGCCGTGGTGGGCGCCATCGTGCTGGTGGGACGGCACGAGAGCCGGCTCTCTTTTGCGCTCGGCATGCTGGCCATCATCGCTGCCACCAGCAACATCGTCGGCGGCTTTCTCATCACCGACCGCATGCTCAAGATGTTCCACAGCAGCCGCCCGACCAAGCCATGAACACTCTGCCCGTAACTCAGCCCGTCATCGAAATCACGTACCTGGTAGCCAGCATCCTCTTTATTCTTTCGCTGAAATGGATGAGCTCGCCGAGTACGGCCCGCCACGGTGTGTGGGCGGGCGAAATTGGGATGCTGCTGGCCATCGCCGGCACCTTGCTGCAACACGGCATCGTCGACTACAAGTGGATCGCGATCGCGCTGGTGCTGGGGACCGGCATCGGGATCCCGCTCGGCCTGGTGCGGATGACCGCCGTTCCCCAGCGCACCGCCCTCAGCCACGCCTTCGGCGCTTTCTGCGTCACCCTGGTGGGCACCGCCGAATTCTATCTGCGCAGCCCCGACGTTCCCCGCTTTACCATGGCGGTTCTTTCCGTCGAAGTCATCCTCGGTTCCTTGACCTTCACCGGCAGCCTGATGGCGGCCGGCAAACTACAGGAAATCCTGCCCCAGCGCCCGCTTACCTATAAAGGCCAAAACCTGGTGAACCTGCTTCTGCTCATCATCGCGGTGGCAGCGGCCGGCTACCTCGTTCTGCATCCCGGCGCGAGGCAATTATTCCCGATGATGGTGGGGATTTCCTTTCTGTTGGGTGTGTTCATGATCATCCCGATCGGCGGTGCGGATATGCCGACGGTGATCTCGCTGCTCAACTCTTACGCCGGGCTTTCCGCGGCCGCGATGGGATTCGTTCTCGACAGCAAGCTTCTGATCATTGCCGGCGCACTCGACGGCTCTTCCGGTTTCATCCTGTCCGTCATTATGTCGAAGGCCATGAATCGCTCATTCAGCAACGTGCTGTTCGGGGCCTTCGGCCAGGTTCAGGCTGCGGCGGTGGCCGGACAGGAAGCCAAAACGGCGCGCAGCGCGACCGCGGAAGAAGCGGCGGCGATCCTGTCTGCCGCGAATAAGGTTGTCATCGTTCCGGGATATGGCATGGCCGTCGCGCAGGCCCAGCACAAGGTGCGCGAGCTCTATGACGCCCTCAGCAAGCGCGGAGTGGATGTGCGGTTCGCCATCCATCCCGTGGCCGGCCGAATGCCGGGACACATGAACGTGCTGCTGGCCGAGGCCGACATCCCATACGACCGGCTGGTCGAAATGGACGATATCAACGGCGAGTTTCCCCAGACCGACGTGGCCCTGGTGATCGGCGCCAATGATGTCACCAATCCCGCGGCCCGCACCGATTCCTCCAGCCCCATCTTCGGCATGCCGATTCTCGACGTGGACAAGGCCCGCACCGTCATGGTCATCAAACGCAGCATGAGTCCGGGCTTCGCCGGTATCGACAATCCGCTCTACTATCTCGATAAGACGCTGATGTTGTTTGGCGACGCCAAATCGTTTGTCAACGACATCGTTCGCGAACTGGCAGGCGGAAACAACTGACCAATGTGGGCGCGAGCGCCTCGCTCGTGCGGCCTCCACCACGGGCCGGTCCAGGTGTCGCGGTCACGAAGCGGAGGCTTGGAAGCACGCTCGATCGCAGCTGATGGATGTTTGGGGGCGCTCACGAGAGCCGGGCGCGTGCTAAAGCATCCGTCGCAGGCAAATGGTCACGATCAGAATCCCCCCGACGAGCAGGGCGATGTCGCCGAGGCTGAACAGTCCGAGCCGCGCCTGGTCTGCCAGGAGCGGCAACCGGGTCTGCAAGGTTGCGCTTTGCCACATCGGACTCGCAGGATGCACCGTCGACGGCATTCCCACCACCGGCATCGACCCGGCATTGGTGTCCGTCACCAGGGCATTCATTCCCAGTCCGCAAAGCATCAGGAGAACGCCGGTCCGAACCAGGGGAGATCGAACCACACGCAACACCAGCCATAGGATCGCGCAGGACTCGACCAGCCAGATCGCCGGATGTTCCATCCACGCTAATTGATGTGCCGCTGTGACGAAATGCACGGTCTTCTCCGCAGGCCCAGGACAAGGGCATGGCAGCAAGCGCAGTGCCAGACTGCGCCGGACGCTAAGTCCCTTACTGGCAATCGGATGTGGGGGAGGGGTCCGACCGGAGCCCGGGTCCTTTTCCGGATCATGACCAACCACATTCACCCGGGAGGGAAAACACCATGTCCGGGAGAATGTAAGGACGCGGCGGGTTCGCGTCCTTCTCGGAGCCGGGGTGAAGCCAGTGGCTGAACCAACGAGCAGCAATGCCAGCGGACTGCACCTACGCCGCTGAATGGCTGGTATAAATCGCCGTTCCGCGTCAACCGTCAGGCCTTTTTCAGCAGGCGGCTAATCCAGACCAAAATCACCGCACCGACAAATGCCACAATGATGGAGCCGATCAGGCCGCCGCCCGGCCAGATGCCCAACAGCCCGAATACCCAGCCGCCCACAATGCCGCCGAGAATGCCCAGGATGATGTCCACCAGCACGCCGTAGCCGCCACCCTTCATCACCTGGCCGGCCAGCCAACCCGCGATCAGTCCCACCACGATCCATACTAGAAATCCCATATTGGCTCCTTAGGCCCGCTTTAAGCGGGCGGGCTGGAAATGTATACCCGGGCCGGTCAATATGCAAGCGCCGCCATAGCGGCGCGTGGCGCGTCGCTTTCGGCTCTGAACTCGACAACTGTGAGCAAAATCGGCATTACGCCACGAGAAAAAGGGCACGGGGTTTAACCGTGCCCTCGCTACTAGCGTTGATAATGGTTGCGGATCGATCCGTCGTAACGGCCTGTTCGCATGCAGCAATTCTTGAAATCTGCGCCCAGATCCGCACGGACACGGGTCTTTCCGTCCTAATTTCTCGAATAGCTCCTTGTCAGAGTGAACCATTCGGAAATCCGCGCTTGACTCGCGTCTCCGACGGGAATCCTTTGCGACGTTTGCTGCTGGGTTCGAAGAAGAATTCGGGTTTCACGGCAGTGTCTCCTTTGGATGGATTTGCCCGTCACATCCCGAAGAGGCAACTGCTTTCGCAATTTTAACGGATCGAGGCTTGCTCGTCGACGATCTCCGCAATCGGGTAGTGGCTTAGTCCTCTTATCGGCGTCATCCTGAACGGCCTTCAGGCCGTGAAGGACCCGGCGTGAAGCGGATCACTCCTTCGCCCCGGCTTTTGTGCCAGTGCGCGCCAGATCCTTCGGGACTGAAGTCCCTCAGGATGACGCCGTTCTAAAAGGATGGTTTCGAATTGGGCCACCACCCGCAATCGGGCATGACGCCAGGCTGTTGGCGTAACATCGTTATTACATCCCTGGCCGGGTGCTGGGTGCAATGCCTGATTTTGTAAGCAGTCCGCTATTATTTTGGGGGGACACTATGCCGACGCCATCAAAGGCCCGCCTGACCCAACCGCTGGTGCGCGAGAACGGTTCACATCGTCCTGCTACCTGGGATGAAGCCATGGACCGCGTCGCCGCGGCCTTCCGCAAATCCATTGAGAAGAACGATCCGCGGAACTTTGGCATGTTCAGCTGCTCGAAGACGACTAACGAGCTGAACTACGCGGCGCAAAAATTCGTTCGCAGCGTCATGGGCACCAACAACATTGACAGCTGCAACCGCACTTGACATGCCCCCAGCGTCGCCGGTCTGGCGGCGGTATTCGGGGCGGGCGGCGGGACCAGCTCGTATCGCGAAATTGAAGATGCCAGCGTCATCCTGCTGTGGGGCTCAAACGCGCGGGAAACGCACCCGATTTTCTTCCATCATCTTTTAAAAGGCGTGCAGAACGGCGCCGAGCTCTATGTAGTGGACCCGAGGCGGACCAGTTCCGCTCGCTGGGCCAATCTCTGGCTGGGCCTGGACGTGGGGTCCGACATTTCGCTGGCCAACGCCGTGGGACGGGAAATCATTGCAGCCGGCCTGGTCAACGAAGAATTCGTACGCCATGCCACCAGCGGATTTGAAGCCTACAAAGCGCACGTTGAGAAATACACGCTCGATCGGGCGGAGCGCGAGACCGGCGTGCCCGCTGCCGCCATCCGAAAAATGGCTCATGCCTACGCCGCCGCTCCGCGCGCCCAACTGTGCTGGACCCTGGGCATCACCGAGCATCACAACGCGGTGGACAACGTGGTCGCCCTCATCAACCTGGCCTTGCTCACCGGACACGTGGGCCGTTACGGCAGCGGACTGAATCCCCTGCGCGGACAGAACAATGTCCAGGGCGGAGGCGACATGGGCGCCATTCCTGATCGCCTTACCGGCTTCCAGCATGTCGAAAACGATCAGCTCCGCAGTAAGTTTGAGCAAGCCTGGAATGTGAAACTGCAGCCGAAACGCGGCTGGCATCTGAGCGATATGTTTGAGGCCATGGAACACGGGTACCTCACAACGCTCTACGTCCTCGGCGAAAATCCAGCCGACTCCGAAGCCGACCGGCACCAGGCTCTCAAGCGACTGGGCGGCCTTGAGTTCCTCCTCGTCCAAGACCTCTTTTATACAAAGACCGCCGAACTGGCCCACGTGGTGCTCCCCGCGGCCGCCGGAGCTTTTGAGAGCGAAGGCACCGTCACTTCGAGCGAACGTCGCGTGCAGCGCGTGCGGCGTACGGTGCCGCCGCCGCCGGGCGTTCGCGACGATCTGGAAATCATTTTCGATCTGGCACGCCGCCTCGGCCACGACTGGGGCAAGCCCGATTCCGAAGCCATTTGGAATGAATTGCGCCGGTTGAGCCCCATGCACGCCGGCATGAGTTACCGCCGCCTGGAAGAGATGGGCGGCCTGCAGTGGCCGTGCTATGACGAGTCGCACCCCGGAGAACTGTTTCTCCACGGCCGGCTGTGGAGTGATCCGCTGATTGGCCCGCGCGCGCCCTTCAGCGTGGTGGAATTTGAGCCGCCTGTCGACCAACTGGATGAGCAATATCCCATCCGCTTGACCACCGGCCGCCGGCTCGATGATTACAATACCGGTGTGCAGACACGTGAATATTCATCGCCGCTGCGGCGCGAAGAAGCGCTGGATGTTTCTCCCGAAGATGGGCTGCACTACAAACTGCGCGAAGGCGAAAAGGTCCGTGTGACCTCGCGGAGAGGCTCGCTGCTGGCGCCCGTTCGTTTTGATTCCGGGTTGCGCCCCGGCCTCGCATTCCTGTCGGTCCACGCGCACGACCAGGTAGCGACCAACGATCTGACCATTGACGCGGTCGACCCGAAATCAGGAACCGCTGAGTTCAAGGCCACCGCCATCCGTATCGAGAAAATATGAAAGGGCTGGATTGGACCTCCATCTAACCAACGCGCAGGCGACAGAAGAAGAACGCGCTGCCGTTGACTCCGAACTGGGCGCGCCCGCATCAGGCTGGCAAGGCGGCCGGCGGCAAAGCATTGACACGCGCGCGGTTTTCAACGGCGACAGCCACGGCCGGCGTGATCTCCTTCTCCCCGTCTTGCATGCCGTGCAAAACCGCATTGGCTGGATCAGCCCCGGCGCTCTCAACTACGTTGCCTTGCGGCTCGACGTTGCCCCCGCCGAGGCTTACGGGGTGGCGTCGTTTTATGGAATGTTTTCGCTCCAGCTCCGTCCCCCGATCGTCGCCCACGTCTGCGATGACATTGCCTGCTTCACCCGGGCCGCGGACAAGCTCTGCGCTGACCTCGAGCACAGGCTCGGTCCCGCAGGTTCCTCTTGCGCCGGAGGACGCGCCACCTGGCTGCGCAGCCAATGCCTCGGCCTGTGCGAGCGCGCTCCAGCGGCGCTGGTCAGCTCGGCCGGCAAGGAACCACGTCACCGCGTGCTGGCGCCGGCATCGGCTGAAGCAGTCGAGTCATTTCTGAGCGAAGCCGTTGCGGGAAGGATGCCTGCCGAGCCGGACTCCTTCCTGGCCAGGGCCAGTGTTCCGCAGGCGGCTGCGCCGCAAATGGGACCTGGGCCGTTGCGGCTCTTGCATCGCATCAGCCGTGGTGGTTCGGGCGATCTTGCAGACTATCGCCGGCTCGCCGGATATGAAGGTTTGCGCAAAGCTTTGGACCTCGGCCCTGAAGGCACGCTGCGCGAGATTTTCGATTCCCGGCTGCTCGGTCGCGGGGGCGCAGCGTTTCCCACGGCCAAAAAATGGGAAGCGCTCTTCCTGCAGCGTCCCCGGTTGCGGGATGACCCTGCCCGCGCGCACTACGTCGTCTGCAATGCCGATGAGTCCGAGCCCGGAACCTTCAAAGACCGCGTCCTCATGGAAGGCGATCCCTTCGCTGTCCTCGAGGGTATGACCATTGCGGGTTTCGTGACCGGCGCTCGAAAAGGTTATATCTACCTGCGCGGAGAATACCCGCTGGCCGCCCAGCGGATGCGACTCGCGATCGAGTCGGCGAATGAAAACGGTTTCCTGGGCGACAATATTCTGGGCAGCGGCCTGCAATTCAAGGTTGAAATTCGCCGCGGCGCCGGCGCCTACATCTGCGGCGAGGAGACCGCATTGTTCAACTCGATTGAGGGCTATCGCGGCGAACCGCGCAACAAGCCGCCTTTCCCCACGCAGTCCGGACTCTTCCGCCAGCCGACAGCGGTCAATAACGTGGAAACGCTGGTCAACATTCCCGGCATCATGCTCGAAGGCGGCGCTGCGTTCGCCCGGCTGGGCACGGAAAACTCCGCGGGCACCCGGCTCTTTTGCCTTTGCGGACAGGTGGCGCGGCCCGGAGTCTACGAAATCACCATGGGGACCACATTGCGCCAACTCATCGATCTTGCCGGAGGCCTGGCGGGCCGCGGCAACCTGCAGGCAGTTCTTCTGGGTGGCGCGTCCGGAACTTTCGTTGGGCCACCCGAACTCGATACGCCGCTTTCCTTTGAAGGCACGCGCGCTATCGGGGCCACTTTAGGTTCAGGCGCGGTCATACTATTTGATGACACGGTCGATCTGCGCCGGGTCCTGCTGCGCATTGCGGGTTTCTTCCGCCACGAAACCTGCGGCCAGTGCGTTCCTTGCCGCGTCGGCGTGGTCCGCCAGCAGGAAGCGTTGCAGCGGCTGGTGAAGGCTACGCCGCTGGGCTCGGTGGGCCAGGAGATCGCCATGTTGCGCGAGATGGCGCAGGCCATGCGCGACGCGTCAATCTGCGGTCTGGGCCAGACTGCCGCCAGCGCGCTGGAATCGGCCCTGCAACGATGGAGCCTCTTTTCATGAGCCAACGCCCGGCAGAAATCGATCCGGCGCTCGACGCGCCCCAGCTTACGCTTCCGCTGCCGCGCGGACCGGTTCCGCAGGCCCCGCCTCCGCCCGAGCGCCGCTCCATCGACCTTACGATCGACGGCCAACCGGTTTCAGTGGCCGAGGGTTCAACCATCCTCGATGCAGCCCGGCAACTTGGCATCGACACGCCAACGCTTTGTTTCCTCGAAACCCTGACGCCCGTCAATGTCTGCCGCGTCTGTGTGGTGGAGTTGGAAGGTTCGCGGACGCTCGTTCCCGCCTGCTCCCGCAAGGTGGAACCTAACATGTCGGTCCGGACCGATTCCGAGCGGGTCCGCTTGAGCCGGCGGCTGGTGCTGGAATTTCTGGCTTCGTCCGTTGACCTCTCTACGGCTCCGGCGATGCGGGAGTACATGGACCGCTACGGCGCGCATCCCGAACGCTTCGGAACAGCTTCGGCTACGGTTGCCCAGCCGGTAAAGATCGACAATGATCTCTACGTCCGCGACTACTCCAAGTGCGTCCTGTGCTATAAGTGCGTCGAGGCCTGCGGCGTGGACGCGCAGAATACTTTTGCCATCACCGTAGCCGGACGCGGTTTCTCCGCCCGCATCGCCACCGAATTCGACGTTCCCCTGCCCGACTCCGCTTGCGTCTATTGCGGAAACTGCATCGCCGTCTGCCCCACCGGCGCACTGATGTTCAAGAGCGAATATGACATGCGCCAGGCCGGCACATGGGACGAGAGCCGCCAGACCCACACCGATACCATCTGTCCTTACTGCGGCGTCGGTTGCAACCTCACCGTGCGCCAGCAGGAAGGCCGGATCGTTGGGGTGACCTCCCCGCTTGACCACAACGTGACCCACGGTAACCTGTGCATCAAAGGACGTTTCGGCTGGCATTTTGTGCAGATTCAGCCTTCCGGCAAACCTGAAAGATGATTCCGCCGCGGGTTCGGCGGCTGCCGCGCTGACCGTGGACCGCGCTACAATGCGCAGGGTTCGACACGCAGGTCCAAACCCGCGCATTCGCGCCGAGGCAAAACTTTGCAGGGAACAATGATGCAGTACGGCCTGACCCTCACCGCGTTCCTGGAACGGGCGGGCAAATTCTTTCCTGGAGTTGAGGTGGTTTCCCGCCTGCCGGACAACTCCCTTCGCCGCTCTACTTACTCCGACCTTTACCGCCGGGCCCGCGCGCTGGGAGCAAGCCTGCAGCATGCGGGACTCAAAAAGGGCGACCGGGTTGCTACCCTCATGTGGAACCACTCCACGCACCTGGAAGCGTACTTCGGGATCCCCGTGGTCGGTGGTGTGGCGCACACGCTCAATCTCCGGTTGCATCCGGAGGAACTGGCCTTCATCGTCAACCACGCCCAGGACCGCTGGCTTATCGTGGACGACGTACTGCTCTCCACATTTGAGAGGTTCGCCGACAAGGTGAGCTTCGAACGCGTGTTTGTCGCGCCCTTCGGTGGATCCCCAGTACCCCCCAGATATGAAGATTACGAGTCGTTCCTGGCACAGGGCGGCGGCAGTCCCATCTACCCCGGCCTTGACGAGAACGCCGCGGCTGCCATGTGCTACACATCCGGAACCAC
>Ga0187822_10000072_pt1 | contig 16035 bp, 13 predicted proteins | sample NC_wetland_sal_i_18_FD_132967 | JGI IMG/M metagenome (GOLD analysis project Ga0187822, IMG submission 132967) | Wetland sediment microbial communities from Neuse River Estuary, North Carolina, USA - SourceSoil_2 | ecosystem: Environmental > Aquatic > Freshwater > Wetlands > Sediment | place...
AATAATTTGGATATCCCCCTTTTGGCCGAAAACCTGCTCTTTCAAGGCCGGTAACCTGAGCCCGCTCGCCCACCCCCCGGGTTACAAGGGGAAAGGACCATCGTGGACGAGCCAAATGTGTTTGGGAATCCTGAGTTTGCAAACGACGTCAAGTCTGTCAACGACGCCTCGTCGCCGACGGACCTCAGCAAGCAGGCCACCGTATCTCAGAAAAGGGCCGATCTAAGCCAATTGGCGGACCTGGCCGCCGGCGAACAATTCCGCCTGGAGCAGGAACTGGCGCAAGCCTGTCTCGCCACCGGCGCCACCGGAGCCGCGATTGCCCTGGTGCGGGGCGAAGAGATTGTGTGCCACGCCACCTCCGGCCCTGACGCCCCCGATATCGGAGTGCGCCTCGATCCCCGCAACGGGCTCTCGGGCGCGTGCATACAAACCCGCCGCCTGCAACAGTGTAACGACACCGAAACGGATTTTCGAGTTGATCCCGAGGCCAGTCGAACTCTGGGAGTCAGGTCGATTGTGGTTCTGCCGCTCATTGAGGGCGACAAGCTGTTTGGGATCTTTGAGGTTCTTTCGTCCCAGCCCCATGCTTTTCAGCAGCGCGACCTGGATACGCTGCAGGCCGTGACCGATCGCATTGTCAGGAACAGAAGTCAGAACTGGGAATCGCACGCCGCCGCGTCGCCTGGAGAGCTTGCGCCTTTCCTGCGCAAGGCGGAGGAAGTGGTTCCGAGCCCTTCGTCGGAACTGGCGGCGGCACTCCCGCTCCGGCAGGCAAGGCCTGCAAAGACGGACTGGCTGGCCGCCACGCTTGGCATGCTGGTGATCGCTTCAGCGGTGCTTCTGGGCATGCTGGTGGGTTGGCGAACGGGTTGGCAGAACGCCACCCTTGCGCTTCGCGCCAGTTCGCCGCACTACCGCGTCGGCGCCGACTTCAACTCCGGAGAGGTCGGTCACACCTTGCCGGCGGGGAACGAGATGGCGCCGAATTCCGCGGGAACCGACGAGTGCGGGCAATCGCTGGCCGCGGTTCAAACGCAGCCGCCCAACGGTGGATTGACGATATGTCAGGCGGGGCAGGTCATCTTCCGTCTGCCGGCTTCCGCGCCGCTGCCGACTCGGAGCTTACCGAACGTCCGCCATTCATCCGGCGCGCAGGCCGTTCCGCAAACGAGATAGTTCTGCCCGGCGCGGCCGGTTGTAATTTCGTCACTTGAAGGTTGGAGCGGTGGGAGGATTGCAAAATGGGGTTGATGCAAACCAATCGAGTAGCGGAGATGGAAACTTCGTTCGGCGATGACCTTCAGCGCAAGGTCCGCCGGCAGATGCTGGTCGCGCTGAGCCTGTTGCTGACCGCGCTGGTCCTGGTTCTGATAAAGGACCGTGAGTTCTGGTTTCCGCCCGCGCCGGTCGCGCAATCGGAATCAGAGCCGCTGTCGGAGCCGGTTGAACAGGCTGTGCCCGCACCGAGCGCCAGCACCACCCAGCCAGTTGCTTCGGCGCGGATGAAAGCGAAGACCCACACGCCTGCGGCGGCGCCTGCCGGGTCAAAGGCAGCAGCGGCGTCGGCTTCCGCAGCCGCCAGCCGCGCCGTTCTGCCTCCGCTGCAAGTCGAAGTGGTGGCGGGGGACGAGCACCACCCGGTTCAGGGAGGCAACAATTCGGTGAAGGTGGATTTGCAGGCCCAAACACCGGCCTCGGTTTCGCAGGCGGCCTCCGCTAAGCCGGCTTCCGGTCCTAGCGGCGTGACCGAAGCCGCCGGGCGGGTTCGTATGTCTCCCGGCGCGGCCAGCATTATTACGCGCTCGGTTGAACCTGACTATCCCCTGCTGGCCAAGCAGATGAAGGTTGAGGGCGCAGTCGTGCTGAATGCGCTGATCGGACGCGACGGAAATATTCAGCAGCTCCAGGTGCTCAGCGGCCCCGCGATTCTTTCCGCGGCAGCGCGGCAGGCGGTGCAGCAATGGCGATTCAAACCGTACTTGGAGGCGGGACAAGCGGTTGAAACCGAGAGCCGCATTACCGTAAATTTCACCATCTGGACTCGCTGATTCCCGCTGTGCGGGCATCATCATTTCGGGTTCGAAGCTCCGCCCCGGCCCTTCCCTGATCGGCCTGTTTTCGCGCCGGTCGCATCCGTCCATATGCAAACTCCTGCACAGCCGGGGAACGGCAAGCAGACGACGATCGCCTAAATCCCTTGCTGGGCGGCCCATTTCGGGCAGTCCCGGTGTACAATGCCGTCTGCTTCCACCTCTCCCAAACGGAAGTCCGACTTCAATGCTGTGCCTATCCCATTCGAACGCCGCACCGCTGTCTTCGACAGCGACTTCCGTCCCCCAGACTGGTGGACATCGATTCCGAATTAAATAAGGAGAGCATTCCATGTCCGAGACACTGAAAGTAGCGCGAACCAGCCAGAGTTCCGAGATGGATAAATATTTCAGCTTCCATATCAAGGGCTGGACGAATTTTGATCCGATGAACACCAACCTCGCCCAGATTGCCGAACGGATCGAACGGGGCGACGGATTCCTGACGCAGGTCGAGGTATTGCGGGTGGAGGAGAATGTGGCCCTGATCGACGATGAGGAACCGAAGAAATGGTTCGAAAACCTGCTCGCGGCCAAGCGGCTCATCCAGAATGTGAACGAACTTCCGGCCCGGGTGAGAGACGAACTGCGCGCCGCGTTGAAAGGCGAGGAAGAAGCCGTCCCGAATAAAATTGTGACGCTGGGGCCCGCGCCGGCTGCATCCGTGACCGAGGAAGCCGCCACCCGCATCAAGCGCTGGCCGTAACTGGCGGTGAGATCAAGGCGCGAGCAGCGAGAACCAGATTCTTGCGGCCACCGTTGCTCGCGCGCCCTCGGCCCGCTCTGCCGCCCTGCAATTCGATCAGCACTTAACCCGCTCAGTCCGTCCTAATACTTCCCGCTCCGCTCGTTTCATCCGAGAGACGACCTGGCATTGTGACTGCCCCACTGCGGGTTGCGGAGTGCCAGGGAACTTCCGCGGCTTACAGGCGGACCAGCATCCTCGCATTTAACCCCGATTCGCACCAGTCTTGTTTTGTGATCCAATGTGCGCCATGGTTGTGCCCCGACAGTTCGAGCTGCGAGAAAAAGGCCGAAATGTTTACGTCTTCGGTCTGACGTCGTTCATGAACGATACGGCCAGCGAGATGGCCTACTGGATCCTGCCGGCATTCCTGGTTTCGATTGGCGCGGGGCCGGCCACATTGGGAATCATCGAAGGGTTTTCGGAGAGTGTTGTCTCGGTCGCCAAATTGTATTCCGGATATCTGGTCGATCGCATCGAGCGGCGAAAGCCGATCGTGGTGGCTGGTTATGTAGTGGCGAACCTGGCCAAGCCCCTGCTCGCACTGGTGCAGGCATGGTGGCAGGTGCTGGGGATTCGATTCACCGACCGGTTGGCCAAAGGCCTGCGCGGGGCGCCTCGAGACATTATGCTCGCGGAATCCGTCGAAAAATCGCGGCTCGGATCTGCCTATGGTCTGGTACAGGCCATGGACTCGGCAGGAGCAATTGCCGGGCCTTTGGCGGCATGGCTGTTAGTAGGACGGGTTGGTCTGCGGGGAGTTTTCTGGGCGGCTGCCGTACCCGGGATCCTGAGCATAGTGGCTGTGACGCTGTGGGCCAGGGAGACCGGAGCCGGCCGTATGAAAACAGTTGAGGCGGCGCAAGACGCGCCGCCCAGCCCGCGCCTTTCCGGCAGTTTCTACTACCTGCTGGCAGCGGTGGCCGTATTCTCGCTGGGCAATTCCAGTGACATGTTTCTGGTGCTGCGAGCCCAGGAGGTGGGGATCGCGGCGAAATACGCCCCGTTGCTCGGTCTGGTGTTCAACACAACTTACACAACATTCTCCTGGCCCGCCGGCAAGCTCAGCGACAGGATTCCGCGCCGGCTGCTGGTGGCGGGAGGCTACTTCGTATTCGCTATCGTGTACTACATCTTTGGCGCGGCGCCGGGGAAAATGGCAGTCTGGGCGGCCATGGCGTTCTATGGCCTCTACTATGCGATGACCACGCCTGTGCTGAAGGCCATGGTAGTGCAAGCGGCTCCGAGCGATGCGCGAGGAAGAGCGCTGGGCGTCTTCTACTTTGTCAGCAGCGTGATGGCGCTGTCGGCCAGCCTCGCCACCGGCGAACTGTGGAAGTATTTTGGCGCGCGAATTCCGTTCTACTGTTCGGCGGGGCTGGCAGCTTTAGCGGCCGTGCTGGTCACCAGCGGCGGGCGAACGAAGTAAGCCGGCCGGATCCAGGCATGGCGGCATCTGTGTTCTTGCTCAAGAGTGGGATACTCATCTCGCGCAGCTGATTGAGCCGGTCCGAACTCACCTCATGTTTCTTCGTCTTCACTCCTGGTTCGATTAATGTGTGTTGTCGTACTCAATGCCCGCCTCAACCTCCGCTATGGCCTGGTTAATAAGCTGGAGCGCGTTTGCGCGGTGGCCACCCTTATTGGCCGTAGCCGACTCGAGGCTCCCCTGCGCTTCGCGGAGGTGCTGGATGGCCGCCGTCATCTCGGGTTGTGCTTCAGATCTGCCGCCTTCCCATCCGCCATTCCAGCCACCGTTGCCCCAGTCTCCCCCGCCCCAGCCGCGGAACTGTGAGCCGTCGATCATGCTGCCTTCGCGATACTCAAACATGCGGTCCTGCCCATTTGGCCCACGGGCGTAGATGCGGAGCGTCTTTACCTGCCCTTCGTCGGGGTCCACGCCAAACGTGCTGTTGCCCATGCGGAATGTGCGGTCCTCACGCGCTAGTTCCTTGAGGCGGTGGGTGACATCCACGTGCCGGCGGGCAGTCCCGTATTGAGCACTCAGGATGACGTACTGGCCGGCATCTTCCTCATTACCGCCCGCGTAAGCGCCGCCTTCCCACCTGCCATTCCAGGCGCCGTTGCCCCAGTCGCCGCCACCCCAACTGCGGAACTGCGAGCCGTCGACCGTGCTGCCTTCGCGATACTCAAACATCCGGTCTTGCCGATCCGGCCCACGGGCATAGATGCGGAGCGTCTTCACCTGTCCTGGGTCGGGGTCCACGCCGAACGTACTGTTGCCCATGCGGAAGCTGCGGTCCTGGCGGGCAAGTTCCTTCAGACGGTCGGTAACGTCCACATGTCTCCGAGCGGTACCGTATTGGGCGCTCAGGATGACGTACTGGCCAGAGTCGCCCGAATAGCGTTGGGCCGCTGGCGCTTTCGGCAGAAATACGACTGCGAGTAGCAAAGCTATGGCGAGCCGGATCTGAAACATTGGAATCTCCTGTCGCGAGAACGCAAACCCCTTCACGATAACCGGGCAGGCGGACGCGCTCTCATGTAGCGGCTGTATTCTTGAATTTTCAACCTGAACGATACGTCTCCAGAGACGGCTAGACTGTTCAAAATTGCTCATCTTCTTCATTTGGTCCAGTACCCAGTGATGTCTGGCAACCTCATGGAAGTGGATGCCTGGCCTGCAAACCACAGGCCTGGATAGCGTTAAGCGCCATTTCCGTGTCAGGAAAGATAACATGCGGGATCGTTCGGCGCTAACTGCGGCGACTCAGTTCTGCTGGTACCTCCAACCTCAAAAATGTGTTTCGACGGCGTGTATCATTTCAACTGACGGCCTGAACTTCCTTGGAGCAGTTCGCGGTCAGGAGGAGTCGCATGGCTACGATCAGCCTTGCCATCAACGGACGTCTCTACACGATCGAAGCGGACCCTCAGATCAGTCTTCTGACTGTGTTGCGCGAAAATCTCGACCTGACCGGAACCAAGTACGGCTGCGGCGAGGGCCAGTGCGGGGCCTGCACCGTCCTGGTCGAGGGCAGGGCGCAACGATCTTGCGTCACGCGCGCCGACAACCTGGCGCAAAAGCGGATCACCACCATCGAAGGCCTGGCGCACGGCGAACCCCTTCATCCGGTGCAGCAGGCATTTCTCGAAGAGGACGCGCTGCAATGCGGGTATTGCACTCCCGGCATGATCATGTCGGCGGTGTCGCTGCTCAGTCGAAACCCTCATCCCACGCGAAGTGAGATCATCGATTCCCTCGACGGCAACATCTGCCGCTGTGGAGCCTACTCCCGGATCATCAGCGCGGTTCAGAAGGCGGCGACCGCTCTGGCCAAATCAGCCGCGGGAGGCCGGCCATGAGCGAGACCACGCGGGTTCCGGCTCCCTGGGAGCCCGAGCGTTACGAGCTGGCGTCGGCCCCGATGTACCGCTTCGATCTCGATCGGCGCGATTTCTTCAAGTTGCTGGGCGCGGGTGTTGTGGTGGTTTCCGTTTTGAGGCCCGCGGCCTGGCCGCAGGAATCCGGCAGAACGAGAGCATCGAGAGGGGACGCACTGCCCAGGGAGATCGACGCCTGGCTGCACCTGGGAGAGAACGGCAAGGTGACGGTGTACACGGGAAAGGTGGAAGTGGGCCAGAACATCCGCACCTCGCTGAGCCAGGGTGTCGCCGAGGAACTTCATCTCCCCCTGGAAAAAATCGAACTGGTGATGGGCGATACCCAGCTCACCCCGTTCGACATGGGCACGTTCGGAAGCCGGACGACGCCCACCATGAATCTGCAGCTGCGCAAAGCGGCGGCCGCGGCGCGCAACCTGCTCATTGATCTCGCATCCGCCCAATGGCAAACCGAACGGCAGCACCTGGTCGCCGCGGATGGCAAGGTTCTGGATCCGAACACCAAGCGATCCGCAGAATACGCCGCGCTGGTCAAAGGACAGCAGCTTGCCCAAAGCATTCCCGCCGACGAACCACTCGCCACGGCGGCGAGTTGGACCGTGATGGGTCAATCCCCGCCCAAGGTGAATGGGGTTGATTTTGTGACCGGGAAACACCGCTATCCATCCGATCAAAAATTGCCGGACGTGTGGTATGGCAAGATACTCCGCCCGCCTTCTTTCGGAGCGACCCTGCTCTCGGTGGACTCGAAGAAAGCTGAAGAGATGGGCGCCGTGGTGGTCCGCGACGGCAATTTTGTGGGCGTCGCCGCGCCCAGTTCGGGGTTGTCCGCAGCCGCGATGGCGGCCATCCACGCGGAATGGAAGTCCGAGCCGCAGCCTTCGAGCAAAGACCTTTTTGACTATCTGAAGAAAAATACCGACACGGCGTCCGGAGACGGCGACCGCTATGACGTGGGCAATGTGGATGAAGCCTTTGCTTCCTCGGGTCCGCGGGTGCGGCAGACCTACACGGTGTCGTACATCGCGCACGTGCCGCTCGAACCGCGCGCGGCGCTGGCGGAGTGGCGCGGCGACCAGCTCACGGTCTGGACCGGGACGCAGCGCCCCTTTGGAGTACGCGGCGAACTGGCCGAAGCCTTTCGGATGCCCGAAGATCAGGTGCGGGTATTGATGCCGGATACGGGCTCGGCCTACGGCGGCAAGCACACCGGGGAGACGGCCATCGAGGCGGCGCGGCTGGCGCGCGCGGCCCGGCGCCCGGTCAAGGTGGTCTGGACTCGCGAAGAGGAGTTCACCTGGGCCTATTTCCGTCCCGCCGGCGTGATTGACGTTGCCGGAAGCGTTCAGAGCGACGGCGCCATTACGGCCTGGGAGTTCCACAACCACAATTCCGGCTCGGCGGGAATCCGCACCTTCTACGAAATTCCAAACCAGCGTATCGTCTTTCACCCGGCGCGTTCTCCGTTGCGGCAGGGGTCATATCGCGCGCTCGCCGCCACGGCCAACCATTTTGCGCGCGAGTCCTATATGGACGAACTGGCGAATGGGTTGAAGATGGACCCGCTCGAATTCCGCATGAAGAACCTGAAGAACGAACGGCTGCGCGCGGTCTTCCAGGCGGCGGCAGACAAGTTTGGCTGGGGAAAACAAAAAGCCGGGCCTGGTCAGGGATTCGGAATGGGCGGCGGCTACGAAAAGCTGGGAAATATCGCGACCTTCGCCGAGGTCAACGTGGATCGCAAGTCGGGGGCGGTGAAAGTCGTTCGCATCGTTTCCGCCTTCGAGTGCGGGGCCATCGTGAACCCCGAGAACCTGCGTAATCAGGTCGAAGGATCGAACGTTCAGGGTCTGGGTGGAGCGCTCTTCGAAGCGATCGAATTTGAAAACGGCCGAATCCTCAATGGCAGGATGTCTGAATATCGCGTTCCCCGCTTCAGCGACCTTCCCTCCATCGAAACGGTTTTGCTCGACCGCAAGGACCTTCCCTCGGCGGGAGCGGGAGAGTGCCCGATGGTTGGACTGGCGCCGGCCATTGCGAATGCCATTTTCGACGCCACCGGGGTGCGGCTGCGTTCGCTGCCGCTGGTTCCACAGGGTCTGAAAATCTCGTAAGGCCCGCCCGGCTGCTCGTTCCTCCGTGCAGCCTCGGAATCTTGGTACCCTATCTCGCATGCCGAAACCACGTCGCGATAAAGCCTCCTTCCCGCTGGACGCCACGCTCTTCACCGGAAAGCCGCGGAAGGCTGTCCCGCACGAGTTCGTGCTCGACGCGATCGCGCCGCTGTCGCCGGAGACGCGTCCCATGTTTGGCTGCCTCGCGGTCTACGTTAAGGACAAGATCGTCCTCATACTGCGCGACAAGCGCGATGGGACAGCCGACAACGGAGTGTGGCTCGCCACGACCGAGGAACACCACCAGAGTCTGCGGCGGGATTTCCCCAGCATGCGCTCGATTCGGGTTTTGGGGAAGAAGGTGACAGGCTGGCAGGTCCTCCCGGCAGATGCGGAGGATTTCGAGCAGGCCGCGATGCGCGCCTGCGAGTTTGTCCTTGCGGGAGATGAAAGAATCGGGAAGGTACCTGGAGCACGGCGCGGCTCGAGATCGAAATCCAGGCGGGCGGCAGCAGCACCCAGACAGGCGAAGGTGCGCAAAAGGGCCGGGAACGCGCGCCCCAAGTCGTGACAGAAAAACAAACCTGGAAGCTGGACAGCTCACGACCTGCCTCCATTCGCTGGCCAAGTTGCTGAAACAACTCACAAGAAGCAGGTCTCGAACGCAGCCTGCAGAGCGCTGTGTTTCTGGCGGGAAAGGTTTATGCCACTGCGGGCAACCCGCCGGCCATTTCAGGACTCTGTATCGTACTGCAGGACAGGGAGTCCTTTATGAAGCGCATTGCGGTCGCTATGCTGGTCGCGTTGGGGTTTACGCTGGGCGCGTGTGGTGGAGGAGGAGCGGGAAGCAACTCTGGCAATGTGAATGGAAACTGGACGGCCACGCTCACCAATCCCGATGGCACGCCCGCCTTTGCCTTCACGACTTCGCTGCATCAGAACAGCGGCAGCTCCACCGTGAACGTGACGACCCTGAGTTTCACCACAGCCACGCCGTGCTTCGATTCGCAGACCAGCGAGACCGGCTCATTCATGCTCAGCGGGAATTTCAGTGGAAACGTAACGGGCGCGTTTGGCATGACTATTTCGACAATGTTCCCCGGCACCCAGAACATCCTCACCCTTCAGGGCAGTGCGAACAATAACACCATTTCGGGCACTTGGACTTTGACTGGAGCGCAGTCAGGATGTACCGGCTCCGGGAACTTTACACTGACCAAGATGTAAACCTGCTTGTCTCCTCTTGATCAAGTGCCACAGTGCGCCCGGAGAAGCGCGTCTATTGTTTCCAGTCGATTGTTCCCAGTCGATCCTCGTCCGGCGTCGGTCGGAAGGAGATTGCTTGACCGGCCAACCGTCATCAGACAACCGGGAAGCGGCATCGCCAGATGTTGCCTAACACAATGATAACAAAAGGATTGCTCGGCCGTTTCTGATCCTGCAAGTCGGGGAAATCCTGTAATGAAGGCTTTCTGACCGGGTTTCTGCATCCAATTCGTGCTCGCCAATCATCACGCGACCGAAGCGAGTTTAGAATTGGAGCTAAGCAGGAAAGGTCGGAATGCGACAAAGGAAGGGATTTCATGCTCGAGCGTTCGTCGCCGTGGCTTTGCTCCTGTCCGTCTGCTGGCCCACGGAGACCGCGGCCTACGCCGTGCTTTCGCATGAAGCCATCGTCGACAGCGTGTGGGTCACCAGCATACGTCCCTTGCTCTTACAGCGTTTTCCCGGCGCGACTGCCGACGAAATCAAGGAAGCGCACGGCTACGCTTACGGTGGGGCCATCATCCAAGACCTCGGCTATTACCCGCACGGAAGTTTTTTCTTCAGTGACTTGACGCACTATGTGCGCAGCGGAGACTTTGTGCTGGCCCTGCTCCGCGATTCCACGGAAATAAACGGCTATGCGTTCGCGCTGGGGGCTCTCGCCCACTACGCCGCGGACAACGACGGTCATCCCATCGGCACCAATCGCGCGGTCCCGGTGCTGTATCCCAAGTTGATGAAGAAATATGGCGACTCGGTTACGTATGAACAGGACAAGCTGGCGCACGTAAAAACAGAATTCGGCTTCGACGTCCTGGAAGTCGCGCGCGGGCGTTACGCTCCGGATAACTATCATGACTTCATCGGCTTCGGAGTTTCAGCTCCTCTACTGGAGCAGGCTTTCCAGGAAACATACGGCTTGGATCTGAAAAGCGTACTTACCGACGAAGACAAGGTAATCGCGTCCTACCGTCACGACGTCAGCCAGCTACTTCCCAAGGCGACGCGCGTTGCCTGGAGCCTGAAGAAGAACGACATCATGAAGGACCAGCCCGGCATGACGAAAAGGAAGTTTCTCTACAATCTTTCTCGCGCCAGTTACCAGAAGAACTGGGGAAAGCAATACGTGCCGCCTACCCTGGGCGAACGATTCCTGGCGTTTCTGGTCCGGATTCTCCCCAAATTCGGCCCGCTCAAGGTGCTGCAACTCAGAACCCCGACACCCGACACGGAACGAATGTTCGAAGCCAGCTTCAACGCGACCCTGGACCGCTACCGGCAGCTGCTCAGCCAGGTCGGCGCCGGCCATCTGGACTTGCCGAATGACAACTTTGACACCGGCAAACTAAGCGGGCCCGGGCAATATCGCCTGAACGATGAGACCCATGCCAAGTTACTCGGGCTTCTGGCAAAGCAGAATTTCAGCGGCGCCGGGCCGGGGGTTCGGGCCGAGCTTATGGAATTCTATGGCCATCCCGATGCTCCCTATGCCACCAAGCGAAAGCCGAAAGACTGGGCGAAGGTTCAGGCCAACCTGGAACAACTGAGAAACACGCCACCGGCGGTGAGCCGGACGGCCGCGGACCGCCCCTCTATCCCCGGAGTGGAATCGAGTCCAAGTGCGGATACTGGTTCCGTTCAATAGGGCCGGCTGACTATCTTGTCCGCGGCTACAACCCTAGGCTGACTCTTCGCCTCCAACACGCGGCAGGTTGCAGGCCAATCCATGTCGGCAGTCGTCACATCAGCGCCGCTCCAGAAGTCACGAAAACTTAGGGTGTCCGTAGTCGCTGTCCTGGTCATCGTGTTTTTGGCAGCCCTTATTTTCCTGGCATCGCACTGGCCCTTCCGCCGCGACGTGGTGATAAAGGACCTGGAGGACGAGAGCTTCAGCAAGGTGGCGGTCGGAGCTTTTCATGGGACGTATTTCCCGCGCCCAGGCTGCGTTCTTGAACACGTGGTCTTCCAGCACAATCCCAAACCTGGAACGCCGCCGCTGATGACCATCGAAAGGATTCGGATTGAAGGCAGCTTTGCCGGGCTGTTCCGGCAGCACGTCCAGCGGATTGTGGCGGAGGGCATGCACATCCTCATCCCGCCCAAGGAAGCGGGGGAACACTTCGAAACGCCGCAGAGGCCTACAGTGGCAATCGACGACCTGGTGGCAAACGGAGCCATCCTCGAAGTGGCCCGGGCGGACAAGCTGCCGCTTAAATTTGTCTTCTCTGGATTCCGCCTCAGTCATGTCGGCGCCGACGGTCCGGCATCCTTTAAGGCGATGCTTTCCAATCCGGAACCACCCGGTGAAATATCCACTACCGGGGAGTTCGGCCCGTGGAACGCCGACAACGTCGGCAAGACACCCGTCTCTGGCGAGTACGCGTTCGAACATGCCGATTTGGGGGTGTTCCAAGGAATCGGCGGGCTGTTGTCTTCGTCCGGAAAGTTCAATGGCGAGATCGACAAGATTCAGGTTGACGGCACGACCGATGTTCCTTTTTTTGCCGTCACTCTCGGCTCTCATCAGGTGCATTTACGAGCCCAGTTCCATGCCGTGGTAAACGGCGAGAACGGAGACACCTTCCTGAAAGAGGTGACCACGACTTTCGGCAAGACGACGGTCTGGACGGAAGGCAGCGTAGCGGGAGAAACCGGCCAGACCGGAAAGACGGCTTCACTGGACCTGGCGGCCAAAGACGGGAGGATTCAAGACATCCTGCTGCTTTTCACCGAGTCGCCGCAGGCTCCGATGTCCGGGATCGTCAGCTTGCGGGCAAAAGTTTCTGTGCCTCCCGGGCCGCGGCCGTTTCTCGAGAAACTAATAATGCAGGGCGATTTTGGCATCGACGCGGGGAGCTTTACAAAATCCGAAACGCAAGCCGGAGTCAACAGTCTCAGCAAAGGAGCCCAGGGAATAGAAGACCATAGTAAGAGTGATAGCGATAAGGACGAAGGCGATCCTGAAACGGTGCTATCGGACCTGAAAGGGCATGCCATCGTTAAAGGCGGTATCGCCAGACTCTCCAACCTCTCATTCAGGGTTCCGGGAGCCCTGGCCGAAATGCAGGGGACCTACAGCCTGATTACCGAGAAAATTGATTTGCGAGGCACCCTGAAGACCGATGCTGAAGTCTCCAAGACGACACACGGCATCAAGTCTTTACTGCTGAAAGTGCTGGATCCCTTTTTCAAGAATAAGCGGGGCGGCTATGTGGCGCCGGTCAAGATCACAGGCACTTACCAACATCCGTTCTTCGGCCTGGACCTGAGTGACCGGGACGACCCTCCGAAACACAAAGCAAAGGCGCAGGCGTCTACCCCACCCGACCAGTCGCGGCATTGATCCCGGTGTGACAATTTGATTTCCGACTCTTCAAGGTTGGTCGCTATCTTTGACACGGCGATGGCACGATGAGCTTAACTCCGGATCGCAATGGGAATGGAAGATGTGCGTTCCGATGGCGAAGCCGAGAACAGATCCCACCAACATATCGGAAGACCAGTGGTCATGAGCCATGAAGCGGCTCACCGTGACCGTCCCGGCCGCGCCGTAGGCCAGCACCCGCACCCAGGTCTTCGGGTACTCGCGAGCGAGGACTGTGGCCATGCCCCAGGTGAACATGGCGTGGCCGCCAGGAAACGATGTGTTCATCGAATGATGGCGGAAGAAGTCGCCGTTGCCGTTGCCTTCTCCGGGCCGCTGCCGGCCGGCAATGAATTGCATCGGGGCATAGAAAAGGAACGTGTTGGTCAAAGTTTCCAGTTCCAGATTTCCGGTTTCTGTAGCATGTGGATTCGAGGTCTTGAGCCCATAGGCCCATAGTCCGGCCGCTGAAGCGGCCAGTCCTCCCAAAGCTATGTTGGAGCTGTTCTGATAGCGCTGGGTCGGTCCATCCGGCAGTTGATTTTCGATCCGCCGGTCGGTGGCGAGCAGGGCCCCGGTTCCCGCCAGCACCAGCGCATCCCACTTGAAGTTGGAGGGCTTGAACGGGGCGGCATACAGCCCCCGCTGATCGGCCAGGCCGCGCCGCAAGATCCGTGCCGCGAATCCATGAGACTGGGCTGGATCCTGAGTTGCGGCGGAGCCGACCGCGCCGTCAGGGGAGGCGCTCATGCGAAGGGCGCTTACCTGAAAGCTGGGCGTCGCCGCACTGTCGGCCGATGGCGCCGGGGGTGCCGTTTGAGACCAGGCCGCGATGGAAAATACAATCGCAGCCAGTCCAGCCAGAACAACTTTATCGAAATCCATGATAGTCATCTTTCCGATGTGCGGACCGTCCTGGTGGGGTGGCGGAGACGGTCCCTTCGTAAGTTGGCTGCCACAACCTGTAAGTAGAAAGGCGACACCAGGGTTCCCCTGGCAGCGCCGAGAAGACGAACGAAGGCCGATGAGCCGGCCCTCGTTCGAGTTAGTTTCCAGCTTCTGGCTTCCAGCCTTTGGCCTCGGGACAGAAGCTGGAAGCCTGCAATTACTTGCACGAATCGCTGACCATCTTTACGTTCGTGACCTTCAAGTGCCCGTGCTCGCTATCGCTCTTGGTCATGCCGCTATCCTTGGCGGCATCCTTGGCGTCCTCTTTCATGTTGTGCATGGCGGCATTCGAAACCACCCCGGTTGCAGTGACAGTGTGACCTACATGCTCGGCCAGGTCGACTTTGCTGCTCCGCACTTCCCAGGTACTGCCATCGTTCCCGGTGAGCAGAAATTCGTTGGCGCTATCACCTTTTGACAGGCACCCGGTGATGTCCCTGACGTCCGCCTTTTCCTTGGCGAATCCAAACGTGCACGCGGCAAGAACCACGCACAAAAGTAGATTGATTTTCATGATGTATCTCCTCTCCACAGTGAGCTCGAACCGGGATTGAGATGTTGAAATCATGAAACGCGCTGTACGGATGGGGACAGTTTTGTACGAACCGTCCAGACAGTTGAAAACAGGGGAGGCAACCTAATGCCTCGTTCCGGTCATCATCCGGCTGGTGCGGCGCCGGTTCCCATGTCCAGCAATATCCCGCACTCAACGTGGAAATACTGTGCTGGATTGCTCACCCCGCACCTTCGGGCTTGCACCCTGAGGCGGCAACCTGAGCCGTTGGATTGCGCTTGGGAGTTGTAAGAAGGGTCAGGAGCTGCTGTTTTCCCAACTGAAATTGCTGAATTGCCGGCGTAACTGCGACTTCAGCAGTTTCCCCGTAGAGGTGTGGGGCAACTCCTCGAGAAAGACAAAGCCATCCGGCAGCTGCCACCGGGCAAACCGGCCGCCCAGGAATGTGCGCAGTTCGTCGTGGGAAACCTGGGCTCCGTCTTTCAGAACGACGCAGGCCAGCGGACGTTCCTGCCATTTGGGATGCGGAATCGCCACCACGGCTGCTTCTTTAATCGCGGGATGCCCGACCAGCGCGTTCTCGAGATCGACCGAGCTGATCCATTCTCCACCGGACTTGATCAGGTCTTTTGTGCGGTCGGTGATCTTCATGTACCCCTGGGCGTCGATCGTGACCACATCTCCGGTGCGCAGCCACCCGTCGTCGGTCCACTTGTCCTGCGCCTCGGGCAGGTTGTAATAGGCTGCGGCGATAAACGGCCCGCGCACCTGCAACTCACCGAACGTCTCGCCATCCCAGGGGATCTCGCCAGTGTCGGCGACCGCGCGCATCTCCACCAGCGGCGACGGCAGGCCTTGCTTGGCGCGAACCTCGTATTTGCGGTCTTCCGACCAGCCGGTCATTTCTGGTTTGAGGGTCGAACAGGTTGCGATCGGCGTGGTCTCCGTCATGCCCCACGGCTGAATCACGCGCACTCCGAACTTGTCGAAACGGCGGAAGAGACTTTCCGGCGCCGCCGACCCGGCCACGATGATGCGCAATCCCTCGGCCAGCTTCCAGCGCCCGGGATCGTGCTCCAGGCAATCAATCACGCCCAGCCACACGGTCGGCACGCCTCCGGTCAGGGTGACCCGCTCCTGGACCAGCAACTCCAGGAGTGCCTCGGGCTGGAGATTGGGGCCGGGAAATACCAGCTTGCTGCCGTTCATCACCGCAGCATGCGGCAGGCCCCAGGCATTGGCATGAAACATGGACATCGCGGGCAGCACGGTGTCCATGCGAGACAGGGCAAAATTGTCCGGCAAGGAAATGGACAGGGAATGCAGCACCAGGGAGCGATGTGAATAGGCCACGCCTTTGGGCTGGCCCGTGGTTCCGGATGTGTAGCACATGGCAGCCGCGGCGTTCTCGTCAAGGCCGGGGTAGATGGGACTGCCACCGCCCTGTGCCAGGAATGACTCGTAATCTTCATATCTGGGGGGTGCTGGGGATCCACCGAAGGGCGCGACAAACACGCGTTCGAAGCTCACCTTGTCGGTGAACCTCTCAAATGTGGGGAGCAGTACGTCGTCCACGATTAGCCAGCGGTCCTGGGCGTGGTTGACGATGAAGGCCAGTTCCTCCG
>Ga0187822_10000073_pt1 | contig 15996 bp, 12 predicted proteins | sample NC_wetland_sal_i_18_FD_132967 | JGI IMG/M metagenome (GOLD analysis project Ga0187822, IMG submission 132967) | Wetland sediment microbial communities from Neuse River Estuary, North Carolina, USA - SourceSoil_2 | ecosystem: Environmental > Aquatic > Freshwater > Wetlands > Sediment | place...
AGCAGAATTCAATCGGGCGGACAAGCCGTCAAGGCGGCGCGCCCGGTGAAGGTGGGAGACATGTTGCGCGTGACCAACGACGGCGGCGACTTTGAGGTGGAGGTGCTGCTGCTCAGCGAGGTGCGCGGCCCGGCCTCCGTTGCCCAAACCCTTTACCGCGAAACCGAGGCAAGCCGGGAGTTGCGGATGAAAGTAGCAGCGGAGCGCAGAGCGATGAAGCAGTTTGAGCAGTTGCCCGCGGGGCGGCCATCCAAGCGTGAGCGCCGGAGAATCATCCAGTTCCGCGGGCGCGCCTGACCGACAAAAATTGGTGTGCTCTGTTCCTTCCGCAGTCACTACCCTTTTGCCGGCGTCATACTGAAGAACGCCGTTTTAGGCTATTCTGGCCGGACGTCATTTTAAGATTCGCGGGGCAAGGCCAAAGGACCCGGAATGGATCTGCCGGTCGTTTCCAACTCGCGCCGTTGGGGAATCGTTGGCCTGCTCTTTACCGCATCGTTAATCAACTACCTCGATCGCGCCGCCATCTCATTCGCCCTGCCGCTGATTTCCCGTGATTTCCATCTCACGCCGGAAACCAAGGGGCTGCTGCTGTCTTCCTTCTTCTGGTCTTACGCCCTCATGCAGGTTCCGATCGGTTGGGCGGCCGACCGCTTCAATTTGCGCTGGCTCTACGCCGGGGCGTTTGCCCTGTGGTCACTGGCCCAGGGGCTTACCGGGCTGGCGGGCAGCCTCGAAGTATTGATCGGGTTCCGCATTCTTCTCGGCGTCGGAGAATCCATTTACCTGCCGGGAGGAGTCAAGATCATCAGTCTGCTGTTCACCGGGAAAGATCGCGGCTTGCCCTCAGGCCTCTTCGATTTCGGAACTCGCACGGGATTGATCCTCGAAGGCATCCTGGTCCCCTGGCTGCTGACGCGCTATGGCTGGCGCCACACTTTCCTGCTGCTGGGATTTGCCGCCATGGTGTGGATGGTGCCCTGGCTGTGGCTCTTCCCTCGCCACGTGCGGGCAGCGAGGCCGGCCATGGTTTCTCCTGCGCCACCGTCGACAATTCGCTGGCAGGCTTTGCTCAACCGCAACCTGCTGGGCATCTGCCTGGGATTTTTTTGCTTTGACTACTACTGGTACGTGCTGGTCACCTGGCTCCCCGACTACCTGGTGACTGTCCGCCATCTCAGCCTCGTGCGGACCGGCTTATATGGTTCGCTTGTCTTCTTCACCTTCGGCGTATCCGAACCAATTGGAGGGTGGATCGCCGACACCCTGATCCGCCGGGGCTGGGATGAAACGCTCACCCGGAAAGGAATCGTCACCGTAGCGTTTTTCATGGGCCTGTTCCTGATCGCAGCCATGCGGGCCTCGAACACAGGGGCGGCGATCTGGCTATTGATTGGAGGCGCACTGGTCGGCCTCGCGACCGGCAATCTGCTGGTAATTCTCCAGTGCTGCGCGCCGTTCGAGAAAATCGGAATATGGACTGGAGCAGAAAACTTTGCGGGAAACCTTGCCGGAGTTGTTGCGCCGCTGGCGGTAGGACTTTTGATCCGGCGCAGCGGTTCCTATGTTCCGGGCTTCGAGCTCGGCACTGTCGTTCTTCTTGCGGGACTCCTGGCCTACTGGTTCGTGGTCGGTGATTTGAAGCCCGCGACATCTTAAAGGTTCCGACCGGTGTCACGCGCTAGATCCTTCGCAAGCTCAGGATGACGCCATCATAGCTACCGCCCCGCAGCTACAACGAGTCGGCGATGACTTTCTGTTCCTGTTGCCCGAGCCCCGATACCCCTAACTTGATGCGATTACCCGGGCGCAGGTACACCGGCGGCTTCTGGCCGTGGCCGACGCCGGGAGGCGTGCCGGTCGAAATAATGTCGCCTGTCCTCAAGCTCATAAAGCGGCTCAAGTAACTGATCAGATGAGCCACGGGAAAAACCATGGTCCTGGTCGAACCGTTCTGGTAGCGGTGGCCATCGATCTCCAGCCACATATCGAGATTCTGCGCGTCGGGCACTTCGTCAGGAGTGACCAGCCACGGCCCGATTGGACCGAAGGTGTCCGCGCTCTTGCCCTTCACCCATTGGCCGGTGCCTTCGAGTTGGAAGGCGCGCTCGGAAAGATCGTTGACCACGCAGTATCCGGCGACGTGAGACAGGGCATCGGACTGGCTGACATACTTTGCCGGCTTGCCGATGACCACGCCGAGTTCCACCTCCCAGTCAGACTTTTTGGAGCCACGAGGGATCACGACGTCATCGTCGGGGCCGCATATGGCGGACGTGGCCTTCATGAAAACCACGGGCTCGGCGGGCACTGCCATCCCCGACTCCGCCGCATGATCGGAATAGTTCAGGCCAATGCAGATGAACTTTCCCACGCCGCCCACGCAGGGGCCAATCCGAGGTTTGCCGTCAACCCGAGGCAAACTGGAAAGGTCAGCGTGGCGCAGTTTTTCAAGCGAGTCTGGAAGCAACGAGGCCCCGGAAATATCGGGAACAAGCTTTGAAAGATCACGAATGCTTCCGTCCGAAGCGAGAATGCCCGGTTTTTCCTGGCCCGTCGGGCCGTAGCGCAGTAATTTCATTTTCTCTCCGTAAGAATGACCGACGAATTATTGGCTCTCGAACACGAACTTCTTAATGGAGGCCGGGCGTCCCGCCCGCCCCCGTCAGACCGGCAGAGGCAAGGGGCAATTTTACTTGACGGGTCCGGTTGCTGCGGGTATGCCCGCCAGGATCGCCTGCCAGTTGAGAATCGCATTCCAGAGCAACCGTTGATCGCCGCGATTGAGATCGCGATGCATGGGATTGAAGTTGAACGTGACCACATGACCGCGGCCTGCGGGCATGTCGAGGATGGCTGGGCGTCCGATCAGCCGGGCCTCACCCCAGGCCTGGCCGCTTACGACGAAAGGCGCTCCGCTGCGCGCACCCCACTCCATGACGATGTGGCTGCGGTCTTCGGGGCCATCGAGGCAGGTGGTGCAGTAGGCCATTCGCAGCCAGTGCCGCGGCACATCGTAAAGCGGGAAGTTCTGGCGAAACACGTAAGTCTCTGCCGGGTAACCGTAGGCCAGCGGGGAATCAGGCTGATCGAAAGTCACGCGCACATGCGCGCCCGGAGTTCGCGTGGCTGCCTGCTGCGCTGCGGCGGCGGAATCCGCTCCTCCACCCTGCGTACTGCGCGGCACGCCTCCCGAAGAGCGGCGCACTCCCCGCACCATGCCGGCTTCCAGCGGAAGCATGGAGCCGCTGCCCAGGGTCACGAGCAAACCGCCATCTTCAACAAAGCGCTGCAGCTGCGCCAGGCCTTCCCATCCGATGCCGCCGGTGATGTCGTCGGACTCCGCGGGCGTTCCGAAGCTGGGCGTCTGCGGCGTTTTCTTGAAGGGCATGGGGCCCCACGCCTTGGGCAAACCCTGTATCTGCTCCGCGAGTTCGAGATCCACGTGGCCGTAGAGCACGACGTCGACGCGGTCGCGCAACCCTCCGGCTCGAATATCTTCGTCGCGAAGATAGGTGTAAGGGACCTTGCGCTGATCGAGCGAATAGCGCAGCCAGCCGATCGAATCCGTATCAGCCCAGGGCACCCATACGCCGATGCGCGCGGCTTTGGCGGCGTGCCGCGGCACGTCAGGCACGGCGTCGGCGCTGGTGAAGTCGAGCCCTAAATCGTTGGCCGTGGCGCGAACTGCGTCGGTCAGACCATCCTGGGCAGGAAGGATCCACGATCCGGCGGGGAAGTCTGATCCGCCCGCGCTGAATGAACGCTCGGCAATTTCGATGCTGAACCCAGCCAGCCGGTAACGCGCGGCGAGCAGTTCCTCCTGGCCCGTGTCTTTCATCAGGAAGACGGGGCCGACGCCAGTCACAGCGCCTGCCGGATGCGGTTCTTCAGACAACGGAGTGAGAGCCGCCGAACGCACCGACGCATCCGCCGTGGGGATGGCCTGCAGATGGTAGTGCGCGGGCAACTCCCAGGAGACGTCATCGTAGGGTTCGCTGCCATCCTTGGGATAATGCTGCGGCGTAAGCAGATCGACGGCATAGTTTCGGTACGGCTGGTCGAGACGAACCACGTAAGTGCCGGCGGGGTAGTTGCCATCTTTCAGTTTCAATTCCTGCTGGGCGCGACCAACCTCGATGTGTTGGCCCAGAAGGCGGCCGACCATCTGGGCAACTCGCGTGCGGTCACCCTGGCCGTCAGGAATCAGAAACGCATACGGAGGTTCGTTCAAACCTTTCTGCCAGGAGTCCCGACCCTTCTTGTAGAAATTGCGCAGCATGGCTTTCGCGCTGCCGGCACTGTAGTCGAGGGCGGCGAGCGCCGCGGTCTCCTGATAGTTGAGATTGTCGCGGGCTGACCAGATGACCTCTCCGGCGGGAGGAGGCAGCGGCCGGTACCACTCCATAGTCGCCTCGGAAGGCGGGATGGTGCGGCGCAGGGTTTCGGCGGTGCCATTGCCCCAGGTTTCGTATCCCCGACCGATGCTGTTGTGATTCATGGCGACGGAATCGAGATAAAGATGGGCGAAGGCTTCGCCGAAGTTCCAGGTGGACACGCCGGGCATGCCCATGGCGGTCAGGGTCTGGACCTCGTGAAAGCTCAATTCCAGAAATTCGGAGTAGGTGATGGGATCGATGTTCGGGTTGTAAGGGCCGGTGCCGTTCCACGTCATGAGGAAGGGCTCGCCTTCGTGCAGGTCGTGGACGACCGTGGGGTGCCACTCGTGAAACATGCGATGCACCGACTTGGTGGTCTCATGGGTCTGCTGGTGAGTATCGCGGTTAATGTCGACGAAAGCGTACTTCGACCAGTAGGGCGGAGACTGGCGGGGCAGGGTGGCGCGGTCGGTCTTGCCCTTGAGGTAACGGTAAAACCACTCCACCATCTTGTCGCGACCGTCGGGATTGGAGACGGGGTTAATCAAAACCACGAGCTGCTGGCGGATGCGCTGCATCATGGGCAGTTCGGAAACCGCAAGGCGATAGGCCATCTCCAGCATGGCTTCGGTGGAGCCGGTTTCGTCAGAGTGCAAGGCAGCGTTGAAGTAGTAGATGGGGCGGGCGGTTGCGATCAGGCGTTCGGCCGCGGCCGGGTCAGTGCGGCGGGGATCGGCAAGAGCGGCGGTGGCGGCCTTCAGGCGATCGAGTTCGCGGATACCGTTTTCATCCGCGATGGCGAGCATCAGGATTTCGCGTCCCTCTTCGCTGTGGCCAATAGTAAATACTCGCACCCGCGGAGATGCGGCCGCCAGGGCGCGGCAGTAGGCATAGGCTTTTGCGGAATCCACAAACTCACCGGGAGCGCCCGCGATCCTGCCCAAAAAGTGAAGGGGCGACGGCACCGTCGCCGACTGCGGCAGGTAGGAAACCCAGGGTGAGAGAAAGCGCTTGTCGCCGGTGGCAGCAGAGATGGCTTCAACCGAGCCCGCCTCGGGAGTGTCGGGAGCCGGAATCGCTTGCGCCGCCGATAAAGCCGAACCAGCCTGTAGCAGGAACAACAGCAGAATGATCCAGCGGACCATGCAACCTCCGCGAGCAGAAACGAATCTGCGCCACCGCCCGCCATTTGTATCGTGAAGCATTACCCTTGAAACGATCCGGCCAGGCTGAAAATGAGAATAGACAGCACGATGACCGTGAAGACCACGTACATGAGGTCGCGCTCCTCGGCAAAGCCCCAAATCGAAAATACAACCCGGGCCACCGGCGTACCGATCAGGAACAGCAGGCCCAACTGAATGATGCCGCGGCCATTCAGGTCCACGGCGTTACGCACAATGGCGGGCACGCTGGTGAGTTCCGAGGGCTCGCCCTTGAACACGCGATAATCGGCGGGCGAGCGGCCGTGTCTCGCGAGGTAAATCACGGCGCCAAGAAACACGACGAACGCGGAGAAGCCCACGCCGGCGCGCAGCAGGTTGCCCAAAATATTTTCCATCCTCTTGTCGTTCCAGGCCCGCTCGACGCGCATGTCATATCCTCCCGGCAAGTCCCTTATAGAGCATCTCGAGTCCAAGCAGCACGATCACTCCGCTGAATATGAGCCGCAACTGTTTGGTCTCCGCCTTCACCAGAATGCGAGATCCCACCAGCGAGCCGGCGAGAACGCCGAGCATCACCGGCATGGAGAGCCCAGGATCGATATAACCCCGGCTCAGGTAGACGCCGGCGCTGGCCGCAGCGGTCACGCCAATCATGAAGTTGCTGGTGGTGGTCGAGACCTTGAAGGGGATTCGCATGGCCTGGTCCATGGCCAGGACCTTCAGGGCGCCGGATCCGATGCCGAGCAGTCCCGACAAAGCGCCGGCACCAAACATGATGCTGAAGCCCGCCGGCACCCGCTGGACGTTGTAGCTCCGCATGCCTTCGATGTCCGGAAAGCTGCCGTTAAGGCGGAGTCGCGTGGCCAGGGGATCGGGGGGAGAATTCCGCTGGGCCGGCGAGCGCGGTTTGCGGGAGAGAAACGCCGACACCAGCAGAACGACTCCAAAAACGATGGCAATGGCCTTGGTCGGCACCCACACGGCTACGAATGCGCCCGATAAAGCTCCGAGGGTGGTGGCAATCTCCAGGAACATGCCAATGCGGATGTTGGAGAATCCTTCTTTCACATACGCGGCCGCGGCGCCCGAAGAAGTGGCGATCACCGAAACCAGGGACGCGCCAATGGCGTAGCGGATGTCCACTTTGAAAAACAGGGTGAGCAGGGGAACCAGAACCACTCCGCCGCCCAGCCCCGTCAACGATCCCAGCAGGCCGGCAATCAGCGAACCGGTAAACACCAGGGTGGTGAATTCCAGAATGTTCATCTAGTTTTCACGGGGGAGAAACCGCCTAATGCCCGTAGCCGCCTCCATCGAGAGTCACCTTGCCGCGAAACATGCGATAGATGACCACAAAGTAGCCGACTGCCAGGACCATGCCAACCGCCCACCACACCAGCCCAACGCGCAGGGTATAAGGTCCGGAGATGGCGTTGGTCACCGTAAGGTCGCGCGCCGGATCGCTGCTCGAGGGCAGCAGGCGAGGATACAAAGAAGCCGCCGCGCCCACCAGCATGGTCGCTAGATAGACGCACGAGGACGTGAAGGCCTTGCGGTCCGCTCCAGTGCGGCAAAAATACAAGATGCCGCCCAGCGAGACCAACACTATGAGCGGAATCAGGAAGGCCGTTGGATGGGCATAGTAGTTGATGAGAGTGTCCGCGCGAACCGCGATGGTCGCGACCAGGCTGACAACGGTGATGGCAAAGAGCGCAATCCAGGAGCGGCGGACGAAGGAGCGGGCGCGCGCCTGCAAATCGCCCTCGGTCTTGACCGCCAGATACAGCGCTCCGTGGAGGGCGAGGGCCACCAGCGCGACCACGCCGCCGATGACGGTGTACCAATCCAGAATTCCAGGCTGAGGGCCAACCCGCCAGTCGGTCCAGAGGGGAAGAAAGAAATAGCCGTCGTCGCGCAGCGGGACGCCGCGAATCACATTGGCGAGCGCGGCGCCGAAGAACACGGCCAGAAGCACACTCGAGAGAAAAAACAAAGCGTCGAAGAAAGATCGCCAGAGGCGGTCGTCGATGTGCATGCGCAATTCGATGCTGGCCCCGCGCAGGATCAGCAGCCACAGCACAATCATCAATGCCAGGTAGAATCCGCTGAAGGCCGACGCGTACAGGGCCGGAAAGGCGAAATAGAGCGTGCCGCCGCCGGCCAGCAGCCAGACTTCATTGCCGTCCCACACCGGACCAATGCTGCGAAGCATGATCTGCCGGTCGGCCTCGCCGCGCGCCAGCAGGGGATGCAGGATGCCGACGCCCAGGTCAAAGCCGTCGAGCACAACGTAAGCGGCCAGCATGACAGCAACGATCCAGAACCAGATAAATCCCATCGTCTTTCCTTTTTTGTCAGGCCACTTTTTTCTTATGCCATGGTCAGCGACGCTGCGTCGCCGCCGGTTCGATTGCCGGTGGGCGGACCCTCACTGACGGTGCGGTACACCAGAACGATGAAAAGAATCGAGAGCACGGTGTACATCCCCATGAAGCCCAGCAGGGTAAACAGAGTGTTGCCGGCCGAAACGTTTTTAGAATATCCGTCAGAGGTACGGATGAGCCCGTAAACCAGCCAGGGCTGACGGCCAATTTCCGCGGTCATCCAGCCCGCCGTATTCGCGATGTAGGGTAGGGGGAAGCTCAAGAGCAGAGGCCACAAGGCCCAGCGGGCCTCGAACAGCTTTCCACGCCACAACAAAAAGGCTTCCAGCAGCATCAGCACGGCGAAGTAAGTGCCCAGTCCCGCCATGATGTGGTAGCTGTAGAAAAGGAGGGGAAGCGGTGACGGCCACTGGTCGCGAGGAAACTGGTCCAGCCCTTTCACTTCCGCCCGCCGGGTTCCGTAAATCAGAAAGCTCAACAGGTCGTTGACCACGATCGGGTTGTCGATGGTCTGAGTAGTTTCGTCGGGCTGCCCCATCAGCACGATCGGAGCGCCCGCCTGCGAACCGAACAGGCCCTCCATGGCAGCGATGCTTGCCGGCTGGTGCCGGGCCAGATATCTGCCGTGCAGGTCTCCGGTTGGAAAAATCTGGGTCACGCAGGCAATGGCCCCGGCGATCACCCCGACGCGGACGAAAATTCTGCCATGCTCGGTGAAGCGGTTTTCCATCAGGTAGAAGGCCCCCACCGATGACATCACAAAAGCCCCGGTAACCACCGCGCCCGACATGTTGTGCGCATACTGCAGCAGAGCCCAGGGGTTCAGCAACAGTCCCCAGAAACTGGTGATCTCGAACGAGCCGTTCGGAAGCATGCGATAGGCGACGGGATGCTGCATCCAGGCGTTGGTAACAATAATGAAGAAGCCGGAAATCCACGAACCGACGAACACGAGAAAGGCCGACCCCCAGTGCGCCCAGGGAGAGAGGCGTTTCTCGCCGAACAGGAAGAGACCGAGGAAGGCCGACTCCAGGAAGAATGAAAACACGCCTTCCATGGCCAGCGGCTGTCCGATCACGCCGCCGGTGGAGCGAGCGAACTGCGCCCAGTTGGTGCCGAACTGAAATTCCATGGGAATGCCGGTCACCACACCAATCAGAAAATTGATGGCAAAGATCTTGGCCCAGAAGCGTGCCGCCTCGTTATAGCGTTCGTTGTGATGGAGCAGGGCAACGGTCTTGAGCACAACGATCAGCAGGGCCAGACCCATGGTGAGCTGGGGGAATAGATAGTGATAGGTAACGGTGAAGGCAAAATGCAGGCGGTGCAGTACAAGTAGGTCCATCAGCAGGCTCTCGATGCAACCACACATCATACATGGAGACCATCCCGGGTTAACCGGAGTCCGGGGAAGGTGGTGGCCTTTTCAGGGCGCCTCTTGCCAGAGCCCGAACAGCCTTCCAGCCCTGCAGATCCGGCGTGAACCAGATACTATGCTTCGCCTTCCTTTTGGTGCCGACACGCGCCAGATCCTTCGGGACTGAAGTCCCCCAATGACGCCGTTGTAAAGGGATGGTTGTCGAACGGGCAGGACTCCGAGAGTACTTCCCGCCTACCGGCTTCTCGCAGCAATCTTGCCGCGCAACACGGTCACCGAAGCCTTCGGCAAGGTGAATTCCGTATCCGCTACCGCTGTAACCGTGGAGCGCACCGCGGGACCATCCGGGTCGGCTTTTCCGCCAGTGTCTTCCGGATGCCACTGGTACTGCTCACTGCCAAAGCTGACCAGGCTGACCGGGCCGGTGAAGAATCTGTCGGCGTCGGATTTGTCGTCGTGAAACGCGATGCGGATGGCGTGAGAATTCTCCTGGTCCTTGTTGACCAGCATCACCGACCATTGCCCATCGGGACGGAGCACGGGATAGGCGGTCACCAGGACGTGGCCGGCAGGATCAGTAATGTCGCTCTCGGCGGGGAAGACCTGATGTTCCCCGGTACCCGGCTGCGCCCATTCCAGGTTGATCAGCTGGCTGGCAAAAAACTGCGAAGTAGGCTGCTGGATCTGATAGTTCGAATCGACAGTGAACAGCGCAAATGTCCCCATGGAGCCGTTGCAGCCGTGATAGAGGCCGACCGGCAGGTAGTGAAAATAGTAGAGCGCGTCTCCGCCCGCGGACAGAAAAGATCCCGCGAAGTCGGCCAGCCAGAGTCCGCCAAAAATGTCGACAAAGGACTCGCCCGTATTCCACGCGATGTTCAGCTCTGAAATAAATATGGGGACGTTGGGCGGCAGGCCGTCGTCCCGCCAGACCTGGAGAATGTGTCCGATCAGCGTGGGCTCGTCGTAGAGGCTGCTCCATTGAATCTTGCAGGGTTCAAGCGGGTAGTGCTCGAAGGAGGCAAAGGCAAGATCGCGGATCCGGCCATGCGCCTTCAGGTAATCTATGAAGCGTCCCAGCCATGAAGTCCTGCCTTGAGCATCCGGCCACACCTGAATATCCTCGTTGACGCCTTGAAAGATAGGTCCGCCCAGCTTGAGCGCCGGATCAAGCCGGTGCAGCGCGGCCGCCCATTGCAGGTAGAGCGCTCCGTATTGTTCAGGGAGCATGAACTGGCCGTCCGGCTCCTCTCCCATCTCGATGTAGGAAATTGGATATCCTCTGGCCTTGAGGTAAGCGATCTGGGCGACAGAATCTTCCGGAGTTCCGTAAAGCAGGGCGATCGGGATCATCGCCGGGAGGCCGCGGGTGTAGCCGCTGGTGTAAAAGAGGTCAAAGCCCACCTGGTCGCGCTTTTCGCTGACGTCGGAAGGTTCGTGCCAGGGATCGACCGACGAACATATGGTTGCCGTCTGGTCGGGATCGGGAGTGTGGCGGATCAGATCGTGAAACTCTCCGTCTGCGGAAACGGTTCCGAGGTAGAGCTCTCGAATGGCGTAGCCGACGCAATTGCGCCGATCGGCTGAACCGTGAGTGTCGCAAGTGTCGGAGGACTCGGTCATCCATACCCGAATGAAACGCACCGGCATCGGGGCGGCCGAAAGCTTGAGGACTGCAGCTCCTCCGGCGCCGTTCTCGACCACTCCGCCCGGGAATGCGACCCAGGTGCCTTTTGTGGCCTGCTTGATCGGATCTTCGCCAGTCCAGTACTGCACCACATAACGGCGAGCGTAGGGCTCGGCCCAGCCGATGCGGACAGCGTTGATCATTTGACTGTTAGCCAGGTCCACGAGGACCCACTGTGGATAGACCGAGTCATCCTCGCCGGTAAAGTCCTTCGTCAAGTAGGGATTGCTCTTCCAGTAAGTGTTGGGGTCGCCATCGGTGAGCCGGGAATATCCCGTATCGACTCCGTCGTTGCGGGTGAAGCCGCGATGCGGCAGCCGGTATCCGAAGGAATGGCGAATGGGTGCACCGGGGGTTGCGCTGCCGGTGAAATAGCCCTTTCCCGCGGGATCGCTCCAGCTGCCTTGCGGGTTCCAGTGCCAGGCTTCGACAAACAGCTCGGTGTTCTGCCGATAGCTGAGGGTTTGCCATCCCGCGGAGAGTACCCGGTTCATGGTCGGAACGGTAAACAGCTTGTCAGTCGCAGCTGTCGGGATACGGTCGATGCCGGCGCCCAGCGCGGTGGTGGGGATGAATGACTTGACGGCATGGCCAGGCGTCGCGTCCACGTGAATATTCTGGCCGAGACCCGCAGAGGAAATGAGGACGATAAATAAGAGCTTCCCGAGTGGCGATCCAGCGATCGCCGAGATGGCGCGCATAACCTTCACTCCGTCTGAGCAGAATGTCCGGCTGAACCGGCGCCGGGGTCCCGGGCGCACCAGCGAAAATGCGCCCTATCCATGCATATTAAAACGTTTTATTAATTATCCCGGAGAGATGTCAAGACAAATCTTTGTACCCGAGAACTGAGGCCAGCCGGTCCTGCGCCTATTTTCGCTTTACCGCGATGGCGGAAATCTCCATGCGGGCGTTGTTCACCAGTGCTGCAACCTGCACCGTGGCGCGCGCCGGCTTGGGATCGGGCATGACCGACTTGTAGGCCTGGTTCATTTCGGGGAAGTCGTGGACGTCGGCCAGATATACCGTCACGGAGACAATATCCTTCATGTCGAAACCGGCGGCGTGGACGATACTTTCGATGCGCGCCAGAGCGGCCTTGCTTTCCGGCCCGATTCCGCCGGGAACCAGCTTGCCATTGGCGTCAATGCCCTCCTGCCCGGCGACGTACAGCGTGTCGCCGGCGATCACTCCATCGCTGAAGGGAAGGGCGGCTGTTCCGGGGAGCTTCACCACCCGCCGCTCCCCGGCGAATCCGATCGAAGTGGCAGCCGAAACCAGCAGGACGAGCACCGCAACTACGCGCGCTATTTGTGCTATTGAGTAACGGCAGCTTTCTCTATTCATAGCGTGTCCGCTCCTTTTCGCGAGGTAAGAATTCGTTCTTCACATGGGCCCGGCCAGGGGGCCGAAGTCCGCGTTCATATATACAACCTGGCGGCAAGATGAACAAATCGCGCGATTCGCGATTGCGTCCGTGCTCTTTTCATAAGATAATGCGCGCTTTCATTAAATCGATTCAATCAGGACCCCGAAATCCCGGTTTTCCAGATCGTAATCAGACTTGATCACGATACCCACCGATCCCAGGAGACTCATGATGACTTCGACCCTCTTCAACCGTAGAAAGCTGATGACTTCCTGCACGGCGTTGCTCTCGGCCCTCGGGGCGGGAACACTGCTGGCCACAAGCACCCAAGCCAAAAACCGGGACACCGGCGTGCGCAAGCTGGACCCGGATGGCAAGCTGGCAGACGGCAAGCAGATGATCACCGCCCTTATCACCCACAACGGCCTGCTCTATATTGCCGGGCAGGGCGCTAACTCGAACGGACCGGTGGGCAAGGATGACATCGACAGTCACACCACGAAAGTCATGGAGAACGTGAAGCAACTGGTCGAAACCGGCGGCGGCACCATGGACAGCATCCTGCAACTCACGGTCTACCTTGCCAGCCTCGAGTACTACGAGCCCATGAACAAGATATTCAAAACCTATTTTCCCCATGGCGGACCGGCGCGGACCACGGTGGCGGTGGCCGCGCTTCCGGGTAATTCCATGCTGGAGATCAACTGCATTGCCGCCATCGTGCGCAAGTGAAGCTGGTGAATTAAACTCGCAGCCGGCGCAAAGGAGGAAAGCTCATGCGATTGGGGATGGAATGGAACCGCCGCAACTTCCTGGGAACGGTTGGCGTGATTGCCGGCTCCATGATCAGCGGTTCGATGATGGCGTCGAAAAAACTGTTCGCGGCGACGGCGGGAGCCAGGGTCAGCGGCTTCGGCCAATCGGGCAATCCCTACGAAGAGTTGGGGGTCACAACGGTTGTCAACTGCCAGGGCACGATGACCATGCTGGGCGGCTCCATCCTTCGCCCCGAACTGGAAGCCGTAATGGCCCAGGCCGGCCGGCACTTTGTCAGCATGCCCGAACTGGAAGTAGCGGCGGGAAAACGAATCGCCGAAATGCTCAAACTGCCGGAGGGATACACGGCGCTGGTGACTGCGGGCGCGGCGGCTGCGATTCAGTCCGGACTGGCGGGAATCCTGACCGGGGACAATGAAACTTTCATCAAGCAGTTGCCCGACCTGACCGGACTGAAGTCGGAAGTGATCATCCAGAAATCCCACCGTAACCCGTTCGACCACCAACTGCGCACCACGGGCGTGAAGCTGATCGAGATTGAAACCCGCGACCAACTGCGCCAGGCGATCAGCCCGCGAACTGCCATGATGCACTTCACCAACTTTGCCAATGCCGCCGGACAGATCAAGGTGGACGAGTGGCCAAAGCTCGCGAAGGAATACAAGGTCCCATGCATGAACGATGCGGCAGCCGACACTCCGCCGGTCTCGCATCTTTGGGATTACGCCAACATGGGCTACGACCTGGTGACCTTCAGCGGGGGCAAAGCCATGCGCGGACCGCAGTGCGCCGGATTGCTGATCGGGCGCAAGGATCTGGTGGCCTATGCCTTGCTGAACAACAGCCCGCACGAAGACACATTGGGCCGCAGTTCGAAAGTGGGTAAGGAAGAAATTATCGGGATGGTGAAGGCACTGGAGCTCTACCTCAGCGAGGACCACGAGGCACTGGCCAACGAGTGGCAGGCACGCCTGGAGTCCATATCCCGGCAGATCGTGCAGGTGCCGGGTGTCAGCACGGCATTTTTCGTTCCCGACATCGCGAATCATGTTCCGCATATGCAGATTACCTGGGACGCGGCGAAAATCTCTCTCACTCCCGAGCAAGTTGCCCAGCTTTTGAGAGAATCCAAACCGGCTATCGTGATCGCGCCGGGTGAAGACCGGCCCGGGCTGGTCATGAACTCGTTCATGCTGCAACCCGGTGAAGATAAGATCGTCGCTGGTCAACTGGTCCGGATTTTCCGCGCCCATGCCGCGTGAGCGGTCGACGCCGCGGCGGAACCCGTGACTGCGCTGTTGATCGCTGCGAGGAGCATTTCTGGCAAACCAAAGCGCCGAGGGACAACGATTGAACAGTTCCAGCACCAGCCACATGCGCTGGGTCCTGGTGTGCTGGCTGTTCGTCCTGAGCGCGGTGTCTTACCTCGACCGGGTGAACATCTCGGTTGCGGGGCGCTCCATCGCGACGGAATACGGGCTGAGCAACGTCCAGTTGGGTTATGTGTTCAGCGCGATGCTGGTGGGTTATGCCCTGTTTCAAACCGTAGGGGGAAGGCTGGCTGACCGCTTCGGGCCTCGCCGCGTGTTGACCGCCGGAGTCGTCTGGTGGGGGATTTTTACCGGATTGACGGCGCTGGTGCCGTCCACCATCGGCGGGGCCCTGTTTCTGTTCATCGCCATCCGCTTTCTGCTGGGTGCCGGCGAAGCTGTCGTGTATCCCTCGTCGAACCAGTTTGTGGCGCGCTGGATTCCGGCGCACGAGCGCGGCACCGCCAACGGCTGGATTTTTGCCGGCGTCGGCGCGGGCGCCGGCCTTTCACCGCCCTTGATCACCTACATCATGCTGCACTATGGCTGGAGATCATCCTTCTGGGCGTGCGCCATCATCGGCCTGATCGCGGGCATGATCTGGTATCTCATGGCTCGTGACGAACCTGCGCAGCATCCCTGGGTAGCCGCGTCCGAGCTGGCGACGATTCGATCCGGGCTCCCGGTCGAAACCGATTTAGGCACGGAACGTGCTGGCTTGATTCCCTGGGGAATCGTCTTGCGGAGCAGGGAAGTGTGGGCGGTCACGCTCAGTTATTTCAGTTTCGGCTACACCGCCTGGATTTTCTTCAGCTGGTTTTTTATCTACCTCGCCCAGGTGCGCGGACTGAATTTGAAATCGAGCGCGTTCTACGCCATGCTTCCTCCGGTTGCGATGTCGGTGTGCAGCTTTCTGGGAGGAGCCATCAGCGACCGGCTGGCAAAATGGCACGGCCCTCGTTTGGGACGGTGCGGGCTGGCGGCGTTCAGCATCGCGCTGGCCGGAATATTCATCGCCTTTGGCTCCCAGGTTGACAGCGCTCGCGTGGCCAGCCTGGTGCTGGCGGGTGGGGCGGGGGCGCTTTATTTATCGCAGAGCTCGTTCTGGTCGGTGAGCGCGGACATTGCCGGCAAGTCGTCCGGTTCGGTTTCCGGCTTCATGAACATGGGAGCGCAGGTCGGCGGCGCGGTTACAGCTTCACTCACGCCCGCCATCGCCGCCCGCTTTGGCTGGACCGCATCGTTCCTGGCGGCGGCGGGGTTGTGCCTGCTGGGAGCGGCGGCGTGGCTGATGGTTGATCCCACGCGGACGCTTGTGGCCCGCACCATGTCAAGCTCCACGGATAGACAGGTTGTGGCAGCGCGGTCGTGACCGCATCATCATCAAGAGGACTGACTATGCCGGAAGCGATGCAAAAATATACCGTAGTGCTCCTTGTAATCGCGATGACTCTCCTTGCGCCCCATGCCAACGCACAAACGCCTCGATACGACCTGCTGCTGAAAGGCGGACATGTAATCGACCCGGCCAATCACCTGGACGGAA
>Ga0187822_10000074_pt1 | contig 15915 bp, 12 predicted proteins | sample NC_wetland_sal_i_18_FD_132967 | JGI IMG/M metagenome (GOLD analysis project Ga0187822, IMG submission 132967) | Wetland sediment microbial communities from Neuse River Estuary, North Carolina, USA - SourceSoil_2 | ecosystem: Environmental > Aquatic > Freshwater > Wetlands > Sediment | place...
CGGTCCGGCCGGCGTTGTCGCGCGCGGCCTCAAGCTCGGTCATCCGCGGGATGAGTCCCGACGGCACGCAGCAGGGTGTCGCCCAGCCGCTCCGCGAGCATGGTACCGACACCCGTCACCGCCGCCAGGTCCGCACCGTTCGCGGGCGGGTCGAGCGCCAGCCGCACCAGCGTCTCCGGATCGAGGAGCGCTCCTCCCCAGGGCCCTTGCCGCCCGCCCACCGCTTCCACGAGCCGCGCGAGGCGGGCCGCGGCGGGCGCCGGCAGTCTGGGCTCGACGGGCCGCTCGCCGCAGCGGTCGCAGCCGGTGCAGCGCTCCAGCCGCTCGCCGAAGTAGGCGACCAGCCGGCGGCGACGGCAGCCGTCGCCGCGGAGGTACCCCTTCATCACGGCGAGCCGCGCCTCCGCGTGGCGGCGGCGGCGGAGCACCGGCGCCCACTCCGGCTGCCGGCGATCGGGCCGCAGCTCGGCGCGCAGCCGGTCCACCGAGGCCGCGACCGCGCCCGGCAGGCGCCGGCGCGCGACGGGGTCCGCCCAGGCCCGCTCCACGAGCCGGACGTCGGGGAACGTCACATCCAGCTGGCGCCGGTGGATCTCGGCATCGTCCGGATGCCAGAGCACGATGCAGCGGCTGGAGCGGCCGTCCCGCCCCGCGCGCCCGGCCTCCTGGTAGTAGGACTCCGGCGTGGGCGGGGCCATCCAATGGACCACCAGCCGCACGTCCGGCTTGTCGATCCCCATACCGAAGGCGCAGGTGGCCACGACGACGTCGAGCGCGCCGGCGAGAAACGCCTCGAGCACGCCGGTCCGGAGCTCGGCCGGGAGTCCGGCGTGATAGCAGGCCGTGCGGTATCCCGCCCGGCGGATGGCCGCGGCGACCCGCTCGGCGGCGCGGCGAGTGGGCGCGTATACCAGCGCGAGGCCGTCCACGGAGCCGAGCAGCGCGAGCAGGCGCTCGAGCCGCTCGCGCTCATTCCGTACCCGGAGCGCCCCGAACCACAGGTTGGGCCGGTCGAACGAGCCCACGTGGACCACCGCCTCGCGACAGCTCCCGCCGCTCGTCCGGCCCAGCCCGAGCGCGGCAGCGATGTCACGGCGCACCCCCGGTGTGGCGCTGCCGGTGAGCGCCACGGTCTGCGGCTCGCCGAGGAGATAGCGCGCGCGGCGCAGGGCGCGGTAGCTCGGCCGAAAGTCGTCGCCCCACTCGCTGATGCAGTGGGCCTCGTCCACCGCCAGCAGCGCCGGCGCGCCCGCCATGCGCCGGAGATCCGCCGCCGCCCGAGCGAGCCGCTCGGGCGAGAGGTACAGGAGCCGGAGCGATTGTTCGCCGAGGCGGGCGATCACCCGCTTGCGCTCGGCCGGCGACAACGCGCTGTGGAGCGCGGCGGCGGGGATGCCGCGCGCACCGGCCGCGGCGACCTGGTCCTGCATGAGGGAAACGAGGGGAGAGACCACGACGGTGAGCCCGCCCAGCGCGAGCGCGGGCACCTGGAAGCAGGCCGACTTGCCGGCGCCCGTGGGCAGGACGCCGAGCACGTCGCGTCCGGCGAGCACGGAGGCCACGACGTCACGCTGGCCCGGCCGGAAAGCGCGGTGGCCGAAATGACGCTCGAGCAGTCCGCGGGCCAGGGCGAGCGATGCCATCCCCCAGCATGCGATGCTCGGCGGATTGAACCTGTACCCGGCGCACGGCGCGCGGCGCCGCGGAGCGCCTACCCTCCTCCGGCCGCGGTCCTGGGCCCGCCCCGATCGAGCACGTCCCGCACCCGCCGCAGCAGCGTCTCGGGCGTGAAGGGCTTCTGGAGAAACGCGGTGTCGGGATCGAGCCGGCCGTGATGCACGATGGCATCGTCGGTGTAACCGGACATGTAGAGCACGGCGAGCCCGGGGCGCTGCCCCGCCAGCCGGCCGGCCAGCTGGCGCCCGGTCAGCTCGGGCATCACCACGTCGGTGAGGAGCAGGTGGATGGGGCGGTCGTGCCGCTCCGCCGCCTCGAGCGCCTCGGTTGGGGCGCCCGCCTCGATCACCGTATAGCCTGCCGTCTCCAGCACCTGCCCGACCAGCGCCCTGATCCCGGGGTCGTCTTCCACCACCAGCACCGTCTCGCTTCCTCCCACCCAGCCCACGGACTCCGCGGCCGCCCGGGCCGGCTCCGGCACTCCCTCGGCTCGCGGCAGGTACACCTTGAACGTGGAGCCGTGACCCGGCTCCGAGTAAACGAAGATGTGGCCGCCGAGCTGCTTCACGATCCCGAACACGGTGGACAACCCGAGTCCCGTCCCCTTGCCGTGCTGCTTGGTCGTGAAGAACGGCTCGAAGATCCGCGCCTGCACCTCCGGCGTCATGCCCTGGCCCGTGTCGCTCACGGCGAGCTGCACATACGATCCGGGGGCCACGGCGAAATGGGTGCCCGCGTACTCGTCGGTAAGCGGCGTATCCCGCGCCTCGATCGTAAGCCGGCCGCCATCCGGCATCGCGTCCCGCGCGTTCAAGGCCAGATTGAGGAGCACCTGGTCCAGCTGGCTCCGGTCCGCAAGCACGGGACCCAGGAGGGGGCCGGCCACGATCGCGAGATCGATGTGCTCCCCGATCAGGCGCTCGAGCAGGTGCCCGGTATCGGCGAGCAGCTCGCGCAGATCCACGAGCGTGGTCTGCATCACCTGCTTCCTGCCGAAGGCGAGCAGCTGCTGCGTGAGCGCGGCCGCGCGGTCCGTGGCCTCCTGGATCCCGGCGACGTCGTGGCGCCGCGGGTCCTCCGCCGGAAGGCCGCGCAGCAGGAGAGAGGCGTACCCCGTGATGGCCGTGAGGAGATTGTTGAAGTCGTGGGCGACACCGCCCGCCAGCTGGCCGATCACCAGGAGCTGCTGCGCGTGCTGGCTCTCCGCTTCCGCCCGCTTGCGGGCGGTGATGTCGAGGAAGGCGCCGACGGCGCCGCGGGACCGTCCGGTCTCGTCCCGGAGGGGAGCCGTGTAGACCAGGAGATGACGCGGCCCGCCGTCGTCCCGCGCGAGATCGTATTCCTCGCCCTGGACCGCCTCGCCCGCTGCGGCCGCGCGCTCGAGGGGCAGGGTCTCCTGCGCGAGGGCCACGCCGTCCCGGAAGGCCCGAGCGGGGGGCGGCGGCACCCAGCCCCGCTCCGCGCCCGGCGCCATGTCGTGGATCTCCGCGAACGCAGCGTTGACCCGGAGGCGGCCGCAATCCGGACCGTCGGCCACGGCGATGCCGACCGGCAGCACGTCGAGCAGCGTCTCGAACTCGGTCACCCGACGCCCGAGGTCGGCGCTCAACCGCCTCACGCTGCCCTCGAGCGCGGCGCCCTCCGCCCGCAGCGCCGCTTCCGCGTCGAGCCGTTCCCGGACGTAGCGCACCCCGAGCATGAACACGGCGCCGAGCAGCAGCACAGCCAGGCCGGCCAGGCCGACCGTGGTGGTCACTGCGCCGTCGGCGCCGATCCGCAACGCCGTCGTGGCGGTCCTGAGCTGCTCCTCCCGGTCGACCTCCATCGCCCCGATGAGGGTGCGGAGGCTGTCCATGATCAGACGGCCGCTGTCGCTGCGGACGATGGCGCGGGCGGCTTCCGGCCCCCGCTCGCGATACGCGCGGATCGTCCTGTCCAGCTCGGCGAGCTTCGCATCGATCTGTCGCTGGGCGGCGGCGACCCGGGCGGAATCGCCGGGCAGGGCGGCGGTGAGCCGGGCGAGCTGGCCGCGCTGGGCCTGGATTCGTCTCAGCGCCTGGGTGTACGGGGCGAGGTACCGCGCATCACCGGTGAGGAGGAAGCCGCGCTGGCCGGTCTCGACATCCTGGACGGTGGAGAAGGTGCGCTCGAGCTGAAGCAGGATGCGGCTGGTGCGGGCGGCTTCATCGCTGGCCGCGGTGAAGCGCTCGATGGTGCGGTAGGACACAACGACGACGGTTGCCAGCAGGCCCAGCGCGACCAGAAAGAGCAGGCCGAGCCGGACACGAAGCGCATGACGCATCTGCTATCCTGCACGGCGACCGCGCAGGATTCCCCGGAGGGCACACGACCGGTTGCTCGATCAGGGAATCCGGCGGCCGCGAAATGGAGCCAGCGGCCCGGGCGGCCCAAGGGTGCCGGACGGGCAGAGAATGGACCAGCCACAAGGTAGGATGTTACGGCCGGCCGTACAACCGCAGCCAGCCAGCCGGAACGCCCGAGGGGGCCCCTGTTACGAGGCCCCCTCGACGCTGCCGCCGGGCTCGCATCCGTGGTTCAGGGGCCGGCGAACTTGAAGCCCGCGGTGATCGGTATGAGCTGGGCGGACGCGCTGGAGCCGTCCGCGTTGAATCCGGCGCCGAACACGTTGTGGAAGCGGCTCTCGAGGAACAAGGTCCCCGGCCCGAAATTGAGGTTGAGCCCGGCGCCGGCGTTGAGCCCGAACCGAGTGGAGTTGGAGTCGAAGTGGCCCCGGAAGCTATAGACCCCGGCACCCCCGATAACGTACGGCACGACCTTCGTGGTCCGGGTGTGGCCGAACTCGTAGACCACGTTGGCGGTGCCGTTGAACTGCTGCCGGCCGGCGAAGCTCAGGGCGGCGGGGCCCACCCGCTGGTAGGTGCCGTCGAGCTGGAAGCCGAGCGTGTTCCCGAAGGGCCGGATCTGGAAGAGCCCCATCCCCTGCCAGCCGGGCGAGAGCGAGGGACCGACGTCACCGAGGCCGCCGCGGGCATCGCCCACGGGTACCGTGACGCTGCCGCCAAAGCCGAATGTGAAGGGAGACTGCTGCTGGGCCGCGGCGGTGCCCGCAGCCAGGGTGAGCGCGGTTCCAAGGGCGAGCGAACGGGACAACCGCATAACGACGCTCCGTGAGTGAAGAGCTACACTCAATGTTTGAGAACACCGGGCGATTGGTCAAGAGCACCGGAATCAGACAGCGTCGCAAAAGCGAACTGCCCCGCCGGACGGCGGGGCAGTTTGTTGCATCGGCCGGGTGGGCGCCGATTTTCAGACGCCGAAGCGGATGCCGGCGCTGATGGGGATGAACTTGGCGTCGCTCCCGGTCACGAACACGTTGTGGAACCGGCCCTCGACGAAGATCCCGATCTTGTCCTGGATGTCGAAGTCGAACCCGGCGCCCACGTTGATCCCGAACTTCGTGCTGGAGACGGACGTCCCGGTCGTCGGCTTGGCCTTGATATTGTAGACGCCGCCGCCGCCGAGCAGGTAGGGGTGGATCTTGGTCTCGCTCGCCACCGGGAACCAGAACACGACGTCGCCGGTCCCGCTAAAGATCTCGTCCTTGTCGAGGCCGAGCGCGGCCGCGGCGGTCGTGGCCTTGAGCTGCTGGTACATGCCGTCGACCTGGAAGCCGAGCGGGCTCCCGGCCGGCTTGAACTGCAGGTTGGCGGTGCCGTTCCAGCCGGTCTTCACGTCGTCCTTGAGCGGCGACCCGGTGGGGATGGAGACGCCGCCACCGAGGCCCACCTTGATGGACGTTTGCGCGTGGGCGGCCGGGGCGGCCAAGGTCGCCATCAGGCCGAGCGCAGCAACACCCTTCAGCAGACGCTTCATAAAACGGTTGCCTCCCAGAGATGATTGTCCAACTTCGAGACATGGTGCGCAGCGACAGGAAACCGGAAATTGCGTAACGTGCCGCTTTGCAAGACTCTTGCCGCTGTGAAAGGCGTGGTAAGCGGCGCAAATTCCCTATACAGCAGGGGCGTCGGACACACTGGCCGCCCGGCCGTCCCGTCATTCGGACAGACTGTCCCGGACCGAGGCCGCTCGCCGGGATCGCACCCGCTCCACCAACCTCATCCCTAACGCCAATCCCAGCAATACGATAGCTACCCAAGCGAAGGGGCGTCGGTCCGTCCAGACCGCGAGCGCCGCCGCACCGAACCCAGCGTAGGCCAGCCACCGCCGCCACTGGGTCATCGGCTCAGGAACTTCTCGCCCAGTTCCCGGAACTCGGGGGTGCTTCGGGCCAGGGCGTTCACCCGGGCGCCCAGCCGGATACCGGCTGTCATGCCCAAACCGTCGAGCTCGTACAGGAGTTTCTTCGTGAGCCCGAGGGCGGTCGCGCTGGCTCCGGCGAGCGTCCCGGCGACCGACGCGACTTCCGCGTCGAAGGTTTCAGCCGGCAGCACGCGCGAGGCGAGGCCCGCAGCGCACGCCTCTTCCGCCGAGAGCAGCCGGCCCGTGGCCACGAGGTCGAAGGCGAGTTTCTCGCCGACCGCCCGCCGGAGCAGGGTCAGCACCATCGCGGGGACGAAGCCCCGCCGGATCTCGGGGTAGCCGAACCGGGCGCCGGCCTGGGCCAGCACCAGGTCGCAGGCCGTCGCGAGCCCACAGCCCCCCGCCAGGGTATTCCCCTGCACCGCCGCGACGACCGGCTTGGGCAGCGCTCGAAGCGCGAGGAACAGCTCTCCCAGCCGGAGGGCTTCCGCCTCGTTCTCCGCGGGAGCGCGGTCCGCCGACACCAGCAGCTCGGCCAGGTCGGCCCCGGCGCAGAAGTCCCGGCCCGAGCCCCGGAGCAGCACCACGCGCACCGCGGCATCCAGCTCGGCGTCGCGCACGGCGCTCGCGAGCGCGGCGATCAGCTCCGCGCTCAGCGCGTTCCGTTTGTCGGGACGGTTCAGGGTCAGCGTGAGGATCCCCGCGTCCCGGGACGCGAGGAGCACGCCGCTCACCGGGGGCGGGCCGGGCGCGGGCGAAAGCGCCGGGCCACGGCGGTCGGAACGGGGATCTCCATCCGGAGCAGTGCGGTCGAGTAGACCTTGCCCTGAGCGTCGGTCTTGAGGGAGATGGTGCCGCCGCCGTCGAGCGCGTCGTGCAGGAGGAAGTTGAGCGCGCCAAGATTGGGTAGCTCGAAGCGCTCGACCCGGCTCACCATGCCGCGAAAATGGCGCGCGACCCGGGCGACAGTCACCATCCGCGCGAGCAGCGGATACAGGTCCGGCTCGAGCGCGATCAGGCCGACGTTGGCGGTGTTGCCCTTGTCGCCCGAGCGCGCGTGCGCGAGCCAGCGGAGCTGGCACTTCTCACTTCTCACCTCTCACCTCTCACATCTGTCATGCCGTCAGGATCTCCACCCGCACCCGCGGCTCGATCTGCCGCCGGTCCACCAGCGCGGGCCAGTATGCCACGATCTCCTCCACTTGGGGCCGGCCCCCGGCGAAGCCGGTCACACTGGGCGGGCCGGTGAGCACGAGCGGGGCCAGCTCGCGGGTGAACCGCTCCACCGGCGCTTTCTCCCGCGCCCGCACGCCGATCCGGAGCTGGACCTCGGGCGCGTCGGGATCGGGTGGACCCGCGAGCCGGCCGTGGGTGGCGTCGGCGCCCACGAACTCGGTCAGGATCTGCTCGAACTCGAGGCCCAGGTCCGCGAGGCGGGCACGCAGCACGCGGTCCGCTTCCCTGGCCTTGGCGCAGGCGTCGGGCCAGGCGTACACCAGCGTGCCGACGGCCTTGTACCCGTAGAAGTAGGCGATCGAGACCTTGAGCATCCCGGTGCGCGGGGCGCCCCGGATGCCGCTCACCCGTACGCGGTCCTTGCCGGCCGGGCGCAGGCTGATGGTGGTGAAATCCGCGATCCCGTCGGGGGTGATGTAGCTCCGGGGGTCGCCCATCTCGTAGACCAACTGCTCGGTGACCGAGGCCAGGTTGACCACGCCGCCGGTGCCGGGGTGCTTGGTCACGACGAAGCTGCCGTCCTCCGCGGCCTCGACGATCGGGAAGCCGACCCGCTCGAGCCCCCGCACCTTGCGCCAGTCCTTGAGCAGGTTGCCGCCGGACGATTGCGCGCCGCACTCGATGATGTGGCCCGCGACGGTGCCGGCCGCGATCCGGTCCCAGTCGTCCTGGCGCCAGCCCAGCTCGTGCACCAGCGGACCCAGCGTGAGGCCGGTGTCGGTGACCCGGCCGGTGATCACGATATTCGCGCCGCCCCGGAGCGCCTCTACCACGGGCGCCATGCCGAGATACGCGTTGGCCGACCGGACGCGGTCGCGGATGTCGCTCAGCGGGCGGCCGGTGTCGAGGTCGCGCAGCTCGTGGCCCGCGGCCAGCAGCTCGTCCAGCCGGTCGAGAATGTCGTCGCCGGTCACCAATCCCACCCGGATCTTCCCGCCCAGCCCAAGGCGCCGCGCGACGTCGAGGACCGCGTCGGCGCAGCCGCGCGGATTCACCCCGCCGGCGTTGGAGGTCACCCGGATCCCCTTCGCCGCCACATCCGCCAGGATGCGCTCCATGGCCGGCACGAAGTCCCGGGCATATCCGGCGGCGGGGTCGCGCGAGCGCTGCTTCTGCAGGATGGACATGGTGACTTCGGCCAGATAGTCCATCATGAGGTAGTCGATCGGCCCGCCCTGCACCTGGCGGACCGGCGCCTCGAGCCAGTCGCCCCAGAACCCCTGCCCGGCGGCGACCCGGACGACCCGGCTCATCGGGGCGCCGGCACTCCGAAGGAGGTCTCGCTGGTCCAGACATCGCCCCCGCTGTACGCCACGACCGCGCCCAGCAACCCGAATCCGGGCGGGAGCGCCCAGGGCGGTGTGTCGGGCAGCGAGAAGCGGACGGTCTTCGTTTCGCCCGCGGCGAGGGAGAGCTCGCCGGTCCGCTCGGCCCCGGTCGAGAGCGCGAGCGGGTCGCCCGCGTAGAGCCGGATGACCACCCTGGCCTTCCATGCCTCCGCCGCGCCCGGCACCGCGAACCCCGGAAACAGCCGCACCTCGAGCGGGAGGTCGTCATGCTTCTCCGGCAGCGTGGTGGACAGCCGTCCGAGGGCGTAGTTCAGCGGCTCCTTGGCCACGATGCGGCCCGCGGCGTCGAAGACCGACAGGCCGAAGTCGGTGAACCGCTCCCACTGCGCGGGATCCATGGTGACATCCACGACCACGCCCTTGGCCCAGGCCGGCGCGACGAACGGGATCCGGACGACCCCGGAGCCGCTGGCCGCCACCGGCTCGCTCCGCTCGCCGCCGGCGAGCACGACCGCAACCTGGCCCGTGGCCGCCTTGCCCGAGACGTTCGCGACGTCCGCGACGGCGTCCCGGCCGTCGCCCTGCCCCCGGAGCCGGAACGGCGACTGCTCCACCCGCGCGCTCACGGTGGCGCCCGCGACCGGCAGCCCGATCGCGTCGGCCTCGTACACGCCGGACACCGCGTCGCGCCCGTCGACGTGGAACAGGGCGGCGCCGCTGTCCGCTCCCGCCTGCTGCTGGGAGCCGTCCCGGAACGGCTGGCCGCCCGGCTCGTACAGCGCGGCGAAGGCGCCTTCCCGCGCGCTCGCCGTGGCGATCCGCACCACGAAGGGACGCCCGCTGTCCGCGGCGAAGAACGCGCGGCGGGTGCCGCCCGGCTCGAGCCGCGCGTCCGCCAGGAGCTCGGCGCTCCCCATGGCGTGGGAGACGACGACGGTGTTCACCAGGCGGAAGGCGGGGCCGAGCAGTGTGTCGGCGGTCCACCCGCTCACCACGCCGGTGTAGACCCCGGGCGCCTGGAGCGCGGCCGCCCGGTAACGCACGCTGACCGTCCCGCGGGCGCCGGTGATCGTCGCGGTGCGTCGGGCCACCAGCCACGGCGCGTCGGAGCGGAGCGTGTAGGTGATCGCGCCGGTGGCGCCGGGGCGGGTGATCTCGAAGACCTGCACCGTGTCGGCGGGTGAGGCGAGCCCCTGCTGGCGGAAGGCCGCGTCGTCGCCGTGGCCGACCGCGCGCACCGCGACATCCGGCGCCGTGCGCCGCTGCTCGAGCCAGCGCCAAGCCGACTCCACCTCGGGCAGCCCCGCGCCTTCGTCGATGAACGGGAGGTCGCCCTGCGGCCGGGCGGTGACCATGAGGGCCTGCTTGATCGTGCGCGCGTCGGCGGCGATGCCCGCCTGCACCAGTGCCGACCGCAGCAGGGCCACGACGCCGGCCAGGTGCGGCGCGGAGAAGCTGGTGCCCTGCTTGACCTCGCCGCCCGCGTCGTACCGTGGCACGCTGGAGTAGGCGAAGCCCGGCGCGAGGAGATCGGGCTTGGCCAGCTCGCCGCCGCGCGCGCTGAACGAGGCGATCTGGTCGGCCGGGGCGGCGCCCGGCGCCCGGCGGAGGAACGCGCCCGGCAGCGTGGCACCCGCGGTGAGGACCCGCTCGGCCGATCCGGGGAACCCCATCGTCGAGAGGCCGGGTCCGTCGTTGCCCGCGCTCACGGTGAACACCACATCCGGGTGGACCGCGAGCACGGAGTCCACGATCCGGTCGATCACCGCCTTGCCCTCGATCTCGTTGCCCACGCCGAAGCTCATGTTCATGACCAGCGGGATCCGCCGCCGCTCGGCGAAGCGGATCGCGTAGTCCATCGCGTGCAGCATGCTCCCGGTGACGGAGATTCCGCCCTGGGCGTTGTTGGCGATCTTGAGGCCGATGAGCTGGGCGCCGGGCGCGACCCCGTCGAAGCCGGCCACGCCGTAGAGATCGTGCCCCGCGGCGACGCCCGAAACGAACGTGCCGTGGTTGCCGGTGTCCACGAACAGATCGAGGGTCGGCGTGCCGGCCGAGTCCGCGAGATTGGCGGCCAACGCCACCGGCGCCGGCCGGCCGCGTGGGGCCCAACCGAAGGTTTCGTAGCCCTGGAGGAAATCGTGCACCGGCTTCTCGTTCGCGAGCGAGCCGTCGCCGTCGGTGTCGGCGAACAGCACCCACCCGTCGGTGGCCTTCACGACCACGACCGGGAGCGTGTCCCCCACGGTGCCGTTGCCGTTGAGGTCGGCGGCCGGCGCGGCGCCGAGGGGGATTTCGGCCAGCGCGCCGCCGTAGTAGGGGCCGGTCGCGTTCAACGCGACCACGCGGCCGAAGCCGCCCAGCCGCCGGCCCGCCACTTGTACGGTGTCGCCCCGCGGCGTAACCCGCGCCAGCGCCACCGCGCCCTCGCCCGAGAAGTCGCGCAGGTCGAGGATCTTCCGTTCACCGGTGGTGGTGGTGCCGAGACCGGGCGCCGACGGGTCGATGCCGGTGTCGAGGATCGCGATCAGCACTCCGCGGCCGTCGGCCGTGGGGTGCAACGTGCGAAAGGTGTCGGCGCCGGTAGAGGCGAGCGGCATCCAGCCCCGGGCGTACGCCACCTCCGGCGGCGCCACGCGCGGCTTGGCCGGGGGGGGCGGAGGAGCGCTGTCGGCGAGCGCCGCCGGGGGCTTCGCGAGCGTGCCGGGATCGACGTCGGGCTTGGACTGCCGGGCAGTCGGTGCGGGAGCCGGTGCCGGTGCGGGAGCGGGCCGAGTGCCGGCGCAGGCCGCGAGCAGGCCCACGAGGATGGCGGAAGGAATCGGATGTCGCAGCATGTCAGCGTTGCGTCGCGGCGTCGAAGGCGGGCAGCACGAAGGGACCCAGGTGGGGCCCGCCGTAGTTGGAGACGACCCGGAGCAGGAAGGCGAGCTGGTCGCGGGTCTCTTCCGGGGTGACGATGGCGTCGGCGAAGCCGCGGGCCGCGGCGAACCTCGCGTCGAGCTGGGCCTCGTAGTCGGCCCGCATGGCCTCGATCGCCGCCTGCTTTTCCGGTGCGAGCGGCTTGCCGGCGGCCTGGGCCTTCTGGATGTCGGGACCGTGCACCGCCATCACGGCGGACTCGCCCTCCATCACGCCCATGCGCCCGGTGGGCCAGGAGAGGATGAAGTCGGGGTCGAACCCCTGGCCGGCCATCGCGTAGTAGCCGGCGCCGGAGGCGTGGTTCACCGTGAGCACGATCTTCGGCGCCACCGCGGTGGCCATCGCCTCTACGAAGCGGGCGCCCGCGCGGATGATCCCCGAATGCTCCGCCTCCGGACCGACCATGAAGCCGCTCACGTCCTGGATGAAGAGGATGGGCAGCCGCTCCCGGCTCGCGGTCTCGATGAAGTAGGCGACCTTCTCCGCGCTTTCAGTGTACAGGATGCCGCCGAAGCGCGGGCGCTCGCCCGGCTTCCCCTTGATGACGCCCCGGTAGTTCGTGATCACGGCCACCGGGCGCCCCTCGACGTGCCCGTGCCCGCAGATCATCTCCCGGGCGAGATCGGGCTGGAACTCGTCGAGCGCGCCGCCGTCGAGCAGGCAGGCGAGCACCTGGCGGGCGTCGTAGGAGAGCCGGTGGTCCTGTGGCAGCAGGTCGTACAGATCCTCGGGCGGGCGGGCCGGGGGACGGGCGGGCAGCACCTGGTGGGACACGCCGCCCGTGCGGGGAAGCCGCGCCACGTACTCGCGGATCCGGGCCAGGCACTCCGCGTCGTCCGCGACGCGATAGTGGGCGACGGCGCTGATCTCGGTGTGGGTGCGCGCGCCGCCCAGCGATTCCGCGTCGATGGTCTGGCCGGTCGCCCCCTTCACGAGGTTGGGCCCGCCGAGGCCCATGAAGCTCGTCCCCTCGACCATGAAGATCACGTCGGAGAGCGCGGGGAGATAGGCGCCGCCGGCGACGCAGCTGCCCATCACGGCGGCGATCTGCGGCACGTGCAGGTACCGCCGCATGAGCGAGTTGTAGTAGAAGAGCCGGGCCGCGCCGTACTGCCCGGGGAACACGCCGCCCTGGTACGGCAGGTTGACCCCGGCGCTGTCCACGAGGTAGACGATCGGGATGCGCTGGCGCATGGCCGCTTCCTGCGCGCGGAGCATCTTGGTGATCGTCTCCGGCCACCAGGAGCCGGCCTTCACCGTGGCGTCGTTGGCCACGACCACGACCTCGCGCCCCTCGATCGTCCCGATCCCGGTGATCACGCCGGCGCCGGGCGCCTGCCCGTCGTAGCGGTCGTAGGCGACGAGCAGGCCCAGCTCGAGCCAGGGGCCGCCCGGATCGAGCAGCCGCTCGACCCGCTCCCTCGGTCCGAGCTTGCCCTGGGCGTGCATCTTGGCGAGCCGCTCCGCTCCGCCGCCCTCGCGAAGGCGGGCGGCGAGCTGGCGATACTCGTCGGTGAGAGTGCGGAGGCGGCTCGGCTTGCCGGAGGCGGTCGAGGCGGTCACGACACGTGTGCGGCGGCCCAGCTCCGGATGTACTCCACCAGCTCGGACGTCGGCGTCCCCGGTCCGAACAGGCGGCCGATGCCCTGGGCCGTGAGGGCCTCCGCGTCCTCCCGCGGGATGATGCCCCCGCCGGTGACGAGAATGTCGGAGCGGCCCTGATCCACCAGGAGCTGCCGGACGCGGGGGAACAGGGTCATATGCGCCCCGGAGAGAATCGAGAGGCCCACGACGTCCACGTCCTCCTGGACGGCGGCGGCCGCGATCATCTCCGGCGTCTGGTGCAGGCCGGTATAGATGACCTCCATGCCGGCGTCGCGCAGGGCGGCCGCCACCACCTTGGCCCCGCGGTCATGCCCGTCGAGGCCGGGCTTCGCGACCAGCACCCGGACGGGCCGGGCCGGTGCCCCCGTGACAGCGCCCATCAGCGGAACCGGACCAGGCCGGCGAGGGTGTCGATCGCGCTGGCGGCGCGGGGCTCGTACACGACGTTGACGTCGATGTGCTGACGCAGCGCCTCCTCGATGGCGTCGTCCACCACGTCAAGCACGGGGACGGTCTCGCCCTCGCCGCGGCACTCGCGCTCGGTGAGGACGAGCCGCCCGGTGCCGGTGCAGCGGAAACCGGGCACGCTCGCGTCGGCGCTCACGAGCAGCAGGCGCAGCCGCCCGCGGGAAAGCGCCTTGAGCGTGGCCTCCAGTCCGTTCACCGCCCACCCCGTCCCCAGCCGCTCGGCCAGCTCGGCGACCAGCACCCGCTCGGAGGCCCGCTCCCGCTCCTCGCGCACGGCCAGCGTGGCGGCATGCACGGTGGCGGGTGTGGCCTGCTTGGGATTGAGCTTGGCGGTGCCCAGCAGGCGCTCCGCGAGATAGGAGTGCAGGAACGGACGGACGGCGGCGGCCTCGGCGCCGGTCCCGGCGAGCACGATCCCGTGCGCCGGGTAGGCACGGTCCAGCTGGAACAGCATCCGCGCGATCGCTTCCAGGTGGCGCTGCTTCTCCTCGCGGATGCGGTTGTGGTAGTTGTGCTCGCCCCAGCCCGGGCCGTTCTGATCGCCGCGGAACCGCCCGCCACGGGTGGCGTCCGCCCGGAGGCCGGTGAGCTCGGTCGTAGCGTACGCGGTCACCTCGAAGAAGCGGGCCCCGGTGCGGTCGAGGACGACGGTGAGCACCCGGCCGAACTCCTCTTCGATCGCGGCGAGCTCCCGGACGAGCGGGGTTCCGTCCACCGCCAGGCGCGACCGGTGCACCAGCGGCAGCGGCAGGACCTCGAAGAGGCCGATGCCCTCGCAGGCGAAGATCGCGAGCCCCTGCGTGGCGGGGAGGTTGGCCGGGCTCCGCAGATACTGGACGACGCGTCCCAGGTCCCGTCCCACCTCCTCCTGCGCGGTCCGGCCGAGCCCGAGACGGGCGAGGCCAGCGAGGACGCCCCTGACCCGGTTCTTGACCTTGATCAGGTACTTCCCGCGGGAGCGGTCGCGCGGCTCGAGCTTGAGATAGCAGGACACCACCGGGTGGCCCGCGGGATCGACGCCGGTGAGCCGCGCCAGCTGGTCCGCCACCCGGCTCTGCCGTCCCGGCGCGGGCCGGCCCGGTGCTCCCGGCCGGCGCCGGGCCGGGCCGGTGGCCCGGTCAAAAGAAGACCGGCTCGCGGTAGTTGCCATAAATCTCCTCCAGCACGTGCCGGATCTCGAACAGCGTGCAATACGCACGCGCGCAATCCAGCATGGCCGGCATGATGTTGCGATCCTCGGCCGCGGCGGTGCGGAGCGCGGCCAGCCGCTCCGCGACCAGCCGCGCGTCCCGCCGGGCCCTCACGTCTCCCAGGCGGCGCCGCTGCGTGCGCTCGGCGTCTGCCCCGACCTTCAGAATCTCGACCGGCGCCTCGGCTTCCTCCAGGAACTCGTTCAGCCCCACGATGAGCCGGCGGTGCTGCTCCACTTCCGCCTGGAACCGGGCCGAGGCGCGGGCGATCTGGCGCTGGAACCAGCCGGACTCGATCGCCCGGACGACCCCGCCCTGGGCCTCGATCTCGGCGAACAGCCCCTCGGCCTCGCGCTCGAGCCCGTCGGTGAGCGCCTCGACCAGGTACGACCCGCCCAGCGGATCGGCGACGTTGGCGACGCCGGTCTCGTAGGCCACGATCTGCTGGGTCCGCAGCGCGATCCGCACCGATTCCTCGGTCGGCAGCGCCAGCGTCTCGTCGAGCGCGTTGGTGTGGAGCGACTGGGTGCCGCCCAGCACCGCGGCGAGGGCCTGGTACGCCACCCGCACGATGTTGTTGTGCGGCTGTTGCGCCGTCAGCGTGACGCCCGCCGTCTGGCAGTGGAAGCGCATCTTCCAGCTGCGCGGGTCCTTCGCCCCGTACTTCTCCCGGACCGCGCGGGCCCAGATCCGACGGGCCGCGCGCAGCTTGGCGATCTCCTCGAAGAAATCGTTGTGGACGTCCCAGAAGAACGAGAGCTGCGGGGCGAACCGATCGACGTCCAGACCGCGCGCGAGGCCGTGTTCGACGTAACAGAACCCGTTGGCCAGCGTGAACGCGAGCTCCTGCGCGGCGGTGGCGCCGGCCTCGCGGATGTGGTAGCCCGAAATCGAGATCGTGTTCCACTTGGGCGTGTGCTTCGCGGCCCACTCGAACAGGTCCACGATGATCTTGAGCGCCGGCTCCGCCGGGTAGATCCAGGCGTGCTGCGCCATGTACTCCTTGAGGATGTCGTTCTGGATCGTCCCGCGGAGCTCCGCGATGGGCACGCCCTGGCGCTCGGCGGCCGCGACGTAGAAGCAGAAGAGGATGGCCGCGGGCCCGTTGATCGTCATCGAGGTGGAGACCCGGTCGAGCGGGATGCCGTCGAACAGCGTCTCCATGTCCGCCAGGCTGGAAACGGCGACGCCGCACTTCCCGACCTCGCCCTCGGAGCGGGGGTGATCGGAGTCGTACCCCATGAGCGTGGGGAAGTCGAACGCCACCGAGAGCCCGGTCTGCCCGC
>Ga0187822_10000075_pt1 | contig 15906 bp, 14 predicted proteins | sample NC_wetland_sal_i_18_FD_132967 | JGI IMG/M metagenome (GOLD analysis project Ga0187822, IMG submission 132967) | Wetland sediment microbial communities from Neuse River Estuary, North Carolina, USA - SourceSoil_2 | ecosystem: Environmental > Aquatic > Freshwater > Wetlands > Sediment | place...
AGCAGCGACCAGCCGATGATGGGCATGCTTTCCAGGTGTTTGCCGATCACTTTGGTCAGCAGAAACGAGGGAATCGCGGTCACCACAAACGCGATCATGACCAGGCTGAGCGGATGGTTCGCCGCGGTGCGATCGCCGTTCTCGCCTTGCGGAAACGTCGAAAATAATTTCGCGATCCGGTCGCGGAAGTACACCGGCAGGCAAAGAATGGCGCCCAGTTGAATGACGATGGTGTACATCTTCCAATAGCCATCGGACAGGCTGAGGTGCAACAGCGACTCCGCAATTCGAAGGTGCGCGGTGGAACTTACCGGCAGATATTCCGTGAGACCCTCGATGATTCCCAGCACGACGGACAGCAGGTAGTCGTTCAATTTTCCTCCGAAGGTTGAAGGAAAGTATTACAGAAATTTTGGGTGGATGGTTCGAAACTTGGTGAACGTGCTTACTGGGTTACGTTTCCGTAAGTCGGGACGCCTTGTTCCATCAGGTAGAGCAGCCGCTGGGCGCGGGCCGCCCAGTCCTCTGACGTAGTTTGCGACGCTGCTTTTTGGGCCAGCGCCACGGCCCTGGCCCTGGCCTCCTCGGACTTTTTCGGTTCTTCTTCAGTCTTGTAGATCTCGATCAGGGCCGACAAGCGCCAGGCGGCGTCATACAACGCCTCTGGTGCCGCGGGAGACTGGGGATGCTCGGTGGCGTACTTCTCATAAATCTCGGATTCCTTGACCGGACACTTCGAACTGCCCTGCCAATCGCCGCACAGCTTGTTGTCGATCAAGTGAAAAGCGGCCAGATCGGCCCACTTGGTGCCGGGAAATTTCTTGATGACCTCTTTCATGTATTTCTCTTCCATGCCTTCACGCATGTAGGACTCGCGCTCCCGGGCCGAGGGACGCGATGACACGTCCGCTTTCTCCAGCTGCCAGCGGATGTCGGCCGAGCGATACATGGCCTCGCCCGCCAGGGGCGAGGTAGGGAAGTAGTCAGCGACGCAGTAGTAGAGGCGCATGGCATCCTGGGCCGCGCCGCTGCGTCCGTGCCTTCGGCTGGCCTGGTCTTCGGAATCGACCGCCTCGCCAAACAATATCTTGTCGCCATTCGGGGTGGAGGCCCGCACCACTCCCTTGTCGAGCACCCATCCGGTGACGGTACGTTCCTCGGTCAGGTTGGCTTCGACGTGCACCCAGTCACGGCTGGTTTCAAGAACGATGATTTCCCGTCCCCGATCCATTTCCGCCAATTTTGCCGAACTGGTGTCGGGCGAGAGGTAGACCTGGGCCACCCGCACCACGGCGCCGCGCTGGAAATCGGCGGCAGCGGCGGGAAGGACGCAGAGTAACGCAAGCAAGCCGACCCGCAGCATTGCTCTATGCAGAGCAGCGCGTCCGTCTCGGCGGCTGTCCGGGGTGCGTACCGTCCGCCGGTTGCGAGGGCGAGACGCCCTCGCGACAGCCGGCGGGACGCCGGCGCTACTGGGTTGGGTCACGATCACTCCTTGCTCAGGCTCTGCAGCATTTCTGCTTCAATGTTTCCGCCGCTGATCACGGCCGCGTTCTTTGTGGTTCGCGGCAACTGGTCCCGGTGGAACAGGAACGCGGCCACGGCCACCGCTCCGCTCGGCTCCGCCAGCGTCCTGGGATCGGCAGCCAGGCCCTGTGTGGCTTTCCGGATGTCGTCCTCGGTGACGGTCACGATGTCATCCACGTAGCGGCGAATGTGTTCAAAGTTGATGGCGCCAATGCTCTGGGTGCGCAGCCCATCCGCCAGCGTCCGGGTGGCCTGTTCGGCCGAAGACTGCACGATCTTGCCGGATCGCAAACTGGCCTGGGCGTCCGCTGCAAGTTCCGGCTCCGCGCCGATTACTTTCACCGAAGGCTGGCTGAGTTTGATCGCGGTTGCGATCCCGCTGAGCATTCCTCCTCCGCCGACGGGGACAATGACGGTCTCCACGTCCGGCAGGTCTTCCAGAATCTCAAGCCCCATGGTGCCCTGTCCGGCGATAATCATCTCGTCATTGTAAGGCGGCACGATCACGTATCCATGCCGCGCGGCCAGCTCTTCTGCCTTGGCCTGGCGCTCGGAACTTGCCGGACCCACCAGTATGATCTCCGCGCCCAGGGCAATGGTTGCCTCGCGTTTGACCGCGGGCGCAATTCGGGGCATCACGATGACTGCTTTGACTCCCAGGGCCCGCGCCGCATAGGCCACGCCCTGGGCATGATTGCCGCTGGAATAGGTAATCACGCCGCGCTGGCGCTCTCCTGCTGACAGAGCTGCGACCTTGTTGTAGGCCCCCCGCAGCTTGAACGATCCGATAGGCTGCAGATTTTCCGGCTTGAGATAGAGCTGCCGGGTGTCTTTTTGCCTGGTCGACTCGTGGAGGTGCGATGGGATCAGCTTGGTGCGCACGGCCACGCCGCGCAGGCGAGATTGCGCTTCGCGAATGTCATTGAGAGTGACGATGGAATTATCTCCGTTGTCATCCTGAGCGGAGTAGCTGCTCAGCTCCGCGAACCAGCTCCGCAGTCGAAGGACCCCTGCTCCCGGCAATGTACTTAGCGGTAGGGGTCCTTCGACTCCGCGCAAACCTCGCGACGCGAAGTTTGGGCTCCCCTCAGGATGACACGCAACGCTTAGATCTCCAATATCACCGGCATGATCAGCGGCCGTTTTTGCGTCTGCTTGGAAACATAACGTTTCAGATCGGCGCGGATCTTTTCCTTGATCACGCCATAATCGGCTTTTTCCTCGGCGCTCGAGGCATCCAGCGTTTGCATCACGATCTGCCGGGCCCCGTCGACAAAGCCGTCTTCTCCCGGAGAGAATCCGCGGGTCACAATCTCGGGAGAAGTTTCCACTTTGCCGGTAAGCTTGTTGATGGCAATGATCGGCAGCACGATGCCGTCTTCGCTCAGATGCCGGCGGTCCTTGACAATCAGGTCTTCCACCACGTCGGTGCGCGATCCGGAATCAATGCAGACCCTGCCGACGTTGACCCGGCCGGCTTTGCGCGCCCCCAGCTCGTCGAACTCAAGGATATCGCCGCTCTCGATCAGCATCACATTCCCGACTGATCCGCGCATGGCTGCGGCCATCTCCGCATGCAGCTTCAGTTGCCGGTATTCGCCGTGGATGGGAATGAAATACTTCGGCTTCACCAGGTTAATGATCAGCTTCAATTCTTCCTGGCTGGCGTGGCCGCTGACGTGCACCGGCGGCGACGAGCCATCGTCATAGATCACGTGCGCTTCGCGCCGGAACAGGTGATCGATCATGCGATAGATGGCCTTCTCGTTGCCCGGAATGATCCGCGAGGAGAGCATCACAGTGTCGCCCTTTTCGATCTTGGCGTGCTTGTGATTGTCCACCGCGGCGCGGGAGAGGGCCGACATGGGCTCGCCTTGCGTCCCGCTGATGAGCACGCAGACCTTCTCCGGCGGGAAGTTCTTCATTTCGCCGGGATGGATCAGCAGCCCCTCGGGAATCTCGATGTACCCCAGATCTTCGGCGATCTCCGCGGAATTGTTCATCGAGCGCCCGGCAAACGCCACCTTGCGCCCATGCTGCCAAGCCATCTCAACCGCCAGCTTGATGCGATGGATCGAAGAAGAAAAGCACGAGATGAACAGCCGCCGCTTGGTGTGCGCGAACACTTCGTCGAACTTACGCCGCACCGCGCGCTCACTGGGCGTGTAGCCCTTGCGCTCGACGTTGGTCGAGTCCTGGAACAGCGCCAGTACTCCGGTTTTGCCATATTCGGCGAAAGCGTGCAGGTCGAACAAGCGGTTGTCCGTAGGCGTGGGGTCCACTTTGAAATCGCCGGTGTGAATGATGACCCCGAGCGGAGTGTGGACGGCCAGCGCCACGCAATCCACCAGGCTATGCGTGACCTGGATGGGATTGATGGTGAACGGTCCGATCTTGAAGCCCTCGCCCGCGCGGATCTCACGCAGATCGGCGTCGTCGAGCAATCCGTGCTCTTCGAGTTTGTCCTCGACATACGCCAGGGTGAACTCGGTGCCCCAGACCGGCACGTTCAGTTCGCTCAATATCCAGGGCAGCGCGCCGATATGGTCTTCGTGGCCGTGAGTAAGGATAATGCCCTTCACCCGCTGGCGATTTTCAGTCAGGTAGGAAATATCGGGGACAACAATATCGACGCCCAGCAGTTCGGCTTCAGGAAACATCAGGCCGCCGTCGATGACGATGATATCGTCACCCCAGCGTACGGCCATGCAGTTCATCCCGAACTCGCCCAGGCCGCCGAGAGGTACGATGTGCAATTTTCCAGTTGGCATGCGGTGTATTGATCGTAGCACAAGGTGGACGCAGCCCATGTAGGCGCGAGCGCCGCGCTCGTGCAGTCCGTGTGGGTCGGGCGCCCTCGCCCGCCAGAACGCCGGCGGAGTTGCATCGTGGAAGATTTGAACATCGTTTTCAGTGTGCTTCGAAGCAGGGCCCAGCCGTCGGGATAATTCGACAGTTTCGCGGGCGAGGGCGCCCGCGCCACACCCACCGTAATCTTCCCACCAGTCCGCATCTGCGATAAGGTTGAATTGCATGATTGAGCATGAGCCCAAAACGTGGTTGAGGCGGCGGGTGGAAGACGGCATGCGCCGCGGCTTCCAGCGCGCCTATGAAACCGTCAAGGTCGATCCCGCCAAGTTTCTGCTGCAGGTGCGGGCCGCGTACGGCTTGCCCATCAGCAATTTCCAGGGTGTTTATTCGTTGGAGGTCGGCCAGCTGGACGCGCTCGCGCAACGCGTGATTCGCAGCGGGATGAAAGTTGCGGCCGCCGAAGGGGCCGGATTCGGCCTGGGCGGGCTCATCACAATTATTCCGGATCTGGGAATCCTTTCGGGCGTGACCCTGCGGACCATTCAGAAACTCAGCCTGCTCTACGGCTTCGAGTTCAACACAGAGGAAGAAACGGCTGAATTATGGATCGCAGCCGCCAGCGCCGCCGGCGTCGACATCAGCCGCGAGCTGCTGGAGAAAGAAGTCGTCAGCCGCTTCGTGCCCCGAGTCATCCAGCGTATCGCCGCGCAGGCCAGCCGGGAAGTGGTGGAGAAATGGTCGGGACGGATCATTCCCCTGGCCAGTTCCGTGATCGGCGCCGGCCTGAATTATTATTTCGTTCGCGCCTGGGGTGAACGCGCCCGCTCGCACTTCCGCAAACGCCACATGGAGATTCGCAGCCAGATGGCCGAGGGAAAGCTGATCGTCGTGTCCGATGCCCCCAAGGCGCTGCCATCGTAGTCGTCCTGGACAAAACCCTGACCATGAAAACGTTCGACTGTGCCGCCATCCTCTTCGACCTCGATGGAGTCCTCGTCGACTCGACCCGTTCGGTCACTCGCCAGTGGAGCCGCTGGGCAAAAGAGAACCACATTGATCCGCAGAGAGTCGTCGAGATCGCGCATGGCGTTCGCACCATCGAGATCGTGCGCCAGTTGGCCCCGCACCTTGACGCCGCCGCCGAAGTGATCAGAATTGAGAAACGCGAAGCTGACGACCAGGAAGGCGTTGCCGTCATGCCGGGGGCCGCGGAGTTGCTCGAAAGCATTCCTGAAGGCCGCTGGTGCGTCGTTACTTCCGGCACTCGCTATCTGGCCACGGCCCGGTTGAAGCTGGCAAACTTGCCCACTCCGCGGGTTCTGGTTTCAGCCAACGACGTGTCGAAAGGCAAGCCCGATCCCGAACCGTATCTGATGGGAGCCAAATTGCTCCGCATCAATCCCGCCGAGTGCTTAGTAATAGAAGATGCTCCGGCAGGAATTCGCGCCGCCCACGCCGGAGGAATGAAGGCAATCGCAATCACCAGCACTTATCCGGCGACGGAGTTGCAGGAAGCCGATGCGATCGTGCACAACCTGGCGCAGATAAGAGTTAGAAGCACCGATGGTTCGGGAAGACTCAACGTGAACGTCGAATAGATCGCGTCTCGAATCACGGATTGCTCAACTTCGAGATAAACCCGCGGCAGACAGCCGCGAAGCGGCGCGAGAGTGCAGCCCCGGGCGCAAGCCCGGGGTGGCCAAGCCGAAAATGAAAGACCCCCGATGGGGCGAAAGAACTGCCGCGATTAGCGCAGCCACTCCTCCAACTCAATCCTCTGATCGGTCTTGTCGTCGCGATACTTCACGATGACCGGCGTATAGAGCGAAAGATTCCAATCCGCCGCCGGTCCCTTTTTCACGGCTCGCGCGCCGGGCACAACCACGGCATTCTCTGGAACTTCCAACGGCTTTTCATCCGACGCCTTGTAGACCTGGCCGCGCACGATGTCGTAAAGCGGTGTCGAACGAGTCAAAATGGTTCCCGCTCCCAGGACGGCGCGCGTCCGCACCAGCGTTCCCTCATAGACGCCGCAATTGCCGCCTACCAGAACGTCGTCCTCGATGATTACGGGCGCGGCGTTGACCGGTTCGAGCACTCCGCCAATCTGGGCCGCCGCGCTCAAATGCACGCGCTTGCCGACCTGCGCGCAGGACCCGACCAGGGCGTGGGAATCGACCATGGTGCCTTCATCCACATACGCGCCGACGTTAATGAACATGGGCGGCATGCAGATGACCGAAGGCGCGACATACGCTCCTTCCCGCACCGACGATCCCCCGGGAACCACGCGCACTTTGTCGGCCACGCCAAACTGGCGCACCGGGAAAGTGTCTTTATCCACGAATGACAGCGAGGCGTCGCCCATCTTCACCAGTTCGCCCAGACGAAAGCCCAGCAGGATGCCCTGTTTCACCCAGGCATTTACCTTCCAATCGCCATTGATCTTTTCCGCGGCGCGAACCTTGCCCTGGGTCAGCTGCTCGCGAAATTCCAGAAATGTTTTTCGGGCGTCGGGATTTCGTTCCACCTCGCCCAGCGTGGCGAGGCGCTCGATGGCAGATTGCAGGGAGGACATGAGAAGGGAAGTATAGAAGAAAGAATTTCAGATTGCAGATTTTAGATTGCAGATTGAAAAGCTCCGCTTCCGGCCATCGGACGGCGCCGGCGTAGGTTTTCAATCTGAAATCTGCAATCTGCAATCTGAAATCAAATACACTTGCATTCGCTCCGGATCAGCACGCCAGGCATGTGGTGCGAAGCCTCGCGGGCCTCGGATAGGGTGGGGTAAGGCCCATGCCAGCGGGCGTGGTTGGCATCGTGTCCCGCCGGGCGGCCCTTGCCGTGATTGCACTGGCCGCAACTGGAGCGGTGCAGAACGCTCTTGTGCGGCCCCGCCAGCCAGTTTTCGTAGACGTAGAAATCTGACGCTTCCGCCGCCGGAGCGGCCGGCTTGCTGATCAATCCCGCCTCGGCAGCGATCTTTTGCAGCCTGGACCGGGTATCGCGGCGCATGGGCAGCATGGGCAGCCGGTACACCTCTTCGATTTTCCCCATCATGGCCAGCACTGCTTTCACCGGCAGCGGATTGGACTCGATAAAGTTCCCCAGCATCAGGGGCAGATACTTGCGGTGAATGCGGCGCGCCGTCTCCCAGTCGTTGCCCAGCGCGGCGCGAGTCATGTCCGCCATTTCACGGGGAATTTCGTTGGACGCGACGGAGATAATTCCCGCCCCGCCGAGCGCGATCAGGGGCAAAGTTACGGCGTCATCGCCTGACAAAACCGCAAAAGTTACTGGAACGGCGTTGCAGACCTCGGCCATCTGGGTGATATTGCCGCTGGCTTCCTTGACGGCGGCGATGTTGGGAACTTCGGCCAGCCGCGCCAGCGTGCCCGGTTCGATGTTCGCTCCGGTCCGGCCGGGAACGTTATAAAGAATGATGGGTTTGTCCACGGCTTCCGCGATGGCGAGGAAATGTCGGTACTGGCCTTCCTGCGTCGGCTTGTTGTAATAGGGCGAAGCCGTCAGGATGCCGGTCACGCCCGGCAGGGCAGCCAGCTCCTTGGCCTTGTTGACGGCGTCCTGGGTCGAATTGGAAGTCGCGCCGGCCACAATCGGCACTCGCCCGGCAGCCACTTCGATGGTGATCTCGACGACCCGCAACCACTCGTCGTGAGAAAGAGTGGGCGTCTCGCCGGTGGTGCCGCAAGGGACCAGAAAGTCGATCCCCGACTCCACCTGCCACGCAACCAGGTTGCGCAAAGCAGTCTCGTCAACCGAGCCGTCCTGCCGAAAGGGAGTGACTAAAGCCGTACCGCAGCCACGAAATTGCATAACATAAAGATAACGCTAATCGGGGTGCGTGCAAAACTGCAGACGATGTTGCCAGAACGGAATATACAGGGGCAGGGTGTCCTCGCCCGTCCGGCAGGCGAAGCTCGGCCTTTTAGGTCTCTCTCCAAATATCCTTAAAATCGAAAAATCCCTTTTTTCCGGCCAGCCATTCCGCGGCGCGCACCGCTCCCTCGGCAAATCCGCGGCGCGACTTGGAATCGTGGCAAAGGTAAATCGTGTCGTTGGGCGAGTCGAGCACGATTTCGTGCATGCCCACCACATCGCCCTCGCGGAACGAGGTGATTTCGAGCTCTTTGCCCGAGACATCACGAATAATCTTTTGCAGCGTCACCGCCGTCCCTGAAGGCGCGTCTTTCTTGTGGGCGTGATGACGCTCAAAGATTTGGCCCGAATAATGATGCTGCAAGATTCCCGCTGCGGTGCGCGCAGCCTCGAACAGCAAATTGATGCCGATGGAAAAGTTCGCGCCATACAGGAAACCAGACCCACTCTTTTCGACTAGCTGTCGTACTTTGTCCAGGTCGCCATACCAGCCGGTGGTCCCAACCACCATGTTCTTACCGGCGCGGACGCAGGCCTCGATATTTCCCAGCACGGCCTGCGGCGTGGTGAAATCAGTCACGATGTCTATATCGCGCAGTTTCTCCACGGTCAGAGCCGAAGCGTGCGGATTCTCCGCCGCGCACAGCAGCGTAATGTTATGGCCTCGATGGCGCGCTACTTCCGCCACCAGGGAGCCGGTCTTACCGCGTCCTAAGATAAGCAGATTCACAACAAATCCTTGAGATTGCTGCGCCGCGGCATACAACCGCAAAGCCCAGCGGCTAGAGCCGAATCTGTTTGCGCCTTTTGCGGCATGACTGAAGTCGTGCCCTTCCCGGATTCGCCCAACCCAATCGTGCGCACAGGTTAAGCAAAAACTTCCGGATCCAAATCCGAAAAGAACGTCTTGTGCAGGCGCTGAACCACGTCGGAAACCACTTCCTCCTCGACCACGAACGTCAGATTGATCTCCGACGCTCCCTGCGAGATCATGCGGATCTTGACGTCCGCCAGTTCTCCGAACACCCGCGCCGCAATGCCGGGAGTGTCCCGCAAATTCTCGCCCACCAGGCAGACGATGGCCTTGCGTCCCTCATATTTTACGTCGGCCAGTTTAGCCAGGTCGGCGGCGAGCGGTGGGATGGACTCGTTCGAGTCGACCGTCAGCGACACGCTTACTTCCGATGTCGAGACCACATCCACGGCCACGCGGTGGCGATCGAAGGCGGCAAAAATCGCGCTGAGAAAGCCGTGGGCCAACTGCATGCGGGGAGCGGCTACGTCCACAATGGTGATTCGCTTTTTCACCGCGATGGCCTTGAAGAAATTTCGGCAGTGGGGCGCGCGAGCTGTGATACGCGTGCCTTCGCACGTGGGATTCCCCGAGTTCAGAATATAGACCGGAATATTCTTCTGCACTGCGGGCAGCACCGTGGCCGGGTGCAGGACTTTGGCTCCGAAGTAGGCCAGCTCCGCCGCCTCGTCGAAGCTGATCACCTTGATGCGCCGGGCGTCCGCGCTCATGCGCGGGTCGGTGGTCATCATGCCGTCCACGTCCGTCCATATCTCGATCCGTTCGGCGCCAAGGCCGGCGCCTGCAATGGCGGCGGAATAGTCTGACCCGCCGCGGCCGATGGTGGTGGTAATCCCGGCCTTCGACGCTCCGATGAAGCCGCCCATGACCGGAACTCTTCCCGCCGCCACCAGGGGTGCGACCCTGGACTGCAACTTCTGGTTGGTTTCCTCGAACTGGGGAGCGGCGCGCATATGAGCGCTGTCGGTCACCAGCCACTCGCGCGAATCCACCAGCGCGGAAGGCATGCCCAGGGCGGAGAATGCCGCCGCCACAATTTTGCTGGAGAGAATTTCCCCGAAGGCCGAGACATAGTCTGTAGTGCGCGGAGTGAGTTCGCCGACGGCGGAGATGCCGCGCAGCAGTTCTTCCAGAGTTTCGAAGTCGGCGCCCAGGTCGCCATGAAACTGGGTGAACAGGGCTGTCCCCAGCAGTTCTCCGGCAGTGTTGTAGTGGCGCTCCTGGAGCGCGCGGCAAAGTTTCAGCGCGGTCTTGCGGTCGCCGGCGCCGGCGGCGCGGGCCATGGCCAGCAACTGGTCGGTCACCTTGGCCATGGCGCTGACCACCACCACCGGCTTCTGTTCCAGCCGGCCTTTGACGATGGCGCCGGCGCGCTCGATGGCCTTGGCATCCTGCACCGAGGTGCCCCCGAACTTCATGACGATCATCGAGGTAAGTTCCTCAGGCAGAGAGAAGGCAGGGCGGAGCAGCGCTTTAGCGCTGCATTGAAAGCCAGCGTATGGAAACGGGGTTTAGCCCCTGCAGTTCTTCGGAACAATTCACCCTCAGCGGCTGAAGCCGCCACCAGGAATTAGATCTCTAATGCAGGGCTGAAGCCCCGCTCCAACCTCGCCATTTGCCGGGGTACCCTGAAACCGCGCAACTCAATCGAGATAACCTTGCACCTTCAGCAACTCGGCATTCAGCAGCGCCGCTCCCGCTGCCCCGCGAATCGTATTGTGGGAGAGCACGGTGAACTTCCAGTCCAGCACGCCACACGGACGCAGCCGGCCCACCGTGGTCGTCATTCCGTTTCCCGAGTCGACGTCGAGGCGCGGCTGCGGACGATCACTCGACGTCAAATACCGCACTGGCTGCTCTGGAGCGCTGGGCAGCTTCATCTCCTGCGGCAAACTGCGGAACTTGCTCCAGACCTCGATGATCTCCTCCGGCTTTGCTTTCTTCGTCAGTTTCACTGAAACCGATTCCGTATGGCCGTCTTCGACCGCGACGCGGTTGCACTGGGCGCTCATGCCGAACGCGCCCATCACGATGCCCGAGCCATTCAGCTTGCCCAGCAGCTTGCGGGTTTCCTCTTCCATCTTCTCTTCTTCCTTCGAGATGTAGGGAATCACGTTGCCCAGAATGTCCAGCGAAGCCACACCGGGATATCCTGCGCCGCTGACGGCTTGCATGGTGACTGCCATCACGGTGTCCAGCCCAAACGCATGCTGAAGCGGCGCCAATGCAATGACCAGGCCAATCGCCGAGCAATTTGGATTGGTCACGACGAACCCGCCCGACTTCTTCCGCCAGGCCTGGCACTCCAGCAGCTTGACATGATCGTGATTCACTTCTGGAATGACCAGGGGCACATCTTTCTGCATGCGCAGCGCGCTGGAGTTGGTGATCACGGCGCATCCGGCGTCGGCGAAACGAGGCTCCATCTCGGCCGCGATCGAAGCATCGAGCGCGGCAAAAATGACTTTGGGCGCTCCGTCAGGAGTCGCGGGGGCAACCCGCATTGCCGCTACCTCTCCGGGGATTGCTGTTTTCAGCTTCCAGCGCGCGGCCTCGGCATACGGTCGGCCCTCGGAGCGGTCGGAAGCCGCCAGCCACGCCACCTCGAACCAGGGATGATGCTCCAGCATCTGCACGAAGCGCTGCCCGACAATTCCAGTCGCGCCCAGGATTCCTACAGGGATTTTCGCAGTCATAAGGTTTCTTGGGATTTTACAACACGGCCGGCGTGTACCTCCGCGCTAGAAGAGGAAACAGTTGTCTGAGCAGTGTCAATGTCAAGCGCCGGTGCGCTGCGTTCACCACGGACCACGTGGGGACAGCCGCCCCCGGCTGTCCGGCGGAGCGAAGCTCCGCAAGTCGGCATCGCCTAAAACCCGTCGAGCTGCGCTCGACTGGACAGCCGGGGGCGGCTGTCCCCATGCGGTCCGTGCCTAGGTTCTGGGACTGATCTCGGAACCAAAGGAATACTCATTCAGCGGCCCGAAGCGTTTTTTCTCCGCGTAGAGCCGCCAGCGCCGCCACACAATGCGCAGGCTGGCCATGATGGGAATGGACAGATAGATGCCCAGCACGCCTGCGATCTCGCCGCCGGCCAGGACGCCGAAAATGGCCGCCAGCGGATGCAGTTCCATGCTCTTTCCCATGATGCGGGGTGAAATCACATAGTCCTGCACCAGGCGCCAGGCAGCCAGAAACATCAGCAGAACGAACCAGTGCGGATAGCTCATCAGCAGGGCAACGCCGAAGATAACGGCGGCGGCGACCAGGGGTCCGACCACGGGGACGAATTCCAGAAGTCCGCCGGCCGTGCCCAGCACCAGCGCGTAGGGAACACCAGTCAGCCCCAGAAACGCGATATAAGCGATGAATGAAAGCGCCGCCAGGGTCAGCTGCGCCCGGATGAACTGGGCCAGCATCTGATTCAAATCGCCCAGCACCCCCTCGAGGAATTCGCGCTGCGGCCGGGAATGCACGAACGAGAGCAGCACCTCGCCGAACGAGCGTCCATCCTTGAGGAAGAATGCCGCCAGAATGGGTACCACGATCAGCAGCCAGGCCTGCTGCGCGACTTCGGCCACGCGCACGCCGATGCGTTGCGCCAGCCCTAGAAGTTCACTGCGGTGGTTGGCCAGAAGCGTCGATAATTGCACCCGGGTCGTTACACTCCATCCCTGTTCTTTGCCAATCTGTTCGGCAATCTGGCCCGAACTCACCGTTTCCAGGAGCTTGGGCAAGGATTCGCTCAAACGCTGGGCCTGGCGGCCGATCTGCGGGCCCACGAAAAAGAAGAAGGTAATCAGGAGTGCAACCAGCAATAGATAAATGACGCCAATGGCCCGCCCCCGCCCGCGCACCCACCGGTCGACCCGGGAAACCGCGGGGTCCACCAGATAGGCGAAGAAAACCGCGAACAGGAATGCAATCAGAGTGCGGCGCGCAATGTACAGAAAGCCGAGGGCCAGCGCGAACAGCAGCACCGTGAACAGGACCCGCGACGTGCGTGCATCAATCAGGGACATGGAAACCTTTACCCGCTAATCCCGCACGACTTCGGTATTGTCGGCGGCTACCAGAATCCGCACCAGCTTGAATTGATCGTCGAGCCACAGCGACCAGTCCCCGGCATCGCTTTTCAGCACAAAATGGTTGAGCTCGCGTTCCACGCCTCGCACCGGAACCTTCTCTTTTCCGGTGAAGGCCAGGCTCACCAGCAGGGAAGAACGCTGATGCGGATTAATGACGCCGAACTTTACCTGCTGGTTCTGCGGGCAGGCGACCACTCCCTTGTCCTGGTGACAGCCGCTGGCCAGGTATTTCCACACCAGAATCTCGCGGTGGACAAAGAAGTAGTCATCGAGGACGCTGGTCGAAATCGGAAGCAGGAAAGGGTGCTCCTCCTCTTTGTCCGAGGGATTGGTGGTGGAGCGTTCGAGCAGAAGGGAGTCGTTGGGCACCAGCACAGCCTGCGCTTTGCCCGGGCTGATTTCTTTCCACTGGTATTTTTTTAAATCGCCGTTGGGCGCAAGCTGCAATTCTGAAGACTGCGCGGCGGGGTCAACGCCCGCCTCGGTCTTGAATTCGGATGTGGCAACGCTGCCCGCGGAATTCTGTTGAATGGAGAATGTCTCGGTAGCCACCCTGTGTCCATTCATGAAGACGCCAAAGGAGCCGGCGTCGACGACCTGGCCCGCGGTTTCCTTGTCTTTGTCTTTGTCCTTGGCCGGCGCTGCCAGGGCCGCCGAGGCGAGCAGCAACCAGGAGAGTCCGACCACCAGAGCCGTTCTGAACTTCACGTTTCGCACTCCTTCAAAATTCCGGTTCGAGATTTTCTCCGGCCTGGCTTGCAATGGCTGCGCGCTTTATCGCAGGCCCAGGCGGGTGATCGCTTCCACCGCGACTTCTTCCACGTCTTTACCGGAGGTTTCAATGCGCAACCCGGCTTTCAGGTAGCGCGGCCTGCGGTCCTCGTAGAGCCGGCGAAACTCTGTTACATCGCCGCGCAACGGGCGCTCCAACGTCTGCTGCTGGCAACGGCGGAACAACTCTTCCGCGGGAGCGTCCAGAAAAACAGTGGACCACCCAGCCGCTTCGAGCAGGGCGACGTTGTTGTCCTGCGCGAACGCGCCGCCTCCCAAAGCCACGATCCTGGCGGAAGGGCCCAGTTCGCCTACCAGTAAACGCAGGGCCTCATGCTCCATCCGGCGGAATTCGGTTTCGCCGGATTGCCGGAAAATCTGCTCGACCGACTGCTGCGCCCGAGCCTGGATGCGCTCGTCCAGATCCTCGAAAGGCCAGCCCAGATGGCGGCTCAGGGCCGCGCCCACGCTGCTCTTTCCGGCGCCCATAAAGCCCACCAGGACCACGGTCCGTACCCCGGAGCCGGAGGAGGACTTCGTGGTGTCAGACGGCCCGCCCGGTCGAGTGCTCATGTATGGCGGCAATCTGCGAGGCCGCCTGACGGCCCCGCCAGCTTTCTCAATTTCGTTTGGTGTAGCGCGTCTTGTTTAGCGCTTCTTGAGGTGGATTTTACCACTGAAGGAAAACAACCGGACCGAAGATGCTGCCTTGTTCATCGTACCTGCGAAGGCACTCCCTGCCCGGACCACGAAGGGGGTGTGCTTGGGCTCGAGCAGAAAATCGTTTTCCACCTTACCCCGCACCGAGCGCGCGGTCACATCGATGGAGGCGTCGTTGGGGGCGCTGGCTTCGATGTCTCCGCTGTGACTGGTCAGCATGTATTCGCCGCTGTTGCCGAAGTCGCCCTCATACCGGATCTTGCCGCTGGTCGAGTTCACCTGCACCAGGGGGCCGTTTACCGAGTTCAACACCACATCGCCCCCAACCGAGGTGACTTCCACATGTCCGTTGCGGATATTGGTCAAAGCCACGGAACCATTCAGGGTGCGCACGTGCACGTGGGCATCGCTGACGTCGCGCACTTCCACGTTCGCCTGGCTGCCTTCGAGAGTTACGTCCCCGTGCAGGCCCTCAGCATGCAGCAGGCCGGTGAATGATCTCAGGGTGACGCTGGCATCGGCCGGCACGGATACTTCATAGTCCACCCTTCCCGCCTCGGGACCGGCAGGCGAAAGGAGGTGGCTGAGAATGTCAACGCGGTTTCCGCTCTGCGTCTGGTCGACCTCCACCTGGTCGGAATGCAGGATGGCGACCACCATGACCTGGCCTGCGGCGCCCGGCTTGACGGCGACCGGTCCAAACTGATTCGTAATCGAGACGACCGATCCCGGCCCAACGGTAAAGCGGAATTCCTTACGGACTTCGGCGGAGGCGCAAATCGCGGTTGCCAGAAGCATGACCGAAACCAGTTGTACGCGCTGCGTTCTCGCCATACCTTCCTCTCTCACCGTGTCGTCGGGGCGACCGGCCGTGGTCATGAGCTTTCCTGCTGCTCGCCGCGGCATGCTGCCGCCGCGCCTGGCCCGCTAGGGCAGGGAGCGGTCCAACGCCATCTCGTAGACGGCGGCGCGCTGCTCGTAAGCGTCCATCACAATCTGCTGCGCTTCCTCATCGTTAGGATCGGCCTGAGCGGATTCCTCGGCGTCCCTGATGTAGGCATTCACATTCTGCAGGTTGGATGCATACTGCGCCTTCATCGCGGGAGAGCGCGAAGCCACAGCCGCCAGCAACTGGTCGTCTTCGTCATTTACGCTGGGCTTTTGCATGGTCTGCGAAGTGATGACAGCGGCAGGAAGCGCCGAGTCTACACCAGCCGAGAGCTTGGGACTCGGTTCACGCTGGTAGATCATGATCCCAAATCCGACCAAGACCAGCGCCGCCACCGGCGCCAGCCAGCCCAGGCTCCAGGGGCGCGGCCTCGACGGCACCAGCAA
>Ga0187822_10000076_pt1 | contig 15661 bp, 17 predicted proteins | sample NC_wetland_sal_i_18_FD_132967 | JGI IMG/M metagenome (GOLD analysis project Ga0187822, IMG submission 132967) | Wetland sediment microbial communities from Neuse River Estuary, North Carolina, USA - SourceSoil_2 | ecosystem: Environmental > Aquatic > Freshwater > Wetlands > Sediment | place...
AAAGGCGGTCTTAGCCCTGAAGCCACGTCACATGGGAGGATGGGGGAACTAGTCGCTACCGAACAAGCTGGGCCGCGCCTGGGAGGGCAGCACTGCCAGATAACGGCGCGGGCACACCAGGAAATGCAGCCAGCACACGGGCAAGTGCGAATTGGGCTTCTGATGGCGCATCGGGCAACATTCCTAAGCAATTATAACACTTGGTGTGGGTCGGACACTCCTGTCCGACGCCCTTGACGTTGGTTTGCTTGGTTATAATCCGGCATCGGGAACCAAGTCAAAGGCGTCGGACAGGAGTGTCCGACCCACAGCGGCTCCTGCTCTCCGCGCCTCTGATATGTTCTAAGTGCCAGCTTTCCTGCGACCACATCCATGACCCATGCCCAGCGCCAGCATCGCTTCGCCGTGATCCTTGCCTTCGGGCTGGTGTATTTCTTCTGGGGGTCCACCTATCTCGGGATCGATATCGCGGTCGAGCACATTCCTCCCGCCCTGATGTGCGCAATTCGCTTCCTGATCGCGGGCGTGTTCATGCTCGCGTATTGCGCATTGCGGGGACGCAAGGTTCTCTACTCGCCCACGCGGCTTGGCCGAATGGCAGTCGTGGGCGTGCTGCTGTTGCTGGGCGGCAATCTGACGCTTTCTTATGCCGAGATGCATGTGGCTACGGGGCTGGCGGCTCTGATCATCGCCGTGACGCCGCTCTGGTTCCTGGTTCTGGACTCGCTCTTGCTGGGAGATCACCATATCGCTCCGCGGGGAAAGATCGGGTTGAGCCTGGGCGTCGCCGGCCTGCTGGTCCTGCTGTGGCCAGACCTGGCCGCGACGACCGCTCTCGGACGAGTTCAGTTCTGGGCTTCGATCAGCCTGCTGGGCGGGTCCTTCAGCTGGGCGCTGGGATCGGTGCTGGCGAAAAAATGGAAATCTGCCGACGTTGATCCCTTTTCCGCCACCGCCTGGCAGATGATTGCGGCGGGCCTGGCGAACTTCCTGGTCGCGCTTGCTCTGGGCGACCTTTCGCGGGCGGTGTGGACCGCCCGGGGAATTGCCGCCACTCTCTACCTGGTGGTTTTCGGGTCATGGGTCGGGTACACCGCCTATATATGGCTGCTGAACCATGTGCCGACCTCGAAAGTTTCGACCTACGCGTACGTGAATCCGGTGGTTGCCGTGTTTCTGGGATGGCTGGTCCTGCACGAACGGGTGAGTGGGTACATTTTGGCGGGCAGCGCCATCGTGGTGGCATCGGTTGCTCTGGTGACCAGCGCGCAGGTGACGCCAAGGACCGTCGCCGAGGAAATGCCTGCTGTAGAGTCGATGGGAGACTGATGAGTAGCGCCGCCGTCCCGGCGGCTGTCGGGGCGGCGTCCCGCCGCCCCTCTGAACGCGGAGGGCGAGACGCCCTCCGGACAGCCGGCGGGACGCCGGCGGTACGGGAGCCTGGAGATTTCAATGCCATCATGTGTCCGCTGCGGTCGCGAATTACCATCCACTTCCGGAGCGGACACCGATCCGCTCTGCCGCGATTGCCGCGCCGACCTGGATTTCGCCGCTCCCTCACGTGAAACTCCGGCTTCTCCGCGGCCGGTCCGCCTCAGCCGGCCGTTCCTGTTGACTCAGGTGATTGTCGGCATCAACGTTCTCGTCTTCCTGGGCATGGTTTTCTCGGGCGTGTCCTTCGTGTCCCCCACCAGCCAGCAACTGGTGACGTGGGGCGCGAACTTCGCGCCCTTGTCGCTGGGGGCGCAACCCTGGAGAATCCTGGCCTCGAACTACGTCCACATCGGGATCATCCACATTTTTTTCAATATGTGGTGCCTGTGGAACCTGGGGAGGCTGGCGGAACAGATCTTCGATCGCTGGTCCTACCTGCTGGTGTACACCGCCAGTGGGATCGCCGGCAGCCTGGTCAGCCTGTGGTGGCATCCGCAGGGCATTGGCGCGGGAGCTTCGGGAGCCATCTTCGGTCTTGCCGGCGGGCTGATCGCGGTGCTGTACCTGGGAAAACTTCCCATTCCCAAGGCAGCAATCAGGCCCATTCTCAAGAGCCTGATCATGTTCGCTGCCTACAACCTGTTTTTCGGCCTGGTGCCGGGTATCGACAACTCGGCCCATCTGGGAGGCCTGGCGACCGGCCTTGGCTTGGGCGCGATCCTGGCGGGAAGCATCACTCAGCCTCCCGAAATTCGCGCCCGCCGCCGGAATTACGTGCTGGTAGGGACAACGTTGCTGTTCCTGGTCGCAAACACCTACCTGAGGCAGAGAACCGGAAAGCTGGAATCGGGCCGGTTCCTCCCCGATACCAGCGGACGTTCACAGCCGGCTCCTTCACCGCAAAGTCCCCCACCATGACCTCGGCGCGAGATTAACCGGAAACTAGAGCCGCCTCTTTCTTCCCTACTGCGAAGCTTTTTCTTCGTCCACGTCGTCGTCGCTCACCAGGTCTGCCGCATGTCCGCGGACAGAATAGGTGGACTTCTGGTTTTCATCGGGCGCGAAAGTCACCCGGACTGGCCGGCGCTCCCATACCGGCGCAGGACACTCTGAGTCGGGCGCGTCATCTCCGCCGGCCTCGCCCAGAGGTTTTTTCAGGACGGGTTTTCGGCGTCCCACCTGGAACACGATGGCGAAACGTTTCTTGCCGTCATCGGACACGCCGCAGTAGGCGGCGTAATCGCGATACCAGCTGGCCACGGAATAGTAAGGATCAAATTCCGGCAGGGCGATCGACGCAATGTGCCCCGTCATGCGATCGACCAGCAACCAGCCTCCGCGCTGCCACACCCAGCCGGGCGTCGCCGCCGGGTCGCCGGGCAAGGCATCGTTCACCCGCAAGGCGCGACGCACGACGAACAGGCGCTCGGTAATGTCATGGGCCGCGCCCAGGGTAGATTCGTGGGCCCGCCCATCCACATAGAGAGCGCGCATCTTCAATCCGGCGCATTCGGTTTCTGACGGTCCCGCGCACCATCGGATGGTGGTTCCCTTGCCGAAGCTTATGACGTGCGGCTTGGCGGCGCCCAGCGCGGATCCTGGGAGCATTGCAGAAGCAAGAAGAATCCAGAACGAGACACGAAGCATGTAGCCAGACTATGCATGCCGAAGCTCCCAGAACAAGGTCATGCGACACACCCAGCGCAACTTTGTTCCTAATCGGGACGCCGCAGGACGCCATTCGTGGCCGTCAGCCTGAACCTTCGTGCCCTTCGTGGTTCATGCATTTGGCCTCGATCATGAGTTCTTCACCCTCGAAGAAATCGTTTACAATAGTGACTGTCACCTCCGGCGGTACGATGACCCTCCCGCAGAAACCACCGACAACCATTTCTTCGCGTCCGGTGTCTTACAAAGACATGGGGGAAGTGTCGGCCCGCAGGTCTCCGCCGCGAATTCTGGTGGTGGACGACAACCAGGACATCATGGGGCTGATGCAGGAACTGCTGGCCACCCACGGTTACGACGTGGTCGCGGTCCCGGATGCGATTCACGCCGAAGCTGAAATCCTGCGCCACCCTCCCGACCTGATTCTTTCGGACGTCGTCATGCCCGGCAAGTCAGGCTACGAATTGTGCCGGGAAATGAAAGAGAACCCCGCCACCCGCCTGATCCCGTTCGTTCTGATCACCGGCCTGACCGATCGTCAGGACCGGGTGCTGGGAATTGAGTCGGGGGCCGACGATTTCCTGCACAAGCCGATTTTTCCCGAGGAACTGTTTGCCCGGGTCAAATCTCTGCTCAAGCTGAAAGAGTTTACCGACGAACTGGAGACCGCCGAATCGGTGCTGTGCACCCTGGGTCTGAGCGTGGAGAGCCGAGACCCGTACACCGAAGGCCACTGCGACCGCCTGGCGCGGCATGCCAGCAACCTGGGAAGGTACCTCGGCCTCGGCCCGGAATCCATCGTCGCCCTGCGCCGCGGCGGCTATCTGCACGATCTTGGCAAGATCGCGGTTCCCGATGAAATCCTGAAAAAAGGCACGAACCTGACCCCGCAAGAGTGGGTCATCATGAAACAGCACCCGGTCACCGGCGAGACCATCTGCCGTCCGCTGAAGTCGCTGCGCCTGGTGTTGCCCATCATTCGCAGCCATCACGAACATTCCGACGGCAGCGGTTATCCCGACGGCCTGCAGCGGGGCGAAATTCCGCTGCTGGCGCGGGTGCTGCAAGTGGTGGACGTCTACGACGCCCTGCGGACCGCTCGACCCTATAAGCTGGCGCTCAGCCATGAGCAGGCCGCCGTCACCATGCAAGAAGAAGCCCGCTCCGGATACTGGGACGAACAGCTCACCCACGAATTCTTCTCCATGCTGGAAAAACAGCAGCAAGTCGCCTGAGTCTTTGGTAGCGCCGGGACGCCGGCGCTACTGAACAATAACGATGTAGGCACGAGCGCCCCGCTCGTGCGGCGGCGCCACTGACGATTCCGCACGAGCGCGGGGCTCGCGCCCACATGACTACGAAGCCGAGACCGCTAACCCGAGTTCCTTAGGCAGGGGCACAACCGTGATACCTGTCCCTTTCTGGTAGCCGAGCGTCAGCTCGGCGGCACATTGATTGCACAACCAGAAAAATTCGATGCGACGTGAGGCCTTCTTCGCTTCGTGGACCGGGGCGGAGGCAAGAATTTCGACGCTGGTGTCCAGGCGGAACAGCTTTCCCTGATGCAGATAAAGAAAAGTGGCCGGGCAGCCCGGGTTGGCGCATTTGGAGAGCATCTCTGCCTCCTCGCGGGCGGAAAAATATTATTAAATGAATGCTACTCCTGAAGCGCGGGCGCGCAGCCCTTCCAGCAGAAAAAATTTTGTGGAAATCGCCTGGCCAGGTTCATTTTGAACTTGTTCCTGGTAGCGCCGGCCTCCGGCCGGCCCGATGGGCGGGACGCCCACCAGGCAGCCGGCGCTGCCGAGCAAGAACGATGTAGGCGCGAGCGTCCCGCTCGTGCGGCAGCGCCGCTGACGATTCCGCACTAGCGAGGCGCTCGCGCCTACATGTCCAAGTCGGCGGGTCCATTAATGGGATCGCCGATCAGCTCGCGGCTTTTTGCCCCGCGGGCTTTGCCCGCTCCCGCACCGCTTCGGCGATTTTCTTCCCCATCGCGGACGTACTGAGAACGCTCTCGCCCGGCTGCGCCAGGTCTTTGGTTCGCGCGCCTGCCGCCAGCACGGCGGCCACTGCCGATTCGACACAGGCCGCTTCGGTTTCGAGCTTGAAGGAGTAGCGCAACAGCATCGCCGAAGCCAGAATCGCCCCCACGGGATTGGCAATGCCTTGCCCGGCAATGTCGGGCGCGGAACCATGCACCGGCTCGTAGAGGCCGACCGTTCCGCCAATGCTGGCCGACCCCAGCATGCCCAGCGATCCCACGACCGCACCCGCCTGGTCCGAAAGAATGTCGCCAAACATGTTTTCCGTCAGTACAACATCGAAATCCGCGGGCCGCGCTACCAGGGCCATGGCCGCCGAATCCACATACATATGGTTCAGCTTGACGTCGGAATACTGCTGTCCCACCTGGGTGACCACCTCGCGCCACAGCCGGGAGCAATCGAGAACGTTGGCTTTGTCCACGGAGGTCACTTTGCGGCGGCGCGAGCGCGCCAGCTCAAAACCTACTTTCGCGATGCGCTCAATTTCAGCCTCACCGTAACGCATGGTGTCGATCGCCACGCGGTTGCCGGCAGGACCCTGCGTGCTGCGCGGCTCCCCGAAGTAAATGCCTCCCAGCAGTTCGCGCACGATCATCACATCGGTACCCCGCACCAGGTCCGCCCGCAGCGGAGAAGAGCCTTCCATCCCGGCGAAGCACGCCGCCGGCCGCAGGTTGGCAAACACACCCAGTTCGCGCCGTAACCGCAGCAGCCCGCTCTCCGGCCGCAGATGGCTGGGGAAACTATCGAACGACGGGCCTCCGACGGCTCCCAGCAGTACTGCTCCGGAAGCCAGGCAGGCCTGCAGCGTCTCCGCTGGGAGCGGGTCTTTGCTTACCAGAAGAGCGGCGCCCCCGACCGGCTTGCGCGTGACCATGAGCTTGTGGCCAAAAGTTTCAGCAATCGTTTCCAGAACGCGGACGGCTTCGTCGGTAACTTCCGGTCCGACACCGTCGCCGGGAAGGGCGGTGAGGTTGAGGAACATGGGGTTGTATTGTATGTCCGGAAAGGCCTGCGAGGAAAACTGAGATGGGCGAAGTAGCAGCTTCGCAACGAGGAAACTGTCATCGGTACCAGAGCGACAGCTTCGCATTGTGAGGAAACTGTCATCCTGAGCGGAGCCGCAGCTTCGCATTCGCGAAGCTGCCGCGTAGTCGAAGGAGCCCTATGAGCTTTGCGGGTGCGCTGGAGAAATCGGCAGAGGACCAAGCCCTGGATATTCCATACCCACCTTGGCTGCGATGGGGCCTTCGACTCCTCCACCCATTCGCGAATCCAGCGCCGGCTCCTCGCGGGCGAGGTCGCCCGCGGCCACACCTGGTTGTCCGGCGGGCATCCTGCCCGCCCATCGGGCCGGCGGGACGCCGGCGCTACAGGGTTAGAACTGATTCGCCCTGGGACTTTGTTCTCGGATACGCCGTTGCTCCACGCACCTGCTGAATTAATTCCAGCAGATGATGTTCCTCCACGTGCTTGATCGTGTCCGCAAGCACCACGAATCTGCGATAGATTTCATCCAGTTCGCGACGATTGAACTGGAACCCAAGTTGCTCGCAGCGCAGTCCCAGCGCATGACGCCCGGAGTGCTTGCCCAGCACCAGGCGGGAATCCGGCACGCCCACCGATTGCGGAGTCATGATTTCGTAGGTCAGCGGGTTTTTCAGCATGCCGTCCTGATGGATGCCGGCCTCATGCGCGAACGCATTGCGTCCGGTCACCGCCTTGTTGGGCTGTACCGGCACACCCGTGATTTCACTCAGCAGCTGGCTGGCCGGGAAAAGCTGTTCGCTGACCACGCCGGTCTGGTACGCATACCGGTCAGGCCGGACCCGCATGGCCATCACGATTTCTTCCAGTGACGCATTACCTGCCCGCTCTCCGATGCCGTTGATGGTGCATTCCACCTGGCGCGCCCCGGCGGCGATCGCGGCCAGCGAATTGGCCACCGCCAGCCCGAGATCGTTGTGACAATGCGCGGAGATCGCCACCTTCTCAATGTCCCGCACGCGCTGGCGAATGCTTTGAATGAGCTCGCCGAATTCCACCGGCATGCTGTAACCGACCGTGTCCGGGATATTGAGGGTGGTGGCTCCCGCTTCCACTACGGCATCGAGGACCTGGTACAGAAATTCGTGATCCGTGCGGGTCGCATCCTCGGGCGAAAACTCCACGTCCCCGCAAAACGATTTCGCCAGGCGGACCGCATCGCGGGCCTGTTCCAGGCACTGCCGCCGCGAAATCTTGAGTTTGTATTGCAGGTGAATGTCGGAGGTAGCCAGGAATACGTGGATGCGAGGCCGGGCAGCTCCCTTGACCGCCTGCCAGGCGCGCTCGATGTCCGGCGCACAGGCGCGGGCCAGGCCGGCAATGATGGGACGCCGGATGGTGGCCGCAATGGCCTGCACCGCCGCGAAGTCGCCTTCTGAAGCGATGGGGAATCCGGCTTCGATGATGTCCACGCCCAGGCGGTCGAGCTGATGCGCCAAACGCAGCTTTTCCTGCACGTTCATGCTGCACCCGGGCGACTGCTCGCCATCGCGCAGGGTGGTGTCGAATATCCTGATCCGCGCTCGTTCCATGCCCCGGACCTCCCTCAGGTACGGGCCCATGCTAGCTGGAACTCGGGCTACAGGAAATCTTATAATTATTGTACTAACATTAGATTGTCTTCTTATATAAGACATGCTAATAATAACTGTAGAGTCCTTAAGGCAGCCGATATGGATCTGGGACAGTTGGAAGTGTTTCTGGCGGTGGCGCGGGAGGGAAAATTTTCCCGCGCCGCGGAAAAGCTGCATCGCACCCAGTCGGCGGTCAGCCAGTCGATTCACAAGCTGGAAGAAGACGTGGGCGAGCGCCTCTTCGACCGCTCGTCGCGCGACGGCCTGCTGACCGATGCCGGGCGCGTCCTGCGGGAGTATGCCGAGCGCCTGCTCAACCTGCGCGACGATGCCAGCGGCGCCCTGGGGGAACTGCGCCAGTTGCATCGCGGCAAGCTCAGCATCGCCGCCAACGAATTTACCGCCCTCTACCTGTTGCCCGTGCTGGCCGAGTTCCGCCGCCTGCATCCCATGGTCGGTATCGCGGTGCAGCGCTCGCTGGGCAGCCACATTCCCGGCGATGTGCTGCGTCACAATTCTGAACTGGGCGTCCTCACTTATGATCCGCTGGAGCCGCAGCTCCACTCCATCGTCGCTTACCTGGACGAATTAATATTCGTGGTGCCGCCCACCCACCCCCTGGCCGGGGAAGCCCAGGTCAGTATCCGCCAATTGGGCGCGGAGTCGTTTGTCGCCCACATCGTGACTTCGCCCTATCGCGAAAAAGTGATCCAGGCATTCAAGCGCCACAAGACGCCGCTCCACATGGACATCGAGCTGCCCACTCTGCAGGCCATCAAGCGCTTCGTCGCCATGGGCAACGGGGTCGCGCTTCTGCCCGCAATCAGCGTGGAGAGTGAACTGGCGCGCGGCGAACTGGTGCGCATTCCGGTGCGCGAACTGCGCCTGCATCGCAAACTCCGGCTGGTCTATCGTCAAGCCGCCAGCTTGTCGCACGCCGCCCGCGCCTTCCTGAAGGTGGCGGAGGCTTTCGCGCGAGAACGCCGCGGCCCCTACCGCTTCCACCGCGAACACTGAAGACTCCATGTAGGCGCGAGCGCCCGCGCTCGTGCGGCCGCGCCACGAACCACGTGGGGACAGCCGCCCCGGCTGTGCGGTCGAGCCAAGTTCGACAGATGTTAGCCGCCGCAAAAAATAGCAGAGCTCCGCTCCGCCGGACAGCGGAGGGCGGCTGTCCCCCATGGCTCGTGATAACTTTGCGCGCGAGCGAGCGCTCGCGCCTGCACAACCACGCTCCCGGACCTCACATCTAACCCGGCATGAGAACTGTTCTGCCTAAGCTCACCACTATCGGGTTCATCCTCCTGCTGCTGCCGGGCGCCGCCCTGGCTCAGATCCCCACGCGGGGCAACGTCTTCTTTGGATATTCCTATGGCAGCGCCGATTTTTCTTCCAATGGCCGAACCAACCTGAACGGCTGGAACGGATCGCTCGAGGGCAAAGTCCTGCCCTGGGTGGGTTTCGTGGCCGATTTCAGCGGCCTCTATGGCACGCAAAATATCCCGGCCGTTCCCGCCTTCAGCGCCGATACGAGGATGAACACCGTGGTCCTGGGCCCACGCGTGTCCGTAGATGTGGGAAAATTCACGCCCTTTGCCGAGGCGCTATTCGGAGCTTCGCACATCCATGAGACTGCCACCGGCTTTTCCGACTCCGATACCTCGTTTGCCACCGCGTTGGGTGGAGGCATGGACTACCGGCTGATCCACGGCATTGGCCTGCGCGTGCAAGGCGACATGTTGCAAACGCGTTTCTTCAGTAACACGCAGAACAATTTTCGCTTGTCTACGGGAATTGTTCTGCATTTTTGAAAGCGGGCGAGGGACCAGGCCTAGGAGGCGGCCTCAGCCCACACTCTCGTATTCGGCCGCTTCGACAAGATCCGAGTTGTCGACGAGTTCGGAAAGGCTGGAGTCCTTCGCCCTGTCCTGACTGGCCTCACTGGGCTCACGGTATTGGTGGATGCGAACCCCCTCGGAATCAACCGTAATGTATGTCGGCGGAAAATCCGTCCAGCTGCCGGAGTTGTAGTAGGCCACGCCCTCGCGTTCGCGGAATTGTGCCTGGTGGGTGTGGCCGCAGAAGACCCGGTCGGCGTGGCGCATCCGCGCATGCAGGATGGCGCCTGACGCCACCTTCTCCGAAAGCCGCAACCAGCGGGCATTCAACCGGTCCAGAAAGCGCGAAAAGCGCTTGCCCTTGAAATCGAGCTTTTGCAGTTGCAGATGCAGCAGCGTCCCCACCGTGCTGAGGAGCAGGTTGTTGACCGCAAACCGGTCGAACTGGTGGCCGTGGATGGCCAGGTGGCGGCGTCCCTCGAACTCCCACTCGTATTCTTCGTAGACTTTCACCCCGACCAGGTGCGACATGATGTTGCTCAGCCCGCGATCGTGGTTGCCCTCGACCCACACCACTTCAATCCCGCGCTTGGGATTGGAAAGTTTGCGAATGTAACCCAGGAACTTCCAGTGGGGCTTGGTGAGGCGGCCAAAGTTGAGGTCGGAAAAAATGTCGCCCAGCAGGATCAGCCGGCGAAAACGGTTCTCCCGCAGCATCCGCGTGGCCTGTTCCGCGCGGCTGATCTCCGATCCCAGGTGCAGGTCGGAGAGGATGAGCGTGTCATGGACGGCGGAACTCATCACCTGAGTTGTAACAAACCAATGTTACGAGGTGATGAAAATTGCACAAATAATAGTGCACGGTCCGTGTGGGGCGGGCACTCTTGTCCGCCGCTTTTGAAGTTGATTTTGCTCTGGATTTCGGACACAAAACTCAAAGGCGACGGACAAGAGTGTCCGCCCCACATATTCATCTCAGCTTACTTTGAGGCCGGGGGGACGTACTCTTTGGGCGGGGCCGCGCCTTCGCCGAAGAAGTATTGCTCCATCTGCTTGACGATCGCGGTCTGGTCTTCGCGGCGGGCGGGGTTCAGCCGGTACTCGTTCAGCAGCATCTTGCAGAATTCCGTCCATCCCTTCCATGCTTCCAGGGAGACGTTGTCGTAAACTTTCTGGCCCAGTTCCGTGTCGAACGGAGGCTCATCCAGGCCGGGGAGCTCCTTCTTCAGCTTGACGCAGAAAACCATGTGCTCAGCCATGAAATTCCTCGCACTCCATTTCTCGCAATCAGGAAAGAAAATTATCTCACAAGGTGGAGGATCGGGTCGGGCCGGGCGCCGGGTCCGCGGCCCCGGTGGCACGCGATTTTATCTATGCCGCTGGCTGGTGACCAGGCGCGCCGCCGCCACCCGGGCTGGAGCAGTCTTTACGTAACGGAAGAATCTGACTTGTCCGCGCTGTTTCCAGTACTGGGCGTCATAGGCATCCACGCCCGGCCCGCTGCGCAGCCGGCTGAAGAACACACGCTGCGCTGGATTGACCACGATCCCCACATGCCCGGGCCAGACCGCCAGGTCCCCGGGTTGCGGACGGGTCACGCGCTCGAAGTCATCAGTCCCGTCGTAAAGATCGGAAGAACTCGCGTAGGGATAGGGAAACCCCGCCTGGAGATAGATGGCGTGCACCAGGTGCGAGCAATCAGGCTGGCGGGACGCCTTGACCCGCGCATCCAGCGCGGCCGCGATTACCGAAAGCCCATCGTCGGGAGTCAGCACCGCCGGGGTCGGATGCCGGCGCGCCTTCTCCCGGCGCACATGACTAATTGCGTCGCCGCTTGGCGCGGACTGAATCTGGGGCTGCGCCGGCGACGCGCTGAACGCCAATCCGCACACGGTTAACGCCCCGACTGTTTTCGCGCTGAATCGCATGGCTGGTATTATGATGCGCTTCCTGCGGATGACGGCAGGTTACGCCGGTACTAGGTCATTCGCCGCCGCCCGCAGAAGCTACACATCGCACAGATCTACCGCCTGCCGCAGGGAGGTCAGGGGATCGCGCGTGGGCACGAACTCATGCGCCACATAGCCCTGATAATTGGTGGCTGCAATGCCGCGCATCACGCCATCCCACTGCACTTCCTGGGTACCGTCAAGCTCATGCCGTCCCGGAACGCCGCCGGTGTGGAAGTGACCGAGCCACTGAATGTTCTGCTGGATGGTCGAGATCAGGTCCCCTTCCATGATCTGCATGTGGTAGATGTCGTAGAGCAGCTTCACGTGCGGCGAATTGACCGCCTCGACCACCTGCACGCCCCACGCCGTGTGGTCGCACATGTAATCCTTGTGATTCACCTTGCTGTTCAGCAGCTCCATGCAGATGACGACGCCGTTGTCCTCGGCAATCTTTTTGACCCGGTTGAGCCCGATGATCGTGTTCCTGGCGCCTTCTTCATCCGACATGCCGGCGCGGTTGCCGGAAAACGTGATCACATTCGGCACCCCGGCCTTGGCCGCGAGCGGGATATTTTTGCGAAACCCTTCTTCGATCCTGGCATGGTTTTCCAGTCGGTTCAGGGCGCTGGCAATCTCGCCGCCGCCGGCATAGCCCATGCTGCAGACCAGGCCGTAGCGCCGCGGCACTTCGAATTCATCCGGATTGAGCAGGTCGACCGCCTTCAGGCCAATCTGCGCGGAATAGGCGCAGAGCTGGTCGAGCGGAGTGTCCTTGTAACACCAGCGGGAGACTGACTGCTTGATCCGCCCTTTACGCTGCACGGGAGCGGTCTGCTCCGGCCACGCCAGGTCAGAGACAGAAGCTACAGCGGCCCCCGACAGGGCGCCTTTCAGCATGGTGCGTCGCGATAGTTTGTCCATAGACGGCAGAGTGTACATCCGAATGGCGGGAAATGGGGAGCCTTATCCGCGCCCGAGCGAACCTATGCCCGAGGACGCGGGTCTGAGTCCCCGAGCCATTCTTTCTTGAGCCTGGCTTTCCTCAGTTTTTCAGCTTCTGGCGCTCGCAGGCCTCCACGGTCTTCGTCGGATCCACGGCTTCGTTATCGACTTGTTCGTTGATGATCTTGCCGGATTTGTCGATCAGGAAAGTGGCGCGCCTCGCGGTTTCCATGGGGATGCCCTGGATGTCCAGCTTCTGGGTCAATCCATACCGGCTGGTCACCGGGCCTCCCCAGTCGCCGAGGATGGGAAAGCTGATTCCGTTTTGTTGAGCGAAGGCGAAGTTTGAGAAGGGACTGTCCATGCTCACACCCAGAACCTGGGTGTCGGCGCCCTCCAGCCTGGAAATGTTCTGCTGGAGAGCTTTCATTTCGCGGGTTCAACCGCCGGTGAAAGCGAAGACGAAGAAGGCCAGGGCGACGTTCTTCTTCCCCCGGTAATCCTGCAGCGATATTTTCTTCAGCTCCTTGCCATCGAAGGCAAACAGGGTGAAATCCGGAGCCGTGTCGCCCACTTTCAGTTTCATGGGCGCAGGCTCTTTCTCGGGTTTGTTTTGGGGTTTATTTTGGGCCATCAAAAATGAAGAGGGCGCCAAAATAAGAGTCACAAGCCCGAGACAAACAACGTGTTTCCATTCTGGTTTCATGGACGAACTCCTTAAACGCCGCCCAGGTGCGCGGGTGAAGAGAATAAAACAAGTTGGTGGGCCCTCCAGGATTTGAACCTGGGACCAATGGATTATGAGTCCACTGCTCTAACCGCTGAGCTAAGGGCCCGTCGAGACGCTGCCGGTTATCAGTTTCGCACAGCCCACAGACAACTACCAACCGGGACCAGGTTATCGCGAACTGGGCATATTGGCCTTTTTCGTTACTCTCGTAACGGGGCGCGAAACACCGGAAGAGGCTAAACTGGCACGCGAGAATGAACTGGTCGCAGTGGTCGCAGGATGCAAAGACAAACTGAAACTGTTCTGGCGCGGGTCAGTCAGCAGCTCTCGCAGCTCGAGAAGCGGGACGGAGAACTGTGGCTGATCGTTTCCCTGGCCGGCCTGCTGGTGGGCGCCGGGCTGCTCGCCGTGCTCTTTCCCGCGGCCTTTCTAAAGCAAGGCAACATTCACTTTGAAATAACGGTGTCGCGTCCTTTGGTGCTCGGGCTGGTCGCTCTGCTGACCCTGCTGAACACCTATCTGGTCTCCAAGCGCATGGAATTTCGCCGCCTGCGCGAAGAGTTGATCTCCCGGACCATCCAGCAGGAACTGGTGCAGCAGCAATCCTTCACCGATCCCCTGACCGAGATCTATAACCGCCAGTCGCTCGAAGAGATGGCGGGAAGATTCATGAGTCATGCCCGGCGATCGAAGAAGCCCCTCACCGTATTGCTGGTTGACGTGGACCGGTTCAAGGAAGTGAACACCCGCTTCGGCCACCTCACCGGGGACGTCGTCCTGGCCAATACGGCCGCCCTGCTGAAACATTCGGTGCGCGGCTCCGATGCGGTCTTTCGCTACGGTGGCGACGAGTTTCTCATCATTCTGGCGGACACGTCATGCGCTGACGCCCGGCACGTGGTCGAACGAATAAAGACCGGTCTCACCGAATGGAACCGCGCCAAGCACCTGGAAAAGTTCGAGCTGAGCCTGAGCATCGGAATCGCGGAATGGGCGGAGGGAAAGACCCTCGACGACCTGCTCGACGGCGCCGACCGCCAGATGTACGCCGCCAAAGAAGAGCGCAAATTGACCCGGAGCAAAGCGGCGGGAGCCTAAGAGTCAGCACCACCCCTTGTCATCCTGAGCGGAGCAGCAGTTTCGCATCGCGAAACTCCCGCGCGGTCGAAGGACCCCTATAAGCGGATAAGTGCGAGCCGGGTAAGCGGTTGTGAATTCCGGCGTGTTCCGTGGCGAAAAGAGCCGGCCGCGCGGAGTTCCTCACGAGCGAGGACGCTCGCGCCTACATCAGCAGTTCATTGGCGCGCTGCACCAGCGGATGCTGCATCTCCTGCAGGTCGTTCTTCACCAGGTTCAGCCCGTACACGCACTGCTCGAAGTTTCGCGACAGATTGGCGAAAAGCGGCGCCACCTTGGCGTACTCGAAGTGCTCGAACTTCGAAACGATGTAGTAGCTTTCCTTGCCCGCCTTGATCCAGTCCACGAAATTCTCCAGGCGGTTGCGGCGCAACCGGAAGTGGTTGATGCTTTCCGGAAACATGCCGGTAAAGAAAAGAGTGTAGTCGCCGATGTGCTTGCGCACCTGGCGCTCGCGGTCGAAGGAGGGCGCCGGCCCGAACACTGGATTCGATTCCACCAGCATCTCGCCGACATCGGTCAGCGGCCGGCCTTCCGCGTTGCGGATCCTGAATAATTCCTCGGCATCGCAAAACTCGGCCATCAGGTGGGCGACATAGTTCACGATCTGGGGATCGCGCAGCCCGATCTCCTCCGCATAGTGCCGGCCCACGAGCTCGATGAACAACTGTTGCAAGGGATGCGATTCCGGAATCATTCTGGATCTCACCTCCGCCTTAAAAACCCCGAGTGACGCGGGGTTTTGTCACCGCACTTCGTTCGTCCTACTTAACCTCAGCTGCCTGGCCAAGGCAAGTGACTTTTGTAAGTCAGCCAAATCAAAATTTCCTATCCACTTAGAACCCCGCCCACCGCGAAAGGTTTTACCTCCGATTTACTGTAGATGACTGCTGGCAGAAGGCGTGGTTGGCTGCTAATTCCGGTGGTTCACGACCCAGCTACAATGATTCACGGAGGCAAAATGGAACGAACCAACATTTCCAGCGGAACCCAGTGGGAACCCGTCGTAGGTTACTCTCGTGCCGTGAAGGCCGGTTCTTACGTGCATGTGTCCGGAACCACCGCCACCGGCCCGGACGGCAAGATCGTGGGCGTGGGCGATGCCCGCGCACAAACCATCCAGACTTTGAAAAACATCGAATCGGCCTTGGCCAAGGCGGGCGCGACAATGAAAGATGTTGTACGCACCAGGATGTATGTGATCAACATTGCCGAGTGGGAAAAAATAGGCAAAGCGCACGGTGAGTACTTCCGCGATATTCGGCCGGCCACGTCCATGGTGCAGGTAAGC
>Ga0187822_10000077_pt1 | contig 15644 bp, 20 predicted proteins | sample NC_wetland_sal_i_18_FD_132967 | JGI IMG/M metagenome (GOLD analysis project Ga0187822, IMG submission 132967) | Wetland sediment microbial communities from Neuse River Estuary, North Carolina, USA - SourceSoil_2 | ecosystem: Environmental > Aquatic > Freshwater > Wetlands > Sediment | place...
ATATAGGCAACCACCGGGGGATAAAACAAGTAAGGCGGCCAGAACTCCCAGCGCGATAGACGCTTCCACCGAGCGCCGATCTTGCGACGGAGATTCGCGGCTGCCGTGAACCCCGCTCTGGGCGGAAGAGAATCGAGTTCGATTGCGAGGGGCATAATGTTAAATTGCCGAACCGGGTTGTGAGATCCTCACTTCTCCCCATGCGTCATCCTGAACGGCCTTCAGGCCGTGAAGGATCTGGCGCGAAGCGGCACGCACCCCGCTGCGACCGCGGAACTACAGCCTCATTTCTCCGGACCGAAGTCCCGGGGTGACGGACTGAATCTGATCCATGATGCAAGGGCTTTCCCTGAAGTGCCCCATCCGTATCCGTCCTGGCGTGACCGAGACCTCGCTATAGCTCAGCGTTTTCACGTCGACCCGGTGGACGCACAAGCTGAAAGGCCCTGCGCCGCCGGCATGGGAAGCGTGAAGTCTTCGCAACCACGCTGCCGAACCGGCATCCTGTTCGAACTGGGCGTCGCGGCAGGCTGCGCCGCGCAAGCCCTCCGCTTGTCCGTCAGAAAGGCTGGATGAAAACCAGTGCCGCGATTCCCACGCAAGAGCCTGGGAGCGAAGTCGTTTTGAGTCCCAACGCCACTCCTCAATCGTTTGCTGCGACGGAAATACTCCTACCAGCCGGAACGGCATCATTCCCTCGAAGTTCGAAACGTCGAACACCTGATGCAAGTCCGATGGTGATCGAGAACTAATAAGAGCGGGAATCACTCGTCCTCTACTGCGAGTCTTAGCGTCCATGCCGCGCGGAGCGCTGATATTCCAATTCAGCAGTGCGAGTGTGATTCCACAATCGTTGGTGGCAAACCAGGTGCCACCGTCGCCGTCGCCGGGAAAAATGGCCCTGGTACCTTCGAACTCGTGGATCTCAGGAGGAAGTCCCGCCCCCCGTGCAATTTTCTCGTCCCGATTCATCGCCATGAGGTACGTCTCGTTACGAGTGACGACAGTCAGCGTGCACATGAGTCCACCGGGTCGCGAGAATTTTGGCGCTTCCGAAGCCATCCGCCCATCGCAGCCACGGACTAGATTTTGACCTCGCCGATCTGAATAAGGGGCTGGGCGTCCGTGTACTTTGGAATATCTTCCACAATCTCCTGGGCGTGCCGGACGAAACTTGTCTGGTAGGCCTGAACTGAGTCAAACAGAAGATGACACGTTGTGGCGTACGGAGCAGGCGATCCCGCCGCTTCCCCCGAAATCCCCTGCTCGACCGATACTCTTTTCAAGGCCGATCCCAACCGTTGACGAACCATGGGGATGTGGTAATTGAGGTAATACGCCATGTCGAACTTCATGCCTTCTCGATTCGGATACAACACGCTGACCTTTACCATGGTCTCCTCCTGCTAGTCACTGGACCATCACCAGGCGGCACCTATCATCAACGTGTACACAAGCTCGCCGCAGGACAGTCGCGAAGACTTTCGCGACTCCGAATCCAGCCGCCGAGAATTCTGGCGCTCCCGCTCAGCAGCCAGGGTGCGAACAAAACAAGTGCAGTCACGACCCAGGGCAGCAACTTCTGATGTCCCAGCGATGTTCTCGGAATGAATCGCCACACCGCGAAAATCGCGGACACCCAGACCGCCGAACACACTGCGGTTGTCCGGGCAAACAGCCTGACCGGAAGCCGCAACGCGCCGGCAGCAACATACAGGGGCAGGCGGCTTCCTGGAATCGCACGGCTCATGACCAGGGCGAAGGATCCATGTTTCGCGAACCACTTCTCGGCTTTGACCAGTGACTCGGGCCGCAGGTATTTCTGCAGCCAGCGCGAGCGCGCCGTGCGCCGCCCGAAGCTCGAACCCAGCCCGTACAATCCCATGTCACCTATCCAGATGCCCAGGAAGGTGGTTAGAAGTCCGAGCCACGGATCCAGGGCCCCGCTCGAAGATACGGTTGCAGCCAGCAACGTCGCGCCGTCTTCGTAAATGAAGGTCGCCAGAAAGATAGCGAGGGCCAGCGCGGCTTGTGTCTCTGGAAGTGAGTGAGAGAAGAGCATGGCCGGCTACCCTCGCTCCGCCGCTTGAGTTTCCAGATGTTTCAAAGTTGAAGGAGCGACGCCAAATTCGTATGGCAGCCTCACACCAACTCCGGCACACAGCAGCCTGAGAATGGCAAAGTGGTGGATGGCGTGTCCAACACAAAACATGATTTCCCGCGCAAAGTTTGACTTCACCGCGTCCGCGTTTTCGCCGTAACCAACGCTATAGATCACAGCGCACTCGCGCGGAAGAATTTCGGCAGAAAGGCCCACAAATTCATCGATAAGGCCTTCGGTGGCGAGACGCGCACACGTCACCGAGTTCTCCACGTGCGGGTTGCGGCGGCGTTGGTCGTAGTTCACCTGGCCGGTGCGAATTCCTTCCGCCAGGCAGAGAAAGTGGTCGAGCACGTGCCGATAATGCGCGCCCAGTGACGAGCCGGGCTTTCCTTCCGCTGTATCTTCCAGTGGACGGGCGTAAGTTTCATCCCCTAGGAGATCCAAAAACAGGCAGCCCTGCTGCAGAATCTCTGTGACAGCCCTATTCAGCGACCGGCTCATCATGTCAGGACCTTTTTCCCAATGGGATTTGCTTGCGGTGCAGGTACAGGGCAACAGTGCTGGCCACGAAAACAACGATAGCCAGCAGGAGCAGCAGCCCCTTGTCCTCCTGTACCTCGATGCCCAGGAAGGTCAGGTGACTGAAGATGGCGCCACCGGTTGCCGCCATCGCCAGAACTGCGCCAGCCCACACGAACCGCGGGGTCAGCAACAGCACGGCGGCGATCAATTCCATAATTCCTGATCCAATGCGCCCCCAGACCTCCACCGTGCCGACCGCCGCAAACGGAACGTAGCCGTGGATGAACGTCCCCAGTTTGGTAAAGATGTAAACCGATTCCGGCGCCGCCGTGAACTTGAAGAAGAGCGTCTGCAACAGGATGATCGCCGCGACAACCCGGCATGCCCAACTGATGATCAACGTCCGAGTGCCCATGGCCCGGCTCATGCTCGAGATGACTTGGGTGCTCATGGATTCCGCTCTCTCCTACTTCCCGTATTTGTCGACGAGGCCGGGCCAGTTCTGGTCCGCCTTCTTGAGATTGCCTTGCGGGTCCTTGTTGAACTCGTCCTTCACCCCCAGGTCGTATTGCATGAGCAGCCGGCCATTGACGACCTGCCACGCTTCGATCTTGACCGGCGCGGTTTTTCCCCGGCTGGCGCCGTACGCGCAATAACCGCCGAACTGAGGCTCGTATTGCGCCGGCGCTTTGTCGAACGCGGCTTTGTGCTCCGCCGAAGCGAAAAAATATCTGGCGCCGTGGTAGTCAGACTGAAATTGCGGATTTCCCTTGACCGGCCGGCTGTCGGTAAAAAATGCGACCGGATCGTAACCCTGGATGGCTACCCCATCGCGGCCCAGGTTTTGCAGATCCTTGGCTGCCGCCAACCCTGACAGCACAACCAACAAAACCACAGCGTGAAGCAATTTCCTGGTCACTGATTGCTCTCTTTTCCCGGGTCTGAGCCCGTTTACAAGGTGAGACTCGCCAGCGTGAGTGAAGTGACAAAAACCATCCCGATTGCTGAAGAAATATGGCGTTGTCACCTTTGCCGCTGCCGTGAATCTCACGCTAAGGTCGCAGATCTGTACTTGCCGGCTCTGGCTAGAGCCTCAAGACGGACGGCAAAAGCAGGCTCACACTTCATGGGCGCAACGGCTTTGGTAACGCGCGAATGCTTGGCTCCGTCCCTGCTATCCGCAGAGCCTCAGGGACTAATAGCCGCGCGCGCACTCGATCTCCGGCAGGGGCCTTACCGTGCGCGCCTGGCATCCTCCACCGCGGAACGCATGGACGCCTTCCGTTTGCGGTTTCTGGTGTTCAATCTGGAATTAAGCGAAGGACTCGATGCCGCCTACACGACCGGCCACGACATCGATGAGTTCGACGCCATCTGTGATCACCTGATCGTGGAACACGCTCCCACGGGAAAGATCGTCGGGACTTACCGGCTGCAGACCGGCGCGATGGCATTCGAAAATGCAGGCTTCTACAGCGAGCGTGAATTCGATTTCTCGCCCTACAAGAGACTGGGCAACGCGGTGATCGAACTGGGCCGCGCCTGCGTCCACCGCGATCACCGGTCGACCGATGTTCTCTACCTGCTGTGGCGGGGAATCGCCCAGTACGCAATGAGCCAGGGCGGCCGTTATCTGATCGGCTGTTCTTCGCTGACCTCGCAAGACCCGGCCCACGGTACTGCCGTTTATGGGGCCATGCGCAAACACTTGACGGACTCTCATCTGCGAACCACACCGCAGCCCGACTTCGCCATGCCCTTGATATCACCCAAGGATGCGAGTGATAAGATCCCGAAATTGTTGAGGGCATACCTGGCAGTGGGGGCAAAAATCTGTGGTCCGCCGGCCATCGATCGCGAGTTCAAGACGATCGACTTCCTCACGCTTATGGACCTCGAAACCTTGCACCCACGCGTGCACGCGCGCTTTCTGAAGACTCGACCATAGGGTGCATTGGGCTGGTCTAACATCCGCACGGTTGGGATACAAATCGCCGCCGGCCCTGCTCTGTGAGGAACCATTCAGCGCAGCGCCGGCTGGGTGTGAAAGGAGTTTTGCTTGTCGGAAATTTGCATCAGGCTCGCTCAGCCGTCGGATCGTGACCAACTGGTGCGCTTGCGCCGGGTTTTGTGGCCGCAGTCTTCCGCCGAAGAACATGCCCGGGAACTCACACTGATCCTCGAAGGCCGCCTTCCTTTGACCATGCCGCTCATCATTTTGGTCGCCGAGACGACCGATCAAACGCTGGCTGGCTTCCTTGAGGCCGACTTGCGTTCACACGCGGATGGCTGCAACCCATCCCGCCCGGTGGGCTATATCGAAGGTTGGTGCGTCGCTGAAGACCATCGCCGCCGGGGAGTAGCGAAGAAACTTCTAGCCGCGGCGGAGGATTGGGCACGCAGCCAGGGCTGCATCGAAATGGCGTCGGACACCTGGATTGACAATACAGTGTCCCAACATGTGCATCAGGCGCTGGGGTACGAGGTGGTGGACCGCTGTGTGCATTACCGTAAGACGTTGTGATATGCAACCAGCTCTTCATTTCCCGAACGTAGAACTTGATGCTGTTCGCAGTCCGTCCGGGGCATGGCGCAACGCTCTGGGATCGATTTTCAGAAGTTGCGTCGAGCCTCTCTGCACAAGTTCCCCGTCAACCTGAATTGGTTCGGCAATAAACTCGCGCAGCGCGTCGCGTCCCAGGGCACGCCCATCCCGGCCGACCAGCAACAATTGCTGACGCCCGTCGGTCGTAATAAAGATCGGCGGAATCCCTCCGCTCAAACAGCGTGCCGCGCAGTCACGGTGGACCTTACCTTGACCCGGATTCATCACGCCCAGGTAGCACTTGCTGTCTACGATCTCGCCCGAGAGCGTCACGCTTCCCAGGTCGCGAGTGGTCTGTTGAACCGCGGGAGCAGTATCCTCGACAGCGATGGAGCCAGGCACTATTTCCACCATGGTCCCGCCGTCACGATAGATCAGCTGACCCTTTAGACGCACCTGTTTGCCATCGGCGGCGGCTACAAGGCTGTCGGCGCCATGCTTTCCGGGCGCGACCATCAGATAGCGCGAATATTTGTCCTGTTGCCCGGTTTCGCCCGGACGCGCGACTAACAGCGTAGGAAAAGGCTGCGCCTCGACCACTCCCTCAAAAGCGCGGAGCTCCCCGTATTCGAAGGCCGAATTCGCGAACGGCCTTTGTGCAACCACCAGCATCAGCGCTATCGTCACCACCACGAAACCAAGCACAACGATTGCCCTCCGCACAAAGCGCGCCAGCCTAGTCGGAGCTTTCGGCAGATAACCTACGTAGAAGTCGTTCATCACGATCGCGCCTCCCCGGTTTTGACTTGGTCAGCCTCGGTTCGGGCAGGCTCTACGCGGCTTCCGGGTGGGTTAGGACGGGGATGCACGAAAACAGATCCATCAACCACCTTGACCCGGAAAGTGGGGACCTTTTCCTTGAACGGCGGCGGCGCCGCCCCGGTTTCCGGACGATACTGATAGCCATGCCACGGACAGGTAACGCAGCCATCAATAATCCGTCCTTCCCCCAGCGGCCCATTCTGATGCTGGCAAACATTCGAGATTGCCGAAACTTTGCCGTCGTAACGAAATACCGCCACTCGTTCTCCCGAGAGAGCCACGATCTTGGCACAGTTCTCGGCGATACGATCCACTCTGCAGACCTCTACGAAACCTTCATCGACGGCGTGATGCTTTGCCCGGTCCACCCGCTTCTCCTGAAACGCGGCTGCGAGATGAAGCGACAGCACTATGGCCACTCCTGCAACGAGAGCAGCAGTCAGCAGGGGACTGGTCTCTGACTGCAGCGCCCCCAGGGTCACGTGCGCGACCAGCAGCGCATAAGCCAGATACACCAACATATGCAGCCGCTTCCACGCGGGGGCGGAGAGATTTCGCAGCCAGAAATCGTGGCTGGTGGCAGCCATCAGAAAGAGAATGATCAGCGCGAAGAAGCCCAGAGCCTGAAAGGGAAAATCGGCGACACTGCCGTATCGTGGATTGCTGATGAACAGACTGACCAGAGGATTCACATTCCCCAGCGCGTGAAACTGGATCAGTCCAAACCCTCCATGTGCCAATCCCAATACGAACATGGTGACGCCCAGGTGCCGGCGGTTGTAGAGCAGCGGAAGAAAGCGGCGGTCCAACCGGCTCAAGGGGCCAATGCACAGCACGATGTTGAGCAGCAGGAATGCAGCCGTCCCCAGCGCGCGGATCAATAGCGTCTCTGCCGTCGCGCTTGGATTGCGCCAGACGCCCACGCCAACGAAAATCGCCAGGTACAAAGCCAGCAGCGATAGAACCGTGAGGTCATACACCTTCTTCTGCCGGTTCCAACTGATCGCGCCATATTGAACACTCATCGCAGCTTCTCCACGGCGGCAGTGTCAAACACAGCCTGGTGAGCCGGGCTGAACAAAACCAGATGGCCGCCGCCTTGCTCATTCAACGGAAGAGGAAAGGCCCTACCCGCGCTAAAGGCACCGATGAGTTGCGCATCCCCAGGCAAAACATTTCCCTGCGGTGAATTGGCGGCCCAGTAGAGCAGCAAGTCCGGTTCGTTCAACGCTTGCGCCGGCAGCAAAACTACACGGATTTCTTGTGGCCGGTCCGGCGTGCTATAGAACTGTGACCGAATCGAATGCTTTTGCCACAAGTTCCTCGACTCGCGCAACAGGTTCCCCATGCCCTGTCCGTTGGTAGCATTTGCGCTCGGGCCCAGACGGGGCCGCCGCGCTCCGAGTCCCGTCAATAGGATGGCAGGCAACACAAGCACCAACGCAACCCATGCCCGGCGATGGACGGTTCTGAGCGGCTGAATCATGGCTGGTTCCTCAACCGGTGCGGGTTTGTTTCTACCGGAGGCTCAGTAATCCCTCGCCTCCAGCGATAGAGAAACATCGGCCAGAAGGCTGCAACGCCAGGCAGGATCAGCAGTCGAAAGCCGATGCCGGATCCACGAGCTTCCGAATCCAGGCGTTGAACTCCTGACCAGACAAATGGCACCGCAAACCCCACTCCAAGGCTGGCATATGCCGCCAGGGTGTAAACAAACGCTTTGGCGAAGGTCTCAAGCATCTTTACCGTAGACCGGGATCACGGACCCGTTGACGTCCTTGCCGGCTTCGCCGGCAAGCCAGACCACCAACTCTGCAACCGAAGCCGGCTGTACCCACTTGCTCACATCCGCGTTCGGAATCGCTTTGCGGTTTGCCGGCGTATCCATCGTGCCTGGCAGGATCACGTTGGCGGTCAGTCCTGCATCTTTGTTTTCGAGCGCCACAGTCCTGATGAGAGAGACCATCGCCGCCTTCGAAGCGCTGTACGCCCCAACGCCTGCGCCGGGTTCCAACGCCGCCCGGCTTCCGATCGCAATGATGCGACCGTTGTCCGTCTTTCGCAGAAGCGGCACCGCCGCCCGCAGAATGTGAAACACGCAATTCAGATTGAGATCCAACATGCGCTGGAAGGTGGCGTCGTCGGTTTCCGCAATGGATTGGCCGCCGGCGAAGCCGCCGACGGTGTGGGCCAGAACATCGAGTTTTCCGAAGTGCGCTGTGACCTGATCGGCGAGGGTTTTGGCGCCCTCGGAGGTTGAAATCTCTGCCGGCAGAGCGGTGAAGTTCGGGCGGTCGAAATCCGATTGCTGTATCTTTCTCGCTGTGCCAACCACGGTGGCGCCGGCGTCGAGAAATCCCTGCGTCACATAAGTTCCAAGGCCCCCGTTGGCCCCGGTCACGAGTACGACCTTCCCCTTCATCGAGTGCTCCGATCTCACTGGCCATCAGATTCCGGCCGGATAGAAAGGTTACGAACGGCTTGTTTGCATTTGTATGACTGGCTTCTCCCGAGAACATGCCTTACAAGGACGAATCGCGGATCGGTGACGCCACGATCCCGAGCCCGGAAACAATAAGCGCGCAGCGGCCCGGGTTGTGTTCAAATTCAGTCCAAGATTGGGTGCGCCCGTCTGGTTTTGTAGTTTTACGAAGGATCAGCTAAACGTCGGTGCTGAAGGTCGATGACTCTCACCCGGAGTTCACTCATTTCTCCGCCTCTCAACCGAGCACTTTAGCCCGCCGATTGTGGGGAGATTTGCAGGAAACCGCGGAATGCCCCGGTTGGGTCCTGTCGGGGCCTGCCTTTCTGCTGGTAGGGAGCACACAGTTTTGGCTCAGAATTGTCGAGTGGCTAGTGCGTGTCTAAATCCAAAGTTAGGTCAGCAACGTGAAACTCCACGGCTATCAAATTTGTTTTGCATCCAGAACCGCTACGGTGCAAGGACGGATTCCAACCGGGGTTCTTCTTCCTTGGCTGAGGACGACTGGAAACTGTTTGGTGCGTTGTGCTGCGGCGGCTGAGCATCGGACTAGATGGGTCGCCCCAGCGTGAGCCAAGAAGCCTCGATCACAATATAGGCTACGAGCACCAGAATGTAAGGGCGTGCTGCCAATCGGCGGCTCCGGTCGAACACAATTAGGGCTAGCAGCAAAGCGTCGATCAAAGCAAGGCATACAGTCTGGGACGGAGCCTGCCGTACGTGGAAAAGGTATCCGAGCACTCTCGCCAGTCCCGCTGGCAGCAACACCAGCGCGATGCAAATCATGCATCGCATGTGCGTCGCGACATCGCGCCGACGAATCTTCGCGATTGATACACCATACAATCCACCAAAAAGCAAAAGCTGGGCAGCGGACAGAAACTCGGCGTTGCGGGCCATGCCTATCGTCGCGCCGTCGGTCAGGTGCTCGTGATATTCCTTCCACAACATCGCGACAGAGGAGACGAGCGCAATCGGTATCAGGATGTTCGATAATTTCCCAAGAACGCGATGTGTTGAGAATGCTCTGTAGCGTATGGCCAGCGGCTGCACGATCAACAGGAGGAGAAAGCAAAACAGCGAAGCAAAGTGTACATGGACTGCGGTCGTGATGGTCTTGTCAAAATGTGGGAACTGTGAAAAATACGGAATCCAGAAACCCGCGACGAAAATTGGCAGAAGAACAAGTAGTACGTAGCCAAGATTGCGGTAGGAGCGCTCCATGTATTGAGTGGCGAAATTCTAGCCCGTCGGCTGGGGCTTTTCAACCGCCTGCGAAAGACCAGCGGATGCGGCATGCGGCGTACCTGCAAGGTTCAAGTCGCTGAGAAGGACTGTAGGAACCGTTCCCTGTGGGTAAATTTGTGGGTAAGAATCTTCTCGACCAGAACGCTTCCATAGCAGCTTCGTGTACTCGGCTTTGGCTTGCTTCAGGATGGGGATGTCGAAAGCAGCAGGCGTAACCATCCCAGACGGGCACCGCTGGGGACTGCACAATCTTCGCCACAGCCTGTCGAACTGGCTGGTCAACAACGCCAAAGAGAGTCCGAAGACCGTGCAAGGAATCTTGGGTCACTCGCGGATTCAGACCACGCTCGACCTCTACACAGACGAAGACCTCCGACGAGATGATTGCGGCACAGGAAAAGTTTCTCTATGCCGTGGGATTCGAATCGGGGAGCGTTCAGTAGACGCTGTGGGTGGGATTGTGGGTAGGAGTTTTCGGTGTCACGTCCGATAACTCCTTAAGAAAGAATGGCGGGGACGACGGGACTCGAACCCGCGACCTCTGCCGTGACAGGGCAGCGTTCTAACCAACTGAACTACGTCCCCCGGTTGCACCGGAATCACCGAAACGGCGGGTGGTGGAAGGCGTGAACCAGCAATCTTCGGCTGATTAATGATTGCACGAAAGTTCAAGAACTGGCAAGGAACGAACCCGAAGAAAGAGGCTCCGAGCAGTGGCGGAAGGGAAGCCTGGTCTACGACAACATCCGGGCGACCGCAGCCTGGGCGTGGATTTTTGTCGTATCGAGAAAAGGAATGCCCCGATCGGTCACGTCGCCCAGGATTAGTGGGAGCTCCGTCCCTCCAAGGATCAAGCCCTCGATGTGCTCCTGCTCGTTCATGCGATCGGCAATGGCCAGCAGTCGGCGGCGGGTTTCGGGCAGGATGACACCCTTGACCAGTTCGTTCATGTACTTGTCGTGAATAAAAGTCTGCTCATCTGGTTGCGGCAGCATCAGCGCAATTTTCTCCCGGGAAAATACCCGGGGATAGAAGTCCGCTTGCATGGTGAAACCTGTCCCAAACAGTCCCAGCCGGGTGAGCCCCAGCCCTTTAGCGGCTTCGCAAGTTGCCTCCACGATGCTCACCAGGGGAATCGGCGATCGCGGGCTGAGTTCATCGAACACAATGTGCGGCGTATTGGCGGCCAGCAGGCCGAACTGCGCCCCGGCGCTGGCTAGTTTTTGAATTTCCCCCACCAGGTACTCGACCATCCTGACCCGATCGTCGGCTTCAATCAGGTTCAGCAGCGCCTTCATGTTAATGCTGTTGATGAAGATGGCCGGATAACTCCCGTCGGGCTTTTGGGCGCGATAGGCCGAGATCAGGTGACGGTAATATTCAATGGTCGATTCCGGCCCAATGCCTCCGATCACTCCCAACGTCTTCATTCCTGCATTCTCCCTGGGCGTCTTTGCGGCCTCCATTTTAGGATAGTGGCAGCCGAATTTAGCGGCCTGCCGGTCGAAAGCAAGCTGAGCTTGCGAGTTTCGAGTCCGGTGCAGTAAGCTTTGCTTCGCACAATCCTGAATCCTGCATTCGCCAAGGTTAATCCAAGCGCACATGAAAGCCATCCAGGTAAAGAAGCCCGGTGGAGCGGAAGCCCTCGAACTGGTCGACATTCCCGTTCCGCAGCCCAAACCCAACGAAGCCGTAGTGAAGGTTGCCGCTGCGGGCGTGAATTTCATTGACGTTTACCATCGCGAGGGCCGATATCCGGTCCCGCTGCCCTTCATCATCGGCCAGGAAGGCGCCGGCGTGGTCTCGGCGGTGGGCGCGGAGGTCAAGACGGTGAAAGCCGGCGACCACGTGGCCTGGACCAGCATCATGGGCTCATATGCGGAGTTCGTCGCCGTTCCCGCCGACCGCCTGGTCGCGGTTCCGCCTGGCGTGAGCGATCGCGAAGCTGCGGCCGTCATGCTGCAGGGGATGACGGCCCACTATCTGGCTTTCGCTACTTTTCCCTTAAAGCGCGGCGACACGGCCCTGGTGCAGGCGGCGGCGGGTGGAGTGGGGCTGCTGCTGGTGCAGATGGCGCACAATATCGGAGCGCGTGTGATCGGCACCGTTTCGAATGAAGAAAAGGCCCGGCTGGCGCGCGAGGCCGGGGCGGACGACGTCATCCTCTACACGCAAGTGGATTTTGAAAGCGAGACCAAACGGCTGACCCAGGGCAAAGGCGTGGATGTCGTCTATGACTCGGTGGGCAAGACTACTTTTGAAAAAGGTCTCAACCTCCTGCGGCCGCGCGGAATGATGGTCTTGTTTGGAGGGTCGAGCGGTGCCGTACCGCCTTTTGACCCCATCATTCTCAGCCAAAAAGGTTCGTTGTTTCTTACCCGTCCCACGCTGAACCATTACATTATTACGCGCGCCGATCTCGAGGCCCGGGCCAGTGCGGTTTTTGCCATGATCGCGGCAAAAAAACTCAAGCTGCGCATTGAACATATTTATCCTTTGCGGGAGGCGCAGCAGGCCCACCGTGATCTGGAAGGACGCAAAACAACCGGAAAGCTGCTGCTGATTCCGTAGACCTCGCGCCCGGCGCAGTAGGAATTGCTGCCGGTGCATTGCGGCAACCTGCCTGAACCAGGCTACCTCTAAGGAACAGGAGGATTCTCATGGCAACAAAGAAAAGTTCCAGTCGACGCAAGAAGTCCGGTCACCGCAAGTACGGCGAGGCAGCGAGCAAAAGCGTGGAGCGCGCCCTGCATCGTGAAAAGCGTGGAACACTTCGGTCGGGCAAGGGAGGCAGAGGCGGCAAGGTCACCAGCCGGAAGCAGGCAATCGCCATCGGCCTTTCCGAAGCCCGCGAAAAAGGCGCTAAGGTTCCGGTGAAGAAAGCCGGCTGAGAAGCCCAGAGATTGAGGCGTCCGTGGAATCCCACTCTTCGAAGAGCGGAGGGTGGGGCATTCCGCCCCTCGTTCACTAACCAGCAGGAGGAGAAGTAGATGAGCAAAGTGCGGGTTCTTGTGGGTACGCGCAAGGGCGCGTTCGTCCTGACCTCGGACGGCAAGCGCGACAAGTGGAGTGTCAGTGGTCCTCACTTTGCCGGGTGGGAGATCTATCACGTCAAAGGATCGCCGGCGGATCCCAATCGTTTGTACGCATCCCAGTCCAGCGGCTGGTTCGGACAGGTGATCCAGCGCTCGAATGACGGCGGACTGACCTGGGAGCCGGTGGGGAACAAATTTGCCTACGATGGCGTTCCCGGCACTCACCAGTGGTACGACGGTACGCCCCATCCCTGGGAGTTCAAGCGGGTCTGGCACCTGGAACCGTCGCTCACCGATCCCGAAACCATCTATGCCGGAGTCGAAGACGCTGCTTTTTTTCGTTCGACCGACGGCGGCAAGAACTGGGAGGAACTCTCCGGCCTGCGCGGCCATGGTTCGGGTCCCAAGTGGCAGCCCGGCGCCGGCGGCATGTGCCTGCACACCATCATTCTTGATCCCAGCGACCCGCGGCGGATTTTCATCGCCATCTCCGCCGCCGGCGCTTTCCGCACCGATGACGCCGGCAAAACCTGGAAACCGATCAACCAGGGCCTTCGTTCCGCGCAAATCCCCGACCCGACGGCGGAAGTGGGGCACTGCGTTCACCACATCGCCATGCATCCCTCGCGGCCTGGGGTGCTCTTCATGCAGAAGCATTGGGACGTGATGCGCAGCGACAATGCGGGCGACTCCTGGACCGAGGTCAGCGGAAACCTGCCGACCGACTTCGGCTTCGCCATCGATGTGCATGCCCACGAGCCCGAGACCATCTACGTGGTCCCCATCAAGAGCGACGGCGAGCACTTCCCGCCCGAAGGAAAGCTGCGCGTCTACCGCAGCCGCAGCGGCGGAAATGAATGGGAGGCGCTCACCAAAGGCCTTCCCCAACAGGACTGTTACGTCAACGTGCTGCGTGATGCCATGGCCGTCGACTCGCTCGACAAGTGCGGCGTGTATTTCGGCACCACCGGCGGCCAGGTGTACGCGTCCGCCGACTCCGGAGACAGCTGGGCGCCCATTGTGCGCGATCTACCGGCCGTGCTGTCAGTCGAGGTGCAGACGCTGCCATAGTCAAATTTGGACGAACGAATCAAGACGACCGAACATGATCAGACTCATATGATCCGGGTCATACTTCCGCCCCACCTCCGGACCCTGGCGCAGGTTCGCGGTGACGTGGAACTTGAAGTCGGGCGGCCGGTGACGCAACGCTCGGTGCTCGATGCGCTGGAGGTCCGCTACCCCATGCTGCGCGGCACCATCCGTGATCACTACACACAGCAGCGCCGGCCGTTCCTGCGCTTCTTCGCCTGCGAGGAGGATCTCTCCCACGAGTCGCCGGACGCGCCGCTCCCCGACGCCGTCGCTTCGGGCGCAGAACCGTTGATCATCCTGGGGGCCATCGCCGGCGGCTGAGGAGCCATCCCATAACGGGGCACCTTCGAAAGTAGTGTCCCGGCCGACAGGAACACTCCGTTGTATTCTTGAGGATCGAGGATTCAACTCATGCGTACCCTGGTGGTGGGAGCCGGCGCGATCGGCGGCTATTTCGGCGGCAGGCTGCTCGAAATCAATCGGGACGTGACCTTTCTGGTCCGTCCAAAACGTGCCGCGGAGCTGAATAGGCAGGGTCTGATCATTCGCAGTCCCGTGGGGAATGCAAGCTTTACCCAGCCGGCCACCGTGCTGGCCGAAAATCTCCACGGGAAGTACGATCTCGTGATCCTAAGCTGCAAAGCCTATGATCTCGACGACGCCGTCGCTTCTTTCGCGCCGGCCGTCGGGCCGCACACCGTCATTCTGCCCCTCTTGAATGGCATGCGGCACCTGGACGTCCTGGACGCCCGCTTCGGCCGGGAGCGCGTGCTCGGAGGCCAGTGCTTCATCGCGGTCGCGCTCAAAGATGGCGAGATTGTCCACCTGGTTGAAACCCACGAGCTGTCTTTCGGCGAGCGCAACGGCGCGCTCTCGGATCGGGTGCAGGCCATCGCCCGCCTGATGGAAGGCGCACGCTTCAACGCTCACGCCAGCGCCGAGATCCTGCAGGAAATGTGGGAGAAGTGGGTCTTTCTGGCTTCACTGGCCGGCGGCACATGCCTGATGCGTGCCGCCATTGGAGATATCTGCGCCGCGCCGGGAGGCGCCGACTTCGTTCTGGGTCTGCTGGAAGACTGCAGTGCGATTGCGGCGGCGGAGGGCTATGCCATGCGCGAAGCCCAGCTGAAGCGCGCGCGCAAGGTGCTGACGGCGGCAGGTTCCAGCCTAACTGCCTCGATGCTCCGCGACATCGAGCGCAACGCGCCCATTGAAGCCGACCACATCATCGGCGACCTGCTCCAGCGCGCTGCCCTGTCTAAGGCGAAGCCCGCCCATCTCAGTATCGCCTACACCCACCTCAAGGCCTACGAGGCCCGCCGAATCCGCACCTAATAAGTCCCCCACCGCTCCGGCACTAGATCGGCGCGAGCTGGCCCGATTCGCCTGCCAGATGAAGACTTGTTCATCTCCTTGGAGAACGCTGTCTAACACGCATCTAATCATTCAAAAACGTGGTAGAAGACGCATCGCCGTCTCCACGCGATGACAGGCAATCGGGACGGGCGGACTGAGGCCGCCGTGCATCTTACTCTGAATGATTGACAAATCGGTTGTAACCAAAGAGGAATCAGGGGTGGTTCCTCCGGAAAGTCCTGCCTGTCCGAAACCTCGTCGGATCCTGGTTCTTTTTGCCGTGGCACTCCTGTCGATTTTTGTTCATGGCTATCACATGGGCACCGACGATGCCGCCATCTACGCGCCCGGTATCGAGAAAGCCGCGGATCCATCTCTGTTTCCATTTGGTTCCGAGTTCTTCATGCATCACGCCGGGCTCTCTCTCTTCCCGCA
>Ga0187822_10000080_pt1 | contig 15453 bp, 33 predicted proteins | sample NC_wetland_sal_i_18_FD_132967 | JGI IMG/M metagenome (GOLD analysis project Ga0187822, IMG submission 132967) | Wetland sediment microbial communities from Neuse River Estuary, North Carolina, USA - SourceSoil_2 | ecosystem: Environmental > Aquatic > Freshwater > Wetlands > Sediment | place...
AAAACACAGCTTATTTCAAAGGCTTTAAGTGGAGACACAATATCTCAGCAAGCTCTGAACGAAGCCATAACTCAGAACAGACAATTACAAACTCAGCAGGGACAACTCTCGGATTTTCAGAAACAACTCCAAACTCAGGAGTTCGGAAGCACAAGCAATAATCTGGCCGATGCTCTCTCTAATCCAAATGGAACCATAGGACAACTCAATCAATTCCTTGGGAATCAAGAGGCTACTACGTTCAACACTCAACTTAAGCCATTGATTCAGGAGTCTTTAGGGGCTCAGGGACTTTCAGATTCAGGGGCACAGGTAGAACTTCAATCCCGCGCTCTTTCACAACTTGAACAAGCCAGGCAAGCCAATGTGATGCAGGCCGCATTAGGTGAGCAAAGTCAGATTCAAGGACTTCAATATTCAAATCTTTTGGGAGGGATCGCTGGAGCGCAAGCGAATCAGACAAGCACATTCAACCTCCAAAGAGCCGGTATCACGATGCAGTTTCAACAGCAGTTGGAACAGCAAAGGGAACAATTGGCTCAACAATTGGCTCAACAACGCGGTGGTGGTACAGGAGGATTGATAGGGACCTTGGGCGGTGCGGCTGGTGGGTCAATAATCGGCAGTCTTATCCCTGGTTTGGGAATAGGCGGTGGGGCTCAATTAGGTTCCTTACTCGGAGGGAGCATAGGTTCTACTGTTGGCGGCGGCAATGCCTCTACGTTACAGTCAGGGTTAGGTTCATTCTTCGCAAATTCATGAGGTCAATATGCCCATAGATATACCTAGGTTTCCAATACAACAGGTTCCGACTCCTCAACCGCAAGAACCTTCTGTAATCCCCCAACAGCCCTTCGTTGATCCGGCGGGGATCATCATGCAAGCCGCACAATTAAAACAGCAAAGAGATTTGGCTACTCAACAGTTGCAAATGGAAGCGATTAAGAACCTAACAACCACAATCCAAACGGCTCAAAGTTTAAGAGAAAAGAAACGTGAGGCTGATATGGAAAACGCAGTCTCACTGGCTACTTTAGGACTTCATAAAAATCAAATCGGGGCAGAGAGCGCGTTATGGGCGGCTCATGCCAAAAGTCTTGAGGCTCAAAGTGAATTGTTCAAAGCTCAAGCACAAATGTACAGCGGTGGCAACACTGGGTATCTAGACAGTATGCAAAAAGTCCATGCCGGAACTATGGACCCAGATACGTTCTTCGGTGGATTCAGTTCAAGAAGCGGAATGAAAGCCTCAATGATAAACCTCTATAACCAAACCTATCCAGGAGACAACATAAGCAATCTTAAGGCAAAATGGTTGCAAAAACAAGAGTCTGCCAAGGTCGCCGGTGGACCTTCAGTTCAAATAGCCGCCGCTATGGCTAAGGGCGTCGAAGCCTTAAGCCAAGACTTGGCTAATAAAGGTCAGGCTCTTGGGCTTACGAGATATCCATTAATCAATAAGGCCATCATCGCATATAAGACTTCAATTGGCGATCCTGGAATGTCGGATTATCTTCTTACCAACATGGAAGCTCAGAAACAACTATCTCAAGTCTTTCAGGCCGGAGGCAGTCCTACGGACTTCGCTCAAAAGAGCGCGGCAGAAACAATGCGCCCAGAAAACGGGCCTGATGCCATGCGGCAGATTACGGCTCAAACCATCCCGACAATGATCGGAGCAAGACTTGGAGCCCTTGGGTCAATAGGGGTGGTTGGACAACAGGGAATGCCTGGTGGACAAATTCAAATGACCCCACAAATGAATCCAAATATGACAGGCCCCAAGATAAGAGTCATACGAAAATCAGATGGTATGCAGGGAACGATAGACCCGCATGATTACGACGGGGACAAGTATCAAATAGCCCAATGAGCGATTCATTCCAACCTATTCAGGATTCTTTCGTTCCAGATTCTCAACCCCAAACTGGCGGATTTCATCCAGCAGACACGCTAATGAATATGTACCAAAGGATGAACAGTCAAACTGGAAATTCCCTTGGAGCCATTGGACAATCTGCCGCAGAATCCGTATCGGGCATTCCATACATACTTCAGTCTTTGGGGCCAATAGCCCAGATCGGAAAAATCGCCAATCAGGGCAATCAGGACCTTTCAAATCTCATGGCTGAGAAAGGCGGTGAATTAGCTGGAAAGATGGGAGTCCCGAATACGGCTCCACTAGCCGCTATCCCTGGCGGTCTTTTAGGCACAGCTTCGGAAGTCCTCTTGCCAAGGACCAAACTTGGGGCCGCAGGAGCTTTAATGGGAGCCGCAGGAGAATTAGGCGGAATTGGGCAAGCCGCCGAAGGAATGCAAGGAGCCTCTAAGCCTGGAACATTGGCCCATGTCATGCAGGGAACAGCCAGGATACCTCCATCTGTGGGACAATATGCCTTGGATCATCCTGAGGTTTTAGGCCCTGATACGCCCACTATCGAGGAAGCTACCAAGAACTATGTTGAGGCTATAGGCGGTCTAAAGGGCAAGGTATCGGACTTATCTCAGAAATTGAATAAAACAGTCTTGAGAAATTCTGATTATGATTCGGCCATAGATAGGGCCGGAAGACTTTTAAACGGAACCGAAGTAAAGGCAGACGGCACGATAGATAAACTGACTCCACAAGATGCTCTAACCGGGCTTCAATCAATCAATCAGGCACTTAGGAATAAGATGTATACGGCTGGCATGGCAAAAGACCAAATAGCCGCAATCTCACAGGTCAAGGAAGGTCTTTTGGATTTTCTACAGAATAACGGAAGCCCAAAGATACGCGAGGCTGGACAGGCTCTTTTTGAGGCTCATGTTAAGGATGCTTTTTCTCAATGGTTACCAGTAAATAAATATGGTAGCACAGATGCTCTTAGAACGATAATAGCCGGACATGAACTTGCCGGAATGGCCGGAGCAGTCATTGGCGGTCATCCAGGGGCGGCAATTCCATTAGCGGCAAGCGCGGCGACAATATCTCCTAAGATGTGGGGTTTCGGAATACGAGCCTTAAGTATGCCTGGTGCGGCTTCACAGGAAGTTCTGCCATATATGCCAAGTATGCTTTCAAATGCACTGAGCCAAAATGCCACTCCCAATCAGTCTCCCTAACTCAGTCGAAGAACTGCTTCCAATTCTCCAGGATATCATTCGCCGTGCTGTTGATGGAACGACAGTCCCTCTACATATAGACATCTCAAATCAACGAGTGATTATAGGCGGAATGTCCAGTACAGGGTCGGGTGCTCCGTTACAGGTTCAAGGCGGCGACGTTGAGGTTACGACTTCAGGGAAAGGAATTATTATCGCAGACGATGGAGGCTCCGGCCACACGGCACGGATGACCCTAAATTATGACTCTACTACCCAAAATTGGGTTCCTGTTTTTACTACTATCTCCTAATGCTTCGGCGGCAAATAGGGGAATAGTTGAAGGTGTCTGCGCTTCCAATAGCACGATATTAATTTCTACGTCAACTGGACGTGTAGCCATAGGCAAATGTACTACTCCCGGAACTGCCTTGGATGTCGCTGGAACAATACGCCAGACAGGCGTAACCAGTTGCGCCAATGGCGTAACGACGGATTCAAATGGAGGATTTACCGGATGCGTGTCAAATGCTACGGCAAACTTCAATATATCATCTAACCTAGATGGGACTCAATTAAATAATTCCGTCATGGGAGTCTGCGCCTCTACTATAACAGTTACATTCTCTGGATCACCGAATTTTCAAGTTATAGAAACCAATGGAGCGATTACTGATACCGGCGTGGCAGGTAATTTCAATATAGGCTTTTTGATGGATGGGGCTTTTGTTTCTCCATTAACTAAAACGAAGGGGTTTGTTGGGGGGGAATGGCCAGGGGCTAACTCAACTGAAAATGCTAGCGGTAAATTCGTATTTCAGCCATCGGCTGGATCGCACTCCTATTGTCTAACCGCTTCCGCCACGGGTTTTAACTTCAAATTTGGAGGGGGAACTGCTAATAATTCAACTGACACCTCTTTCTATTTCATGGTATATGAGATTCATTAATGCCTAATCTAGACTATTGGAATCAGATGTTTCGTGAAGTCTCAGGGATACGTCCTGTCCTGAACCGAATCGAGGCGACGACAGAAACATTAAGAGCCTCCATCAACGAGCATAGCGTAGCCGTCGGACAATTGAAGGTCAAGATCACTTCTTGCGAAAAAGTCCTTGAAGATATTGGAAATCAGGTAAAAGATCATATCAAGGACTATCCCATGCACGGAGGAATACGGGCAGATAGGGCAAAGACAAATTGGGAAAGGGTCAGCATCATGGTAACCGCCGGACTTTCAATTTACGGACTAATAAAGGGACTGCATTGATGGACAAGGAGACGATACATATTATTTGGAACGCTGGATTATCACTTTTGGGGGCATGGTTTTTAAAGATGCACTCCGACAACAGAAAACGTGAAGAAGATAGAAAGGAGAAAAAACAAAGACTGGATGAGAAGACGGACGAGCGTTTAAGGAACCTTGAACTCAACGCCTGGAAAAAAGAAGATCATGACCAATTCGAGCAAAAAATGTTAATTTCTTTCTCAGAGATAAAGGACAGTCTCAAGGAAAACGCGATGGTTTTCAATACCGCCATTAAGGAACTGGGTCATGAACTCAATAGCTCCGTAAAGGATTTGAGCGTAAGCATCGCTCAGATTGAAAGCAAAAGGAGAACAAAATGAAAAAGCTGTTGTGGTTGCTCATGCTGTTGCCGTCGGTGTCGTTTGCCCAGTCCAGTCTATTGACCATTCCTGGTCTAGCGGATGCCGTAACGACTGCACTAAAGAGTTCCAAAGCAGTCGGACTCATAGACTTAAATCAAACCATCGGAGCGGGAACGTTCATACCTGTAAGGACGCTTCACGACGCCGAGGGTATCCAGTATCTTGAGGCTGGATTCGGAGGGGTCATCAAGCAGGGAGAAAACGCCAAACCCTTAATCATCGCCCAGGCCAATCTTTCGGCGATCCTTAGAAAGATCGAGTCATACAACGGATGGTATGTGGCCCATGTGTCCAAGGTAACCCTGCCGGACTTTTGGTTCGGGCCATATATCCAGCCTCCACTTCCAGGATATGCTTTTACCTGGAAAACCAATGTAGGGGGGGCAATTAGCATTGGGTTCTAATCCTAAATTAGAACAAATTAGGATACATTAGGATATGAGAATCGTAACTCTCACAAGCCAAGACTCCACTCCTGACGGGGTATTCAGCGATTGGGTTTCCGATTCAGGGTTCAAGTGCAAAACCCTGGAACTTCCTTGGGATAATAATATTCCCGACAAAAGCTGTATTCCGTCAGGATGGTATGACGTTACTTGGGCTTGGTCGGCAAAACACAATTGCAACCTATACCATGTTCAAGGAGTTCCAAATAGGTCAAACGTAGAAATACATTCGGCCAATGTTATACAGCAGTTATTGGGGTGCCTCGCGCCAGGGAGTAGCGTCGTAACCTTCGGAATAGGTAACGACATGGGAAACGGACTGATACTTCCTAGGGATCAACAGGGGGTAGCTCAGAGCAAGTTCACTCTCTCTGCGTTAGAGGCCGATCTTAGGGACGACAATGGGAATCAGGTTCCGTTCAGGTTAAACGTCATCAGACCATGGGGGTAAAATGCTAACTAGCGTCGTAGGTTTCTTGTTTGGAAAGAAGCTACTGGGCCTTATAGACGGAGCTAATACGGCCTTGACAGGATACAGGTCGGATATTATTGTAGGAGTAGTGATTGTGGTGGCTGTCCTGGAGCATATAGGACTTCTACCAGCTAAGACCGCCGAGCCCGTCATAACGGCTCTTTTAGGGGCGTTGCCTATAACTCTGGCTGAAAAGGCAGGGAATATACTGGACGAGGCCAATAAGGTGCTTCCGAATCCACCGCAACCTACAACTCAGTAATAAGCCCCGTCCTTCTTCTGCGACCGGGGAGGCTTTTTCCCAACGCAAGACACGGCGATCTTGAATTTCAAATCCCCATCGTTAGGCCATTGCTGAATTTCGACACCGCCAATAACCACTACCTTACCACCCCTCGACTCGATGTAATCAATGATGGCTTTATAGAATCTATCGGTTGCGTCGCTTCTCTTGGATATGCGCATCTCACCCTCCCGAGCCCAAGGACGCAATCTTGAGCCTGATGGTTTCAATCAAGTCTTGCAATCTTTCGATGGTCCGTTCCCGTGAAACGGAAGTGTCAGAGAATACGTCGTCAATGGCCTCCTCCGCCAATTCGTCCAAGGTCTTTTCTTTTATTTTCTTCGCCATGTTATCCTCCCGAGCCTGGGGACTTCTGAGACTCTGAAATCCTGCTTCGTGAAATCTGGATCATAAGTTTAGTTTAAGTTGGTTTCTTTCTTTTTCTATGCGGTCTTGCGCGATTTTTACGTATCCAGGCACTATATCTATACCAATCCATTTTCTCCCAAGTAAATCTGCCGCCAATAAAGTTGATCCAGTCCCACAAAAAGGGTCTAGGATTATATCTCCTTTGTTTTTTTCTATAAGACAAGACATAAGAGCCACTGGCTTCTCGGTGGGATGCAAAAGTGATGTTGACGGTATTTTTCTGAAATCCAATACATCCGGAGGTCTACTTATAAATTCATGCTCTTCTTGTGGGTAGAAAGCACAAGCCTCCCATTGCCTGCCATATTCGTGTTCTAAATCCCCTGCCGTCCAATTATTCTTTATCCAAGCTATAAAACTTTTTGGCTTAGGGATGTCAGGTAAGTTATCCCATCGGCAGAAACAAAACACGGCACACCTGGAAAGCCTAAACATTTCTTGCAAAGCTAGAATAGGGAACCCATCATCACCTAAGACCGACCCGAAAGGATTGCCGTTCTTATACCGATTGCTTAGATAATTCATTCCGTAGGGAGAATCCGTGACGGTTAAATCCACGCACTTATCAGGCCAGGAGCGCATGATCTCCAAGCAGTCCCCGGTGTAGATTTTGTTCAGTTCCGGTTTCATGCCGCCCCCGCCCGATTCCTGGGCTTAGACATTGGATTATGTAATCGGAACATAGCGGAACCCTTTTCTTGCTGTTGTAGATATTCTTCATGTCTTGCCACCGCATTAGTTTCAAGAACTTGGGTCACAAGGGAAAGTTCTGAGCGAAAATTTCCAGCGCCTATCGCAAGAATAAGTTTACCCGAAGCCCAATTTATGCGATCCTCTAAATCCATGTCCTTCAAAGCGTCCTTCATTTGTTTTCTCCCGTGACCTTCTTCCTAGGCCATTGCACCCTATCCCCAGGCTCACCCCAACAGCACATTTGATCCCCGCAGTAGCCGATAGGGTGAGGCCACGACCAACCCTTTGTAGACTGATACCGCCCATTTTTACGCCAGTCTTTAGCCCACCTATTCATATCCCCACCCTCTTCCTGGGCTGATTCATAAAGGCCAGTGATGATGATCCCATGGTAAATTCAAAGTCGTATTATAAGCACCTTGGAAGATTTTTCCGCTTTCGATTTGTTCTAGCAGATCAACCAAATCCAAATAGGGAATTAGAAAGCACTTGCGTTTCCCATCTACCGAAACAATAAAAGACTTTTTGCTTTTTAATAAATTGAAAATATCCTCTCTAAGTTTACTGACACCGATTTCTTCCGACTGAATCAAGTCTTCTAGTCTCATTTGGTTTCTCCCGTGACCTTCTTCCGCGACTCATGAAACTTCCTCATCCTATGGAGCTTACAAATACGGCATTCTCGATGCCCCTCTTTAGTTCTATAAACATTCGATTCAATGAGTTCGTGGCCCTTAATGCAGTGGGTCTTTCTTGAATAACCGACATTTTTATGTGGATGTCTTTTAAAACAATCCTTCATATTTTTAGATTGAGTTCCCAAGGAAAGATGCTCCACCCTAACGCAGGATGGATTATCGCACTCATGGAGAACAAAAAGACCTTTCGGGATTGGACCCCTTTCCATTTCCCACGCTATGTGCGTTGCTCTTCTAGTCTTGCCGTTGTAAAATATTGATCCATACCCCATGACATTCGCCCCGCGCCAGTTCCAACACAACGGGCCCTTTTCAACTTTACTCCAAAACCTAACTTCAAGAGATTGGTAGCGGCTCATTTTTTATTATCCCGCTTCTCCCAAAGGTCCTGAAGGTCGGGGTCGGTGGCGGAGATAACCGATTCAATTTTAGGCCAATAGCAATTAGGATAATGAAGAACCGAGGTATTGCCGCAGTCATCTCCAAGGGCACATTTTATCTCGGTTCCGTGCATACAATGTAGTTTTCCGGCACCGCAATGACATAGAGGCACTAATTTCAACGCCTCAGCCTGAAGATGGTTGCGTTCTTCAACGATCCTAGTTTTCTCATCGGGGAGAGTATGCCATTCGCACTTGTTATCTCCACATTCAGGGCACAGATGTTTTTTTGCTTCAGCAAGCTCCTTCTCCAAGGCTTCATATTTTATTTTCCAGGCTATGTATCTTTCTTCGTAAAATTTGGAGTCTTTCTCCAAGGCTTGGACGCGGGATTCGGCCTGAATCAGGGGATCAATCGCTGGCCCCTCTTTTAATGGAGCGCATATTGCTACGATTTGTTCAATGCTTATAAATCTATTTGTGGATTTGACTATTTCTTGAAGGTCCCTGAGAGTCTTATACATAGCACGGCAATCACCCCCAACTTCCGCAAGTTGTGACTCTAGGAACTTAATAATGTTTACGACTTCGGCACGGGACATATCCCCATTCATGATTTTATCGTATTGGATTTCGCTCATTTTCCCCGCTCAATGGCCTTGGACTTCTTGAAGTTCTCCCAAGCCTTTTTTGATTCTTGTGCGACTAGCTTCATGGTTTCGATGTTGGCGAGATACCACTGGGCATAATAAGTCTTGCCGTCCTTTTCTTTGACTGCCTTCTTGAAGTCCTCAAGCTTCAGACTTTGACAGCCGCAATGAACAATGTATCCATCCTTTTCCCACCGTGCCCAGGTATAGGAGTTTCTCGAACCACCAGGACCAAAGCAGAAATATCCATAGAGGTCGGCCCCGGAGAGGTCGGCCCCGGAGAGGTTGGCCTCGGAGAGGTTGGCCCCGGAGAGGTCGGCGTCGGAGAGGTTGGCCTGGGAGAGGTTGGCCCCGGAGAGGTCGGCCTTGGAGAGGTCGGCCCCGGAGAGGTCGGCCCCGTAGAGGTCGGCCCCGGAGAGGTTGGCCCCGGAGAGGTTGGCCCCGTAGAGGTTGGCCCCGGAGAGGTTGGCCCCGGCCTTAATAGCCGCTTCGACTGCAAGTTTCCAGTTATCGGTTTCGATGCTAAAGATGACGCCGCCAGTCATCCGACTTTTGATTTCTATTTTCATGGTTTCTCCTGAGTGGCTTCCGTAGCGGCCAGAACCTCTTTAACTAAGTCATAATCTTCTTCCCCAACAAGATCAAGAAGCCTGGTCAATTCTGCGTCCTTTACCTTCACCAGTTCCCGAAGACGCGCGCTTGTTGTTTTTTCCTTCAAAATACTAGCCCGCAAGTCCTCAAACTCGGCAACAGACTTGGGCATATACGCGGCGATACGTAAAGCGTCCCGAATATCCTTAGAATTTAGTTTAGCCTCAGCTTTCTCCCTCAAGGACTTCTCGCGCTCAAAACCTCTCGCCAAAACCCAAGCGGCGCAAGTTGGGCATCCTCCTGGTTTCTCGCCATGATGATAAACGCACGGATCGTTTTCTTTAAACCAATCTAGTGCTATTTTTATCTCCGCTTCCGTTGGCTCGGTCATTTCGGTTTCTCCGCTAGACCCACCTTGATGGCCCACAACTGCTCCATGATCTCGTCGTCTAAGTAGGGCTCTACTTTCCAACCAAGAACACCTATTTTTATTCCGTATTCTAAGAATGTCCTATGATCTTCTGCAAAGTCTGTCGCCTCTCTCCACCATGTTTTCATTAGCGCTCCTTTGGTAGTGTTTTTTCTTTTTCTTCTAGAGAAGCCTTTCTAAATATTCCAAGAGTCTCTAACGCTTTTTCTAAACCCGCCGTGAATCCGTCAGCAAACCCACGCTTATATTCCTTGCTTTTGTCAGCATCAAACTCTCCATTCACATTCCCTCCCATCGTGTCGTGCCAGCCAAAAGACTCTTATAGTGTTCGATCAGGTGCGTCAGTTCTTCCCGCGTGTACTTCCGATTCTTTCCGATCTCTTGGAGCATAGCGTATTTCTCTGGCCCGATTCTTGACTTCCAGTATTCCGATGTGGGGATGCGGTTCATAAATTCTCCGAAGTTGCAAGAGACGCAAGCCGCGACGACGTTTTCAGGATCGAACCTGACACCAGGATAATTCCCAACTGGCAAAATGTGATAGGCGACATGGATAGGATTCTTGTTGCAGACTTCGCAAAGACCGTTGTTTCGTTTCTTGCCGCGAAGTCGGACCCAAAGCGAGAAAACGGCCCAAAGACGCTTTTTAAGCTCAGGAAGGCTCAGGAGCGGCTTTATGCCCAGGAACGCCCTATGTGTCTTTCTGCGCTGTTTGGATGTGCGAAATACTCCCCATCTACGGAGTCCTGGGAAGACGGTGCGCTTCTGCCCCATTTTTGTCATAGATAAACCTTTTTTACTTTGCCACATACGCATTTTCCAATCTGTAGGGTTCTAACAAAAGGCTCAAATTTACCATCAGGAGTATACTGCTTCCATCTTTCTTCGCATGGAATATCCCATTTGTATTTGTGGATTCCAAGCAAACAAAATATCTCTCTCCGCGTCATTCTCCCGCCGCCTGAGTCTTGGTTAATCTAAAGCTTGCAATATCAATGCTAAATTCCATCCGGTAGTAAAATCATCAAGGCCAATTTCAGACATTCTCATTTCTGCCGCGTGGAGAACACGCATTTTCCAAGCATCATCAATTTCCGATTTTTTAACTTTTTTATCTGCCATCTTAGTCTCCTGTTGACGCCATTTTACGATCCGGCAACACTTGAGGCGTATTGAAATATTTTTTCTCTGCGCTACGAAATGCCTCTATGAACGATCCTCGGATATGGGGGTTTCTTTTCCTGTCCGCGATCACGGCCTCGATATTCATCTCAGCCTGACAAACGGAGCATGGTTTTGAAGCAATGAGGACCGGATTTGAGCATCCGTTTCGCGGGCATTTGGGAAGGTCAGGTTTGGGATCGTCAGGTATTCTAGGCATCAAATCTCTTTGGATCACGGAGCCAGTCATTATAGTAACCTGATATCGTTCTCACCTTCCAGTCAAGGTTCTTGGCTTGCAGATAACGTCCAATTGAAATTGTCGCAGTTTTAGCTTTTTCGTAATCGCCGCCAGCAAATGCCAAAAGCTCTCTAATGTCTTTTCCAAATCGACTACATCCCGCGCTGAAAGCATCCTTGTTTCCTTTATCGATCCTCTCCACTTCACACAGATACCATTCGGCATATTTTTGGAAAGCATCCCTCCTTTCCTTCCGTTCGACATTGACCCTCCTTCTCTGAACCTTCAAGCTGACCAATGTTTCCTCTCCGCACTTACTGCATTTTACCGATACGATTGCGCTAGACACCCCTTGACTTCCCTTTAATTAAAAATGTAGAACCATCAGGTTCCCTGGATAGATATGAGGTTTTCTTGCCTCTGCCGTGGCCGAAGCTGTTTTTATTTTTATTCATACTCGTTATTAGCTTCTCGGTTTCTTTCTTAATCCTTGAAGAAAAATTGGCGCCGCATTTACATCCCCTTATTGTGCAGTAGAATTTAATTTTAGAAAAAGATTCGGGCACACCTAGTGCGGAACCCTGGATAGAGGTCTGTCTAGATGTGCCCTTAATCGTGTTATCCAGTTTCCGCATTTTTGAATGCTACAAAAGCTCCTTCATTTTGTCAATAGCTCCGGCAAAGAAAAAAAAGAACCCGTCTCTCCACAACTCAGAACGGCACATCCTTCGTCGAGAGGCCGGACTTTATCTTCTCCCGCAGTATGAGCCTCACGTCCATAATCTTCCCCATCGCAGACCCTAGAAGCCTGTAGATGTTTTCGTCCTTTCCGAACTCGGCTTTACGCATCGCCTGAAGGTCGTCTAGGATTTCGTTCAGCTTGTCTTCGGTCATTGTTTCCTCCTAGTTATCTCTAATTCGGCAAATGCAGAGGCCCACTTAGTTCTCTCTTGCGGCCAATGACATTTTTTACATTCACGATATTGATACCAATTCATTTTACCTGGACTTAAAACTGGTTTCGTCCATTCATTCCAAGAATGGAATCCAAAACAGCAAAAAGTCATCTGATTATCCCCTCTCCCTTGCAGGATCGGCACTGGACCGGACCGCTAGAACCTGATACTTCTGCCCTATCATAAAAACCCACTGGCATCGTCCCCCTGCCTTCGCACACGGGGCATTTGTAGGGAGGCGGTGGGTTGTAAAATTTGATGGGTTGAGAGATTAATTCTTCTTTTTCTTTCGCTCTCATGTTATTGTGGTAACATTCACGACATCCAAAATCACCGCAATTCCAAAATTTTGGTGTCATAATGAATGGAATTAAAGGGGACTTCAATTTGCTCTAAGGCTAGGTGTTCCGCTTCTTTTTGGTCTTGCGCCTCTACATCAATATCTTCCTTGATATGGAACTCAAGTGTTACGCGATATTTCTTTAATTTATCTTTCTTCATTGTATCTCCTAACTGATTAGCTCCGGTTGCGACGGGACAAGGGACCACTCTTTATACGGCGTCCCTGGACGTATGCGGCCCACTACGGCACCCTCACGTCGTAAGTCCCTAAGCCTTGCGCTCAAAGCTGTCTGTAGGACGCCAGGAATGTTGAACTGGAATAACGCCAACGGCTTGTCGCTCTGATGCAGACGTTCTAGGATCGCTTGCTTAGCGGTCAAGATGATCTCTCCTGGCTCTGTGCTTTCATAAGGCTCTGACACAGAATCACCCGTTGATTGATGGCCTTGCACAGTCCTTCAAGGATGTCTCGATGTTCTCTTTCCGCTACCACGGAAGCATCGAGGGCGATTTCTTTTTGGAATACAGTCATGTCCTTGGGTTGGGCTATCATTTCCTTGTATCTTGCGGTGTCAAGGGCTGAGTTTGCCTCGGCTAAGATGGTCGTGAGCCTTGCAAAATGAGCCTCCAATTCCAAGACCTGATCTTTCATCCTTGTGGGATTGTCGGAGAGCCTTTGAGACAGTAGGGCCTGGACTTCTTCAATTTCTGTCATGGTGATACCTGACGGCCTTCAGGATGCTGCAACTGCCAGTCAAAGACCTTCTGAGCGAAGGAAGGATAGCATTTAGGACAGATGGGTTTTTTTGTTTTCTCGCCGCAAAAAGAACACACCCTATCCCCCTCGTAGCTCGTCTCCCTGCCCGTTACTTTACTGATCTGTACCATCCTTCTTTTCTCCGTTCAGCCTCGCCTCTACTCCTTCCAAGAGAGAGTCCAATAGCCGTCTCGACAAGTCTATGATGCGTTGTTCCTGTGTCGGTACTTCTACTGCGCCGGATGGTTTTTCTTCTTTTTCTACCTGGAATCCTGACGTTGATATGTAGGCAGTTACAATATCTTTAGTGGCATTGACAACCGAAGAAAACACCATCCCTCGCTGAGCATCAAGCACCTTTTTGTCTTGGGCTTTAGCGGCTGGCTCCGATCCGTTCAGGGCTTTTACGGGGGCGACGAAGTTCTCAAATGTCTTGCCGCCCTTCTCCTTCTCTTTGATACTGACTTCGTATCGTCCGGCCCCCCGGATGATTTTCAAGGCTTCTTCGTCGTAAACGTTTTTCTTCCATTCCTCGCCCTTGGGGGAAAGAAAAAAAACAACTCCATATTGTCCATACTCACCTTCTTCATATTCTACTCTCGTTACGTCAATCACCTGTGTTTTCATCTTGCCTCCTAGTATAGCCGCTTCTCGCCATTGGCGATCCTCGTCCTTCTCGTCTCTATCAAGAATGTACACTTGCTAGAGCCTGTCTTTTGGGTTTGGTTACTTTATGATAGTAGGTGTTTAGATACCTCTTGATCCGCTTCTTGACCTCGGGCCGGGCTCGGTACTCGGCTTGGTACTCGGCTTGGTACTCAGCTATCCGCTTCTTGACCTCAGGGCGGGCTCGGTACTCAGCTATCCGCTTCTTGACCTCAGGGCGGGCTTGGTACTCAGCTATCCGCTTCTTGACCTCAGGGCGGGCTCGGTACTCAGCTATCCGCTTCTTGACCTCAGGGCGGGCTCGGTACTCAGCTTGGTACTCGGCTTGGTACTCAGCTATCCGCTTCTTGACCTCAGGGCGGGCTCGGTACTGACGTTGCCAAGATAATCTTCGCTTATACTGTTCGTAAGCCTGATCTCTGTTCATCCAGCCTCCAATTCTAAGTCCATTATTCTATCCACAATCTCACGCATGAAATACTCATCACGAGCAAGCTCTGGATACGCCTTTCCATTCTCATCCCTGACTACAATATCCTCGATCTCAAAAGCCCCAGGTCGCCATGTGTCAGGATGACCCTTCATATTGCCTCTGTCGTGCGCATAGACGCCCGTAACCGTAAGGTCTGCCTTCTCTCCCGTGTCGCCGTCCACTTCGTAGGCGGGGAGGTTGATCTCGAAAGGGCAGTAGCCGTTCATTTGCTCTTAACCTTTTTGTGTTGTCTCTTTGCAGCCAAAATCCTCATTAGATTCCGTAAATATTTCTGAGGACCATTTATCTGATTGGTATATTCAGGAAAAATAGTGGAGAGAGCCTCTAGTTTGGCTTGGAAGTTAGCAACAGCAACCCATAAATGATCTGCAAATATTTCACTTTTAGGTCTAAAGTTATTTTCTTCGTTCATGATCGGAAAAATGTTGCAAACTTCTCTGCTCCATACGCTCCTTGTGTAAGTTTAATGATCCCTTCAACAGTTATTTTCTCAGGAGTTTCGCGTTGTTCCATCCAGGCTCTTACGCCGCCTTCACAAGCTCCTGTTATGGTTCGATACGCCCTAATAGCATCACGCTTGGTTACTGTTTGCGAGAGAGTCCATTTCTTGAACTCAGACGTATCACGATTTCCGATCTTATACAACAGGCCGTCCCTGGCTTCTTTCAGCGTTTTGCCGTGAGAATATGCCTCGCCGTCCGTTACTAGATAAGAGACTTCGGTCTTCCCGCAAATTACTACACGGGAAACCTGTCCTCGTTGAGAGACGATCTTTGCTAATACTCCATCAGCAAAAGAAAATCCAGCCGCCGCAAAGGCAGATAACAACATACTGCGGCATCGGTGGATTGTCTGAGGGTCATTTTGCTTAACGTGTCCATAATCTCCGCTGGCGTTGATGGAGCTGCCCACGGAGGTCAGCTTGGGGAAGGCCGTCTTGGTGTCCGCCCCCCTGGCGTCGATGTAGCCGCCCACTGAGGTCAGCTTGGGGAAGGCCATCTTGGTGT
>Ga0187822_10000081_pt1 | contig 15269 bp, 13 predicted proteins | sample NC_wetland_sal_i_18_FD_132967 | JGI IMG/M metagenome (GOLD analysis project Ga0187822, IMG submission 132967) | Wetland sediment microbial communities from Neuse River Estuary, North Carolina, USA - SourceSoil_2 | ecosystem: Environmental > Aquatic > Freshwater > Wetlands > Sediment | place...
CCCTGGGCGGCATGATAGGCAACAATTCCTGCGGTGTGCATTCAGTAATGGCCGGCAAGACGGACGACAACATCGAAGCTCTTGACGTCCTCACCTATGACGGCCTCCGTCTGAAAGTCGGCAAGACCGATGACCGAGAGCTGGAGCAGATCATTCACGAAGGCGGACGCCGCGGAGAAATCTACGCCGGCCTGAAAGAACTCCGGGACCAATACGGAGATCTGGTCCGCCAGCGCTATCCCAACATCCCGCGGCGGGTTTCGGGATTCAACCTCAATTACCTGCTGCCGGAAAATGGTTTCGATGTTGCGCGCGCCCTGGTCGGATCCGAAGGCACCTGTGTCTCTATCCTTGAGGCCACTTGCCGTCTGGTCGAAAGCCCTCCGGCGCGGGTCCTGCTGCTGATCGCCTATCCCGACATTTTTCAGTGCGGCGACCACGTTCCCGATGTCCTGGCCCACAAGCCCATCGGCCTCGAGGGCATCGATGACCTGCTGGTCGAGTACACGCGGCGCCGCGGCATCAATTCGGCAGGGCTGGCGCTGCTGCCGGAAGGCGGCGGCTGGCTGCTGGCGGAATTCGGCGCCGACACCATCGCCGCAGCCAAGGCCCAGGCCTCCGGATTAATGGAGGCCCTGAACCGCAGCCCCAACCCGCCTAACATGCGTCTGTTCACCAATCGTGAACAGGTCAAACGGGTGTGGGAAGTCCGCGAATCCAGCCTGGGCGTAATTTCCTACGTCCCCGGCGAAGACCTCACTTGGGAAGGCTGGGAAGACTCGGCTGTAGCCCCGGAAAAGCTGGGCAAATATCTGCGCGACTTGCGCCAGCTGTTGAACCGTTTCAACTACCGCAGCACGTTGTATGGACACTTCGGCCACGGTTGCGTCCACAACCGGGTCAACTTCGATCTGCAATCGAAGCCGGGCATTGCCAAGTTCCGCCAGTTCATGGAGGCCGCCACCGACCTGGTGGTCAGCCATGGCGGATCCATTTCCGGCGAACACGGCGACGGCCAGGCCCGGGCAGAACTGCTGCCGCGAATGTTCGGCCCGGAATTGATCACTGCCTTTCGTGAGTTCAAGGCGATCTGGGACCCTGCCTGGAAGATGAATCCGGGCAAGCTGGTCGAGCCCTACCGCATGGACGAGAATCTGCGGTTGGGCGCCGATTACAGGCCATGGGACCCGGAGACCCACTTCCAGTTCCCCCACGACCACGGCAGCATGACCCACGCCATGCTGCGTTGCGTCGGAGTAGGAAAATGCCGCCGCGAGGAAGGCGGCGTCATGTGTCCCAGCTGGCGGGTTACTCACGAGGAGGAGCACTCCACCCGCGGCCGCGCCCACCTGCTCTGGGAGATGGCCAAGGGCGACGTGATCCGCGACGGCTGGCGCGACGAAGATGTCAAGCAGTCTCTCGACCTCTGCCTCTCCTGCAAAGGCTGCAAGAGCGACTGCCCGGTGAGTGTTGACCTGGCCACCTACAAAGCCGAATTTCTCTCTCACTATCACGAAGGACGCCTGCGCCCGCGCAGTCACTACGCTTTCGCCAATATCGACCTCTGGGCACGCCTCGCTTCGAAGGTGCCGGGACTGGTGAACCTTGCCACCCAGCTGCCCTTCTTACAAGATATCGCCAAGCTGGCGGCTGGGATGCCGCACCAGCGCAGTATTCCGGCTTTCGCTCCCGAGACCTTTCGGGCGTGGTTTGAACGCCGGCAGCCGCAAAATCCCCAGGGCTCTCCCGTCATGCTCTGGCCGGACACTTTCAACAACTACTTCCTGCCGGACACCGCCAGAGCAGCGGTCGAAGTTCTGGAAGCTGCCGGATTTCGTGTGTCCATACCCGCTTCCATTCTTTGCTGCGGACGCCCGCTCTACGATTTCGGCATGCTCGACCGCGCCCAGCGTCTGCTGCTCAAGATTCTGGATACTCTCGCCCCCGAAATCGAAGCCGGAATTCCCATCGTCATTCTGGAACCCAGCTGTGCTGCCGTCTTTCGTGACGAACTGATTAATCTGTTTCCCAACGATGCCCGGGCAAAGAAGCTGTCCCGGCAGACGTTCCTGCTGAGCGAATTTCTGGAAAAGAAAGCCGCCCACTTTCAGCTGCCGAGCCTCCCGGTCAAGGCCCTGATCCACGGCCATTGCCATCACAAGTCGCTGATGAAAATGACGGATGAGGAGTCGATTCTCCGCAAAATGGGCGTTGACTGGAGCGCTCCCGCGCCGGGCTGTTGTGGCATGGCCGGCTCGTTCGGATTCGACGAGGAGAAATATGACGTTTCGATGGCAATCGGCGAACTGGAACTCCTGCCGGCGGTCCGCCAGGCCCCGGCCGACAGCCTCATCATCGCCGACGGCTTCAGTTGCCGCGAACAGATCGCCCAATCGACCGACCGCCGTTCCCTGCACCTGGCGGAGGTGATCGCAGTGGCCCTTAAAGGGCCGCTCACCGCAGAGGGCAGTTATCCCGAAACGTCCCAGGTCGCCCGCAGGCAGGCGGAACTGGATCGTTCGATGAAGCGTTCCGGCCTGGCCGTTGCCGGCATCGCAGCCGCCGCAGCCCTCCTCTGGTGGCTGAAATCCCGCCGCTGATGTAAGCGCGAGCGCCCTCGCTCGTGCTCCTTCTTCGATGTATTCTCAGTCGTCCACAGACTGCCGCTCACGCCAGTTTCCCCTTCGTATTCCTTCTCTCCACTCGTCCACAGATCTGCCGCTGCCGCACGAGCAAGGGCCTCGCGCCTACATTAAAGCGTTTATATTCAATGACTTGACTGTTTATCTCCAGGCCTCTCCCCAACTCGCTGTTATTCTGGGAGAATAGTAGCTATCCACCAGCTGGAACATTCCTACCTTCTTTCCCAGCCGGCGAGTAGGCTTTTATGGCTCTAGATTCCGAAGTCCTTCTTAATCCCGTCGTCAGCGACCGCCTGGCGGAGGTCGTGGTCGAGCCGGCCCTGCGTGGGTCCGTCCTGGTCCTCATTCAGTTCGATGTGTGCGAGGAAATCCGGCTGGATGAGCTCCGGCACATTTTTGGCGCGCGCACTCTGGAGCAACCCAATTTCAAGCATCCTGCCCCGGGATACGTTCGCTACCAGCGCCCTCCGGTGGTCGAGCCCATTGGGCCACTTGTCCTGGACAGCGGCGAGCGGCTCGAGGGTCAGATCAAGTATTACGACTATGGCGTGCTCAGCGTGGTTTTCGAACTGCCTTTTTCCGGCGACTGGGACACTCTGGTCCGCATGGGCAGCCGCTGGGTCTGGGACGTCGACTTTGAGAAGCACGCTTCCCGCATTGTGCGCCAGAAACTGGAGCGGGCCGCCCCGGCGCTGGTCAAACCCTATTCAGACTGGCTGAGTGAAGACTATTTTATTTTCCATGTCAGGGAGATTGCAGGTTCTCCCTCGGCCTCCGAGTTGTGTGCCTCCCAGGGGGGACGCATCGCACAAATCGTGCGCGGAGAGACCGCCCAGCTTTCGGAAGGCGAGCGCAACGAGATTCTGCAATCCCGCATTTCGTATTACCCCAACGACCTGGCCGTAATCGGCTGGAACGCCGCGTTCCTCTATGACACCGAAGCCGGTGCCGAAACTGCCATCCAGCTTCTGGAGTACGCCAACTCGCAGCTGCTGGAATTCCGCCACTACGACGAACTCCTCACCCGCGAGCTGGGAGTGGTGTACGCTGCCCTCGACAAAGGCACGGGAATGCTGGCCCGCTGGCGCCTGGCCAGGGCCGCGACCAAGCTGCACACCGTTCTGCTCGACGTCAACGAGTTGACCGAGCGCGCCGACAACGCCATCAAGTTTCTCAGCGACATGTTTTCCGCCCGCCTCTATAAGCTGGCCGCCGCCAAGGTTGGTGTGCCCGACTACAAAGACCTGGTCAACCAGAAACTGCATACCGCCGAGGACCTCTACCGCTTCATGGTGGACCAGTTCAACCAGAGCCGGGCCTTCGTGCTCGAACTCATGGTGGTGGTCATCCTGGTTATCGAGTTGGTCTTCCTGTTCGGCGGCAAAGTCTAATGTAGGCGCGAGCGCCCTCGCTCGTGCTGGGGCCATTCATCATTTAGCATCATCAGGAATTGCTGACGCACGGGCTGGACGCCCGCGCCCACATAGAACGCAAAGGGACACCCATGCGAGGACTCAAAGGCAAGCGCGTCCTGATCACCGGAGGCGCCAGCGGAATCGGGGCTGCAACCGCGGCCCGATTTCTGGAAGAAGGTTCAACCGTCGTCGTGCTCGACCGCGACGCCAAAGGCCGCGCGCAAATTCAGTCGCAACTGCCGAAATTGGCCGGCACCGTGGATGCCGACGTCTCCAACCTGAAACAAGTGGAAGCCGCCTTTGCCGAGGCCGTGCGCCTGCTGGGCGGCGTGGATGTGCTGATCAACAACGCCGGCATCAGCATCCGCCACAACTTTCTCGACATCACTCCCGAAGAATGGGACAAAACCATCGCGGTCAACCTCACCGGCGTCTTTTACATGGCGCAAGCCGCAGCCCGGCACATGTGGAAGCGCGGCAGCGGCGTCATTCTCCAGACCGCGTCCACCAACGGCCTGATGGGCTACCCTTTCTATGCCGACTACAATGCGACCAAAGCGGGCGTCATCGAGCTGACTAAATCCATGGCCCTCGAACTCGCGCCCAAAGTCCGGGTGTGCGCCGTCGCGCCGGGATACGTGCTCACGCCCATGCAGCGCGCCGAATACACCGACGAAATGCTGGACGCGGTAAATCGCAAGATTCCGCTGGGACGCCACGCTCAACCAGAAGAGATCGCAGCCCTGTTTGCATTTCTCGCGTCCGACGACGCGGCCTACATGACCGGCCAGGTGTACACCATTGACGGCGCCGAAACCGCCGGAGGCCTGGCCAGCCGCTGAAGCCTGGTTGTGGTGGGGTCTGTGTGGTTGTGTGGTCGCGGGCGACTCGCCCGCGGCTTTTGACTTTAACAGAAAGGCTTCGCGGGCGAGTCGCCCGCGACCACATGACCACCAGCCCGATGGAATTTACTGCCGGGAAACTCATGCCGAAAAATCAGCTCAACGGAAAAATCGCGCTGGTCACTGGCGCCGCCTCCGGCATCGGCCGGACCACTGCCCTCCTCTTTGCTCGCGAAGGCTCATCGATTGTTCTCGCCGACATCAATGAATCCGCCGGCCGCACCGTCGCCGCCGAAATCGAATCCCAAGGCGGCCGCGCCATCTTCGAGCCCGCTGACGTTACTCGCGCCACCGACTGCGAGCGTGTCGTCGAACGCGCTGTCGGGGAATTTGGCGGCATTCACATCCTGTTCAACAACGCCGGAATTATCCGCCGCGCCTCGGTCGTCGAACTCGGCGAAACCGATTGGGACCGGGTGATGGCGGTGAACGTAAAATCCATCTTCCTGATGTCCCGCCAGGTCATCCCCATCATGGCGGCGGCCGGCGGCGGCTCGATCATCAACACTGCGTCCGGCTGGGGCCTCGCCGGCGGCCCCAGGGCCGCGGTGTACTGCGCCTCCAAGGGCGCGGTGGTGCTGCTGACCAAGGCCATGGCTATCGATCACGGTCCGCAGAATATTCGGGTAAACTGCATCTGCCCCGGCGACACCGACACCGCCATGCTGCGCAACGAAGCCCGGCAGTTGGGAGAGTCCAACGAGAAGTTTCTGGCGGAATCGGCGAAACGGCCCCTGGGACGCATTGGCAAGCCGGAGGAGATCGCACAAGCCGCGCTCTACCTGGCCGGCGATGCGTCATCGTTCGTAACCGGAACGGCGTTAGTTGTGGATGGCGGCGGCCTGGCTGGATCGGCATAGGCCACGTAGGGGCAGACGTCCTCGTCTGCCCGGCGGAGCAAAGCTCCACAGAGGGTTTGGCACGCTCGACGAATTCCAGCGAGCTTCGCCCGCCCGGGTCCTGAGCGAAGTCGAAGGAAGATGTCCGGGCCTGTGTGGCTGGAAACAATTTCGCATGCGTCTCGAAAACAAAGTCGCTCTCATCACCGGAGGCACCTCCGGCATCGGCGAGGCTACCGCCATTCGCTTCGCCCGGGAAGGTGCAAAAATCGCCATCACCGGCCGCAACGAAAAGCGCGGCCACGCCGTGACGGCGCAGATCCTTGAAGCGGGAGGCCGGGCCATCTTCCTGCGCACCGATGTTCGCAAGGCCGATGAATGCCGGCGCGCCGTGGATGAAACCGTATCCGCCTTTGGACGCCTCGACATTCTCTTCAACAACGCCGGCGTTTTCTATCCGCATACGACGCTCGAGTGCAGCGAAGAAGAGTGGGACCTGCAGATTGACGTCAACCTGAAAGGTATTTTCCTGATGTCAAAATTCGCCCTGCCCGGCATGATCGCCCAGGGGAGCGGCGTGATCATCAACAACAGTTCGGGATGGGGAATCGTGGGCGGCGATGCAGCTGTCGCCTACTGCGCCTCGAAAGGCGGCGTGGTGCTGCTCACCAAGGCCATGGCCATCGATCACGGCCGTCAGGGAATCCGGGTAAACTGCATCTGCCCCGGCGACGTGGATACGCCCATGCTCCCCGAAGACGCGCGCCTGCGCGGCCAGAAGTGGGAAGATTACCTCGCGGGCTGCAGCAATCGTCCCCTGGGACGGATTGGAACGTCCGACGAGATCGCCCAAGCCGCGCTGTTCCTGGCCTCGGACGATTCCTCGTTCATGACCGGAGCAACATTAGTCGTGGATGGCGGAGGCACGGCCGACTAGAAAGAAACCGGCCACGGATTTACACGGATCTTCGCGGATCAGAACGCGTTCTTGTTTTTTCCTGATCCGTGAAGATCCGTGTAAATCCGTGGCCGCTCTTAAGATGCCTGCAACTCGCAAAAACTCGCGGCAATGGTTCGAGCGCTCGGAGCAATCCCTGGTCGAGGGCGTCAACTCGCCTTCGCGGGGCGCCGCCGTGTTCTCGCCCGGGCCAATCTTCCTCGAACGCGGCCAGGGATCGCATGTGTGGGACGCTGACGGCAACGAATATGTCGACTTCCTGATGTCCTTCGGCGCCTTGATCCAGGGGCATGCTCATCCCAGACTGGTCGAGGTGGTTTCGCAGACCATGGCGCAAGGGTCGCACTTCGCGGCTGCGACTTCCGCCGAGGTCGATGCAGCGGAGCGCCTGCGCGGCATGGTTCCCTCCGCCGAGGTGGTGCGATTCACCAATACCGGCAGCGAGGCCACCATGCTGGCCTTGCGCCTGGCCCGCGCCCACACCGGGCGTACCAAGTTCCTGAAATTCGAAGGCCACTATCACGGCTGGTACGATCCCTATCTTCTCAATGCGCATAGTCACGCGCCGGAGAGATTGGGCCCGCCGGAGAACCCCGCCCGCATGCCCGACTCGGAAGGCATTCCGGCCGCGACTTTCGACGACGTGGTGCTGGCGCCCTGGAACGACATCTCTGCCCTTGAGCGCGTAATGAAACAGCACGGCACGGACCTCGCGGCCGTGATCACCGAACCCATCATGGCCAACATGGGCTGCATTCTGCCGCGGGATGGATATCTCCAGCGTCTTCGCTCCCTCACGCAGCAATATGGCGCTCTGCTGATTTTGGACGAAGTGGTCACCGGCTTCCGCTACGCCCCGGGAGGATGTCAGGAGTACTACGGCATCACTCCCGACATCTCCACATTCGGCAAAGCGCTGGGCGGAGGCTTTCCGGTAGGCGCGGTGGCCGGGCCGCGGTCCATCCTCGATCGCATGCGCTGGAGCGAGCACATGGTGCTGCACTACGGCACCTTCAACGGGCATCGTCTGACCATGAGAGTAGTGGCCGCCAATCTCGATCTGTTATCAGCGGACGGCGCGTATCAGAAGCTGCACGCTGTGGGCAACGCAGCCATCGCAGGCTTGCGCGAAGTTTTCCGCCGCCACCGGATGAAAGCCATCGTGCAGGGCTTCGGCCCCATGTTCCAGATTTACTTCACCGGGCGCGAGGCCATCCACGACTACCGCGACTATTGCTCTTACGTGGATACCGGTCTCTATTCCCGCTTCATTCATCGCCTGCTCGACCAGGGCATTTACATGACTCCTTCTAACGGTCTGCACTGGATCATATCCACCGCGCACACGGAAAAAGATGTGGCGGTGCTGATCGAAGCCGCGGACCGGGCTTGCGCCGGCCTCGAATGAGGCCTCGCATGAGATCTCGGATGAAAGATCCCGCATGACGACCGCGCGCAGGAATGCCGTCGTCTTTCTGGGCGGCGGGCGCATCACCGGCGCGCTGCTGGCTGGGTTGCGTCTGGCGGGCTATCGCAAGCCCATTGTGGTCCACGATCGCCACCCTCGCAAACTGCGCCAGCTCAGGGCTCGATACGATGTGAAAGTCGAACCGGACCTGCAGCGGGCGATAGCACAGGCGCATCTTCTGATCATCGCCGTGCGGCCGGATTCCGTTCGCGCACTCCTGCAAGAGATCAAGGAAGCCCGGCCGACCCTGGCCGTCAGCCTGGCTGCCGGCATACCGCTCAAGAACCTGCGGGCATGGATGGGTCGTCCAGTTCACTGGGGGCGCGCCATGCCGAGCCCGGTCGCGCGCGCCGGCCGCGGGCTTACCGCGATAACCTTTGACCGGGCTTTCCCCGCCGCGGCCCGTCGCGAAATACGGAGGTTCTTCGCGCTCGTGGGACCCGTCTACGAAATTCCCGAGAGCAAGTTCGACGCTTTCACAGTGACTTATTCTTCCAGTCACGGCTACCATGCCCTGGACGCGCTGGCGGGAGCGGCGGTGAAGCTCGGCCTCGATCGTCGGACGGCCCTCACCGCCGCGGCTCATGCGCTGGCTGACGGAATCCTGGCCTGGCGTGAATCCGGTATTTCGCTGCAGGCGTTGCTTCACGAAGCGGCCACGCCGGGTGGCATCGCCGCCGCCACTCAGGCTGGCATGGACAAATCCGGATACAGGCGGGTAGTCGAACAAGGCTTAAGAGCGGGAATCGGCCGGGCAAAGAGAAATGCTCGCAGACCGGCGGGCAGATAGAGCACTGCCCTCAACCACGCGGTCGCGGTGCAAGTGCGAGGAAAGTTAGGTGGTTGCTCAATTCGAAACCATCCCCTTCAGAAGGCCGTCACCTGAGGGACTTCAGTCCCGAAGGATCTTGCGCGAGTAGGCACCAAAGCAGGGGCGAAGCGGTGTATCTGCTTCACGCCAGATCCTTCACGGCCTGAAGGCCGTTCAGGATGACGCCGCTGTAAAAGGTGGAATTTCAAACTGCGCCACTACCGAAAGTTGGCAAACATATGTTGAGCTTTCTGCAAGACGTTCTCATCCTCATTCTCGCGTCGGGCGGCTCGCTGCTCCTTTTGGCGGGGTTGAACCGGGTCTGGCCCCGGGAAAAACGCAGTGCGCACAATGCCCTGATTGGATGGCAACTCGGCATTCTGGGAACGACCTACGCGGTGATTCTCGGCTTCATGCTCTATACCGTGTGGACCGCCTTCGGAGCCGCCGACCTCAATGTAGATCTTGAGGCAGACGCCCTGAGGAATGTGTACCGTCTGGCTGAGGGCTTGCCCCAGCAGCAGCACCTGCAACTCGAAAGCGAGGCTCGCGACTACGCTAAGGCAGTCATCGAACAAGACTGGCCGGCCATGGCCCGGGACCAGATACCTGAAGGCAGCCATGAAATCAACCAGGCGATGTGGCGGACGCTGATGTCGGTCAAGACCGCTTCGCCGGCCGAGTTCATCGCCGAGGATCATGCTCTTACCGAGTTGAGTGCGCTCACCGAGCATCGCCGTACCCGGTTGATCCAGAGCCGGCTCCGGCTCCCCGTGATTTTCTGGTGTGTGCTCCTCACCGGAGGAGCTGTAACCATCTTTTCGACTTCCCTGTTCGGCTCGGACAATGCGGCGCTTCATGCCATTCAGGTATTTTCCTTTACCCTGCTCATCACGCTTGCCCTGCTTGCCATCGGCGACGTGAATCTTCCCTTCCAGGGCTGGGTGCACGTCAGTGATTTCGCGTTTGTGCGGGCGCAGCAGAACATGCAGGATCATTAGCCGCGTTCCGGAGAAGTGTCCCGTGCCGGGAGTGTCTACTAACTCCAGGGTACAAATCATCTTTGTCGCGCTTCCGCTTCCGCGAGCCATCCCCGCCGCAATTTTTCGCTCGGAATGCTGGACAGGTAGGGTTTGATATCGAGAATCGGTGTCCCATCCAGCATATCCACGCCCCGAACATGCAGCTCGGCGCCCTCCCGGCGGCGCAGTTCGACCGTGGTTAGGCCAATCGGGTTCGGACGTTGCGGAGAGCGGGTTGCAAACACACCATGCGGCCGATTGTCGGAGGGCGGCCAGGCCAGCAATTCGAACCCGTTTGCACGATCGAACTCCCAGAGGACGATGAGATGGGAGAAGCCCTCGATGTCGCTGAGTCCCGGCTCAAACTCCGGCAGGATCTTGAGAACTCCATCCGCCTGGTGCTGAGCGCCCAGCCCCCGGGGGACCTCGCTCACGTTCTTGTAGGGACTGCTCACAAATCCAATCGGCCGCGAGGTAAACATGCGAAACCATGCCTCCACTCCCCATACTAATCGAGGACAGGCCCAGGCTCCGTGTAAGGACAAACCCGGGTGGTGGTTTGAAATCCCTTTAAGAGATTGTTTTTGCGCAAACTGCCCTAACCCGCGAACAGTTGCTCCTGAACGGGTCTTTCAAGGCAACAGGCTAAGCCGAGCGCGGCGACACCAATCTCTCCGCCAGCCGGTAAATCCTCACCGCGCGATACAAGGGGAATAGCGGCCCGGGCAACCGAACCATCGCCCATTCTCCGGCGCCCGGCGTGAACAATAGTCGCCACCAGAATGCAGCGCGGTCCCGCCGGCGCTCTCGCAATTCCATCATCAGGCGAAAGTACGCCATGGACTCCGGGTCGAACTCTTCTTCCGCCACGATCAGGCGCAGCACGCGCCCGGCCAGAACTTCGGCCTCTGCGTCTTTCTCTAGTTCCCTGCGGAGCTGCGCCGGCAGCGCCGCACCCAGCAGCTGATGGGCCAGCAGGAAACTCACGGTCACGATGCGCATGATTCCGAGCCTTTCGGCCTCTGCCTGTAGCTCCGCCCAGTCGAGCCCTTGCGACCGGGCCAATTGCACGATGTCGCACAGCCAGGAAACCTGCTTCCATGCATGCTTGGCGGCATGCGCGCACAGCACGAGCATGAGGTCGTGCTCGCAAAGAGTGCGTAACTTCCGGCCCTCAATCGTAACCACCGCCGCTCTCTCGAAGAATTCGTTGACGTCGAATCCGATGGAATAAAACCGCGGCAGAATCTGCCATTTGATTTCGAGCAGGTTGCGCCCCCGGGCGCCGTCGAAGGTGTACTCGTAGCCGGACTTGAGGTAGTCGCGCTCCGCTGCCTGCGCCAGCCGCAGGCCCGGTTCGTAACCCAATTCGGCCAGCGCCTGCTTGATAGCGGGCAAGTCGTCCGACCGAACCAGCAGGTCGAGATCAGAGAACTGGCGCAGCGCGACGTTGCCATACAGCCCATCCGCCAGCAGCGGTCCTTTGTAGGGCAAGACCTCCAGACCGCGGGCCTGCAAATGGCGATGGATGTTGAACAACTCGAGCGTCAGCCACAGGGTGCGGTGGGCATTGGCTTTGTCGAGCTGGCGAAGGGCTTCCAGTCCATGCGATTGGCCGGCGTCCATGTCGGCGGACAAGCGACGGAAAACCAGCGGCACCAGGCCATGCCGATCGGCCAACTGAACCAGTCGCTCCCAGTTGACGCCGTGCCGGAGGATTTGTCGGATCTTCGCCGAAAGGCGCCCGTCGGAATCCTCGCCGCAACAGGCCAGAATTAAGTCCAGCTCGGCACTGAAGGTGATGGCGCAGGGAGCGATCGCGGAAGGCGCGCGGGATGGGGCAGGCTGTGGCAATGGCATTGGTCGTCGGGCAACCGCTCTCGATCCTCGGACCGGACATCTCCCTGGCGAAACTATAATGCAAACCGCTCCCGCGCCGGTTTACTCGGCCTGTTCTCCTTTCCTTCTTTTGCGGCAAGACCGAGAGTGCCCGATGGTCACATTCAAGCGATGGGTCCAACGGGTATCCAGCGACGCAATAGCGTTCCGCATTCATGCCTTCCGCTGGCAGAGGGCCGTGGGTTATCGTTAATCCTGCAGCGAGCACAATTGAACACCGCCGGAAAGCCGTGCTGGTGTGACCTTTTGGCCGGTACGTTACCGTACAGATTTGTGGAGCAATGGATTCTCAGATTCGCGAAGAGAGCAGATGCAGGCTGGCGGCCGAGGCCTTGCGATCGTGGGGCACATTGAAAGTGCGCGCGCGTGGTGTCAGCATGCTTCCGACTCTGTGGCCCGGCGATGTTCTCACCATCCAGTCCGTTCGCCCGGAGCAGGTCGAGCCCGGTGAGATTGTGCTTTACATGCGCCAGGACCGTTTTTTTATTCACCGGATTGTGAGCCGCGACCTCACTCGCGATACGGCGTTTCTGGTTACGCGGGGGGATTGCATCTTCGAGGATGATCCTCCGGTGGGAAGAAGCGAGCTGCTGGGAAAAGTTATCGAAGTCCGGCGCTCGGGTTCGGGTTTCAGGCCGGCGCGAAAACTTTCAGGGTTTCGCCGGCTGCTGGCCTGGGGGTTGTGCCGCTGGAGCATCTTGCGGCGGGTAGGATTGCGGCTCTGGCACTATCGCCACCCAAACGATGGCGACGCCGGAGTTACATTCGTTAACGCAGCATAGAGACCGAACAGAGGTATGGGCGATTTCAAACCTGTACCACGGAGCTGCCCGCAAGTGAGTCCGAGCTACCAGATCACGGTCGAGATCGGCGGCATGCCGATCCTCCTGCACACGCAGGACGATTCCTTCCGGCAATTGCTGGCGCGCCGCTACGCTGGCTTTGTCGATTCCGCCGCGCCTCCCCGGTTCGAATTCGATATCGAGTTGACCACGCCCTCCCGCAAGGCCCCCGATGAAGAGGTTCGAGTTGAAGTGCAGGACGGCACCTGGCGGCTGCGGCGGGGCGATTTTCGCGCCCACTGGGACCCCGGCGCTGGACGCGGCCGCATTCGCCAGTCCGCCAATCCGTATTCCATCGACTCGGTCCTGCGCATCGTGCACACTCTGATCCTGGCGGAGGAAGGCGGCTTTCTGCTGCATTCCGCCGGGGCCATCCGCAACGGACGCGCCTTCCTGTTCTCGGGGGTGTCGGGCGCCGGCAAAACTACCATCTCGCGGCTCGCGCCTCCCGACGTGACCTTGCTGACCGACGAAGTGTCATACATCCGGCGCGCCGGCGACGGCTATCGCGCCTGTGGAACGCCTTTCGCCGGAGAACTCGCTCGGGTGGGAGAAAATTGCTCGGCTCCCCTCGCGTCCCTGTTCTTCCTCCGGCAAGGTCCGGAAAACAGGATTGACGCCATGGCTAAACCCGAGGCCATCCGCCGGCTCATGCGGAACATCCTATTTTTCGCCGAGGACATCGAACTGGTACAGAACGTCTTTCAGTCGGCCTGCGAATTTGTCGAGCGCGTGGCCGTGCGCCGCCTGACCTTTACTCCCGATTCGCGAGTTTGGAATTTGATCGGGTGAAGCTTTAGATCCGATCAGTGATGAGCGACAAGCATATGGAAAAGTACATCGCGAAGAGTTCCGCCATCGCCTCTCGCCTGCTGGGGGGCGAGATGATGATCATGTCTGCCGCTGATTCCACTTTCTTTACCCTGAATCCGGTGGCCACCGTGATCTGGCAGGCAGCCGATGGCCGTACTCCGCTGTCCGAAATCGTGGCTGCCCGCGTCTGCGCCGAGTTCGATGTGGACCCCGAGACCGCGCAACGCGACGTGGAACTCTTTGTCGATCAACTCTCCCGCCACGGCATTCTCCAGGTCTCCGACTCTCCTTTCCCCGACTCCGTCAGCCCCACGGAGGCGGCGTGAGCTTGATGCAGGAGATGGGCCAGCGGGCTCTCGACCTCGGCGTTCCCATGTCCGTCCATTTTGACATCACCTACCGCTGCAATGAGCGCTGCGTGCACTGCTACCTGGACCACGATGACCACGGCGAAATGACCACCGCCGAAATCAAGCGCGTGCTCGACGAGCTGGCGGATGCCGGCACCTTCTTTCTGACCTTCAGCGGCGGCGAAGTACTGATGAGGCGCGATTTCTTCGAGCTTCTCGAGTACGCGCGCCGATTGATGTTCAACGTGAGAATCAAGACCAACGCGGTCATGATTGGCCCCGACGAAGCCCGCCGCATGCTGGAACTGGGCGTCGACCAAGTGCAGGTCAGCATCTACTCGCAACGCCCCGAAGTCCACGACGCCATCACCAAGCTTCCCGGTTCGCTACGCCGCAGTATTGAGGCCATCCGATTTCTTACCCGGCAGGGGCTTCGAGTGACCATCGCCAACGTTCTGATGACCGCCAACATGCGCGACCATGGCGGCGTGCAGGCCCTGGCCGATGAGTTGGGCGTGCAGTACACTCTCGACCCCACCATCACGCCGAAAATGGATGGCGACACGTCGATCCTCGATCTGCGCATTCCCGGCGCGGAATTGAAAAGCGTATTTCGCAATGAAAGTCTGGTGGGAAACGTCGAAGCGTTTTGCGCCCCGCCTCCCCTTCCGGACGAGGACGTGATGGACGGCTACCCCTGCAGCGCGGGGCACACCCTGGCATACATCTCTCCCTACGGAGACGTCTTCCCCTGCGTGCAGTTTCCCCTCCCCAGCGGCAACGTGCGGCGGCAAAAGTTTCTCGACATCTGGAACCACTCGCCGGAACTCAACGAGGTCCGTTCCATTCGCGCCGGGGATTTGCCGGTCTGCTCGACCTGCAGCCATGTCGGCACTTGCACCCGCTGCCCCGGTCTGGCTTACATGGAGGGAAACATGCGCGGACCGTCGACCGCCGACTGCGAGAAGTCGTTCGAACGCACCGGAATCCGGTCCGCCAACATGCTTCGCCGGGAGCTCCCTCTCCCTTCTGCTCCGCTGATTCAGATTCGGCCCCTGAGCGCATGACCATGACGGCAAGCTTTCAGCCGTCAGCTTTCAGCTGTCAGCCCTCAGCTTTCAGCCGTCAGCTATCAGCGAATCCAAGGCCTTGCGGTCTCACATTCTTGGCATGCGACGGTAATGCCCCCAGCTTATCCCCAAGTCTTGCAATTGCAGTGCCTGGGGCCAAGCTGCGGAGCAGAGCAAGATTACAGCCCCCGGGCGCAAGCACGGGGTTAAGGGGCAAAAACGACCAAGCCCCGAAGGG
>Ga0187822_10000082_pt1 | contig 15242 bp, 13 predicted proteins | sample NC_wetland_sal_i_18_FD_132967 | JGI IMG/M metagenome (GOLD analysis project Ga0187822, IMG submission 132967) | Wetland sediment microbial communities from Neuse River Estuary, North Carolina, USA - SourceSoil_2 | ecosystem: Environmental > Aquatic > Freshwater > Wetlands > Sediment | place...
CCTGGTCGAACTCGGGAGGAGTAACCTGGCGCTTCGCCTTCCCGGCTTTTTGCCGCAGATCGTTGATGGCAGCGCAAATCTTCTTGATTTCGGTGTGGGCGAACTCGATGGCGTCCACGACCGTCTCTTCCTTCACTTCCTTGGCGCCGGACTCAATCATCACGATGCCGTCGGAGGTGCCGACCACCATGATGTTCAGCAGGCTGTCGCGCATCTCGCTGTAAGTTGGGTTAATGACGAACGCGCCATTGACCAGGCCGACCCGCACGGCGCCGATAGGGCCTTCGAACGGGATGTCGGAGATGGTCAGCGCCGCGGAGGCGCCGTTGATGCCGGCGACGTCAGGATCGTTCTCGGTGTCGGCGGAGAGGACGAAGGCGATCACCTGGGTCTCGCAGCGGAAGCCATCCGGGAACAGGGGGCGCACCGGGCGGTCGATCTGGCGGCTGGTGAGAATTTCACGCTCGCTGGGACGGCCTTCGCGCTTGATAAAGCCGCCGGGAATGCGTCCGCCGGCGTATGTGTATTCGCGATAATCAACCGTCAAGGGGAAGAAATCGATGCCCTCGCGGGGATCGGGATTGGCCGTGGCGGTGGCGAGAACGACGTTATCGCCGATGCGCACCACTACCGAACCGTGGGCCTGCTTGGCTAATTTTCCAGTTTCAAAAGAGATGGTTTTACCGCCGGCGAGTTCAACTGATACTTCTTGTTTCATGGTTCATTTCCTTTTGGCAGGAGGACACACGCGCGTCCGTTGGGAGAGGCTGCACAGTTGAAGGGCAAGAGCCAGTAGCGTTCTGGAGGGCCGGAAACACACCGTTCGCGGCTTTTTCCTTTATTTCTTGAGGCCGTCTGCGCAACGGCCAGCTGATTCCGATGTTGCTCCGGCGCGTACACCCCGAGCCGGGAACGGCCCCGCAGAAACCTATTTGCGCAGGCCCAGCTTATGCACAACCGTCTTGTAACGTTCGGAATCGTATAGCTTGAGGTAGTCCAGCAGGCGGCGACGCTTGCTGACCAGCATGAGAAGACCGCGGCGCGAACCGTGGTCCTTCTGGTGCGTTTTGAAGTGGTCCGTCAATTGGCCAATCCGCTCGCTTAGCAACGCGATTTGGACTTCGGGGCTGCCCGTATCGGTGGGATGCGTGCCGTACTGGTCGATGAGGGATTTCTTTTGCTCTCTGGCTAGCACTAACCTGATGCGCTCCTGTCTTCTAGTTTCAATTTGATCGTAACGTGCATTTAAGGTAACACGCTGTCGACCGGGGTGTAAAGGCAAAGGGCTTCGACGTCAGGCGTCGGACGTCGGCCTTCGGGCCTCCGCAATACCCCATCGCGACAGGGGACTCATACCAAAGGGACGTGCCCATTCAGCATCTGAATTAGTATAGTTATGCCGACTGCCATGACAGTGCGATGCGTTCAATGCGGCCAGGAGAATAATCCGCAATATCGTTTCTGCGGCATGTGCGGAGCTCCTCTCGGACCTCCTCCCCCAGCGCCTCCGCCCGAGGTAGGGCGGGTCCGAGTCCCGGTCAGCGGCCCTTCTTTTCTGGGCCTGGGCGATGAAAGATCTCGCGACCTGGACTATCTGTTGGAAGACGAGCCGCCTCGAGGCCACGGCCGGCTCTATCTTGCCCTGCTTCTGCTGGTCGCGAGCGGAGCCTTGCTGGCGTGGCACTGGCAACGGGATGGCTACCCCTGGGCGAGCATGGTGCTGAAGCCGACTGCGAGCAGTCCTGCGCCGTCGAGCCCGCCCCCGGTTCCGGCCCCGGAGTCAGCCGCGGCGGCGGCTCCTGTCCCCGTTGAGCCGACTGCGAACCCAGCACCCCCGGAGCCGCAATCGGCGAGCAGCCAAGGGGCACCGCCGCCCGCCGCGGGAACGGCGGCGAGTACTGCCCCGGACAGCTCTTCCGCCGCGGCGAAGCCCGCGGACCAAACCTCGCAGCCCTCGGTCGCGAAGCCCGCCGACGAGACCGCGCAGTCCACCGACAGCTCGGATTCCGGTGAGGCTGTCGCCAAAGCGCCGGCGGCTGTTTCTCCACCGACGAGTTCTCAAGCGACGACCGAGCCCGAGGCTCTGGCGCCGTCGCGTAGGGAAACGCGGACCGCAAGCGCGGTGCCTGCTCCGAAATCAGTTAGCCCCAAGCCTTCTCCGGCTGCTTCTGCCGACAGCTTTGAAGACCGCCTGGTCGCCGACGGCGAGAAATATCTGTATGGGCGAGGCGTTCCCGAGGACTGTGAGCGGGCGCAGAGAAACCTTCAGATCGGCGCTCGACAATCGAACGCCCGGGCGCAGACCTTGCTGGGCGCGATGTACGCCACCGGGCATTGCGTGAACCGCGATCTTCCTACCGCCTATCGCTGGTTCGCCAAGGCCCTGCACGGCGACCCTGGGAACTCGCGAGTGCAGCGCGATCTCGAAGTGTTGTGGAATCAGATGACGCCGGAAGAGCGGCAGCTGGCGATGAAGAGCCAGTAGGATTCGGCAAACCTGCTGAGTCACCCTTGACCGGTTTTTTGCTTCCAGTTATCAGTTTGTGGTTCCCAGTTCTCAGTGGTGGTGGGCGGCGGTCTGGGGCGAACTCATGACCAGGCGGCCGTGCTGAACTCCTTTAGTGCTGATCAGGCGGTCGGCCAGTTTTTGCACTTCTTTCGAGCGGCCGCGCAATACCACCACCTCGAGGCAGCTTTCGTGGTCCAGGTGGGCGTGCAGGGTCGAGATGATGACGTGGTGATGCTCATGCTGCAGGTCGGTGAGTTTCTCGGGCAGGAGACGGGTATGGTGGTCATAGATCAGCGTGACCGTGCCCACCACGAAGGCGTCGGGCGCAACCACGGCGGAGCCCACGAGGCGCTCTCGGATGAGGTCGCGAAACGCTTCCGAACGGTTCTCGTAACCCTTGCCGGCAATGAAGCGGTCGAAGCGGCGAAGCAGTTCGGTGTCGATGGCTACCCCGATGCGGCTTAGATCTCCCATGGAAGGCCCTCTCGGCAACAGTTTACTCCCGCTCTTCAGCGGGTTGTGAAACCCGCGCGGATGGCTCGAAAGTAACGCCGCCCGCGGCAATCCGCGGAAGGCTTTGTGGCCGTACTTCTGAAAGGATGAGATAACGTTTGTCCGGCGCTGAATTAAAGGCAGGAGTGAGCGAGACGTCGCTGGTATGGGCGATCCGCTCGGGCGACGAGAGCGCGATGGCCACGCTCTACGACCGTTACTCTGGACTGGTGTACGCTGTGGCTTTGCGGGTGTTGGGCGAAACCGGGGCCGCGGAAGATGTGTTGCAGGAAGTGTTCTTGCAGTTGTGGCGCAATCCGGCGGCATTCGATTCCAGCCGCGGCAACCTGGGAGCGTGGCTGGCGGTGATTGCCCGCAACCGCGCGATTGATGGTCTGCGCAAGCGGCGTCCGGAAACCGATATCGCTGATGTTGTGGTATCGGTCGAACCTGACCTGGCAGGAGAGGCGGAACGCTCGCGCGCCCTGGAGAAAGTCCGGGCCGAGTTGAACGCCATGCCGGCGCCGCAACGCAAAGCACTCGAGATGGCTTACTTTGAAGGGCTGACTCATGTGGAAATCGCGGCCAAAAGCGGGGAGCCGCTGGGCACGATCAAGACGCGGATTCGCACTGGATTGCAAGCGCTCCGCCAGGCTTTTGAAGTATGAGCGCACACCCACAATTCGCCGATGACCTCGCCCTGCTCGCCCTGGGCACCCTTCAGGGCGATGAGCGGGTGGCCGTGGAGAAGCATCTGGAAGGCTGCGCGGCCTGCCGCCGCGAGCTCGAACGCTTGCGCGGAGACACGGCCCTGCTCGCGCTTTCCGCGTCCGGACCGGCGCCGCCGCAACGCTCGCGCGAACGGCTGTTGCAGGCGATCGCGCAGGAACCACGGGCGCAGAAGATTCCCGCTCGCCGTTCGTCATGGAGCATCATGCCGTGGATGGCCGCAGCGACGCTCTTGCTGGTAGCCGGTTTCTTCTGGAAGCAGAGCGATCGCCTGGCCCAGCGCGTGGCCCGCTTGCAGGACGAGTCCACGCAACGGCAGGCAGAGCTCGAGCGCGCCCGCGAAGTCGTGTCCACTCTTACCTCGACCGACGCGTTGCGTGTGACCCTGGTGGCGGCGCAAACTCCTCCCCAGCCGCAGGGAAAAGCGATCTATGTCCGGGACCGTTCCAGCCTGATTTTCCTGGCCAGCAACCTGCCGGGCCTGCCGCCGCAAAAAGCCTATGAGCTGTGGCTTATTCCGGCCAATGGAGCGCCCATCCCCGCCGGGGTGTTCAAGCCCGATGCGCGCGGCAGCGCGACCGTGATCGAGCCGCCTCTGCCCGCCGGAGTGGACGCCAAAACCTTTGCCATTACGATTGAGCCGGAGCAAGGCTCAGCCACGCCGACCATGCCAATTGTGATGACAGGCGCGGGCGAGTAGGTCTTTTGGTAGCGCCGCCGTCCCGGCGGCTGTCGTGGGGGCGTCCCGCCCCCACCCTGAGGACAGGTTGCCCTTAGGACAACCGGCAAGATGCCGGCACTACTTCTTTAGCGCCGAATAGAAGTCACCCTTCTTCGCTTTCCTTCAACTTCGCGATCACGCCGAAATCTTCCAATGTCGTGGTATCGCCCTTTACGTCGCCGCTGCTGGCCAGTTCGCGCAACAGGCGTCGCATGATCTTCCCGCTGCGGGTTTTGGGCAGCATGTCGGTAAAGCGAATGTCGTCGGGCTTGGCCATGGCGCCGATCTCTTTTGCAACCCACTTACGCAAATCTTCTTTCAGTTCGGGCGTGGGCTTTCTTCCCTGCTGGAGAGTTACAAAAGCTGAGATGGCCTGGCCTTTGATGTCGTCGGGGCGCGCCACCACCGCGGCTTCGGCAACCGCTTCGTGCGCCACCAGCGCCGACTCGACTTCCATCGTGCTAAGGCGGTGGCCGGAGACGTTGATGACGTCGTCCACCCGGCCCATGACCCAGTAGTAGCCGTCTTTATCTTTGCGGGCGCCGTCGCCGGTGAAGTATGTCGGCGGAATCTGCGACCAGTATTGCGACACGTAGCGGTCGGGATCGCCATAAATGGTTCGCAGCATGCCGGGCCAGGGCTGCTTGAGAACGAGAAAACCGCCTGAGCCTTCCGGGACAGGTTTGCCGTCCATGGTGACGATCTCCGGCACCACCCCGGGAAAAGGACGCGTGGCCGATCCTGGCTTGGTGGCAATCGCTCCCGGGATCGGAGTGAGCATGATGTGCCCGGTCTCGGTCTGCCACCAGGTATCAACGATCGGACAACGGTTGTGGCCGATGACTTCGCGGTACCACATCCATGCCTCGGGATTGATCGGCTCCCCCACCGTGCCCAGCAGTCGCAAGCTGTCGAGCTTGTGTTTTCTCGGCCATTGCTCGCCCCATTTGATGAACGTTCGAATGGCGGTAGGCGCGGTGTACAGGATATTCACCTGGTGGCGATCGATGATGCTCCAGAAGCGGTCGGGCTCGGGGCAGTTGGGCGCGCCCTCGTACATCAGGCTGGTTGCGCCATTCTGCAGCGGTCCGTAAACGATGTAGCTGTGCCCGGTTACCCAGCCGATGTCGGCAGTGCACCAGTACGTATCTTCTTCCTTGAGATCGAAGACCCACTTTGTGGTCAGGTAAGTGCCGACGGAATAGCCGCCGGTGGTGTGCACCACGCCTTTCGGTTTGCCGGTGGTTCCCGAGGTGTAGAGGATGTAAAGCGGATGCTCGGCATCGAGCGGCTCGGCTGGGCACTCATCCGAAACCGACGCCATCAGTTCATGCCACCAGTGATCGCGTCCGGGCTGCATGCTGATCGGCGAACCGGTGCGCTTGTAGACAATCACATGCTTAACCGACGGACAGGACTTCAGCGCCTCTTCGACCGCCGGAAATAATTTCACCTCAGCCCCGCGCCGGAACGAGCCGTCCTGGGTTACGACAGCCACGGCCTGTGAGTCGTGAATGCGGTCCACCAGCGCATTGGAAGAAAACCCGCCGAAGACCACGGTGTGCGGGGCACCGATCCGGGCACAAGCCAGCATGGCGATAGGCAGCTCGGGCGTCATCCCCATGTAGATGGCAACCCGGTCGCCTTTTCGGACTCCAAGCGACTTCAGGACGTTGGCAAACTTCTGCACTTCGCGATGCAGTTGCTGGTAAGTGAAGGTGCGGACTTCGCCGGGCTCGCTCTCCCAGATCAGCGCAGCCTTGTTTTTCCGGAAGGTCTGCACGTGGCGGTCGAGACAGTTGTAGGAAAGGTTAAGCTGCCCGCCGACAAACCATTTCGCCCAGGGATGGTTCCATTCGAGAACCTTGTCCCACTTCTTGAACCAGTGCAATTCGCCGGCGATACCGCCCCAGAATTTCTCCGGCTGCTCGACCGATTCACGATAGATGCGCTCGTAGTCCTCCAGGCTCTGGATGTGGGCTTGCTGGCGGAAGGGCTCCGGGCACTCGAACTTACGGTCCTCGTGCAGGACAGAATCGATATTAGTGCGGGCATCGGCCGCGGGAGGCTTTTCTGGCATGCTGGTTCCTCGTCAGGAAAGTGCATTGCAGATTCTACAAGGGCGGAGTGTGGAATGTCTGCTGTGCGGTCTCGATCTCTTTCGACGGCGTCATCTTGAGCTTGCGAAGGATCCGGCGCAGAGCGGATTTGCATGTCGGGATCGACTCGTGCCGCTGCGGCCCAGGTCCTTCGAGACTGAAATCCCTCAGGATGAGGAGTGGAGGGAAACTCGCAGCTATCGCGTCTAATTCGCAAATTATTCGCAGCCCTATGTGGGTCGGACACTCCTGTCCGACGCCTTTGAAGTTGCCGTTGCTCTTGGTGTTGATCTTGCCGTTGGTCTTGGTGATGGTGTTGGGTTCAGGCCGTTTTTTTACTTTCTGGAACTCCAGTCAAAGGCGTCGGACCGGATTGTCCGACCCACACTAGCGGGGAGGGTCGGGTTTGCGCTGCAGCTCGGGAACGTACTCCGTGATCGAGCCCTTCTCCAGCAGGTAGTTGCCGGGGCCCTGTTTGCCGGCGACGGTGCGGGCGAATTCGGCCACGAAGAATCCGGCGCGCAGAGCTTCGGTGAAAGCCCAGCGCGTGGCTTCCCGCCATTCCCTGGCCCGGCCAGGATCTTTTTGTTCGATAGTCAGGATGTCGCTGGGAATCTGGATGGCGATGCGCTGGCGCGACAGCGCGGTCGCCAGGTCGTTGCGCAACGGCCGGCCGTCGCCATTGAACTGGAGCAGGGGCTGCAAGCGCGAACATGCGTCAAGCACCTCGGGCCGATAATCTTTGCCCTGCAGACGATCGCGCACTCGGCGGCTGGCCAGCGGCCATCTCACCCACAGACGATCGGTACCGTTCTGGTGGAGAACGCTCGAAGTCTCCGGCCCGTAGAAATCGACTTTGTAAGTGTCCGAGACCACGCCCAGTTTGCCGAAGTTGAGATGGGCATTCCGGCTGTGCAGCGGGTCGAAAGTCCAGGTCATCTCCGGGATGCGCATGGCCAGGGTGCGCTCGCGCTGCGCCAGTTTGAGTTTGTATCCCAGGTCGAGATCGCGATAGGTCTCACGGACGGCAAGCATGTGGGAGTGCAGGGTGATGTGTCCGGCCTCCATGGCCAGGAAGCCGAAGGCGAATCCAGCGAGCTTGGGGCCATCGAAGGCGCCCACCCAGACGCTGCCTGCCTCCTTGGTGGCAATCATCAGGGTCAGGGGCATGATGTCGCGGTCGGCGAGTCCCCAGACTTCACGTTCGAGCGCTTCGGCTTGCTCCAGATCGTCGACGCTTTGCAGGTCGCGAATGATGACGTCTTTGGGGGATTCGGTCATGGCCGTGAAGGAGTTCAATATACGCGAGGCGGAATAGGGGTGCCAGCCTGGTGCTTTTTCGAGAGTGGCTCAGGTTGAAATTTTTCCTTTTACCAAGGCGTCATCCTGAACGGCCTTCAGGCCGTGAAGGATCGGGCGCGAACCATATACACGCTTCGCCCTTGCCTTGGCCCGATGCGCGCGAGATCATTCGGGACTGAGTCCCTCAGAATGACGCTGTTGTAAAGGAATGGATTTCGAGTAGCGCCGGCGTCCCGCTAGAAAAGCGAGGAGCGACCGCCGAGCGTGCAGTGGAACCATAGCGGTCCTTCGACTGCGTCGTCCCTTCGACAGGCGAAGCAGAGACTCCGCTCGGGATGACAAGCGAAGAATCATCCCTGGACCCGGGTGGCTTTACCGGTCCAGAACGCTTCGCGCAGCTGGCGCTTCAGCATCTTTCCCGTGCCCGTCTTGGGCAACGGGCCTTCCACGAATTTCACCACCCGAGGCATCTTGTATCTGGCGATGCGCGGCTTGAGCGACGCCAGCAATTGTTCTTCGTTCAGTTGCTGGCCCGGTTTCAGGACGACAATGGCGACCGGAATCTCGCCCCATTGCGGGTCAGGGGCTGAGACCACGGCGCATTCGAGGACCGCGGGATGGGCGAAAATGGCTTTCTCCACCTCGATCGAAGAAATGTTCTCGCCGCCGCTGATGATGATGTCTTTCTTACGGTCCACGATGTAGATGTAGTTCTCTTGATCCCAGACTGCCATGTCCCCGGTGCGCAGCCAGCCGTCGCTGATGGCCGCCTGGGTGGCCTCAGCCTCGCGGTAGTAGCCGTCCATCACGTTGTCGCCGCGGACAACTACCTCGCCCACGGTCTGCCGGTCTTGTGGCACATCGCGCATCTGCGCATCGGCAACACGAACTTCACAGCCCACCAGCGGCCAACCGGCGGCGGCCAGGTGGTTGAGCCGGTCGGCGTCATCGGTGCAGGTCACGGTCGCTTTGGTCTGAGCGGTGGTGGCGACGGGAGCGGTTTCCGTCAGCCCGTAGCCGGAACACACTTCGCAATGGAACGCCTGCTCCAGGCGGGCGATCAGTTCGGGCGAGGACGCCGCGCCGCCGGTGGTGATCACTCTCATGCTCGATGTGTCGAACTTACCGAGATCAGGACAGTTGAGCAGGGCATTCGCCATGGTGGGGACGAGAGTCATCCCGGTGGCCTTTTCGTCCTGAATGAGACGCAACACGTGCGCCGGTTCGAAGCGGCGCACCATGACATGCCTGCTGCCCTTCATGGTGATGCTCTGGGGGCGTCCCCAGCCGTTGGCGTGAAACAGGGGGATGGTGTGCAGTTCGACGTCGGTGTCTTTGCATTGAAACGTGGAAAGGATCGCCAATGCGTGCACGTAGAGTGTGCGGTGCGAGAGCATCACGCCCTTGGGCGTACCGGTGCTTCCGCTGGTGTAGAAGATTTCGGCGATTTCATTTTCGTCGAAGGAGAAAATATCAGGACGCGAAATACGGTCCCGCGCCATCAGGTCTTCGAGGAAAAGGTCGGCCTGCGGGACGGGCTGGTCGATGGCCACGTAGGCCTTGATGCTGGAGCAATGCTTCCGGAGCTCTTCGACGAGCGGAGCAAACTCATTCTCGAAGACCAGCATGCTCGCCCCGCTGTGATTGAGAATGGCAGTCAACTCGGCGGGCTGCAGGCGCACGTTGAGCGGCATCGCGATGGCGCGCACCAGCGGCGGTCCGTAATAACCTTCGAGAAGCTGATGGTTGTTGAAGCTGAGATAAGCGACGCGGTCCCCGGGGCGAATCCCCTCGGTAAGCAACCCGGCGGCAAGACGTTCACACCGTTCTCCGAACTGGGCGTAGGTAAAGGAACTGGGGCCGGAGACAACGCCTCTCTTCTTTCCGTAAAGATCAACCGCACGGTACAGGCACCGGATGGGTGTAAGCGGAACGTTCATGATCAGCCTGGCCAGACCTCTGGCGGAAGTTTTCAGTGACCCCGCTGGGCATGATACACGAGCGCAGGAAGTATCAGCCTTGTCCGGGAAGGTATGATCGTGGCCGAGGTGTCATCCTGAGCGCAGCCGAAGGCGTGTCATCCTGAGCGGAGCACAAACTTCGCTTTGCGAAGTTTGCGCGCAGTCGAAGGACCCTTATGGAATGCGATGAAAGCTTGCGTCTTGGAATTGGCAGCTGAGTTCGACGCGGCGAGAGCGACCGGCGATCGCCAAGCTTATAGGGGTCCTTCGACTGCGCGCTCAGGCCGACTCCACGTTCTGGTGAAGGTGATAGGAGGCTGAACCATGGCGGCTGGATCGAATCTCGGCGGCAAGACTTTGTTTATCACCGGGGCCAGTCGCGGCATCGGATTGGCGATCGGGTTGCGCGCGGCGCGCGACGGCGCGAATGTTGCGATCGCGGCCAAGACCGAGAAAGCTCATCCCAGGCTGCCCGGGACGATCTATACGGCGGCTGCGGAAATTGAAGCGGCGGGCGGGAAGGCCCTGCCTCTGGTGGTCGACATTCGCTTTGAAGATCAGGTTTACGGCGCGGTAGAGCAGGCGGTCAAACATTTCGGCGGGATCGACATCCTGGTGAATAACGCGAGCGCGATCAGCCTTACCGGCACGCTGGAAACGCCGATGAAACGTTATGACCTGATGATGGGCGTGAACGCGCGCGGGACATTTCTGTGCTCGCAGGCCTGTTTACCGCATTTGAGAAAGGCGGCGAACCCGCACATCCTGACGCTCTCGCCGCCGCTCGACCTGCGGGCGAAATGGTTTGCTCCCCATCTGGCGTACACCATGGCCAAGTATGGAATGAGCATGTGCGTGCTGGGCATGGCTGAGGAATTTCGCGCCGCCGGGATTGCTGTGAATGCGTTGTGGCCGCGGACCATTATCGCGACGGCAGCGCTGCAGGTGATTCCCGGCGCCGAGGCGGACCGGGGGCGGACGCCTGAAATCGTCGCGGACGCGGCCTGGCACATTCTTACCCGCGATAGTCGCAGCACGACGGGAACTTTCTTTATCGACGACGAGGTATTGGCAGCGGCCGGGGTTACGGATTTGTCGCGCTATGCAGTTTCTCCGGGCAAAGCGCTGCGGGCGGATCTTTTCCTTGACGAACTGGTGTGAGTCTGAGGAGCTGCGCGCTGGATCCTTCACACGGCTGAAGCCGGGCTCAGGATGACGCCGACTCTTCCAATACAGGCCCTTCGGCTTTGCGCGGGCGGGCCCCCTGCTCCATCGAGCGTTACTCCAGCAAATCAGGCTGTTCGCGGACGATGCGCGCCCAAAGCGGTTGAAACTGGAACCAGCCAGCGGCGTGCGATCCCACTTGCTGTTGGGTGATGGCGGCGCTGGCGGCGTCGATCTTTACCGGAGTGCCCGCGGCTTCGGCCATCAGTTGGGCCTGGCAGCTTCGCTCCATGGTGATAAACCACCAGGCCGCTTCGTCGACCGTATGGCCCACAGTCAACAGGCCGTGATTGCGGAGAATGATCGCTTTCTTGTTGCCCAGGGCCTGGGCAATGCGCTCGCCTTCCGATGTTTCATAGACCACGCCGGTAAAGTCCGCGAATAAGGAGTGATCCTCGTAGAACGCGCAGGAATCCTGGGTGATGGGATCGAGCAGGAGCCCCAGTGACGACCAGGTTTTTCCATGCAGCGAATGGGCATGAGCGGCGGCGATGACGTCGGGACGGGCGGCGTGCACCCGCGAGTGGATGGCGAAAGCCGCGCCATTGACCGGATACTTCCCTTCCACCACTTCACCCCGGTCGTTGACCAGAATCAGATCGGAGGCGCGAATCTGTCCGAAGTGCATGCCGAAAGGATTGACCCAGAAATGGTCGAGACGTTCCGGATCGCGGGCAGTGATATGACCGGCGACGCCTTCATCGAATCCGAAGCGAGAGAACAGACGGAAGGCGCCGGCCAGGCGCTGTTTGCGATGCCGGCGTTCTTCTTCCAGTGTGGCAAACCGGGGAGCTCCGGGGATGTTGAGCGGATTCTGGGTAGCTACGGCCATGGGCGCCTCCGTGCGATTTCGGCACCACTATAGCGCCCCCGCGGGACCGTCGCAACGGCCCGAGCGCAGGATGGCAGGGGCGGTTTGCCTAAAAGATCCTACCCTTGTCATTCCGAAGCCAGCTTTATCGGCGAGGAATCTGCTCTGTCCAGGTAGCGCGCGAGCAGATTCCTCGCGCGACCATGCCGCGCTGCGGAATGACTATGCTTTGGGAATTTTCCCGTTAGACCAGTACGCGAGAGCGCTACCGGTAGTAGCGGATCACCCACTCCGCCACGCAACACGGCTTGGGTTTGCTCTCGCCTGCCTGTCCCTGAATTTCCACCGTGACGGCGAAGACCGCTTCGCGCGCCTTGCCTGCATCCTTTAGCGACTGCAGGGTAAAGCGGGCCCGGATGTTGCAACCCGCCGGAACCGGTGCGGTAAAACGGACCCGGTTCAGGCCATAATTCACCACCAGGGCAACGCCTTCTCGAATCTCGATTGCCTGCGCCGACAGATGGCTCAGCAGGGAGAGTGTCAGAAATCCGTGGGCGATGGTGGTGGCGTAAGGCGATTCCCGTTGAGCCCGATCGGAATCGAGATGAATCCACTGACGATCTTCGGTGGCCTCGGCGAACTGGCGAATGCGCTCCTGGGTGACTTCCAACCAGTCGCTGACCGCGATTTCGCGGCCTTCGAACTCTTTCAGGGACTCGAGATTGTCGATGAACCGGGGCGGCATGGAGTCCTTATTCCTTAAGCGGGGTCCTTGGCTCTGCGAGTATCGAGCAACATATAGGTCACCAGCGCAGTGCCCAGCTGGCTGCCCTGGCTGTTGCTGAGATCGACACTTCCGACGCAGAGGGTTGAACCTAGGCGCACCAGCCGGGCCCGCGCGAAGATGCGGCCTCCCGCGGCCGGCAGAAAATAGTTGATCTTCATTTCGACCGTGGTGAGGGGGCGCTTGCCTCCGAAGTGACGGTTGAGCGCCGTGCCTACCGCTGCGTCGGCCAGCGTGGCCGCGATCCCTCCGTGAGCGACGCCGGCGCTGTTAGTCAGCTCATGACGGAGCGCGCACTCGATGGTGACGCCATCGCGATGGACGCGAGTGAGTTTCATTCTGAGCAGTGCGGCAAACGGAACTTTTACCAGGAAATCTCGTATCTGTTGCGCGGTCAGTTTGGGGATTTTCATCGTGAGGATCTGAGTCTCAGTGATCAGCTATTCGTTCCCGGTTCTCAGACGGGCCGCTCGAACAGTCCGGCTGCGCCCTGGCCCCCGCCCACGCACATGGTCACTACTCCGTAGCGCGCCTGGCGCCGTTCCATTTCATTGGCCATCGTTCCCACCATGCGTGAACCGGTCATGCCAAAAGGGTGGCCGATCGAGATCGATCCGCCATTGACGTTGAGCTTTTCCATGGGGATCCCCAGACGGTCGCGGCAATAAATGACCTGCACGGCGAAAGCCTCGTTGAGTTCCCATAGATCGATATCTTCCATTTTCAGTCCCTGGCGCTCGAGCAGTTTAGGCACGGCGAATACTGGTCCGATCCCCATTTCGTCAGGCTCGCAGCCGGCGACCTGAAAGCCGCGAAAAGTCAACTTGTACGGGATGCCGAGATTATCGGCCCGCTGGCGCGACATCAGAAGCGTGGCCGAAGCCCCATCCGAAAGCTGGGACGAGTTCCCTGCCGTCACCGATCCTTGTCCGCTGTTGGGATCGAAATGCGGCTTAAGCGCGAGCAGTCCTTCCAGCGTGGTGTCGGGGCGATTGCACTCATCACGGTCGCAGCAGACTTCTTCGGTGCCGGTTACGGCTCCCGTCTTTTTGTCGAGCAGGGCCCGGGTGACTTTAATGGGCACGATCTCGCCTGCGAAAAACCCTTCCTGCTGGGCGCGGGCGGTGCGCTGCTGGCTGATCAGCGAATATTCATCCTGGGCCCGGCGGCTGATCTGGTAGCGCTTGGCGACCACCTCGGCGGTTTCGCCCATTGCCATATAGATGCCGGGATATTTCTGTTTAACCCCGGGGCTCGGGTCGTTATCGCGAACGATCAGACTGATGGTCTCAACGCCCCCGCCAATGGCAGCCTCGGCGCCTTCGGCCACAATCTGGTGCGCCGCCATGGCAATGGCCTGCAGGCCGGACGAGCAGAAACGGTTTACCGTGATCGCGGCCGTCGAAACCGGAAGCCCGGCGTGCAGCGCGGACACGCGCGCGATGTTGTGTCCCTGCACGCCATGCGGCTGCCCGCAGCCGAGAATGACGTCTTCGATTTCAGTGGGATCCAGTTGCGGAGTCTTGCGCAGAACATCCCGGATACAGTGGGCCGCCAGATCCTCGGGCCGCGTCATATTGAACGAGCCGCGAAATGACTTGGCCAGGCCGGTGCGCGAACTGGCAACTACCACAGCTTCTCTCATGTAAGTCGTCAGGATTTTCCTTCGAGATCCTTCGTGACAATAAGGTACACGAAGGAAGTCGCTTCGCTAAAGCGAGCGGTCATAGTCGGCGAAGGTGCGTCCTTCGGCGGCCAGTTGTTTTAGCAGCGGAGCAGGCTCCCAGAGTTCGCCGTGGGTACGCTGAAATTCCGTGATCCGCGCGTAGACTTTTTTCAGTCCGACGGTGTCGGCGTACCACATGGGACCGCCGCGATAGGCTGGGAAGCCGTAGCCGTTGATGTAGATGATGTCGATATCCACCGCGCGCAAGGCAAGCCCCTCTTCCAGGATGCGTGCGCCTTCGTTGACCAGGCCGTAGATGCAGCGGTCGACGATCTCTTCAGCGGGTATCTGGCGCTGGGGGATGCCGGCTGCGGCGGACCATTTCTTGGTCAGCGCGGCCACCTCGGGGTCCGGCATCGGCCGGCGGTTCTCGTCATACTTGTACCAGCCCGCCACGGTCTTCTGGCCGAAGCGTCCCATCTCGCACAGATTGTCGCTCGCGAAAGGCTGCCGGATGCCGGGTTTTTCCAAATGCTGGTACTCCTTGCGGATGCGCCAGCCCACGTCGAGTCCAGCCAAGTCATTGGTGGCCAGCGGGCCCATGGCCATGCCGAAATCGTAGAGCGCCTGGTCGACGGCTTCCACGCTGGCGCCTTCTTCCACCAGAAAAACCGATTCGCGGACGTAGGGATGGAACATGCGATTGCCCACGAAACCGCGGCCGTTGCCCACCAGAACGCCGATCTTCCCCAGTTTTTTCGAGAGCTGCATGCAGGTAGCAACCACCTCCTTGCTGCTGGCCTTCCCGCGCACGATCTCCAGCAGTCGCATGACGTTGGCCGGACTGAAGAAGTGGGTGCCGATGACCGATGCCGGCCGCGATGTGGCAGCCGCGATTTCATCGATGTTCAGGGTTGAGGTGTTGCTGGCCAGGATCGCTCCCG
>Ga0187822_10000083_pt1 | contig 15228 bp, 18 predicted proteins | sample NC_wetland_sal_i_18_FD_132967 | JGI IMG/M metagenome (GOLD analysis project Ga0187822, IMG submission 132967) | Wetland sediment microbial communities from Neuse River Estuary, North Carolina, USA - SourceSoil_2 | ecosystem: Environmental > Aquatic > Freshwater > Wetlands > Sediment | place...
ACATTCTGGCGCTTGAGGGCGTTCAGCCCGAACCGCCTGCGGTGCCCTGCACGCCGGGGTGGGAGCTCGTTGGCGTGGTGGATCAGCTCGGCGAAGGCGTCTCTGGAATCGTACCAGGTCAGATGGTTGCCGCCCTGCCGATCCACGGGGCTTACGCAGAGTTCGTCTGCCTGCCGCAACGGGAACTTGTCCCGGTCCCATCCGGGTTGGACGCCGCCGAGGCTGTCAGTCTCGTGCTGAACTACATCACGGCATACCAGATGCTGCATCGTGCCACCGAGGTCAGGCCGGGCCAGCGCGTGTTGATTCACGGTGCGGCGGGCGGGGTCGGCACGGCACTCTTGCAACTCGGGCGCCTGGCCGGGCTGGAGATGTACGGTACCTGTTCAGCGCGAAGTGCACCGGCCGTTTCCGACCTGGGCGGTATCCCAATCGATTACCAGCATCAGGACTTCGTGAGAGAAATTCGCCGCCTCACGAGCGACGGTGTGGACGTCGTCTTTGACCCTATCGGCGGTCCCCACCTCTGGCATTCCCGCAAGGCTCTCCGTCCTGGTGGGAGGGTGGTGGGCTACGGCCTTCGTTCCTCGCTACGTGGGGAGGGATTGGCTTCAGGTCGTCCAGGCCGTCGTCAACGCTTTCGGGGCACCGCCGTCTTCGGGTTGTACATCGCCGGCGGCTGGCTTCTCCCAGGGCGGAAGCGGGTGGTCCCCTACAGCATCCAGACGCTCAAACGGCTGAAACCGGAGTTCTTCCGACAGGACTTGGTCGCCCTGTTTGACCTCCTTCGACAGGGCAAGATCAAGCCGCTCATCGCACAGCGATTTCCTCTTGCCGAGGCAAGAAGCGCGCAGGAGCTGCTCGGGCAGGGCGGCGTGACCGGCAAGATTGTCCTGGTGTGCAACGAGTCGTAGCTTGATTCAGGGCACTCGGCGGTCGATCGAAGCACTGCAATGCTCCCGGGCTGAGGAGAGCGTCCATGAGAGCCTACTTGATGGTCACCAGAACTCTGTTCGCCCTCGTTGCGTTGTTCCACCTCACCAGGATGCTGACGCGTTGGTCGGCGGTCATCGGCGAATGGACCGTGCCCTTCTGGGTGTCAGCCCTCGGGTTCGTCGTGGCCGGCGCACTCAGTGTTTGGAGCGCTCAACTCTCCCGCCGCCTGCCACAGGCCGGCTAGGCGCCCTTACGACGCGAGCGGCCCGTTAGGCGGCCGCTCACCCCGACTCGTGTATGGTGCCATGACTGGCGATCGCAAGGCCCTCGTCCGGGAGTACAAGCAAACGCCGCGACTCATGGGCGTCGGCGCCGTTCGCAACAAGCCGCATGGCAAGCTTCTCGTCGTGGCCAGCCGCGATCTTCCCGCGCTCTTGAACCGGCATCAAGCGCAACTCCGACTCAACGGTCACGGGAATCACGCGCTTCAGGCTGACTGGAACAGCCTCGGCCCCGACGCGTTCGAGTTCGTCGTGCTCGACATCCTGGCACCGAAGGACACTCCGGACTATGACCCGACCCGGGATCTTCGCACGCTGGAAGAGCTCTGGCTGGAAAAGCTCAGTCCATTCGAGCCCACGGGCTACCATCGCCGAAGGCAATAACACTTGGCCTCCGCCGCACGGCACCGGGCCCGGCTGGTGCTTCTCAGCTTCCTCCTGACGTTTATCACGGCCCGCGTTGTCACATTCCTGATCATGGCCCATCGGATCCCCGACCTCTATCTCCACTTGGGGGGGACCCATATCCACCATCTGAACTACGGCATCGTTCTTCTCGCCGCGGTCGGAGCGTACCTCCTCTTCGCGCCGGGCGGCGAACGCGGAAGGGCTATCGCCAGCCTCGGCTACGGGATCGGCCTTGCCCTCACCTTCGACGAGTTCGGAATGTGGCTCCATCTGGGCGGCGGCTACTGGCAGCGGGCAAGCTTCGACGCAATCATTGTCCTCGCCGCCCTGCTGGGCCTGGTCGCCTTTGCCCCACCCCTCCGCACCTGGCGCCCGCGCCACGTGACGACGGCATTTGTGGCGGTCGGCGCAGCGTTGCTCTTCTACCTTATGCTCGCTGAGTCCTTCCGCTTCGCGGCGCGCGTCCAACCGCGGCTCGAGCGGCTGGAGCAGCAGGCGCCACGCTGATGCCGTGGCGAACCGCACTACGTCACGGCGGTACAGGGCCCGAATGATCCACAGGCCAAGGGCCGCATCGTGAGGATTCCCAACGTCGAGTGACGCCTCGCCCGTTTCCCTTCTAGGAGGAAGACATGATGAAGTCGGGTTCGACCGAGGGCCAGACGGCATCTGAGCTGATTGACAAGAGAATCGCCGAGCTCGGGGACTGGCGCGGGGAGACCTTGGGCAGAATGCGCAAGCTCATCAAAGAGGCGGACCCGGACGTCGTGGAGGAGTGGAAGTGGATGGGCACCCCCATATGGTCGCACGACGGGATCATCTGCACCGGCGAGTCGTACAAGTCGATAGTGAAGTTGACCTTCTTCAAGGGAGCCTCGTTGAAGGACCCGGCCAGGCTCTTCAACTCGAGCCTCGACGGGAACGCAAGGCGCGCGATTGACGTCCATGAGGGGGAGGAGGTCGATGCGGGCGCGTTCAAGGCGCTCATCCGTGCCGCGGTCGCTCTCAATACATCCGGCGGAAAGGCAAGGCCAAGGAGGCCGTCATGAAGTTGCTCACCGGCATACTCCTCACTGCGGCCGCACTCGCCGCGTGCTGGTCACGACCCCAGAGCACGGCCGGCCCGGACCCGAAGGCAGTGCTCCAGGCCTACGTCGATGCTTGGAACCGTCATGATTCACTGGCGCTCGACACCTTGCTTGCTCCGGCCGGCATTCACGAGGATCTTGCCTGGGGCTTTCGGGGCGAAGGCCCGGCGGCAGTGCGTGCCTTCATGCGAGACGTCATCGCCGTTTCGCCGGACTACCACTGGGCAGTCAGCTCTTCCTTCTCTGACGGGCAAAGCGTAGCAGCGGAGTGGACCTGGACGGCCACCTACACCGGTCCCAGCCCGGGCGGGCCGGTCAACAACCAGCGTATTGCGGGCCGCGGTGCCGCCGTAGCCCGGATCGCGAACGGCAAGATCGTTCGCTTGTCGGACTATTACGATGTCGCGAGCTTCTTCCCGAAGCAGTTGCCGGACACCGCGCGCAAGTGAGGGCTTGCCTAGGTGACTCTCCTCAACACAGTGGTCACGACCCTGGGGCTCGGAGCCGCCGCGGCCGGCGCCCTGGCGGCCCAGCAACCGCACCAACATCACGGCGAGCAGGTGGGCCGCGTGCACTTTCCGGTGTCCTGCCCGACCGGCCCGCGGCACCGGTTCGAGCGCGGTGTGGCGCTGTTGCACTCATTCTGGTACGAGAAGGCGGCCGACGCGTTCCGGGATGTCGTCGCCGCCGACTCTACCTGCGCGATGGGGTACTGGGGGCAGGCGATGGCCATCCTGCACCCGCTCTGGCCCACGCCGCCGTCGCAGACCGATCTCGCGGCCGGGCTCGCCGCCGCGGCGCGCGGGCTCACCCTGGCGAAGACGCCACGCGAGCGGGACTACCTCGTGGCGATCCGCACCTACTATGCCGATTACGCGAGCCGTGATTCCAAGGCGCGGCTCGCCGCCTACGCCGAGGCGATGGAGGGCGTGCAGCGCCGTAACCCGCGCGACCGCGAGGCGGCGATCTTCTTGGCGCTCGCTCTCATCGCCGTGGGGCAGGCGAACCCGACGGACACGACCTTCGCCTACCAGAAGCGCGCCGACTCGATCCTCGAGCCGCTGTTCAAGGCCCAGCCCGAGCACCCCGGACTCGCGCACTATCTGATCCACGCGAACGACGTACCGCAGCTCGCGCACCTCGGCCTCTATGCCGCGCGCCGCTACGCCGGTATCGCCCCCGACGTGCCGCACGCCCAGCATATGCCGTCGCACATCTTCACGCGGCTCGGCCTATGGGACGAGGACATCGCCTCGAACGTGCGCTCGGCTGAGGCCGCGCGGCGGTTCGAGGTGGAGCGCCACCTCAATGCGCTGTGGGATCAGCGCGGCCACGCGTGGGACTACCTCGTCTACGCCTACCTCCAGAGCGGCAGGGATGGGGCAGCGAGGCGCATCCTGGACGAGGCGGCCGGTGTGACCGCCGTGTACCCGGAGGGCTCCCTCACCAACGCCTATGCGCTCGCCGCGATCCCCGCGCGCTACGCCCTGGAGCGGGGCCGCTGGGACGAGGCCACCCGGCTCGCCGTGCGGCCGGCGCCCGAGTGGCGCGCGGCCGAGGCGATCACCCACTTCGCTCGCGCGCTGGGCGCGGCGCGAGGCGGGGACACCGCGCTGGCGCGGGCGGAGATTGCCAGCCTCGGGGAGATCGAGCAGGCGCTTGCCGCGGCGGGCGAGCCACAGGCCTACTGGTCGGGCCAGGTCGAGATTCAGCGGCTCGCCGCGACGGCCTGGCTGGCGCGCGCCGCGGGCGACACCGCCCTTGCGCTCCGCGAGGCCGAGGCGGCGGCGGACCTCGAGGACGTCACCCAGAAGCACCCGGTGACCCCGGGGGCCGTGCTCCCGGCCCGCGAGCTGCTCGGTGACCTGCTGCTGGCGCTCAATCGGCCAACCGAGGCGGCGCGGGCTTACCAGCAGGCGCTCCGCCAGACGCCGGGGCGGGCGCGCAGCATCTTCGGCCTCGCGAAGGCGGCGCAGCAAGCCGACGATTCGGCTGCCGCCCGGAGGGCGTACCGGCAATACCTGAAGCTGATGGCGCACGGGGACGGCGATCGCCCCGAGCTGGCGGTTGCCCGGAGCGCGCTTGCGAGCAGGTAGCCGGGAGCTCATGGTTAGCGCGCATCACATGATCGGAGGGCACATTGGCGTATCTAGTCGGCGCGTTGCTCGCGCTCGCCGTGAGCGGGATGGCCACGCTTAGTCGCCTTGATCGCGATGGGGCGTTCTATCCCACCGTCATGATCGTCGTTGCCTCATACTACGCCCTGTTTGCCGTTATGGGGGGCTCCGGCCACGCCTTGGGCGCTGAGACCGCAGTCATCGCGGTCTTTCTGGCGGCGTCGCTGGTGGGGTTCAAGTACTCGCTCTGGCTCGTCGTTGCAGGCTTGGCGGCACACGGCATCCTCGATGCCTTTCACGATCAGCTGATAACCAATCCGGGCGTACCGGTGTGGTGGCCACCGTTCTGCCTCACGTACGATGTCGTGGCCGCGGGATACCTGGCGTACCTCTTGGTCCGCCGTGGAGGGGCAGCGCAGGGACGCAGGGAGACCCGGTGACGTTGGACTCGTTCTCGACGCCGCGCCTGCTGGCGGAGCGGCTGACGCCGGCACACCTGCCCGAGGTGCGACGCATGGACCAGAACGAGGGGTTCATGGCCCACTTGGGCGGGGTGCGGGACGAAGCGGCGACGCTGGCTTACCTGGAGCGGAATCTCGCTCATTGGGCGACCTACGGCTTCGGTCTGTGGATGCTGCGCGACCCGGCCCAGGCGACGCTGATCGGGCGCGCGGTCCTGCGCCACTTGGACGTGGACGGCGTAGACGAGGTAGAGGTCGGCTACGGGTTCTACCCGGAGTATTGGGGTCGCGGCCTGGCCACCGAGGCGGCCCGCGCCTGTGTGCGCATCGGGCGCGCCCGGCTCGGACTGGCGTCGGTCGTCGCGGTCACCCTCCCGACGCATGCCGCCTCGCAGCGGGTGATGGTGAAGGCGGGCCTGGCGTACGACCGGGAGATTGTTCAGGAGGGCCTGGCGCACGTGCTGTTCCGCACTCGCGCGGTCTGACGCGCGCTCGAGTGAGGCATAAGATGCGCTTCCCATCGCTCGCGACCCTCGTCGAGCATGCCGCCGCGGTGCTTCGCCGCTTCCCCTGGACCCTCCTGGCGGGCGTGGTGGCGGCGGCCTCCGGCATCGTCGCGTCGACCACCGGCGCCAGGGACGGGTGGACCCGCCTCGCCTTCGTCGCGGCGCTGGGCCTGCCGCTCACCCTCGCCCTGTCGCTGCTGGGCGAGGCTCGCGGCTGGGGACCGGGGCGCCGGACCGGCGTGCTGCTGGCCGGTGTCGCCGGCCTGGGCGCCTTCTTTCTCGGATGGCCCGGCATCGAGGTGGCGCACGAGGCGATCCGCTATTTCCTGTTGAGCGCCGCGCTCCATCTCACCGTGGCCTTCCTGCCCTTCCTGGGCGCCGAGGAGTCCCTCGCCTTCTGGCAGTACAATCGCCGCCTCTTCCTCGGCTTCCTCCGGGCCGTCGTCTTTTCGGGCGTCCTCTTTGTCGGCATCGTCATCGCCCTCGGCGCGCTCGACAAGCTGTTCGGCGTTCACATCCCCGCCCAGACCTACTTCCGCATCTGGCTGATCCTCGCCTTCGTCGTGAACACCTGGATCTTCCTGGCGGCCGTGCCTCCGGACCTCGCCGCGCTCGCGCGCGACACCGAGTATCCCCGCGCCCTCAAGGTGTTCGCGCAGTACGTGCTGACACCGCTCGCCTTCACCTATCTCGTCATCCTGCTGGCCTACCTGATCAAGATCGTGGCCGGGGGCGAATGGCCCAGCGGGTGGATCGGCTGGCTGGTGGCGAGCGTGTCGGTCACGGGGCTGCTCGGCTTCCTGCTCGTGCATCCGCTCCGGGCCGACCCGAACGAGGGCTGGATCCGGACCTACGCCCGGTGGCTCTTCGTCGGGCTGGTACCGTCGGCCTTGATGCTCCTCGTCGCGTTCTGGAAGCGCGTCGTGCCGTACGGGCTCACCGAGCCCCGCGTGCTGGGGCTGGTGCTCGGCTTCTGGCTCCTGGCCATCGCGCTGCTCTTCGCCGCCCGCGCCGGGACGAGCATCCGGATCATTCCAGTCAGCCTGGCCGGCCTGCTGTTGCTCACCCTCTACGGTCCGGTCAGCCTGACCCGGGTTTCGATCGCGAGCCAGGGTCGCCGGCTCGAGCGCCTGCTCCGCGCCGGACACCCGACGGACGCCGACGCGCAGGAGGCGAGCGCCGCGCTTCGCTTCCTCATCGATCACCGTGCCGGCGACGAGATCGCGGCCCGGATCGGGCGCCCGCTGCCTCCGATCGACTGGAAGTCTACCGCCCGGCTCGGCAGTGCTCGAGACAGCCTTGGCAGGCGGATCATGGCGCTGCGGGACGTGGAATACGTGCCGGATTACGGGCCGCGGAGCGGCGGCGGCTGGTTCCAGATGACCAACAACGACCCGCTCCCGGTCGCCGGCTTCGACTGGGTTCTCCCGGCCGCGCCCGGCGACGCCACCACCCGGCTGGCCGGCCCGGATTCGGTGGCTGTGATTGGCCACCCTGGCACCAACGTGGTTCGGGTCCGCGTCGGCGCCGACACGCTGGAGTTCGACCTCCGGCCGCTGGCGCGGGGCGGCGCCGGCGCGACTCCGGCTTCGGGTCGCCCCGCCTCCGCGACGCTTCGCGTCGAGGCGGTGGCGGGCGGCAGGCGGGGTGTGCTCTCGCTCACTCAGCTGAACGGAACGCGGTCGGGGGATTCGGTGCTGGTGACCTACTGGAGCGGGTGGGTGTTGGTGGGGAGGCGGTGACGGTCCGGGCAAGGTCGCCGGCCCGGCAAACGGCGCTCCGTCGCGTACATTGATGGAGTTTCGTTCGAGATCACGGTGCACGGGGCCCGGTACCCGGAGAGCCTCGAGCGCCTGACCGGGCGCTGAGCCGGGGGAGGCAGCATGCGAGTCGGCATCCTGGGCTCGGGGTTGATGGGCGGCACGCTCGGAACCATCTTCGCGCGGGCCGGCCACGACGTGCTGTTCAGCTATGCGCGCGGGAAGGAGAAACTGAACGAGCTGGCGCGCGACGCGCAGGGGAACGCGCGGGCCGGGACGCCGGCCGAGGCCGCGCAGGACTCGGACGTCCTCCTGCTGGCCGTGCACTGGTCCCGCGTCGCGGACGTGTTGAGGCAGGCGGGCGACTTGTCGGGCAGGATCGTCGTGAGCTGCTCGCTACCGATGAACGCCGACGATACCGCGCTCGTGGTCGCCCATATCTCATCGGGCGCGGAGGAGCTTGCGCGGATGGTTCCGAAGGCCCGGGTCGTCTCCGCCTTCAACACCGTGCCCAGCGAAGTGCTCTTCGGCGTCTACGACGCCAGGCGAAAGGCCACTCGACCCGGTCTGGTCTACTGCGGCGATGACGAGAGCGCCAAGGATACGGCCGCCGAGCTGATCCGCGATGCTGGCTTCGATCCCGTGGACGCAGGGCCCTTGCGGATCGCCCGGTACACCGAGCCGTTCGCGCTGCTCGTCGCCCAACTGGCATACGGGGGAACAGGGAGCCCGGCGCTGGCGTACCGGTTCGAGCGGCTGGGGTAGGCATCCCTTCAACTAGGAGCCTCCGTGACTCTCACCTCTGTAGGCTATCTCCGATTGGAGAATCGCCACACCGGCGAGGTCCTCGACCTTCGGCGGAAGCAGCAGGCCGGGGAAGTCGTCCTCGAGCTGCGGGGGACCCTGCCCCCGCATCGCAGCGGCCCCCCGTTGCACATTCACCATCTCGAGGATGAGGAAGGCTCGGTTACCGCCGGCACCCTGTCTGCGGAGGTCGGCGGCCGGCGCATCGACGCCGGGCCCGGCCAACCCGTGCACCTGCCCCGCGGGATAGCGCATCGTTGGTGGAATGGGGGAGATGATCCCCTCGCATTCGAGGGGCAGGTCCGTCCTGTCGTAGACCTGGACCGGTATCTGCAGGCCATCTTTGAGGTCATGAACGCGGGCGGGCCCGACCGGCCGCCGTTGTTCTACCTGGCCCACGTTGCCCTGCGGCATCGTCGGACACAGACCGTATTGGTCATGCCTCCTTCGATTCAGGCGCTCGTATTCCGCGCAGCGCTTCTGCTCGGTACGCTCCTCGGGCGCTATCGCGGGACGAACTGGCCCGGGTGCCCGGCGCGGTGTACCGGCGCGCCGGAAGCCGTGTGAAACCGCGGGCCGTCACCCTGCCCCGAGCGGTCGGAGGCCTGCATGCCGAACTCGAAGCGGATCGCGGGCCTCGTCGGGCCAACCCTCGTAGCGATGCTCGTGTCGGAGTTCCCGCTGGTGCAGCCGCATCTTTACGATGCCCAAATCCCGCCGGTCGTCTATCTCTCCGGAGTCCTGATGTTCGTCGGCGGTCTCGCGATCGTACGCGCGCACAATCACTGGGCCCGTGACTGGACGGTGCTGGTGACCCTCTCGGGGTGGCTAGGGCTGACACTCGGTCTGTTCCGGATGTTCGCGGCGGGCCTCTACCAACGCGGCGCAGCGAAGACGAGCCCGACGCTATTCATGGCCGTGGAAGGCCTCCTGCTGGTCCTTGGGCTCATCATGACCTTCAACGCATACAGCCGCGACGAGAAGTAGCATGTCTGCGGGGCACACGCGCGACCTCTCAGAGGACCTGGCCCATGCTTCCACCGCTCGACCTGCCGGAGGCCATCCTGACTGCGTGGGGGACCAACAGTCGCGTCACCGGGTACCTCATCGAGCACATCCCCGCGGTCCTCTGGCCCGCGGCCGTCCCCGGGGTCCCGACCCGCACGGTCAGAGCGATCGCCGCCCACCTCCATAATGCCCGGTGCAGCTGGATCAAGACGCTGGGACAGGAGCATGGGATCGTTGCCCCCGCACGGGTGGATCACCGGACCGTCACCCGCCGGCAGCTCCACGCGGCCCTCAACCGGAGCAGTCGGGGCATCGCCGCCCTCCTGCAACTGGGGTGCAGTCGGGGTGGTCGCATACCGCCCTCCAGGGCCTACGTGTGGCGCAACCTGCCCCTCGACGTCGGCCATGTCCTGACCTACTTCGTCGCCCATGACGCGCATCATCGGGGCCAGATAGTCATGGTGGCCCGCCAGTTGAATTGCCGCCTGCCCAGCGCCGTAACCGCCGGACTGTGGGGATGGCGAACACGCGACCGCGAGGAACGCGCATCGCGCCCCGCCGATGCCTAGGTGGCAGAAGAAACCTCCCCCGCCCCGCTCCCGTAGTGGGCCCCCATGTCCTCCCCGGCGAAAACCCAGCCCGTCTCCGAGCCGGCGACCGCTCCATCCGGCCGCGTCCGCGACGCCCTGGACGTCATTGCGGTCCTGGCCCTCATGTACGCGGTCCGCCTCCTCGCTCATCGGCTGGGCCTGACCTTCGGCGTCGGGGCGGTGTCCATTGTCGCCGGACTCGCCCTCGCCACGTGGCTCCTCGCGCGAGGGGGCGAGAGGTGGCGCTCCCTCGGCTTGCGGCGACCACCCCGCATCGGAGCCGCCGCCGCCTGGACGATCGGCACGTTCCTCGTCCTGATCGCGGTCCTGCCGGCGGTTCTGCAGCCGATCGCCGCCGCGCTGGCCCTTCCTCCGCAGCACCTCGAGCGCCTGGGTGATCTGAGGGGCGACCTCACTCGCTTCCTGATCCTGCTGCTGCCGCTCGGCTGGGGGACCGCCGCGTTCGGCGAGGAAATGCTGTTTCGCGGCTACTTCAACACCCGATTGGCCCGGGCCTTCGGCGGGGGACGCGTCGCTCTCGCTGCCGCGGCCGTCGGCCAGGCGGCGCTCTTCGGCCTGGTACACCTCTACCTCGGGCCGAAGGGAGTCCTCAACGCATTCGCGATCGGCCTCGTGTGCGCCGCCGTCTATGCGGCGAACGGCCGGAATCTCTGGCCCCTGATTCTCGCCCACGGGCTGGTGGACACGGTTGGCCTGACTGCGCTCCGCCTCGGGCTGCCGCACGTCGGGTAGCCCCGACGCGGGGCCCGCTCCATCACCCGTCGTCACCCCCGCTCCCGGCGCCGCTGTTCGCCCGCGGGTGATTGCGGTACGTTCAGCATCATGGCGTCGGCCTTACCCTTTGACCTTGACGGCCAGGTTGCCGTTGTCACCGGCGGCAACGGCGGCATCGGCCGTGCTATCGCGCTCGGATTGGCGGGCGCGGGGGCAAAGGTCGCCATTTGGGGCCGCAATGGCGAGAAGAACGCGGCGGCCCTCGCCGCCCTCCGGACAGTGGGCCCTCCGGCGGTGGCTCTGCAAGTCGACGTCGCCGACCGGAGCCAGCTGCAGCCGGCGCTGGCCGCCGTCGAGAGCGCCCTCGGGCCGGTGTCGATTCTGGTCAACAATGCGGCGGTTGCGGCCTTTGGCGGGGTGCTGGAGCTTTCGCCGGAGGACTGGGATCGCGTCATCGAGACCGACTTGACGGCGTGTTTTCTCCTTGCCAAGTACGTCGCCCAGTCGATGACCACGCGGCAGGCCGGCAAGATCATCAACATCGCAAGTGCCTACTCGCTCTTTGGCTCCGCCCTCGTGCCAGCGTACAGCGCGGCCAAGGGAGCGATCATCCAGCTGACGAAGTCCCTCGCGATCGAGCTCGCACCCTACAACATTCAGGTGAACGCCATTCTCCCGGGCTGGATCGACACCGACCTTACGGCGCCGGTAAAGGGCATGCCGCTCTACCAGGAGATCCTGATGCGAACGCCGGCCGGCCGCTTCGGGACGCCCGACGAATGCGCCGGGGCCGCAGTGTTTCTCGCGTCGGCGGCGGCACGCTTCGTAACAGGAACGGCGCTCGTGGTTGACGGAGGATACGCCATTCGCTGACGCGGACAACGGTCAGCACGAGGTGCCATTACGAGCGCTCGTCGGCGCGCAGCCGCCCAGGTTCTCGGCCTCGCCGCCGTGGTCGCCGCCGCCGGCTCGGGCCGAGCTCAGGCCGTAGCACAGCAGCGCGCCGATCTTGAGGGCGTGGTGCGCAACCGCGTCACGGGGCGCGGGCTCGGCGGCGCGCAGGTATGGGCCGGCGGCACCCCTTGGGGCGCCGTCACCGACTCCGCCGGCCGCTTCCGGCTCTCGGCGGTGCCGGGTTCTGGATTCACCCTCTTCGTTCGGCTCTGCGACCGGACCGTCGCGGACAGCCTGCGGATGGTGTTCAATCCAGCCCGTCCGATCCATCCCGCACTCATCGTGGACGGCGTGCCGCCGCACTGTCCTGCTCCGGGGCGCGCACCGTGGGTGGTGGACCGGTCCGATCCGATCATCGGGGGCTATTACATCCAGAGCTCAGAGGGCTCGTTGTTCCTGAGCTGTGCGAACGAGCTTCTGTTTGCATGGTACCCGGACAGCAGCCGGGGAAAGCTGGCAGCATACCAGCTCCCTGAGGGCGCCCGGCCCTTCGTCTGGCTACGCGGACGGCGCGACGACGACCCGGCCCGGCCCGGCAGCTACGCGCTCCTGGTGGGCGAGGTGCTGGAGGTCCGTGTGCCACACCCGCCCGACTGCCGACCCCAGCTGCTTCGGACGCTCGAGGCCGCGGATTCGGCCCAGCGGGCGCAGGCCGAACCGCCCAGGAGGCCATGAGCATGCCTTCGCTAAACGCGCACCTCCTTGCGCGATAGGCCTGTGTCTCTTCTCCACCCGACCTTCCAGGTCCGCGAAGCCACGGTCGGCGACATCCCGCTGCTCGCCCACCACCGCGGCGCGATGTTCCGGGACATGGATCGCCTGGCATCGGGCGGGGAGGCGGCATTGGTCCGCGCGACCGTGGAGCATCTGCGCGATGCGATGCCGCGAGGAGAGTACCTGGCCTGGGTGGCACAGAGCACGGCGTCGCCGCCGCAGCCCATCGGGGGCGGCGGTGTCCAGCTTCGGCCGATTCTCCCCCGTCCCGGCTCGGGGGGTGATGACGTCGAACTCGGCCCGGAGGCCATCGTCCTCAATGTCTACGTGGAGCCGGCGTGGCGGCGGCGCGGCGTGGGCGAAGCGTTGATGCGGTCGGTCCTGACCGCTCTGGCCGAGCGGAAGGTGCGCCGGATCGTGCTGCACGCCTCGGATGAGGGCCGCCGCCTGTACGAGCGCCTGGGCTTCGTGCCGACGAACGAAATGCGGCTCGAGACGCCACCAGCAGCATGACGCTCCCGGACTCACCAACGCCGGCGCCGCCGGGCAGCGAGCCCGTGCTTCCCGCGATCGCGACCTACCTCGAATCGCTCGTCCCGCCGAGAGGGCCCGAGCTGGAGGCCATGGAGGCGGAAGCGGCGCGGACTGCGTTTCCCATCATTGGCCCGGCGGCCGGCTACTTCTGTTACCTGATCACTCGTCTCGTTCGCGCCCGCACCGTCTTCGAGCTGGGTTCGGGCTTCGGCTACTCCACCGCCTGGTTTGCCCGCGCGGTGCGCGAGAACGGCGGCGGCGCGGTGCACCATACCGTCTGGGATGCCGCGCTGTCCGCGCGTGCCCGCTCTCACCTCGGCGCTCTGGGCTTCGCCGATCTGGTCCACTACCACGTCGGCGAAGCCGTGCAGACGCTGCGCGAGACGCCCGGCCCATACGACCTCGTCTTCAATGACATCGAGAAGGCCGGTTACCCGGCGGCCTTGCCGGTCATCCGGGAGCGTCTCCGTCCGGGAGGCGTGCTGATCGTCGACAACCTCTTCTGGCACGGCCGGGTGCTCGATCCCGAGGATCGCTCGGAGGACACCGCCGGGGTCCGCGAGTTCACCCGGCTCATCACGACCGACCCCGGCTGGATCGCGACGCTGGTGCCGATCCGCGACGGGCTGCTGCTGGCCTGCCGGCGCTGAGCGCGCGGCCCGAGACCCGCATGCGACTCGCTCGCCTTTTCCACTGGCAAGCGGTAGAATTGCCCGGATGCCGCCAAAAGAGCTGACCCTGCGGGCCCTCGTCCTCGGGGCCCTGATCACCACGGTCTTCACGGCCGCGAACATCTACCTCGGCCTCAAGGTGGGGCTCACCGTCGCGTCGTCGATCCCCGCCGCGGTGATCTCGATGGCGATCCTGAGCGCGGTCAAGGACTCCTCGATCCTCGAGAACAACATCGTGCAGACCGTGGCGTCCGCGGCCGGCACCCTCTCGGCGATCATCTTCGTCCTGCCGGGGCTCGTGATCGTCGGATGGTGGACCGGATTCCCCTTCTGGCAGTCCTTTCTCATCTGCGTGAGCGGAGGCGTCCTGGGGGTGCTCTTCACGATCCCGCTCCGGCGCGCGCTCGTCACCACGTCCGACCTGCCCTACCCCGAAGGCGTCGCCGCGGCCGAGGTGCTCAAGGTCGGCTCGGGCACGCGGGGCGAGACGAAGGACGAGACGGGCGAAGCGAAAGAGGGGCTCACCGCCGTCGTCCTGGGCTCCCTCGCCTCCGCGGGTCTCGCCATCGTGACGGGGACGCGCATCGCCGCGGCCGAGGTCACCGGCTTCTTCCGGCTGGGCGGCACGGCTTCGAGCGGGTTCGACGTCGCGTGGTCGCTCGCGCTCCTCGGCGCCGGCCACCTCGTCGGCCTGTCGGTCGGCATGGCGATGCTGACCGGCCTCGTGATCGCGTGGGCAATCGCCGTGCCCATCCTGACGTCGCTGCAACCCGCCGCCGCCGGCGTGGCCCTCGCCGCCCATACGACGGACATCTGGCGGACCCAGGTCCGGTTCATCGGCGCCGGCGCCATCGGCGTCGCCGCGATCTACACGCTGGCGACGCTGGCCAAGCCGGTCCTGAGCGGGCTCGTCCGGACCCTCGCCGCCTCGCGCTCCACGGGCGCGGCCGCGGGCGACGAGCGCGACCGGGACCTCTCGCCCGCGTGGATTCTCGCGCTCACCGCCGTCTCCCTCGCCATCGCCGCCTGGCTGGCCTTCACGTTCGCGCGGTCCACGGTGCTGGCGCCGAGCGCGCTGAAGCTCACCCTGGTCGCCGTGCCGTTCGTCCTGGTCGTGGGATTCATCATCGCCGGGATCTGCGGCTACATGGCGGGGCTCATCGGAGCCTCGAACAGTCCGATCTCCGGCGTCGGCATCCTGTCCATCGTTATCTGCGCCTCGGCGCTCGCGGTCACCGTGGCGCCGACCCCGGAAACCCGGCCGGCGCTGGTGGCGCTCGCCCTCTTCGTGACGGCCATCGTCTTCGCCTGCGCCACGATCTCGAACGACAACCTGCAGGACCTGAAGACCGGGCAGCTGGTGGGCGCTTCTCCCCGGCGCCAGCAGATCGCGCTCATCGTCGGCGTGGGCGCCGGCGCGGCCGTGATTCCCTTGGTGCTCAACCTGCTCGCCAAGGCCTACGGCTTCGCGGGCGCCGCCAACGTCGGAGTTCTCGCGCCCAATCCGCTCCCGGCGCCGCAGGCGACGCTCATCTCGGCGCTCGCCCAGGGCGTGATCGGCGGCAATCTCGAATGGAAGATGATCGGCATCGGCGCGCTGGTCGGCGTGGGCCTCATCCTGCTCGACACGACCCTCGGCGCGCTGAAGAAGCTGCGCATTC
>Ga0187822_10000085_pt1 | contig 15214 bp, 19 predicted proteins | sample NC_wetland_sal_i_18_FD_132967 | JGI IMG/M metagenome (GOLD analysis project Ga0187822, IMG submission 132967) | Wetland sediment microbial communities from Neuse River Estuary, North Carolina, USA - SourceSoil_2 | ecosystem: Environmental > Aquatic > Freshwater > Wetlands > Sediment | place...
ATGCCACTCAGGATGTGTTTTTGAAGGCATTCGAGAACATTTCGAAATTTGAAGGGCGGGCAAAGTTTTCCACCTGGTTGATGAGCATCGCCATCAACACCGGGACGGAGATACTGCGACACCGCAAGCCGTCCGCGCCGATTGAAGGGATTGATGACGATGAAGACTTTCGCCCGCGGCAGGTTCAGAAATGGGCGGACGATCCCGAGCAGATATTCTCCGCCGCGCAACGCGACCAACTGGTGCGCGAGGGAATTTTGCGGTTGCCGGACAAATACCGGGTGGCGCTGATTTTGCGGGACATCAATCAGCTATCGACCGAAGAAGCAGCGGCGGCACTTGATCTTAGCGTACCCGCGCTCAAGGCGCGTGTGCTGCGCGGACGACTGATGCTGCGCGAAAGACTCGCTCCTCACTTCACGCGCGACCGGGAGCGTGACGATGCTTAGCTGCGCCGAGTTTCTCACCGAGTTCGGAGAGTATCTGGAGGAGACAGCCGATCCTGAGTTGCGGGGGCGTCTCGAAGCTCATCTCCACGAATGCAAGACCTGCCAGGTCATTCTGGACAGTACTCGCAAGACCATCCGGTTTGTTACCGACAGCGATTCCTTCACACTTCCCGATAATGCAGTCGAGCCAATCGTCGGCCAGGTCATGGCCCGGATCCGCACCAAGAACACTCAGAGGACCGCCCAGGCTGCCGCCGAGGTCAGCCAGGCGGTCATCATGGGCGCGGCCCAGGGCATCATCCTTTATGACACCGAACTGCGCTATCAGCTCTTCAACCCGTTCATGGAGCGGTTGACGGGAAAGAGCGCGGATGAAGTGCTGGGACGCGTGGCTGTAGAAGTCTTTCCCAGACTGCGAGCCACCGGCGTTGAAGACGTGCTGAAGCGAGCTCTGGCGGGCGAGACCGTTGACGTGCCTGACTTCCTGGTGCCGAAGCATTCCGCGGGCGAGCGGGACGTTTGGGAGTCCTGCATCTTCGCTCCTCATCGCGCTGCGGATGGCACGATTATCGGCGTCGTGGGCCTGGTGCGCGACGTCACCGACCGGCACCTCGAAGAAGAGCGCTTCAAGTCGATCGTGGTGGGCACGGCATCGGCTACCGGCAAGGATTTTTTTCCGACGCTGGTGCGCCACATGGCGTCGGCGTTGCGAACGCGGTATGCGTTCGTTACGGACTGCGCGGACCAGAAGCATGCCAAGGTCCTGGCCGTGTGGACGGGCGAACGCTTCGGGGACCTTTTTGAATTCGATATTGCCGACACGCCGTGCATGAAAGTGCTCAACGGCGAAGTCTGTCATTACAAGGAGGACCTGCAGGCTTTATTCCCGCTCGACACGGGGCTCGTGGATTGGGGAGCGCAAAGCTATCTCGGCGTGCCCATGCTGGATAGCGAAAGCCGCGTGATCGGGCACATCGCGATCCTCGACGATAAGCCGATGGAGCGGGACCCGCACGCCATCGACTTGGTCAAGATTTTCGCGTCCCGGGCCGCGGCTGAACTGAAGCGGCAGAAGGCCGAAGCGAATTTGCAGGCGGCCCTGGTTCGCGTCCAGAAACTTGAGCAGAAGAACCGCACGCTGCTTGAGATTACGAATACGATCATTACCAGCTTGAGGCGCGAGGAGCTGCTATCGGCGATTTGCCGCGTCTTGATGGACGTAACGACGTTTGATTGTGCAGGTCTTGCGCTTTATGACCCGGAAGTGCGTGATTTGCGCGTCTTTGCGCTGGAAGGGCTCTTTCGTCCTGAGGATTTGTCCATCGGGCAGTTGATCGATGTCGAGGGACGGCAATCGGGCCATCGCTGGGACTTTACCCAACCGGTCCTACGAAACAATCTGGAACTGGAGCGCCAATATACGGTTGAGAACGGTCTTTACGCGGCGGGAATCCGGTCCCATTGCGTTGTTCCTCTCATGGCGCTTGGTAAAACGATCGGCGTGATGGGCTTTGGCAGCCGGGCAATCGGGGCGTATTCACCCGATGACTTGCTCTTCTTTCGCGAAGTGGCAAACCAGATTGCAATGTCGGTCGCGAATATGCAGGCCTACGAAGAGATTGCCGCGCTCAAGACACGGCTGCAGGAAGAGAACGTCTACCTGCAGGAAGAAATAAGCAGAGAGCACAACTTCCAGGAAATTGTGGGCAACAGCCGGGCGCTGGTGGAGGTCCTGCGCAACGTCGAGACCGTGGCGCCAACGGACTCGACGGTGCTGATCATGGGCGAAACTGGTTGCGGCAAAGAGTTAATTGCGCGCGCCATCCACAGCCGCAGTGGAAGGAAGAATCGCCCGCTGGTGAAGCTGAACTGCGGCGCCATTCCGACTGGCCTGGTCGAAAGCGAACTGTTCGGCCACATGAAAGGCGCGTTTACCGGAGCACTCGAGCGCCGGGTTGGACGCTTCGAACTGGCGGACGGCGGCACCCTGTTTCTCGACGAGATCAGCGAGCTACCCCTGGACACGCAGGTCAAGTTGTTGCGGGTCCTCCAGGAGCACGAATTTGAGCCGCTCGGCAGCAGCCGGACGATCCGCGTCAACGTTCGAATCATAGCGGCCAGCAACCGCGATCTGGACAAGGCGATCCAGGAAGGGCGCTTCCGCGCTGATTTGTACTATCGGCTGAATGTGCTGCCTATCGTATTGCCTCCGTTGCGCCAACGCCGGTCGGACATTCCGCTGCTGACTTCGTTCTTCGTGGAACGCTACTCTCGCCAACTCGGCAAGCCGATTATCGGAGTGGCGCAAGACACCATGGAGATTCTCAGCCATTACGACTGGCCAGGAAATATCCGCGAGTTGCAGAACATCATCGAGCGGGCCGTGGTGCTTTCGCGGGGGCCGGTCTTGCGATTGGGGCGCGATTTGCTGCCGCTGTCCGCCGAGGCGCCGGCCGACGACGAAACCGTCGTCTCACTCAGCGGGCAATCCTCGAATGGGGGAGCGCACTCCCTGGAGCAGATAGAAAAGCGGCACATTCTTGAAGTTCTGACACAGACCAAGTGGGTCATCGAAGGCGCGAACGGCGCTGCTCGCATCCTTGACCTTCATCCCAATACCCTCCGAAGCCGCATGAAGAAGTTGGGCCTGGATCGGAGTCTGATGAAGACATCTTCTCCGGCCCAGTCTTCTTAGACTGCAAGTTCTCTCTTCGTGCGGGCGTCATCAGAGCGTCTTGATGCCTTTGAGTCCGCCTATTCGTTCCAGTCCCTCCCGCCAGATCGCGCCATTCTTGTCCAATCCCCCACGATATTTCGTGGCCACGAAGTTCGCGGCCCTACCGACCACGAGGCATCGTGGCTTTGCCCAGCACTTCCTTTGGTTCTAAATCCTTAACTCCCTCTAATTCAGACACATACGTTTTGCTGGAGCCGATCCCGAGATTGGCGCGGTGGGTGCTTTAGCCAGTGTGTCTTTCGGAGGAACACAAGCGGTGCTCAAGATCTCAGTCACGAATCAGTCGAGTAAGGCCACCGATTTTCAGTTGGAGGGCAAGCTTGTGGGCCCATGGGTCGACGAACTCCGGCGGCTGAGCGATGCCGCTCTGGTAACCAGCGAAGCGGTAAGCCTGGATCTGGAGAAAGTGTGGTTCGTGGATTCACAGGGGATCGCCCTGCTGAGAGACCTGGCGAGCAAACAGGTCGCCCAGATCAATTGTTCCCCATTCATCAGTCAGCAACTGAAGGAGAGGACGTATGACGAGCGCAATGGCTGAAAGCATGATGTTGCAGAGCGGCACGATGGTCGCGGACGATCGGCACCCCGCATCCCCGGCGCAGGGAAACGTGTTCGAGCAGGTTCTCATCGGCCGGGTGCAGGCCGGCGACGCCGAAGCCTTCTATCAATTGGTGCGGCCGTACGAACGCGCGGTGTTTCTTGCCGCCGTGGCGATCGTGAAAAACGACGCTGACGCCGAAGAAGTCGCGCAAGAGGCGATCCTGAAGGCATTCAAGGCCCTGACGCGATTTCGCCAGGAGGCCAAGTTCAGCACGTGGCTGATTCAGATTGCGATCAACGAAGCGAAAATGCGGCTGCGCAAAGACCGGCGGCACTTGTACGAATCCATCGAACAGGGGCAACAGAACGACGACGGCGATTACATCCCGAAGGATTTCGCGGACTGGCGGGAAATCCCTTCAGAGGCCCTGGAGCGTCGCGAGCTTCGTGATGCTTTGGCGAAGGCTCTGGCGTCTCTCCCTGAGAAATACCGCGAGATACTCATACTGCGGGATGTCAACCACCTCAGCATTACGGAGACTGCCCAAATTCTCGGCCTCTCGGAAGCGAACGTGAAGACCAGGCTCTCCCGAGCCCGCCTTCAGATGCGCGATGCCTTAGCCTCCGGCTTCGGCGGGTTGTGGACCGGCAGAAGCTGCGAAAAGGTGCAGACGTCCTGAAGAAAACACCGCCCGAATCTCTAGACTCCCGCCACGACTCGCGGGATAACGAGCGCCAGGCCGCAGGAACAACGAAGAATGCAACAGCCTGCGCGCCATTTTTCCAACCTCTGTCTTGGTGTCACACGATTCCATCCATTAGACTCTTAGTTGTGCCTCTGGCCTAAGTGAACCGCAGCCGACAGGAGCAGCTATGAGCACTGCAATCCCTGCCTCTCACATCCAGCGGAAACCGGAACTCCTGGGACAAACCTTAGTGGTCATGGACCTCGCTCGCGGCGGCCCGCAGGCGCTCCGGACTTCGGCCGGTGAACTCAGCCTGAATGTGCAAGAATCGGGAAGCGATTTTGGTCGGGACTATAGGAGGAGATATGGCAACTCTGCGTACGTTTCCGAGCAGTGAACCGATCAGCGGCGCCAGCCCTGAGAGAGTGGAGATGAAGTTCGAGGTGGTCGTCATTCCGGTCGCGGATGTTGACCGCTCGAAGGAGTTCTACACCAAACTGGGGTGGCGGCTCGACGCCGACTTCCCTTTTGACAATGGTTTTCGCGTGGTTCAGTTCACGCCTCCCGGCTCCGGGTGCTCGGTTCAGTTTGGCACGAAGATGACATCGGCCGCGGCAGGCTCGGCCCAGGGCCTCTACCTGATCGTCTCCGACGTGGAGGCTGCCCGCAAAAAGCTGGCGGCTCAAGGTATTGATGTAAGTGAGGTGTTCCATGCCGGAACCCCCGGCGCCCAGTTCCGGATCGACGGCAGCGGTCGCCTCAGCGGGCCAGCTCCCGAGCATGCCACCTACAGTTCGTTCGCCACGTTTCGTGATCCCGACGGCAATGGATGGCTGTTCCAGGAAGTCACAACCCGGCTGCCCGGCCGCGGACTCAGCAATCTGGATGTCGCGACCCTGACGAAGCTGTTGCAGGAAGCCGAGCAACATCATGGCGAATACGAACCGACCGCTCCGAAGCACCACTGGTCGGGCTGGTACGCCGCCTACATTGTCGCCCGTCAGGAGGGCAAAACTCCCGAAGAGGCGGCCAAAGACGGCAAGCTCCAGATAGAGGGCACACGCTGACCACTCGGTGGAGGGTTCGACGCCGCAAGGCTCCCGGTTTTACCGTCCTTAAGTTTTGATCGGATGGACTTACTCGCCAACGTCGGAAACAGACTCAATTTCAAAAAGGAGAACAACAATGACAACCAAAGGAAAAGTCTTAGTGCTGGTTTCGAGCGGTCATGGCTTGCCCTTGAAAGATGGCAAGGTTTATAGCGGCGCTGGCTATTATCTCAATGAGCTGACGGTTCCGGTTCGCGCCCTGATGAACGAGGGCTACGAAATCACTTTCGCCAACCCCAAAGGCAACACGCCCCAGGTGGATGTGCATTCAGAGGTCGCCGATTTCTTCGGTGGGGACGCGGCCAAGCTTCAGGACTATATGATATTCCGCGACGGCCTGACTGGGCTCAGAGAGCCAACCCGCATCGCGGATGTCATCGCATCGGGCCTGGATCAATATGACGCTGTTTTCGTCCCCGGCGGCCATGGCCCGATGATGGATCTTCTCGATGATCCCGATGCGGGTACCGTGATGAGGCACTTTCATGCAACATCCAAGCCTACGGCAGTGCTCTGCCATGGCCCCATTTCACTTCTCTCGGCACTTCCGAATTCGAAGGATGTGGTTGCCGCGCTAAGCGCGGGCGATGCCGCTGGAGCGCGGGCAAAGGCTCAAGGCTGGATCTATTCTGGATACAAGATGACTATCTTTTCGACAGCCGAAGAGCAGCAGCGTGAACCGCTTGAGATTGGCGGCAAGGTTCTCTTCTACCCGGACTTCGCCTTGAGTACGGCGGGCGGTGACGTAAGCGTGCTCGAACCCTGGAAGAGCTATGTCATTCAAGATCGCGAGCTGATCTCAGGCCAGAACCCGTTCTCTGATCAGGCGCTTCTGAAACTTCTTCTACCGGCGATCAACAAGAAGAAGCTGGATTCAGCGGCATAAGAATTGGAGGAAACCGGGGACAGATAGGACGTTTTCCATTTTTCGACAATGGAAATTGGGAACGTCCCGTCTGTCCCCAGTTTTTCCAGAACCGAACGACCCTGCCCTCGACGTTCTGGCGAAGGTAGCCGTTCGTCAACTCTCGGACAGAAACCGCGCCTCATCGGGAGTTTCCTCGCCGACCACCATTCGGATTGGCGTTGTCTTGCCCGCCCCATTGGGACCGACCGGTCCGACTGGGATCAGTGAACAGAAATCAGGGATCGCAAAATCGGAGTTGACATTGACAGATAATCCACTACCATACGGTTGTGGATCGATTAGGTACAACGTTTGCGGCTTTGTCTGATCCGACCCGGCGGGCAATGATCGAACGGCTCTCCCATGGGCCTGCCTCTGTGCACGGATTGACGGAACCGTTTGCGCTTTCGCAGCAGATGATTTCAAAACATATTGCCTACCTGGTGCGGGCGCGGATTGTGATCAAGACCAAGCGTGGACGAGAGAGTGTGTGCACGCTTAGGCCAGGGGCGATCAAGACAGTCAGCGACTGGGCGATCAGCTATCGCAGATTCTGGGAAGAGAGTTTTGACAAGCTGGATGTAGTTGTAAAGCAAATGAAGAAAGAGGGTCAGAGATGACAAAAAACACAGCTAGCGAGATTGAGCGGATGGTTGTTACGAGAATTTTTGATGCCCCACGCGAACTGGTTTGGAAGGCGTGGACAGACCCACAATACATTATGCAGTGGTGGGGGCCGAAGGGCTTTACTGCGCCCGTTTGCCAGATGGATTTTCGCGTTGGAGGAAAACTCCTCTGCTGCATGAGGTCCCCGGATGGGCAGGAGTTCTGGAATGCAGTTGAATACCACGAGATTGTTCCGTACGAGAAGATCGTTTCCTTGATGTACTTTTCCGACTCGAAGGGAAACAAGATTGACCCCGCGGAATTAGGAATAGAACACGAGGCCATAGACGGTGCGTGCGACGTGACCATCTTTGAGGATTTCGGAAACGGCCAGACGAAACTCACCTTCATTGGAAATGAACCCATGGAGAGCGCGAAAAACAGCGGTCAAATGGAGGGCTGGAACCAGATACTCGATAAACTTGCCGAGGTTGTTACGAAGCTAGCGCAGGCGAAATAAGAAGTTGGAGTCTTGATGATTGTCATGCCGGGTGCCCCAGGCCTCGCTGCTTTGCGAGACCTGGGAGTGGCTACGTCCGCTGCGTCCGTCATGGGTATTGCTCATCACAGCTGCGGGTACCCCGTCCTTCGCGCAGGCGAAGGGCGGGTACGACGACTTGCACAACGGGCGGTGCAGGACGGACAAGAGTGCGCCGGCGGCATCGCCGCCCACCCCTTCGACAAGCTCACGGCAGGCTCTTGCAAAAAACGCAAGGATGGGGCACCCTCCGTGGGAATGGTGCAATGCAAAGATGGGCCACCCGCCAGCGTAAAATAGGGGACAGACGAAGGTGGTCCCGATTTTCATTCGATAAAACTGGGTCAGTCCCGTCAGTCCCGTTTTCATTGTCATATACTTCCGAAATGAAGCAAGGCGTCCGTAGTCGCCGCAAAGTATACGGGCAACTCCTGAAGCATGCCCGCCGCCAGCCACATCGGGAATGCTGCGGAATTCTGGCGGGGCAGGACGGGCTCATCACGCAGGCGCTCCCTGCTAAAAACGTCGCGGCGGATCCAGTCAGGAATTACGAAATTGCACCCGGGGAGATCGCGCGCCTCATGGAGGAACTCCGCAAGCGGCGGCTCGAATTCCTCGGCATCTATCATTCGCACCCGAATTGGATGGACACGAATGAACCGTCGCTGAAAGACATCGCGTTGGCCCACTTCTCGGAAGCGATTTATTTCATCGTGACGCCACGACCGTACGCAACCACGCCCATCCGGGCATTTTCAATCCGAGATCGGCGTGCAACAGAACTTGAAATTCAGGTCCTGCCCTGATGAACCTCATGAACAGCGGATGACCTACGGTGTTTTCTGTCGGCGTTCATCTGCGTTCATTGGTGCACCCACTGGATTCGTCCCGGAAAGACTGCGCGATGCGAAAAGGGTTTACGAGAAAATCACAACCGGACGCGCCCGCGACGCAAACCAAAAACTACATCACGCCGAGCGGGCTCAAACGCCTCAAAGATGAGCACCGGTTTCTGCTCACCAGGGAACGCCCGGCCGTGGTGGAGGTGGTGGCGTGGGCTGCCGGCAACGGCGATCGCAGTGAAAACGCCGACTATCAGTACGGCAAGCGGCGGCTGCGGCAGATCGATGGGCGGATTCGCTTTCTCACCAAGCGAATCGAAGCCGCGGAAGTGGTGGACCCGGAAGCTCCGAGAACGGGGCAGGCGGCGACGAAGGCATTCTTCGGAGCCACGGTGCGCTATGCCAATTCCAAGGGAGTATCGCGAGTGGTGAGCATCGTGGGCACAGACGAGATTGATCTCAGCCGCAACCACATCAGCTGGGTGTCACCTCTGGGCCGCGCGTTGATGAAGTCGGCGGCGGGTGACAGCGTAGTCCTTCAGTTGCCGGGCGGCACAGAATGCCTCACCGTGCTGGAAGTGTGTTACGAGCCCATTGCTGTGGAACCGTTCCGTGAACCCCCTGGATCCGAGGCCTGACAAATGCGGGAACAGACGGACGTACACCGGTTCTTTGGTCAAAGCGTTGTCTCATCATTGGATAATTGGTGAACGTCCCGTCTGTCCCCAGATTTCATGTCCCCGGATTTCACAGATTTCAACGGCGGCGGTGACCAATTCCAGTTGTCGCTCATCTAAGCTCTGTGAGTGAATGTTTGCGCACCTTACAAGGAGATGAATATGAAAGCGATTGTTGTCCACCAATATGGCGGCCCTGAAGTACTCAAGTTCGAGGAATACCCTGATCCGGTGGCGGGTCCGGGCGAAGTACTGGTGCGGGTCGCGGCCGCGAGCGTGAATCCGATCGACTACAAACGGCGTGCCGGGTTGACGAAAGACTTCTATCCCATGACTTTTCCGGGATTGATCGGAGTCGACATTGCAGGGACGGTGGTGAAGATTGGGCCGGGAGTGGAAGGCTTTTCCGCCGGCGACCAGGTGTTCGCCATGGCGGACAATACTTACGCCGAACTTTGTGTCGTGAAAGCCGCGGTTCTGGCGAAAGTTCCCCGGGGGCTCGATTTGATCCAGGCGGCGGCTCTGCCGCTGGTGACGACGACCGGCAATCAGCTCCTTGCGGCGACCGGAATCAAAGCGGGCCAGACGGTTATGGTCGTAGGTGCTGTTGGCAATGTCGGGCGTTCGGCGGTATTCACCGCGAAAGAACGCGGGGCAACTGTGATTGCGGGGGTTTTGAAGAGGCAGATGGATGAGGCGAAGGCGATCGGTGCGCATCAGGCCGTCGCAACCGACGACGATACCGCGATCGCGAATCTTTCGCCGGTCGACGCCGTGGCGGATACGGTCGGCGGAAGAATCGCCGTGAAGCTGATCGCCAGGGTCAAGCCGGGAGGAGTGTATGCATCGGTTGTCGGGCCGCCGGCGAACGCGGCGCAGTACCCATCTGTCAGGGTGGCGCACGTATTCTCGAAATTCGACAGGAAAACGCTCGAGTTCATGGCCGAAGCGGTGCGAGATGGCAAGCTGGTAATCCCGATCAGCCAGAAACTGCCACTCCGTGAAGCGGCCGAGGCACAGGCAACCGCAGAGAAGGGCGGGGCCGGAAAAATCCTGCTGGTGGCTTGATATTATTTGCAAATAGAGAACACGGAAGGAAAATCGGAAATGAAAAAGGGTCTGCCTGGAATTAACCCCGCTTCGAAACCGAGTGGCGATGGATGTGTGGAATGTCTGGCGTCCCCGAAAGGTTGGTGGTTTCATTTGCGCAGGTGTACGGAGTGTGGGCACATCGGTTGCTGTGACAGTTCTCCGAGCCAGCATGCATCCAAGCATGCGGCAGCGACTGGGCATCCGATCATTGCCAGCTTCGAGCCCGGTGAGGATTGGTTCTTCAATTACGAAACGCAGGATTATGAGACGCCGGGGATCAAGGGTGCGGAGTTGCTCCCGCCGCATTCGCATCCAAAAAATCAGCCCGCACCTGGACCCGCAGGAAAGGTGCCAGCCAACTGGGAATCGCTGCTGCACTAGCTGGCGTCGATCGTTTTTTTATGAATGGGGGCGGGACAAGACACCGTATTTGTAATGAGCACGGTAAGGAGCCATCAATGAACGCAGTACAGGTCGAGCAGAAGAGCTATGAGATGCCCCCGAAAGAGGGGATCAGCATCGCGCATTTTCTCACCGTCGCCGACGTCGAGCGATCGGCTCGCTATTACGAAAAGGTCTTCGGCGCTCGCATCCTGACCATGGGCGACGGCAACGCGCCTCCGTACCTTCAGCTGGCGAATATCTGGATGATTCTGAACGTTGGCGGCGGGCCAACCCCGGATAAGCCGACGGTAACGCTGAGCGTCCCCGACCCGAATCACATCAACAGCTTTATGAATTTCCGTGTGGCGGATATTCAAGCGTGCTACGAACTATGGAAAAGTCGAGGAGCCGAGTTCATCACGCCGCCGATGCCCAAGTACGGCGAGATACGCTGCTACATCCGCGATCCTGACGGCTATATCATCGAAGTCGGACAGAGCACCGACCTTACGTACGGTTGATTTTGTCCGCACGGGATGCGGATTTAGGCGCTAGCGCAACTCCGCTTAGCACAGCCCCATTTAGCGCAGCCCATTAATCGCAACCCATGGGCGCGAACGATACAACCCCGTTCGGCTGCGGTTAGGGGAGAAGCCGAATTTGCACGATATGGGGTATGGTGAGAGCGCATCCTCGGCCGGAGGGACAAAAGATGGATTGGAAACGGTTGATCCAGTTTGCCCTGCAGGGCAGCAGTGATTTGGAACCATATGCGATCCTGCTGGTACGCGTTTCGCTCGGGCTGTTCTTCGCCATCTCCGGGGCAAACAAATTGTTTGTCGCCGGCAGCAGGCAAACCATGTACGAAACGCTGGTTGCGGCCAAGGTCCCGTTTCCCCGCGAGACGGCTTATTTCGTGTCGGGTGTCGAGTTCATCGGCGGATCCTTGCTGATCGCGGGGTTTCTTTCGAGCCTGGCCGGCGTGACGTTATTGGTCGATATGCTGGTCGCCATCCTGACCACCAAGCTTTCCGCCATGCCTAAAAAACTTTCGCCGCTTAATTGGCTCGACGACTTCCTCTACCTTCCGGAAGTCTTGTACGTGCTCTTCTTTATCTGGCTGATCTGCTCTGGTCCGGGAAAGTTCAGTGTCGATTACTGGCTCGCCGGCAAGTTACTGGGGTGATCCAGCGAGGAAGCAGTTTTGCCACACGCAGGGTTTCGACGAGGTACCCTTGCCCCGATTGCTTTCAGTAAATGTCGGCCTTCCGCATGACGTGATGTGGGACGGCAAGACTGTCCATACCGCGATCTGGAAATCCCCGGTCGCGGGACGGCGGATGGTGCGCAAGCTCAACATCGATGGCGACGGGCAGGGCGATCTTGCCGGTCATGGTGGGGAGCAGCGCGCCGTTTTTGTTTATCAGATGGACTCCTATCACTACTGGGAACGTGTTCTCGGACGGAATGACTTTATCTTCGGCCAGTTCGGGGAGAACTTCACGATCGAGGGACTTCCTGATAACGAAGTCTGCATCGGCGATCGTTACCGCATTGGCGATGCGCTCTTTGAAGTGTCGCAGCCGCGCGTGACCTGCTACCGCGTCGGCATCCGCATGAACGAGCCTCGCATGCCGGCGCTGCTGGTCGCCCATCACCGGCCAGGATTCTACTTTCGCGTGCTGCAGGAAGGCGAAGTCGGGGCGGGCGACGACATCGTGAGAATTTCCGACGGCCCAGAGCGAATGAGTGTTGCAGACGTAGACGCCCTCCTGTATTTGCCTGGACAATCCCGCGAGCAACTGGAACGCGCGCTACGGATTCCTGCGCTTAGCAAGGGTTGGCAGGGCTCATTCCAGGCAATGCTGCAACAAGACCTGGGCTCCAAGACTGCGGTTGGAAATCGAGGACTCGCAAATGAAGAGCCAGCGCCGGCGTGGCCGGGCTTTCGAGAGATGCGGGTCGCGAACATCCATAAGGAAAGCGATAGCGTAACCTCCTTCGTTCTGGCGCCGATCGACGGGCAGTCTCTTCCTCTCTTCCAGGCGGGTCAATTTGTGGTTTTGCGCTTGCATCTTGAGCCGGACAAGCCGCCGGTTCTGCGCAGCTATTCTCTGTCTGATCTGCCGTCGGCCGATCATTTCCGCATCAGCGTCAAGAGCGAATTGAACGGGATTGGAAGTTCATTTCTGTGCCACCGCGCGCGGGAAGGCGATGTATTGGATGTCAGCGCGCCGCGCGGAAGCTTTACCCTGCGTCCCAGCCAGGATCCTGTGGTGCTGCTGAGCGCGGGAGTGGGCGCTACGCCGGTAATGTCGATGCTGCACGCGCTCGCCGCCGAACAATCGCAGCGGCAGATCTGGTGGATCTATGGAGCGCGCAATCGCGTCGACCATCCCTTTGCCGAAGAATCGCGCTCATTACTGAAACAGCTTTCTCGCGGACGAGCATACGTCGTGTACAGCAGGCCCGCTGCAAGCGACCACGCCGGAGTGGACTTCGATGCTCCCGGGCACATTGACACGGCTCTGCTGGAGAGAATCGGCGTATCACAGGGCAGTGACTTCTATCTGTGCGGCCCTTCTTCATTCTTGCAGAACATGCTCGAGGGGCTGCGACACTGGGGTGTGCCCGCCGAGAATCTGCACACGGAGATCTTCGGTGCTCTTGAGAGCATAACTCCTGGTATGGCGCGGGTCGATCACACTCCCCACCTGCCGCCAGGGCCGGCCGGACCCGGCCCCTCAATCTCATTCGCGCGCAGCGGGATTACCGCCGCCTGGGATCCGAAGTTTGCGAATTTGCTTGAACTGGCGGAAGCGTGCGACGTTCAGGTCCGATGGTCGTGCCGGACTGGAGTCTGCCATACCTGCATGACGGGACTGATTGGCGGATCGATTCGTTACAACCCCGAACCGCTGGAGAGGCCCGCTCCCGGCAACGTGCTCGTATGCTGTTCACAGCCGAATGAGGATGTCACTCTGGATCTTTAACGGTAGACTTTTGAGAGAAACGGGAGGAGTCGATTCATGCGTTCTGATATTGTGCCCGGCGGCATTTTCCCCGACTACGAACTGCCCGATCACACCGACAAGCCGCGCAAGCTTAGCGAGCTGCAGGGCGACGATCCGCTGATCCTCACGCTGGCGCGCGGCCACTATTGCCCGAAGGAGCACCAGCAGCATCTGGAACTCGCCGCGTTCTACCCGAAGATCGCGGTGGCATACACCCAGATCGCGACCATCGCCACCGACGATCACCACACGCTGCAGGAATTCCGCGCATCCGTCGGGGCCCAGTGGCCCTTCCTTTCGGACCCCGATCGAAAGGTTCAGAAGGATCTCGACATCCAGGAGTACACCGACCCGGAGCACAATCCGATGATCCCGCATACGCTCGTGCTTAAGCCGGGCCTGGTTGTCTACAGCATCTATAACGGCTACTGGTTCTGGGGGCGTCCGTCGGTCGTCGATCTTTGGCACGACCTGCGTGCGGTGATGAGCGAAATCCGCCCGGACTGGGATCTGGGCGCCCCCGGACTCCGCGAGGCGTGGAATGCGGGTGACCTCTCGCGTTTCCACGGATGGAACAAGAAGGCCGCGGCGGAAGCGGCCGCGATGGCACGGAAGAAATAGCCGTCGCCGGCTGGTGCGCGCTCTCTACAGCATTGGCCGAGCTGGGCCTTACTTCTGGGAGCCGTATCAATCGCGAGGTTTGGTTGCGGCGAATCGCAGCCGCACGTAGTCGGCCACCCAGGTTCCATTCGCATCGCGAAGTTGCGGTTCGAGAACCATCCGTACCTCCTGCAGATAGTCGCTGCGAGCTTCTTCGGAGAAGCCTTGGAAAAAGTTGAGAGCAAAAGTTTCCAGGTAATCAATGATGTCGCCAGGCAGGGGAGTTGGACGCGGGATCAGCACAATACTATCAACGCGAAACCCTGCGCGTTCCAGCCTGGAGGCGTAGTCCTCCGGCGTGGGGAAATACCACGGAACACGAGCCTCGCCATCGAACCCACGGCGGTCCAATGCCTGAACCAGGGCAGTCCGGATCTTGTGAACGCAACCGTGACCTCCGCATTCAGCAACAAATCGGCCGCCCGGTTTCAAAGATCGATACACTCCGGCGAGCACCGCGTCGGCGCGCTTGATCCAGTGCAGCACCGCATTACTGAACACGGCGTCGAATTCCTGCTGATAGGGGAGGTCTTCGCCGCTGATCGCGAACGCGTTCAAGCCCAGCTTCCTCGCGGCTTCGACCTGCGGAACGCTCGAATCCACTGCGACCACTTCGCAACCCAGATCCGCCAGTTTTTTCGTCAGTACGCCGTCTCCGCACCCTAGATCGAGGATCCTCTCGCCGGGCTTAGGTGCGAGCAAGTCGACGACTGGCGCTCCTAAGTCGGATACGAATCTGGCGTTTCGCGCATAAGAAGCCGGATCCCAGGTTTGCGCTGTTGACATGGCCGCAATGATAGCAGCTCAAAGTTTGATGGAGCGAGCTGTTGCACAGTGACGCAGACTGGAGCGATCAACCCGGGGCCTGATTGCATTGAATGGTGGGCAGTGCAGGGTTCGAACCTGCGACCTCCTGCTTGTAAGGCAGGCGCTCTAACCAGCTGAGCTAACCGCCCGCTCGTTGAAGACTGCC
>Ga0187822_10000086_pt1 | contig 15134 bp, 15 predicted proteins | sample NC_wetland_sal_i_18_FD_132967 | JGI IMG/M metagenome (GOLD analysis project Ga0187822, IMG submission 132967) | Wetland sediment microbial communities from Neuse River Estuary, North Carolina, USA - SourceSoil_2 | ecosystem: Environmental > Aquatic > Freshwater > Wetlands > Sediment | place...
CGGGGGTCCTCGATGGTGATCGAGACGCTCACCTCGCTGCTCGCGAGCACGTCCACGACCACTTCGTGCCGCTCGAAGACCTCAAACAATTGACGCAGGAAGCCGTAGGCGCCGAGCATGCGCGGCGCCCGGATGTTGATGACCGTGATGCCCTTCTTCCACGAGATCGAGCGGATCGGCGAGTCGCCCAGCCGTTGGACCTCGGCGCTGGGCTCGATCACCGTGCCCCGCCGCTCCGGATGGCGCGAGTTGAGCACGACGATCGGGATGCCCTCGTGCACGAGGGGCACGGCGGTGGCCGGATGGAGCACCTTGGCGCCGAAGGTGGCGAGCTCGGCGGCCTCCTCGTAGCTCGCCACCGCCAGGGTCTGCGCCGAGGGCACCACTCGCGGATCGGCGGTCATGAGGCCGTCCACGTCGGTCCAGATCTCCACCCGCTTGGCCTTGAGCGCGGCGCCGAGGAGCGACGCGCTGAAGTCCGAGCCGCCCCGGCCGAGCGTGGTGGGCACGCCGTTGGCCGTGGCGCCGATGAAGCCCTGGGTCACCGGCACCACTCCGCGGTCGAGGAGCGGCAGCAGCTGCTGGCGGGCGCGGGTGCTCAGCACCTGAGTGTATGGCGTGGCCCGCCCGAAGCGGTCGTCGGTAACCATGACGGTGCGGACGTCCACCCATTCGGCGGGAACGCCGCCGCCGCAGAGCGCGGCGGTGACGAGGCGGGAGCTCCAGAGCTCGCCGCGTCCGGTGATCGCGTCGAGCTCGCGCGGGGTCGCGCGCCGGCCGCCGATCCCTTCGAGCTCGCCCGCCAGCGCGGCAGCGTCGGCGCGGATGGGGTCCATCGCGGCCATGGCGCCCGGCAGCTCGCGCGCCGTGGCCTCGTGCCGGGCCGCGATTTCGGTCAGGCGGTCGCGGAAGCCCGAGCCGCCCATCTCGGCCAGGCGCGCGAGCCCGAGCAAGGCGTCGGTGACGCCGCCGAGCGCGGACACTACGACCAGCGGGTGCTCGGCCGTGCGGTCGCGGATGATGCCGATGAGCCGGCGGATGGCCGGCGCGTCCTGGACGGACGTACCGCCGAACTTGCAGACGATCATCGTGTTCTCACGCCACGCGCCCTTCCGCGGTCAGCAACTCTGCGATCTGTACCGCCGCTCCCGCCGCGCCCCGGATCGTGTTGTGGCTCAGCAGGACGAACCGGAGGTCGAGCAGCGGGCAGGGCCGCACCCGTCCCACCGTCACCGCCATCCCCTGGCCGCGGTCGAGGTCGAGTCGCGGCTGGGGCCGGTCGGGCCGGAGGTCAACCTCGACCGGAGCCGCTGGCGACGAGGGAAGACTCCGCACGCTCTGCGGCCCGCGGAACCCGCTGAGCGCCGCGATCGCCTCCGCCGGCGTGGCGCGCCGGCCGAGTCCCACGGAGACCGCCTCGAGGTGGCCGTCCACCGTAGCCACCCGGTTGCACTGCGCGCTCACCACGAGAGGGGCCGGCTCCACGGCCCCGTGCGCCAGCCGGCCGAGGATCTTGCGGGTTTCCTGCTCCATCTTCTCCTCTTCGCCGCCGATCAGCGGCACCACGTTGCCCAGGATGTCGAGTGACGGGACGCCGGGGTACCCTGCGCCGGAGACCGCCTGCATGGTGGTGACGAACACCTTCTCGACGCCGAACGCCGCCTGGAGTGGGGCGAGCGCCAGGACCAGGCCGGCGGTGGAGCAGTTCGGATTTGCAAGGATCGCGCCGGGCCACCCGCGCACCGCGCGCTGCCGCTCGACCAGTTCGAGATGCCCCGCGTTGATCTCCGGAATCATCAGCGGAACGTCAGGGTCCATGCGGTGGACGCGCGTGTTGGTCACCACCCACATGCCGCACTTCGCGAACGTTTGTTCGATCGGCAGCGCCGCATCGGCGTCGAGCGCCGAGAACGCGATCCGCGCCGGCAGAGGCGGCTCGCAGCGGGAGATCGTCATGCCGGCGAGCCGGTCCGGGAGCGGCAAGGTTTCGCGCCAGCGCACGACCTCGCCGTACGGCCTGCCCGCGCTCTGGTCGGACGCGGCGAGCGCGGTGATCTCGAACCAGGGGTGGCCGGCCAGGAGCCGCACGAACTTCTGTCCTACCGTGCCGGTGGCGCCCAGCACGGCGACAGGCACTTTCGCCTTCATGCCGCCTCCTCACCGAGCAGGTCGGTCGCGAGCTTGACGTACAGGTCCACCCCCCTGAGCAGGTCCGCCTTCCGGATACGCTCGTCGTCCGTGTGGGCCACGCGGATCGACCCGGGCCCGAGCTGGTAGCCCCGGCCCCACGAGCCCAGGAACGGGAGGTCGCTGGCGTAGGCTACGAAGGTCGTATCCCAGCCCCCGGGCGCGGCGCTCTTGTACGCGGGCAGCTCCACCTCTCCCGTGATCACGACGCCCGGCGCGAGCGCCTCGGCCACGGCGGCCTTGAGCGCGGCGGTCGGGCCCACCGTCCGGAAGTGCACCTGCGCCCGCGCGTTCGGCGGGATGACGTTGGGCGCAACGCCGCCCTGGATCGTGCCGATGTTGAGCGTGGAGGGCCCGAGGAGGGGATCGCTCGGCAGGGGCAGGCGGCGGATGCGCTCGAGCGTGTCGAGCAGCGGGATGATCGCGGACTGTCCTTCGTCGGGATAGGCGGAGTGGGCCGCGCGCCCCTCCGCCTCGAGGTCCAGCCGGAGCGAGCCCTTCTGGCCGATCGAAAGCCGGTTCTCGGTGGGCTCGCCGTTGATGAGAAAGCGGCCCTTGGGCCCGAGCGCGGCGGCGGCCAGCGCGCCATCCGACCCGTTTTCCTCTCCGACCACGAACAGCAGTCCGATCCGGCGCTCCCCTCGCTCGGCCAGTCGCTCGGCCGCGGCGATCATCGCGGCGGCGATGCCCTTGGCGTCGCAGGCGCCCCGCCCGTGGAGCCATTCGTCGTCCTCCCGCAACGGCACGTAGGGCGGCACGCAGTCCAGGTGGGTGGAGTACACGACGACCGGGGGCTCCCGGTAGGCGTACACGTTGTTCCGGCCGGGCGTCACCGGCTGCCGGGTCACCCGCCAGCCCGCGCGCTCGAGCACGCCGGCGACGTAATCGGTCGCCGGCGCTTCCGCGAAGGTCGGGGATTCCCGCGCGACGAGGGCGCGGGTCAGCTCGATCGGATCCATGAGCAAACAACCCCGCCGGGCTCTCGCGCGGCGGGGCTTCCGGTGCGGGGGTGACCCACGACCTTACGCCGGCCCGCGCGCGCTCCGATGCCCGCGCACACGCTTGAGTCCCGTCCGCCCGCAGTTGAACGCGGTGCGGCCCGGGGTCGGGCGCATGGTGGTCGGCCAGCTCGAGTGCGTAGTCGCGTCGGGCATACGGTCGCGTAAGCTAGGCCGGCGGGTGGGCCCGGGCAAGAGGCCGAGCCGCGGCCTCCGCCTCCCGCGCCGCCTTTTCTCCCTCAGGCACGTTCACCATGGTGAGCAGTACCGCCCCCACCGCGAAGAAGGCGATCACCGACAGGATGGCCACTCGGCTCGAGCCGGTGAGCGCGATGGCCAGCGCGAAGAAGAGCGGCCCGAAGATCCCCGCGAATTTCTCGAACACGCTGAAGAACCCGAAGAACTCTCCCGACTTGTGCGGCGGGGTCATCCGCGCGAAGAGCGAGCGGCTCAGCGCCTGGGTGCCGCCCTGCACCACGCCCACCAGGAGCGCCAGCACGAAGAAGTGCGTCGCCGTGCGCATGAAGTACCCCAGCACGCTTATCACCGTATATATGAAAAGCCCGAGAAACACCGCGCGCTTGGCCCCGATCCGGCCCGCCAGCATGCCGAAGAGAAACGAGCAGGGGATCCCGACGAACTGCACCAGCAGGATCGCGGTGATCAGGGCTCCCTGCCCGATGCCCAGCTCGGTGCCGTACGCGGTGGCCATCTTGATGATCGTCTGGATCCCGTCGTTGTAGATCAGGAAGGCCAGCAGGAAGATCGACGCCTGGCGGAAGCCTCTCAGCTCCCGAAGCGTCTCCGCGAGCCGCAGGAACGCGACCCGGACCGGGTTCTCTCCCCGCCGCTCGTCGATCTCCAGCCGGCGGGGCGGCTCCGGGATGCGGCGGAAGAGGGGGATCGAGAACAGGAGCCACCACGCCGCCACCGACAGGAATGCGAGGCGCACCGGAAGGGTGGCCGCCGCCTCCGGCAGCCCGGGGCCGCTCGGGAGTCCGAACCAGGCCGGGCGCTCGATCCACGCAAGGTTGAGGGCGAGCAACACGCCCCCGCCCACGTACCCCAGCGCGTAGCCCGCGGTGGAGACGCGGTCCACCTCTTCCGGGGATGCGATGTGGGGCAGCAGCGCCTCGTAGAACACGAAGCTGCCGGTGGCGCCGATGAGGGCCAACACGAAAAGCACCGACGCCAGCAGCATGTCGCCGGTGTGGATGAAGAACATCGCGGCGATCGCGCCGATCCCGAGCAGCATGAAGCCGGCGAGGAAGCGCTTCTTGGCCGCGGCGTAGTCGGCCACGGCGCCGAGGACCGGCGAGAGCAGAGCGACGAAGGCGAGCGCAACCGTGTTGGCGGTCGCGAGATGCTGCGTCGCCTTGCTCTCGGTGAGGCCGGCGCCGGCCACCTTCACGAAATAGATCGGGAAGATCGCGGTCACGATGCCAACCTGCACGGCGGACATGGCCCAGTCGTACATGGCCCAGGCGCGGAGCTCGGGGCGGTGAAGCCCGAGGCGGTCGAGCAGGCGGGGAATAGACATGAAGGGTGAAGGGTGGCGCGGGACGGGGGGCGGCGGTAGGCCGGCGCCGGGCAAACCCTGCTGCAAGCCATCTGAAGCTGGGCGAGACGTCGCAATGTGAACCGTTCTCGGCGTTGCGACGCTGGTGGCCGAGCGGCGGCTCGCCGACCTTGGGAAGCCGTCCTGCACCCGGCTTGACTGGCGCCTGACGCCGGTCTGTCAGGTTTGAAGTGACCTGAGCTCTGGAGGCCCGGCCATGCAGCCCATCGTATTCGCGGGGACGCTCACTCTCCTCTTGCTGCTTCCGGGCCCGCGCGGCCACGCGCAAGGGACATCGTCCCAGCCCAACTTGCTCCCAGGCGCCCGGATCCGCGTGACTGCGAGCGCGCCTTCGCGGCGGGTAACCGGTACGCTGATCAGCGTCGAGGGCGATTCGCTACGGCTGGCCGTGGGGACGCGGGACACGGTGGGCGTGCCGGTCTCCGCCGTCACCCGGTTGGAGGAGAGCCGGGGTCGCCGCGCCAATTACACGAAAGGAGCCCTCATCGGCGGTGGCGTGGGCCTCGCCGTGGGGATAGGCGTCGGGCTCCTGGTGGATTACGGGCGGAGTCTCGGGTGCGAGTCGATCTCCTGTAACCAGGCCAGCAGCCTAGGGGGAGCTATGGCGATTGGCGGCCTGGCGGGGGCGGGGGTCGGCGCGGGGGTGGGGGCGCTCCTGGCCGGCGCGTTTCCCAAGGAGCGCTGGCAGCCGGTGGTGCGGCCGGGCGGGTTGGTGGCGCTTGGCCTGCGCCTCCGATTCTGAGGTTCAGGCGGCGGTGCGGGGAGCGCCGCTCCGCCAGAGCGAGAGCCCCACGGCGCCGGCCAGGGTGCCCAGGATTACCGCGAGGGAGATCCCGATCGGCATGTGGACCCAGTGGCTCAGCGCCATCTTGAAGCCGACGAACACCAGGATGAGCGCCACGCCCGGCTTGAGGTAGACGAACCGGTCCATCGCGCCGGCCACCACGAAGAAGAGGGCCCGGAGCCCGAGGATGGCGAAGACGTTCGAGCTGAAGACCAGGAACGGGTCCCGGGTGACCGCGAACACAGCCGGGATGCTGTCGATGGCGAAGACGAGATCGGACCATTCGACCAGCAGCAGCACCAGGAGCAGCGGCGTCGCGAGCAGCCGTCCGTCCGGCGCCCGGGTGACGAAGCGCGCTCCGTCGTACCCGGAGGAGAACGGCAAGAACCGCCGTGCCAGCCGCACGACGGGGTTCTTCTCCGGCTCGATGTGCTCGTCCGCCTGCCGCCAGACCCGGATGCCCGTCACGATCAGAATGGCCCCGAACACCCAGATGATCCATTCGAAGCGCTGGAGCAGCAGAGCGCCGAGCGCGATCATCACGAACCGCATGACGATGGCGCCGAGGATGCCCCACTTGAGCACCTTGGGCCGCGCCTCGGCGGGGACGCCGAAGTAGGCGAAGATCAGGATGAAGACGAAAAGGTTGTCGACGCTGAGCGACAACTCAACCAGGTAGCCGGTGTAGTACTCCAGGGCCGACTGGCCGCCCTCCCGCCAAAAGACGAAGCCTCCGAAGAGGAGGGCGAGCGCGACCACGCTGGCGCTCCACCGGAGCGCCTCGCGGAAGCCGAGCGTATGGGCGCGCCGGTTGAGGACGCCCAGGTCGAGGGCGAGGAGCGCCGCGACCAGGACGGAGAAGCCCAGCCAGACCGCCGGCTGGTGCTGGCCCAACTAGCGGCCCGCCGCCATCGCCTCGAGCCGGGCGACCCGCTCCTCGATCGGGGGGTGGGTGCTGAACAGCTTCAACATGCCGCCGCCGCTGGCCGCGAGCGGGTTCACCTGCGCGAGCGGCGCGACCGCCGGTGCGACGTCCATCGGTATCCGGTGCGACAGCGCGTCCAGCCGGCGGAGCGCGTTGGCCAGCGGCAGCGGCCGCCCCAGGATCTCCGCCCCTACCCGGTCCGCCTCGAACTCGCGCTGGCGCGAGATGCCGAACTGGATCAGCATCGCCCCGATCGGCCCGAGAAGCACCAGCGCCAGCTGGGCGAGAGGATGGGCCGGCTCGTTGTCCCGCCCGCCGAACAGGAGCAGGTAGGGCAGGTTCGAGATCGCGCCGGCGATCCCGGCGGCGATGGTGGAGATCAGCATGTCGCGGCTCTTGACGTGCGCCAGCTCGTGCGCGAGCACGCCCTCCAGCTCCTCCTGCGGCATGTACTTGAGGATGCCCGTGGTCACCGCCACCACCGCGTGCTCCGGGTTGCGCCCGGTGGCGAAGGCGTTCGGCTGCTCGTGCGGCGCTACCGCCACCTTCGGCATCGGGAGCCCGGCCCGCTGGCGCAGGCGGTCCACCATGGCGTACAGCTCGGGCGCCTGCTCCGGCCCGACGAGCTGCGCGCCGTACATGCGCAGGACCAGCCGGTCGGAGAAGAAGTACATGATGAAGTTGAATAGGCTGCCGAAGACGAGGGCGACCATCAGGCCCTGCGATCCCCCCAGCAGTTGTCCGGCCATCAGGAAGAGCCCCATCAGGCCGGCCAAGAGCACGAAAGTCTTGACGTTGTTCATCGTCGGTTCCTCCAAAAGACAAAAGCGAGGCCTTCGTCCGCTGCCCGAGCGGCAGCGTGGACGAAGGTCTCGCTCTGAATACGCGGGCTCCCACCCACGCTTCCTGCCGGACCGTGCCCGCCGTGCGGACAGTCTTGACGATCCGGGTGTCCGCCGCGAGGCGGATGAGCTACTCCCCTTCAACGGCCCGGAATTTAGGAGCGTGCTGGGGCGGCGTCAACGGCGGGGTTGACGAGGTCGTGCCAGAGGATGGCACCGGGCAGGGCGACGCACAATTCCACGAAGCGGAAGGCAACCGACGCCGCAACCGCCTCTGTCGGCGGGATGCCGTAGAGGTGCTTGAGCAGGAGCGCCAGCCCGCCTTCGGCGACGCCAAGTCCCCAGAAGGTGAGGGGAAGCCGGTACAGCACCAGGGCGATCGGCGCCACGACCAGCAGCATTCCGAGCGTGATCCGGGTGCCGATCGCCTCCGCGACCGTCGCCATCGTCAGGATGATCATTCCCGTCTCCACCAGCGACAGCACGAAGACGAGAAACAGGGTGCCCGGATGCCGGCGGTGCGCGTAGTAGGCGTCGCCGAACCGATGCACGGCCCGGGCCCATCGGCCGGGGCCGAAGCGCCGGCACGATCTCCCGATCCATCGGTGGACCGGCCGGCTCATCGGCGCCATGAGTGCGAGAAACGCCGCGCCGACGAGGCCGGCCGCCATCGGCCCGAACCGGTCCAGGCGGGACGAGCCGGCGAACGCATAGACGACGGCTAGCAAGTTCGCGACGACCAGCGTCGCGACACCGAGGAGCCGCTCCATCACGATCGAGGCGCTCACTTCCGGGATCAGGTTTCGCGAGCGGCCGAGCGCGACGGCGCGCAGCATGTCGCCGCCGATCGTGGTGGGGAGGAGAAAGGATGCAGCGTACGAGGCTAGATAGGCGCGGATGCAGACACCGAACGGCAGCTTGGCCGTCTGGAGGCGGACCAGGGGGTACCACTTTGCCGCCTGGAGGAACCGGTCGCCGACCAGAATCAGGATCGCCAGCAGGATGCCGCCCGGGTTCGCATTGACCAGGTGGCGTGCGGCCGCGCTTACATCTACCTGGCTCACGAGGGCGCCCATCAGCGCGGCGGCTACGAGCCAGCGGAGGGCCCGGCCGGCGCGGTCCGATCCCGGCACGCTCATTTCGGGGGAGCTCAGGGCTGACTGACCATGCGTTTCCCCTCAGGACGACGCGGAAATGGTTGTTATCAGGTCATGGGAGGCCGTCGGTCGGCTGAGGAGAACTTCACGATTTGTCGTCCGGATGCTCTGCGACGCACGTCACTCCCAGGACGCGATCTCGGTCCATGTGACGCGCGTCACGACCGCCCCGGCTGGGAAGTGCGCGGCGAAATCCGCGCGGAACGCGGCAGTATGGTCGCGCTGGTAGCGCTCGAGGGCCTGCGGCGTCGCCGCTTCGTATGTGCCGCGGAAGGTGGTGGGGCCCGTGCGGTCCAGGCGGATGGACCGGAAGCAGCCGGTGGCGAAGATTTCCGGGGCGTGCTTCGCGGTCATGTACGTCACGAACCTCTCGACGAGGGCCGGCTCCAGCTCGACGGTCACCTCGTACCGGACGCCGCTCAAAATCCGGGCTCCGCTTGGTGCACGGGGTCATCGAGCACGATGGCGCGGGCGGTCGCGCCCGCCGGCGTCTCGAATTGACCCTCCGGCAGCACCAGCAGGGCGTTCGCGAGCACCATCGACGTGAGAATGCCGGACCCCTGGGGGCCGGTGAGGCGGGCCTCCGGGCCCGCCGGCGTGTCGCTCACGATCGCCCGGAGGAAATGCTGGAGCCTCGGCTTGACGGTGACGCGCTCGGCGACTCGCACCGCGATCGCGCGCCGAAACGGGAGCGCGTGGCCGCTCATGGCGCGGATGGCGGGCCGCACGAACAGCTCGAAGGTGACCATCGTGCTCACCGGGTTGCCCGGCAGGCCGATCCAGGGGATCCCGCGCAGCAGGCCGAAGCCGACCGGCGCGCCCGGCCGCATCCGGAGCTTCCAGAAGCGCTGCTCTGCGCCGAGCTCCTCGAGTACCGTGCGCACGTAGTCGTGCTCGCCGACGCTGATCCCGGCGGTCGTGACCAGCAGGTCCGCTTCGAGCGCGCGCGCGAGATGCGCGCGGAGGCTCTCGGGCGTGTCGCGCGCGATCCCGAGGTTCACCGGCTCGCCGCCCGCCTGGCGCACGAGGGCGACGAGCGTGTGGGTGTTGCTGCTCGCGGTCTTCCGGCCGCTCAGGATAGCCTCGGGCTGGTCCACGTCCACGATCTCGTCCCCGCTCCCCAGAATCGCGACTCGCGGCCGGCGGTGGACCAGGGGATGGGCCACCGCGAGCGAGGCCAGCACGCCGAGGTGGGCCGGGCCGAGCCCGGTGCCGGCGCGGAGCACCGTCTGGCCCCTCCGGATGTCCTCACCCACCCGCCGGATGTTGACGCCGACATCGCGGTCCTTGAGAATGGCCACCGTTTCCGCGCCGAGATCGGTGTCCTCCTGCCGGATGACGCTGTCGGCGCCCTCCGGGAGCGGGGCCCCGGTGAAGATCCGGGCGGCCTCGCCCGGCCCGAGCGCGCGGGTGGGAAAGCGGCCTGCAGGCAGCTGCTCCACCACCCGCAGGCGCGCGGGGGCCTCCGCCGACGCGCCGCGCACGTCGGCGCCGCGGGCCGCGTACCCGTCCATCGCGGAGTTGGTCCAGGCGGGGATGTCGAGCGGGCTCACCACGTCCTCGGCGAGCACGCTGTCCAGGGCGTCGTCCAGCGGGACGCGGAGGGGGGGCTGGCGGCGGACCTCGGCCAGGATTCGCCGCGCGGCGTCGGCCGCGGCGAGGGCCGGCGCGCTCACAGGACCAGCGCCCGCTCCCACGCGATGTTGGCGAGCGTCTGGAGCCAGTTGGTGTCGCTGAAGGCGAGGACGGGGCAGCGGGCGTCCGCGCCGGCCTCGCGGTCGTCGCTCACCAGCGCCACCCACTCCACCGCGTTCGGTGCGGCAGGGTCGTAGAGCGGCCGGCCGCCGACCGCCTTGCGCCAGACCTCGATCTTGGGAAGCGGGGCGCGCTTGTATCCCTCGCAGAGGACGAGGTCGGCGCCCTCCATGTAGCGGCGGGCCAGCCCGACCGGATCGTAGTCGTCCGGTGTGCGCTCGAAGAGCACCCGGATGTCGGGCCCGGCGATCAGAGTCCGCTCGGCCTTGGCCTCGCGGAAGTGGCGGAACGTATCGCTCCCGGGGCGGTCCACGTCCGCCGGGTGGTGGCCGTGCTTGATGGTCATCACCCGCCGGCGGCGCCGCGCGAACTCGCTCGCGAGCGCCACTGTCAGCGTCGTCTTTCCTGCGTCCTTCCGGCCGATCACGGTGATGATCCGCATGGTCAGAGCGCGTCCGCGCGCGCGAGGTCGTCCGCCGTGTTGATGTTGAAGAAGAGCCGGGCCGGGTCGCCCAGCCGCCGCACCGCTTCGAGCGGGAGCCGTCCGACGCGCACCGCGTGGTGGAATCCGATTGCCCGGAGGTCGCCCGCCTCGAGGCTCGCGGCGATCGCCGCCGCGCAGGCCGGCCCGTAAGCCGCGCAGAGCGGCTCTACCCCGCGGCGCCCGTCGCTCTCGGGAAGCAAAGCATCCCACTCGGCGAGCCCGTCCGCCAGGGCGCGCACCAGCCCGGGTGTGACGAACGGCATGTCCCAGGCAACGCACACCACCGGGGCCGGCGCCTCCACCACCGCGGTGTAGATCCCGCCCAGCGAGCCCATGCCGGGCCGGACGTCGGCCACGACCCGGAGGTCCGGGCGCCACGTCGGCGCGTCGGGTGCGTTGGCGACGAGCAGCGGAGCGGCGCCGAGGGCTTCACCGAAGACGTCCACCAGGCGATCGAGGATCCGCGCCCCGGCCACCCGCGCCAGCCCCTTGGGCCGTCCTTCGAAGCGCGTCGCGCCGCCGCCCGCGAGGACGGCTCCGGCTACTCGCGCCACACCTGGGGCTCCCCGCTCACCGCCCGCCCGACCAGCGTCATCCCGCTCCGCCTCGCGATCTCGACCGCGAGGGTGGAGGGGACCGACGGCGTCGCGACCCAGGCGATGCCGGCCCGGGCCGCCTTGAACGCCAGCTCGGCCGAGATGCGTCCGGTCACCAGGAGCCCGAGGCCGGTGATCGGCCGGCGCGCGAGCAGGGCGCCGCCGATCGCCTTGTCCACCGCATTGTGGCGGCCGATGTCCTCCGCGTGCGCGATGAGCGTCGGACCATCCGCCAACGCGGCGGCGTGGATGCCGCCCGTGTCCTTGTAACGCTCGCCCTGCGCGAAGAGCTGCTTGAAGAGGGCGCGGAGCGCCTCCACCCCCGGCGGCAGACCGCGCACGGGCTCGGCCGTCACGGTCGCGGGATCGGCCAGGAAGGTGGAGACGGCGCCGCACCCGGACGCCAGCACCGGGCGCCGGCCTTCCGCCTGCACCGCCGCGAGCTTCGCTTCGGGGACCTCGGCCCAGAAGCCGAGGTCGGTGGCGCACGGGCGGAGCTTCACCTCGGCCAGGGAATCGATGTACCCCTCGCCGTGCAGCCAGCCCACCGCCAGCTCCTCGAGCTGGGCCGGCGTGCACATCCAGGTGACCGCGGGCCGCCCATTGACCTCGAGCCAGACCGGGGTCTCCTCGACGGCGGCGTGCGCCGACATTCGCCCGCCCCGCTTGGCGGGCTTGGCCAGCTCAGGCGGCTCCGGTGCAGTCGGCATACAGCGTGGGGTCCTCCATGATCCGCACCCGCTCGAGCCGCGCCCCGCCGGGGAGCCGCGCGGCCACCCGGTGAAACACGTGTTCGGCCATCGCTTCGCAGGTCGGCAGCAGCCGGGCGAACGCGGGCAGGTCCCGATTGAGATACTTCCCCGCGAACGCCTGGACCACCTCTTCCTCCAGGATGCGATCGAGTTCGGCCAGATCGACCAGCAGGTCGGGCGGTCCGCCCGGTGCGCCGGCCACCGTCACGGCACAGCGGTACTCGTGGCCGTGCGGCGGCTCCTCGGACAACGGGCCGAAAGCGTCGCGATTGCGTTCGGGGCTCCACTCGGGCCGGTACAGCCGGTGGAAAGCGAAGAAGCTCACGGTGCGGGTGAGCGTGGTGGGCATGCCTGGCAGGCTGCTAGATGATGAGGCCGAGCCCGACCACGAACCACGGCGACAGATTCCACTCCGAGACATTGGCTGTGACGGGCGTGACTCCGGCCTGAAAGCTACTCGGATAGCTCAGCTTCCAGAAGTTGCCCCGCACCTCCGCCCTGAGGTGGAGCCGGTTGCCGATGAACATCCGGAATCCCGCGGCCGGGCCGAAGAAGAACTTCTTCCCGAAGTTGTACCCGCTGGTGTCGGCCGGCGTGCTCTCGGCGAACGCCACGCCACCGACCACGCCGGTGAACGGTGCGAAGCCGTGCCAGGTCTTCCCGCCGGTCAGGTTGAGCGTGATGAACGTTTCGGCGAACGTCACCTTCTGGTCCACCGGCCCCGAGACCCGCTGGGCCACGGGTTGCGTGGGATCGACGATCAGCCGCTGCAGGTTGCCGCGCTCGACGCCCAAGCCCAATGCCAGCGCGCGCGACGCCCGGAAGTCGTATCGGATACCGAAGGTGTAGCCGCTGTTCGGCCCCACGCCGACCCTGCCGCCGTCGCCGAGGAATTTTCCGCCAGTGACCGTGAAGCTGTTGCCCTTGGCCAGATCGTGATACGGGCTGCTCTCGGGGGGATGGCCCACCTGCGCCAGCAGGAGCCCGGGGCAGGCGAGGGCCAGGGTCAGCCACGCGGCCGGAGTCCGCAGCGCGGTCAGCACAGGCGGAGGTCCCGCCCGGTCATCTCCGCCGGCTGGGTCAGTCCGAGAAGGCCGAGCACGGTGGGGGCTACGTCGCACAGCGCTCCGCCCGCGCGGAACCCGGTGCAATCGCTCCCCACGCCGACGAACGGCACGGGATTGGTGGTGTGGGCGGTGTGCACCCCGCCGGTCGCAGGATCGATCATGGTCTCCGCGTTGCCGTGGTCGGCAGTAATGAGGACGGTCGCCCCGGCCTTTTCCGCACTGCGGAGCACCCGGTCGAGACAGCCGTCCACCGTTTCCACCGCCTTGATCACGGCGGGGACGACGCCGGTGTGGCCCACCATGTCGGCGTTAGCGTAGTTGCAGAGCAGGAAGTCGTGGGCCCTCGACTCCAGGGTGCGGCACAGCGCCTCGGTGATCCCCGCGGCGCTCATTTCGGGCGCGAGGTCGTACGTCGCCACGCGCTGCGACGGGATGAGGCAGCGCTCCTCGTTCGGGTACGGCGGCTCGACGCCGCCGTTGAAGAAATACGTGACGTGGGGATACTTCTCGGTCTCCGCGGTGCGGAACTGCGTCATCCCGGCCTCCGCGAGCACCTGCGCGAGGATGCGCGCGAGGGTGAACGGCGGGAAGGCCTGCGGCAGGGGAAACGTCTGGTCGTACTGGGTCATGGTGACGCCCCGGAGCGCCGGCCGGTCTCTCACGTCGAAGCCGTGGAAGGCGTCCACGCACATCGCCGCGACGATCTGGCGCATCCGGTCGCTGCGGTAATTGAAGAAGAACACCCCGTCGCCGTCCCGCACGCGCGCCACCGGCACACCGTCACGAAGGTGCACCACCGGCTTCAGGAACTCGTCCGTCTCGCCCCGCTGATACGCGGCCTGCACGGCCTGGACGGGGTGGGTGATCGCGCCTCCCACGCCGTGGACGATCGCATCGTATGCGATCTTGGTGCGCTCCCACCGGCGGTCGCGGTCCATGCCGTAGTAGCGGCCGCAGAGCGTCGCGATGTCCACCCGGGGGCCCGCGATGCGGCGCATGTCCTGGAGCAGCGTACGCACGACCTCGGCGCCCAGCGTCGGCGGCGCGTCGCGGCCGTCGAGGAAGCCGTGGATGGCGATGGCCGGCACCTTGAGCCGTACCCCGAGCTCGATGCAGGCCAGCAGGTGCCGGTCCAGTGCGTGCACGCCGCCGGGGCCCAGGAGGCCGACGAGGTGCAGCGTGCCGCCGGTCTGCCGGAGGTACGCCCCCAGCTCCACCAGGGGCCCGAGCTCGTAGAACCCGCCGGTGCGGATGCTCTCGGAGATGCGCACGAGGTCCTGCGGCACCACGCGGCCGGCACCGAGGTTCAAATGGCCGACCTCGCTGTTGCCCATCTGCCCCTCGGGGAGCCCGACCCGGAGCCCGCTGGCCGCGAGCAGCGTCCGCGGCATCGACGACCACAGCCCATGCCAGACGGGCGTGTCGGCCAGCTCGATCGCGTTGCCCTCGCGCCCTTCCCGGTAGCCCCAGCCGTCCAGGACGACGAGCACGACCCGGCGGCGCCCGCTTCGGTTTGACATGGCTCTCCGCGGACTCTACTATGCGCGACGGTGACTCAAGCGCCCCAATCTAGTCCTACCCTCCGCCGGCTACCAGCCTGCGCAGCGGCACTCGCCTTGCTCGTCGCACCGTCGTTGAGCGCGCAGGCCCGCAGCACGATCACGGGCGCCACCGAGCTTCGCCGGGGCATCGGCGGGATGGTGCTCGCCACACTGCCCGACGGGGCTGCGATCAGCATCGGCAAGGTGCAGGGTGCGTGGGTGGAGGCCACTCTGGGCGGGTGGATCGTCGGCAGCTCCGTCGGCCCGACCGCGCGCGACGGCTTCGACCTCATCGTGACGGCTGCCGGCGGGGAGAACCTGCGCGACGCGCCCAATGGCGCCGTGCTGGCCCGGTTCCGGAAGGGCACGCTGCTTCGCAAGGTCGCCGCACGGGGCGGCTGGGTGCGGGTCAAGCGGACGGGATGGGTGCTGCGCCGCCTCGTGGCCGCGCCGATCGAGACGGCCGC